>Ga0187852_1000451_pt1 | contig 44015 bp, 41 predicted proteins | sample June2016WEW_6_40_FD_134511 | JGI IMG/M metagenome (GOLD analysis project Ga0187852, IMG submission 134511) | Peatland microbial communities from SPRUCE experiment site at the Marcell Experimental Forest, Minnesota, USA - June2016WEW_6_40 | ecosystem: Environmental > Terrestrial > Soil > Wetlands...
CCAAGCGCGCCAAGGCTGCGGCCGCACGCGTCCGTCACGAGCACGAGTTCGCCAGCGTCGGCGGGCACGCCTGCGGCAATGGATGAAGTCAGGGTTTCGGCGGCGAGGATGAGACTGGCGGCACGGTGAATCGCGGTGCGCGTGAGAACGTCGTCTTGCCGGTCAGAGCCCAGGCGGCCGGACAGCTCGGCGCAAAGGTCACGAAATTGCCGGCCCAGACGGGTGCGGCCGTCGACGCGGGCTTGGGATTTCTTGACAATCGACCACACGACGCACCTTGGACATGAGAGGAAAGAACCGATTTTCCTGTGTGTGTGCTGTTTGACCGTGAAATCGCGTCTAAATATAGAACACTTATCGCGGCGATGCGCAAGGGATAGATGGTGGATAGTACTCTAATTTGAAATTTGAATCGCTTGACGGATGCTCTCGCCGGGGCCTCCCATGCTATGCTTAGTCCAAAGAAAGCAAGAGGAGATTTATATGCGAAAATTTGTGGCGGGCATAATCGTGGGGTTGGTTCTTGGAGGTCTCTTCGCTGCGCTTGGGGCTGGCGTTTTTCGGAACTGGAACGTTGACCAGGTGGAGCGTAACAAAGGAGGGTGAAGAAGTTTGCAGCGATCCTACCGTTGATACGGCAAGCAAAGAAATTGAGTGCGATCGATATGCCTACCATACCCATTTTTAAAATCGGCGACTTTGCTGATGCCGGGGAGCAAAAAGCTGAAGGGCCGGTCAAAAGATGACGATTTTGAATGGCCATTCGCTGACGAGCCTCAAGGAAAAGCTCATCAAGATCGGCGCTAAGAGCCCGTCCGGGACCTCTTGCCGGGCACCGGTAGGCCGGAGATTTTCGAGCGTTTTGACCGTGAGTGCCTTTGCCATTTCCGTTTTCCGCAAAATCAATTTGTCATCTCGGGGTAACATGGGGTAACAAAATAGGGCTGTCTGTGGCTGTTGCCCTGTGTCCTGAACATTAATAAACATTCTATTCAACATAAAGGAAAGACTAGAGAAATTTGATGCGGGATGTCTTGATGCGTCTGGCTATTTCGCAGCGTGGAATTCGACTGTTAATCGACTTGTCGCAGGTTCGAGTCCTGCTCAGGGAGCCAATTGCCCGAAGATCAAAGAGTTGTCCGGGCGCTGAGCCGCTCTTTGGTGGCCGTTCCGCCGATTCTCGTGTCCGCCGATTCTCCCGGAGCGAACGAGCGTGGCCTATGTGCTCATAGGCGGAGTCTCCAAATGCGTGGGGCCATGCAAATGTGCTGGACCAAGCAATTGCATGGGACGAAGCAGTGCCCGTGAATGACTTGGGCGAACCGTTAGCGAACGATAAATGTGGGTTATGTATAATTCAAATTGACTGATCGGGCCTTTCTATTAAATTAAACGCTGCCTGAGTCTAGCAGACTTCTTCCGCCGGCTTTGGTCCGCCCTGGCTGCGGCTTCCTCTGGCCAGGGCGGCAATTTTTTGTGGCGTGAGTTTTGGGGGCCTGGTGCGCTCGCATTGCGTAATTCGCTTGCCCCGGCATGGCCACGGATCCAATTGGAATATCCCCCCGTGATACAGCCGGGTGGAAACCACTCTAAATCGAGATCGCTTCTCCATCCGCCCCTTCAGCCGCCGGACTCCCCGTGGGGGCCGCCACGGCCCGGTAAATCTTCAGCCGCTTCACCCGGCGCGGGTCGGCGTCCAACACTTCGAACTCGAAACCGTCTTTCGCAATGATTTCGCCGCGCACGGGGACGTGGCCGGCAAGCGCGGTCACCAAGCCGCCGACGGTATCGACCTCTTCGGCATCGCTAATCGTGTTGAGGTCGGTGCCGAGCGCGATGGAGACCTCTTCGATTCCGGCGCGGGCATCGGCGATGAACCCACCGTCCTCCAAAGATTCGATCTTGGGTCCGTCGTCGAGGTCGTGCTCGTCCTCGATATCGCCAACGATCATTTCGACAATGTCCTCGATCGAGACGAGACCGTCGGTGCCGCCATATTCGTCGATGACGAGCGCCATGTGGGTGCGCGTGGTCTGCATCTTGACCAGGAGATCGAGCGCCGGCATGGAGGGTGGCACGAATAGGACGGGGCGCAGGATCTTGGCGGCCGAGAGCGGCAAGCCGAGGTCGAGCGCGCCGAGCGACATCACAAGTTTGTGCCCCGGCTCACCTTCCGCGGATTCCGTGCTTGCCGGCGCGGGTTTCTCCGCCGAAGCGATGTAATCGATGAGATCGCGGATATGAATCATGCCGCGCGGATCGTCCAACGTATCGCCGTGAACGGGCAGGCGGGAATGGCCGGCCGTGCGGAACACGGCGAGCACTTCGGCCAAGGTCATGGTTATGGCGACCGCGCAAATATCCGCGCGGGGCACCATCACGTCGACGACGCGCAGCTCGTGCAAGGCCAGCACGTTTTTCATCATCGTGCGTTCTTGCGCGGAAAAATCCGTCTGCGCCGACGTATCCTCCAAAGCGTCTTGGATGTCGTCGCGGATAGAGGCGCCCGACAGGCCAAAGACCGCGCGAAGCCTGTCGATCAGCCGCGGCTTGGAGCCTGACCGTTCATCGCCGGTCACGGTCGAATCCGGCCCTGATTGCTCTGCATTCGTCATGGCGAAACGCGTCTGTCTTCCGCGGTTTGAGGGGGTTCGGCGAGGGGATCGCGATAGGGCGAGGCGATGCCTTGCGCCGCAAGCGCCTTGATTTCCGCCGCTTCCATTTCCTCCGCCTCGGCTTCGTCTTCGTGATCGAACCCGAGAAGGTGGAAAAAGCCATGCACGATCATATGCGCGAGATGATCGCGCAGGCTCTTGCCCTCTTCCGCCGCTTCGCGCGCCACGGTTTCATAGGCAATGACGATATCGCCAAGGGCTGGCGCATAACCTTCGAAATCGGCGGGGAAGGAGAGCACATTGGTGGGCTTGTCCTGGCCGCGCCACTTCGCATTGAGCGCTTGGATGAAAGCATCGTCGCAAAGCACGATGCTGACTTCGGTATCCGCCGTCAGGGTCTCGCCGCTCTCCGCCAAGGCCGCGTCCACGGCGTTCCGGGCGAGTGCGTCGATGCCGTCCACGCTGTTCCAGGCTTCGGCTTCGATGGCGATGTCGATCGAGAGGCTCATCGTTCCGGCGTTCCCTTGAAGGCGGCGGCCGCCGCGTCATGGGCGCGCCGCGATGCGGATTCGTAAGCGCCGACGATCCGGCGCACCAGATCGTGGCGGACCACGTCGCCTTCGCGAAAGATGACGTGGCCGATGCCCTCGAACCCCGAGAGCAGCGAGATCGCCTCGCTCAAGCCGGAGCGCTGGCCATGCGGCAGGTCGATTTGGGTGGGGTCGCCGGTGACGATCATGCGCGACCCCTCGCCGAGGCGCGTCAGAAACATTTTCATCTGCATCGAGGCGGCATTTTGCGCTTCGTCCAGCAAGACGCAGGCATTGGTGAGGGTGCGGCCGCGCATGAACGCCAGTGGCGCCACTTCGATCATGCCGGTCTGCATGCCGCGCTCGACGATGCGCGGGTCCATGAAATCGTTCAAAGCGTCGAAGATCGGACGCAGATAGGGATCGACCTTGTCGCGCATGTCGCCGGGCAGGAAACCGAGCCGCTCGCCGGCCTCGACGGCGGGACGCGACAGAATCAGCCGCTCGACCACGCCCTGTTCCAGCATCGAGACGGCATGGCCGACGGCGAGCCAGGTCTTGCCGGTTCCGGCCGGCCCCTCGGCAAAGACGAGTTCGTTTTGCTTCAGCGCGCGCAAATAGACATTTTGCGCCGCATTGCGGGCGCGCACGGGCCCGCGTTTGCGGGTCGCGATTTGCTCGAAGGATAGCTTCTCGCCTTCCGTGCCGGTGCCCGCCGGAAACAGGATGCCTTGCAGCGTCCCTTCCTGGATCGCTCCGTCGACATCGCCTAGAGTGACGCGTTGGCCCGATTTCACGCGGTCGTAAAGGTCTTGCAGCACCACACGCGCTCGCTCGCAGCTCTCCGGCGGCCCTTTGAGCGTGACTTGATTGCCGATGGCATGGGCGACGACGCCAAGGCTGCGTTCGATCTTGGCAAGGTTCTGATCATATTGCCCGAAAAGGACGGAGGCGAGACGATTGTCGGGGAAGGTGAGGATCACCTCGCCCGGCAGAGAGAGCTGGCCCGGCAAGGCGGCGGGTGCAAGACCACCCAGGCCAAGGGGTGAGGCAGGAGCGGCGGCGGGACGGTTCGATGGTCGCAAGCCTTAAACCTCTCGGGATAGGGGGGTGGGAACGGGATTTTCAGATAAAACCAGCGTGCCGAACAGCGAATTGGTGCTGGCCCCCGTGATTGTGACAGAGGCGATCTCGCCGATCAGAGCGGCCGGGCCGTCGGCTTGCACCGGCTGGAGATAGGGCGACTTGCCCGCGATCTGGCCGAGATGGCGGCCCAATTTCTCGAACAAGACGTCGAAGGTCCGCCCAATCATGCTTCGGTTGAAGGCCTGGCGTTGGTCTTCGACAAGCTGTTGGAGCCGGATCAGCCGGTCTTTCATGACATCTTCGCCGACTTGATCGGGAAAGTCCGCGCCGGGCGTGCCGGGCCGGGCGGAATATTTGAACGAATAGGTGCTGGCGAAATCGACGTCGCGGATGAGATCGAGCGTCGCCTCGAAATCGGCTTCGGTCTCGCCGGGAAAGCCCACGATAAAGTCGGACGAAAGCGCGATACCGGGCCGTGCCTCGCGGATTCGAGCCACGAGATCGCGATAGGCGGCAGCGGTATGCTTGCGGTTCATCGCCTTCAAGATCCGGTCCGAACCCGATTGCACCGGCAGATGCAGGAAAGGCATGAGGGCCGGCAGGTTGCGATGGGCTTCCACCAGATCGCGGCTCATGTCGTTGGGATGGCTGGTCATGTAACGAATCCGGCTCAATCCCTCGATGCCCGCGAGCCGCGCACAGAGCGAGGCCAAGCTGGCCGTGCGGCCGGCTTCGTCCAACCCGTGGTAGCCGTTAACGTTTTGTCCCAGCAGCGTGACCTCCCGGACACCGGCCTGTGCCAATCCCTCGGCTTCACGCATGATTTGCGCCACCGGCCGCGACAATTCCGCGCCGCGTGTGTAGGGGACGACGCAGAAGGTGCAGAACTTGTCGCAACCCTCTTGAATCGTGAGGAAAGCGCTGACGCCCCGCGCCCGCGTCTGCTTTGGGGTTGCTTGGGGCAACTCCGCGAATTTGCCTTCGAGTTCGAATTCCGTATCGATCAGGCGATTATACGAATTGGCGCGGGCGATCAGGCCGGGCAGGCGGTGATAGCTTTGCGGCCCCACGACGAGATCGACAGCCTTCTCGCGTCGCAAAATTTCGCTGCCCTCGGCTTGGGCGACGCAGCCCGCCACCACGACTTGGGTCGCGAGGCCCCCGGCTTTGCGCTCCTGCTTCAGCTCCCGGATCTTGCCGAGTTCGGAAAATACTTTTTCCGAGGCGCGCTCGCGGATGTGGCAGGTGTTGAGGATGACGAGATCGGCTTCCTCGATGACGGCGGTCTCGTCGAACCCTTCCGGCGCCAGCAGGTCCGTCATGCGCTGGGCGTCGTAGACGTTCATTTGGCAGCCGTATGATTTGACGAAGAGTTTGCGCCGGTTTGGAGCGGCGCCGACCGGTTCTGGCCTCGGCGATTCGCGGCTTTGCCGCGAGCGGTCCCCGGCTTCGCCGGCAGTCGCGCCCTGCCTTTCGATCAAGTCCGTCATTGCGAATCGATCATGGAATTGACTGTCACACGCCTCCAATTGCGCTTGTTCCTTAGGCGGAAATGCCCCGGGAGACAAGAAATCAGCGCTTTTTTAACGCAATGTAAGGTGTCGTCCGGGCGTTTGCCATAAGACGCCTTGCAAATTTAAGCCCTTTTCACTTCGATGAGAACAGGGCTATCCAATTTTAATGAAAGGATAGACTAAGCCACCGGCCGGCGCATGATATAAGCGAGTGCCGTTTCGCCGCCGGCTTTGCGGTAATAGGATTTGCGCTCGCCGACGGTCTCGAAACCGAAACGTCTGTAGAGCGCCAAGGCGGGCTGGTTTTCCGCTTCCACCTCTAGAAACAGGCTCTTGACGCCTTTGGCCGCGAGCAAGCTCAGATTGGCCTCGAGAAGACGGCCCGCGATGCCCTGGCCCCGTTTGCGCGGCAGTACGGCGATCGTCAGGACTTCCGCCTCGTCGGCCGCGCGGCGGGACAGGATGAAGCCTTGAAGGTCGTCGGCCTTCGAGCCAAAAGCGCCATCTCCGAGGGTGGAGGGGGCGGCCAACAGGGCTTCGATATCGTTTTGCGGCCAAGGAAATGCGAAACAGGCAGCATGAATGGCCGCGCAAGCTTGGCCGTGTTCGACGCGTAGCGGCCGGATCGCCGGCGGGGAGCTCTTCGTAAACAGGCCAAAGCTTTTCGTAAAAAGGCCAAACATGACAATCAAACCGGGGCTGGCGCCGCCATGGGTTTGGCGTCGGGCGCTTTGAGATAAAGAGGGCGCGGCGGCGCGGTCAAGGGATCTGCCAAAAGACCAAGGCGCGCGACATAGGCAATATCCGGCGTGATCCGGTCTCCCACGATCTCCGCCTCGATCCCGAGCGACCAAGCCTCGATGGCCATCATCGGCGCGCCGGACCCGGCCAGACGCAGGGGACCCTCGCCAAGTTTGCGGACCGCCTCTTTGACGTCGCCGAAGCGCGGGCTTTGCAAGAGCCGGCCGTCTTCCAGGAAGGCCGCGTAATAGACGTGACCGTGACGGGCATCGATCGCGACCGCGATGGTTCCCGGTTTCTCCTCGAGGATGAGAGGGGCGGCGAGGGCGGCAAGCGTCGAGACGCCGACGGCGGGGATCCCCCAGCAGAGAGCGATCGCGCGGGCGGCGGCGATCCCGACACGCAAGCCGGTGAAGGAGCCCGGCCCGACCGTGACGGCCACGCGCCCAAGCGATTCAAAGCCGCCCTCCGTCTTGGCCATGACCCGTTCGATGAGCGGGATGAGGGCTTCCGCATGGCCGCGTTCCATGCCGAGCGTTTCTTGCGCCTCGGGCACCGAGGCTCCGTCCGCCAAGACACAAGCCGAAACCGCGGGCAGCGCCGTATCGATCGCGAGGATTTTCATTGGGACGACTGTGACCGGTTTATCTCCGCCGATCAAATCATTCGATTCGGCCTCGAAGCCTTGTCCACAAAAGTTGCGGACACTTATCATCAAGAAATGGCACTAACTTTTTGTGATCCAGTGCCTTTCGTAAGTTTCCGTGCGGTCCGCCTCGGAAGCGGGGGATCGCTCGCCGTCCCTCAAATCTGCTCCACCGCGCGCACTTCCGGGATGAAGTGCTGGAGCAGGTTCTGGATGCCGTGTTTCAAGGTCGCGGTCGAGGAGGGACAGCCTTGGCAGGAGCCTTTCATCGCGAGATAGACGGTGCCGTCGCGAAATCCCTTGAAGGTGATGTCGCCGCCGTCGGCCGCCACCGCCGGGCGCACGCGGGTTTCGATGAGATCCTTGATCGTATCGACGATCTCGATGTCATCGGCCGAAAAGAACTCGTCCGTCTCCGCGCCATCGCTCGTCTTGTTGGGGGCGAGCAGCGGCGCGCCGGAGGTGAAATGCTCCATGATGGTGCCGAGCACCGCGGGTTTGAGACCCTGCCAGTCCGTATTGTCGCTCTTGGTCACGGTCACGAAATCCGTGCCGTAGAACACGCCCGTCACGCCTTCGATGTCGAAGAGAGCCTGGGCCAGCGGCGAGCGCGCGGCCGATTTGATGTCGCGGATATCGAGCGTTCCCTCCGGCAGGACAGGCTTTCCCGGAAGAAATTTGAGGGTCGCCGGATTGGGGGTGGTCTCGGTATGGATGAACATGGGGCGGCCTCTTCCCGTTTCGCCGATTAAATGGCGCAGCAAATTCTTTTGAGATATGGGCCAGTCCGCGCCCAATCACAAGCCGGGGCCTGCATTGCGTTGCCGGTATATCTGCCGGACTCACCAGTCGAGCGCGTTGGCTTAAGCCGCGCTGGCTTCGGTTTCGGCGGCTTCCGCGCCGGCGCTTCCCGCCTTGGCGGCAGGCACGGCCCGCAAGATCACTTTGCCGTCCTCGGTCGCGACCGAGAGATCCATGCCCGCCGCCTTGGCGACCAGGCCGGTGTAATAGGGTTGGATGCCATGCGCATCGACGGAGCCTTCGACCTCGCCCGCAAGGAGATGCGTCACATGGCTCGCCAGTTTGAAATTCGGGCCGCTGGCTTCGAGCTGGATCGTCAATTCGTCGTCGACGCCCGAAATCGTGACTTCGATCACGCCGCCGCGTGGAATTGCGGCGACGGCGATAAGGTAAAGGTTGAGGATGAGTTTGACTTTGTTTTTCGGCAGCAGGGCCCGCGTGGCGTTCCAGGCGAGCTTCGTGCGTTCGTCGGCGAGAAGGCCGCGCGCGACTTGTTCGGCATCGCCCGTATCGATCGACGCGCCGGCCGAGCCCGCCGCGCCAAAGGCCAGGCGGCAGAATTGCAGGCGGGCGGAGGCGCCGCGCGCGCTCTTCTTGATGAGGTCGAGAGCAAAGCCCCGCATATCCTCGTCTTTTTCGTCCTCGAGAACTTCGAGACCGTTGATGATCGCGCCGACCGGGCTGATCACGTCGTGGCAGACGCGCGAGCACAACAGGGCGGCGAGGTCGAGAGAATCGAGGGAATAGGCCGTCATCGTCTCATCCATAAGCTGGCTGCTCGGGTCGAACTCAAACGGTAGCTAACCGGCGAATGGTTAATACGGCGTTTAAGTTTCGAATCACCGGGGGAACAACGCATCATTTGATAACCGCCGTCCCGCCGCCTGAAAAGAGTCTTCGCGCTCCTTGGCCGGGGAATGCGGTCGAAAAGAGCGGGAAGAACTGGAAATCGAAAAAGCCGCGAAGGCCCCGCGTTGCCGCCGCGAGCTTGGTCTGGACGCAAAGACGGCCTATTCGCGGGAGTTGTTCCCACGTTTTTGGCGATCCTCTCCGGCTGACAGAGCGAAAGTCATACCCTATACGCGGGCGCGAAGCGTGGTATTCTGTGCGTTTGCGGCCCGCTCGATTCATCCGGCGCCTTAACCGGTGGCGGGCCATTTCGACACATCGACGTCCCGAGAGATCACGGACGTCCCGAGAGATCACGAAGCACACCATGACGCCGTTCTATCGTATCCAGCGCCTGCCCCCTTACGTTTTCGAGGAAGTGAACCGCATCAAGGCCACGGCCCGGAAGGCGGGGGCGGATATTATCGATCTCGGCATGGGCAATCCCGATCTCGATGCGCCCCGGCACGTCAAGGACAAGCTGATCGAGACGGTCAACAAAACCCGCATCGACCGCTATTCCGCCTCCAAGGGCATTGCTGGTTTGCGGCGTGCGCAGGCTGGCTATTACGCCCGCCGCTTCGGCGTGAAGGTCAATCCCGACACCCAGGTCGTCGCGACCTTGGGCTCGAAGGAAGGGTTCGCCAATATGGCCCAGGCGATCACCGCGCCGGGCGATGTCATCGTGGTGCCGGACCCCTCCTATCCCATCCATGCGTTCGGCTTTCTCATGGCCGGCGGGACGATCCGCTCGATTCCGGCCGAGCCGACGCCGAATTTTTTCGCGCTGCTCGAGCGCGCGCTGATCCATTCCATCCCCAAGCCGATCGCTGTGGTGGTGTGTTATCCTTCCAATCCCACCGCGCACGTCGCCTCGCTCGATTTCTACAAAGACCTCGTGCATTTCGCGAAGAAGCACGAGATTTTCATCCTCTCCGATCTCGCTTATGCCGAACTCTACTTTAACGCCGAGCCGCCGCCTTCCGTTCTGCAAGTAGAAGGCGCGCTCGACGTGACGGTGGAATTCACCTCCATGTCGAAAACCTATTCCATGGCGGGGTGGCGCATCGGATTTGCGGTTGGCAACGAGCGGCTGATTTCGGCGCTAACGCGGGTCAAATCCTATCTCGATTACGGCGCCTATACGCCGATCCAAGTCGCCGCCACCGCCGCGCTCAACGGCCCCGACGATTGCATCAACGAGATGCGCGCCATCTACAAAAAGCGCCGCGACGTGATGGTGGAGGCCTTCAGCAAAGCCGGCTGGCCGCTCCCTTCGCCCGATGCCTCCATGTTCATCTGGGCCCAGGTCCCCGAACGCTTCCGCGATCTCGGCAGTTTGGAATTCTCCAAGCTGATGATCGAGAAGGCCGAGGTCGCCGTCGCGCCGGGGATTGGCTTTGGCGAGCAGGGCGAAGGCTTCGTGCGCTTGGCCCTGGTGGAGAACGAGCAACGTATCCGGCAAGCCGCGCGCGGTTTCCGCCGGCTGATGGATGCCGCCGATAGCGGCAGCCTCGATAATGTGGTGCGCTTGGCGCGGTAGAGGCGAGGAATGGCTTGGAGGCATGGAAGAGCTTGCTTGGACGATAAAGATAGGCAAGCTCTCGAGGCGTTTTCGCGCGGGCAAATGATAGCGCGCGATTAAATTATGGGCCAATAGTTCCCGTAAATAAGAGTGCGAGCCTGACGTAGATCCCAGCATGTAAAAAATTTTCGCCCGAAAGCCCATATCCATAAAACTTTAATGGCTTTTAAAAACGCGATTTAAAGAATTATTTTTATGCTCGGGCTGAAATTCCCAAAATGGAGGCTGGATGATCTCCCGATCATCGAAGCTTAAAAAATCGTAAATTTTGGGAATTGCGCGACCGGGAAACCAAGCTTAAACAGAGCTTGATTACGGCGTCGTGACCGCGCGATCAAACAGAGTATCCATGGCTAAGCAGCATGCCTCCCTCGATCGTCATGACGGACCCGCCAAAAAGGCGGCGGTGCTGGCCTTCGCGCTCTTGGCGGTTCAGTTGACTGGATTTTCCGCGCCAAGCGGCGAGGCTTCGAAGCCTGCCTCCGCCGCCAAGCCGACCGGTCCCGGAGCGGGCGCATCCCACGCCGCATTGCGCGTCATTGCTTTTGGTTCGTCCTCGACCCAAGGCGCCGGGGCGTCCTCGCCCTCGGCGTCCTATCCCGCGCAATTACAGGTGGACCTGATGCGCATGGTGCCCAAGGGGGAAACCGTCGAGGTCGTGAATCGCGGCATCGGCGGTCAAGATGCCGACGACATGATCCAGCGCCTCCAATCCGATGTGATTGCGCCGAGACCCAATGTCGTGATTTGGCAAACCGGCAGCAACGATCCTCTGCGCGGAGTGCCGCTCGGCCGGTTCGAGGCCGATATGCGCGAAGGTATCAAAGCCCTGCGCCAGGCCGGCGTGGCCGTCATTTTGATGGAACCGCAATGGTGCCCCCGCCTCGACCAAGCCGCTCATGCCGATGATTACCGGCAGGCGGTCCGCAAGATCGGGCAGGATCTCGACGTTCCCGTCATCCGCCGCTCGGACATGATGCACCAGTGGATCGCCGAGGGTCGGATGACTCGTGCCCAGATGCTCGCCCCGGACGGTCTGCATATGGCGGATGGCGGCTATGCCGAACTCGCGCGTGATATCGCGCCCATGGTCCTCAAAGCCGCCGTGATCGAGCCAGCCGCGACGGCGGCCTCGCGGTCCAAGTAAGCGGCGGAGCCCGGCCGGATTCGCGCTTTTTTCTCGGCACGCCATGCAACCTTTGCCGGTTCCCCAAGCTTAAGATTATATAAAGTCTGTGCGCGGAGAACTGGTTATGAGCTTGCTCCTTCTTATTATCGTGCTTGTTATCTTGTTCGGCGGCGGGGGATATTATGGCCATCGCGCCGGATATTACGGCGGCGGCGGCCTTGGGATCATCGGCCTCGTCTTGATTGTGCTCGTTCTATTCTTGCTCTTCGGGCACGGCGGAGGGTTGCACATTTAAATTTTGACCGCGCCGCTGTTCATTTTGCGTGCGGTGCGGTATTAGCCGCGCTATTATGACAAAATAGCAAAGGCAGAGTCAGATCGATTCATGAGTAATTTCAACGAAGAACGCGTCCTGAGCGTCCATCATTGGACCGATAGGCTTTTCAGTTTCCGCACCACGCGCGATCCCTCGTTCCGTTTCCGGAGCGGTCAGTTCACGATGATCGGCATTCCCGTCAATGGGAAACCGCTGCTGCGCGCCTATAGCGTCGCCAGTGGTTTTTACGAGGACGAGCTGGAATTTTTCAGCATCAAGGTCCAGGACGGGCCGTTGACGTCGCGCCTTCAACATTTGAAGGAGGGCGACACGCTCTTGGTGAGCCGCAAGCCCACCGGCACCTTGGTGCTCGATAATCTCGCGCCCGGCAAACATCTCTATCTGCTCGGCACCGGCACCGGACTCGCGCCTTTCCTCAGCGTCATCAAGGACCCCGAGACCTATGAGCGGTTCGAGAAGGTGATCGTCGTCCATGGCGTGCGTCATGTCGCGGATTTGGCTTATAGCGAGATCATCACGGAGATCCTCCCCAAGGACGAACTCATCGGCGAATTGGTGCGGGATCAGTTGATCTATTATCCCACCGTCACGCGCGAACCCTTCCGCAACCAGGGCCGGATCACGGCGCTGATGGAAAGCGGCAAGCTGTTCTCCGATGTCGGCTTGCCGCCCATGAACCGCGACGACGACCGTTTCATGCTCTGCGGCAGCCCGCAAATGATCGCCGAAGTGCGCGCCTTGCTCGACGCCAAGGGCTGGCAAGAAGGCAACCACGGCGAGCAAGGCCAATTCGTGATCGAAAAGGCCTTCGTGGAGAAGTGACGGCGCGCGCCTTCTTAAAGAACTGACGGCGTCGAAATTTTCCCTGTGTCTGATGCTGCAAGGCGATGTCCGGATGGTTCGGCCGGATAGCGCAATTCATTAACCAAAGCGCGAGTCTTTGCGCCCAAGCCGCAAGCGGGCGAGTCTCGCGTTTCGGTCCTCGGAAGCCCGGAAACTGGCTAGCGGAGGCAAACTTTTAACGGTCGAACTTTAATCATGGGCCCAGGGGTTGTCCCGCTCGTGGATCGACCTGATGCGCCGTCTCGCCGTGTCAGGATCGTTGATCCACCAGCCCAGAAACGCGTGGGCCGGTTTTCCCTGACAGCCGTGGCTACGGATGTCAGGGCCGGACCACTAGCTGTGATTGAAGCGTGTAAATGCGTCCGAACCATCGTCAAGACAGTTCCCCGGCATCGCGAAGCGTTGGCCGCCGCCCAGCCAATGAATCGAGCCTTCGTTCCGCCGGTCTTTCCGGCGCGCGGGCGCTCACCCGGCTGATTCTCCTGCTGCTCGAGAATCTCGGCACGATCGACCGCGACAGGGTGCGCGTGGCGCTCGAACGGCAAAATCAACAGAACCGTGGCGATCGCGATCCCAACCGGCTGCATGTTGGCTATGAAGGGTCTTGGGAGCCTTTGCCCGAGGCCTATCCGCCAGCGGTCTTCCTCGATTCCCAATGGGACGATGACGAACTCGAGCCCTTGCGGCTCCGCGATCCCGTCACCGGACCCGCCACTCCGGACGCGCCGGGATCGGATCGCGCACCGTTCGCGCCTCCGCCGCCTGCCGCGGAAAAGCTTGCGATGCCCGTGGATTATGGAAGCGCCTTTGCCGGCTTGACGCAGCCGTTGTGGCGCACGCCCTTTATCGCTTTGCCCGGCGTCCGCTACGTCCGCACGCCCGATAGTTTGTTGCGCCGGGCCAAGACAGACCAAAACGCCGGTGAACCGGAGGCGCCCATCCCGCCGTTGGCCGTGGATGAGCTGGCCGCTCTCCAGCCCCGGCCAGCCGCCGAGGCGGAGGAGGATGCGGGTCCAGAAGCCGCCATCGCGCCGGGGTTGACCACACCGCTTGGCGGGCCGCAGCGGCTCAATCTCAAAAGCGGCTATGGCATCGAAGCGCCCCGGCCCGCCAATGACGAGGATGCGCCATCGGCTCCCGCGGAGCACGTGCCACCGCCTGTCGAGGCGCGGACGCCGGACGCTAGCCCGAATGCCCAGGCTTTCGCCGTGGTCGTGCGCCCCAAGGCATCGCGCGTATCCTTGCCTGTGCAAGAGCCGGCCGTGGAAGAGCAGGCGGCGCGGCACCCGCGCGCCAAAGCCTCCAAGCGCCCAATCGCGGATGGTGGCTGGGACTATCCGCCAGTGCCTCTTCTCGCCGAGCCGCGCAAGCCCCAGGGCCTTGCGATGACCGCCGAGGCGCTGGAGCAAAACGCGCGGCTGTTGGAAAGCGTGTTGGAGGATTTCGGCATTCGAGGCGAGATCATCCATGTGCGCGCGGGTCCGGTGGTCACGCTTTACGAACTCGAACCGGCGCCGGGGATGAAATCGTCGCGGGTCATCGGGCTTGCCGACGATATCGCGCGCTCCATGTCGGCTCTGTCCGCCCGCGTGGCCGTCGTGCCTGGCCGCAACGCCATTGGGATCGAATTGCCGAACGAGCGGCGCGAGACCGTCTATTTCCGCGAGCTGGTCGATTCCGAAGCGTTTCGCTCCACGCCGCACAAGCTGGCGCTGTGCCTGGGCAAGACGATTGGCGGCGAGAACGTCATCGCCGAACTCGCGAAAATGCCGCATCTTCTCGTCGCTGGTACCACCGGGTCCGGCAAGTCGGTTGCGATTAACACGATGATACTGTCGTTGCTCTACCGGCTGCGGCCGGACGAATGCCGCCTGATCATGGTCGATCCCAAAATGCTCGAACTCTCCGTCTACGACGGCATTCCGCATCTTCTGACGCCGGTCGTCACAGATCCCAAGAAAGCCGTCGTCGCGCTGAAATGGGCGGTCCGGGAGATGGAGGATCGCTACAAGAAAATGTCCAAGGTCGGCGTGCGCAATATCGATGGGTTCAATGCCCGCGTGACGCAGGCGGCCGAGGCGGGCGAGACCATCATGATCGGTGTCACGACGGGCTACGACAAGGAGACCGGCAAGCCGATCCTGGGCGAGGAAGCGCTCGATCTGACGCCGCTGCCCTATATCGTCGTCATCGTCGACGAAATGGCCGATCTGATGATGGTCGCGGGCAAGGAGATCGAAGGGGCGATCCAGCGCCTGGCGCAGATGGCGCGCGCGGCCGGCATCCATCTCATCATGGCGACGCAACGGCCCTCCGTCGATGTCATCACCGGCACGATCAAGGCCAATTTTCCGACGCGCATTTCTTTCCAGGTCACGTCGAAAATCGACAGCCGGACGATTCTGGGCGAGCAAGGCGCGGAGCAACTGCTTGGCCAAGGCGACATGCTGCACATGCAGGGCGGCGGCCGGATTTACCGCGTCCACGGCCCCTTCGTTTCCGACGACGAGGTCGAAAAGGTCGTCGCGCATCTGAAGGCGCAGGGACAGCCGGATTATCTCGAGAGCGTCACCGACGATGTCGAGACGGCCGCGGCGGAGGCTTCCGAGCCAGATGCCGACGGCGCGGTCTTCGACAAAAGCGCGATGGCCTCCGAGGATGGCAACGAACTCTACGATCAAGCCGTCAAAATCGTGCTGCGCGACAAGAAATGTTCGGTCTCCTACGTTCAGCGCCGCATGCAGATCGGTTATAATAAAGCGGCGTCGCTGATCGAGCGGATGGAAAAGGAAGGCGTGCTCGGGCCCGCCAACCACAGCGGCAAGCGCGAAATTCTGGCCCATAGCCGCGCGCGGGTGATCCATGGCGCGGAGCCCGGGGATTTGGACGAGGAGGCTTGAGCCGTGGCTAGAGCGCGTTCCGCTTTGGTGGAATCACCAAAGCGAAGAGAATTCGCTCTCTTTTTAAGAAGTTAGAGCATGTCCTCGATCGAAAAAGTCTGCAACTTTTTCGGGACATGCTCTAGACTCTAGGACTCGTGGCGGGGTGCAAATCGCCGCGAGTCTTGTCTTAGCCTTCCAACGCCCGCCGGGCCGCGTCGATTGCGCTGATTTCGGCTTCCGATAAAGCGGGCCGTTCGAGATCGAGACCGTCGAAGGCGGCAAGTATGGCTTCGGCGACCACGAGCCGCGCGTACCATCTGTGATTGGCGGGTACGACGAACCAAGGCGCGTGCGATGTCGCGGTCGCTGCGATGGCGGCATCGTAGGCCTCCATATAGGCGGGCCAGAACTCACGCTCCTTCACGTCGCTGGGGTCGAATTTCCAGTTCTTGAGCGGATCGTTCAGGCGTTCCAGCAATCGCTTCTTTTGTTCCTCGAACGTGATGTTGAGGAATATTTTGACGATACGGGTTCCCTCGCGAGCGAGGTGGTGTTCGAAGGCGGCGATATCCTCGAGACGTTTGTCCCAGAACCCTGCCTTGTCCAACAGGCTTTTGGGAAAGCCCTCTTGCCCGAGAATTTCGGGATGCACCCTTGTGACCAGGACGGACTCGTAATGCGACCGGTTGAAGACACCGATCATGCCCAGCGCGGGTAAGGCGCGGGAAATGCGCCAAAGGAAATCATGGGTGTATTCGTCCGGGGTTGGAGTCTTGAACGACATCACCGTGAGGCCCTGCGGATGGATCCCCTCGGTCACATGTTTGATGGTGGAATCCTTACCGCCGCAGTCCATGCCTTGCACCACGACCAGAATGGCGGCGGCTTTCGAAATGTAAAGTCTCTCTTGCAACGCCGATATTCTGGTGATGCGGTCCCTCAACAGGGCAACGGCGGCGGTTTCCTCGAGAGCGGCGGGATGGATGTCGCTGGGACCGCAATTTGCCAGTTTAAAGCCTTTGCCGGAAGTGATCCGGCAGCGATCGAGGCGGGCCGCCGCGGCTGCGAGGTCCGGCGGGGGCGGCCCATTTTTCCCGCGTTCTTCTCCCATCGTGACTATCTCTTTCCTGTTGCCACCGGCTTCTTCCGGATGAGAATGTGACTGATGTGGGAAGTGCAATACCCCCGAACGGACAGGCAAGCTTCAGCCTGGCTGTTGATCGCCCGCGTTGACACCCGGCGTCGCGGGCCTCAAACTAAACATGTCAGACATGATCGCGCCATCTGGGTTCAACCGGAGGTTCAGGTAAAGAAGACCTTCATTCGAGGTCCGTGTCCGGCAAGGGGAGGTTAGGTGCATGCGGCCGGTTGATGCGGGACTCTACGCTGTGCGGATGGAGAGCGGGAGTATTCAGGCCCGGCTGAGTGATCTCAAGCAATTTCTGGAAGACAGGTTGATCGGCGGAGCCGTCCTTGTCGAGCGGCTGCTGATCGCTCTTCTGGCGGATGGTCACGTGCTGGTCGAAGGTTCGCCGGGCCTGGCCAAGACGCGGGCGGTCAAGCTGCTCTCGCAAGGTCTTCACGCGCCATTTGCTCGCATCCAATGCACGCCCGATCTCATGCCCGCCGATCTCACGGGCACATCGATCTGGCGGCCGGATAGCGGGACGTTCGAATTTTCGCCCGGTCCGGTTTTCCATAGCCTTGTCCTCGTCGACGAGATCAACCGCGCGCCGCCCAAAGTCCAGTCCGCTTTGCTGGAAGCCATGGCCGAGAGCCAAGTCACGGCAGGCGGCGTGACTCACCCCTTGCCCAATCCCTTCATGGTCGTCGCGACGCAAAACCCGATCGAGCATGAAGGCACCTTTCCGTTGCCGGAGGCGCAACTCGACCGTTTCATGCTGAAGGTCGAGGTGAGCCTGCCCGATGCCGCGACCGAGCGGTTGATCTTGGATTTGGTGGAAGGCGAGGCGGCCGGCGCGCGCGCAAGCGTGGAGCTGGCGCCGATTGGACCCGCCGAGATCACGGAAGCGCGGCGCGCGGCCATGGCCGTGTTTCTATCGCCGGCGGTCAAGGATTATATCGTGCGGCTCGTAACGGCGGCCCGCCGGCCGGATCTTTATCCCGATCTCGCGGGCAAGATCGAGCATCCGGCGTCGCCACGCGGAACCTTGGCGCTCGCCACCGCCGCAAAGGCCAAGGCCTATCTCGATGGGCGGGACCATGTGGTGCCGCAGGATATCTCCGATCTTGCCGCCGACATTCTCTCGCACCGGACTATTTTGACGTGGCGCGCTTTGGCCGACGGGCAGCGGGCGCGCCAGGTTATCGGCGAATTCCTCGATAGCGTTCATCCGGTTTGAGCTGGGAGATGGTGTCAGGCGTAGATCTCGATGTCGATGCTTTGCTGCGGTTGCGGCACTTGGCCGCGCGCATGCGCGACTCGCGGAGACCGCCGCGCTCCATGATGCCCGGCGATATCGTTCACCGCCGGCGGGGCCGGGGGTTGGAGGTGCACGATATCCGCCTTTGGTCAGAGGGCGACGATATCCGCCACCTCGATCACAATGCCACGGCGCGGACGGGCATTCCCCATACCAGGACCTATTTCGACGAACGCGAGCGCACGGTCTTGCTGGTCGCGGACTTCCGGCCTTCGATGCTCTTTGGCACGCGCCGCGCGTTTCGCTCGGTGGCGGCGGCCGAGACCTTGGCGCTTTTGGGTTGGCGGGCGGTTGCGCGCGGCGGCCGGGTGGGGCTTGCCGCCGCCCATGCCGGGGGCATGCATTATGCCCGGCGCGGCCGGGGCGAGCGGACCATGGTCGCGCTGACAGGCACCCTCGCCGAGGCGCATCGCGATGCGCTAGCCGGCACGTCCAGCGAAGACCCGCCGCTCGATGGGGTTTTGGAAACGGCGGGAATGTTGCCAGGCACCGGCAGCACGATCATCGTCGCCACGGCGCTCGATACGCCCGGCGAGCATTTCGAGGCGGTGGCTCTAGCCCTGAGCCAGCGGCATGACCTCATCTTTTGTTTGATCGAGGACGAATTCGAGCGTGCGCCCGTGCCGGGGATCTATCCCTTCACGACGGCGCGGGGCGGGGGCGGCTGGTTGCGCGTCGATGCCGGCGCCAAGCATCCGGCGCTCGAGGCCCGGTCCGCGGCGTTGCGGCGGCTTGGAGCGCAGGTCCTCCGGGTACCCGCTCTCAACACGCCCGAGGCCAACCTTCCCGTTTTGGACCTCATCGATGGCTGAGCCGGTGGCTTCACTCGATGCTTTGCGAGGCTTGCGCGCGCCGCCGGCGCCGGATTCCCTCGCACCCTATGTCGTGACGATTTTGGCCGGCTTCCTCCTCGCCGCGCTTTTCCTTGTTGCCGCACGGATGCTTCTGGCGCGCCGCCAGAGGATAAGGCGGGCCGCGGAAGCTGAATTGGTGCGATCCCGCGCCCTTCCGCCGCCCGAGCGTCTCGCCGCGCAGGCCAAGCTTTTGCGCCGCTTGGCCCGCGTCTTGGGGCCGGACGCCGAGGCGCGGCAGCAGGGCACCGCCTGGCTCGCCCGGCTCGACCAGCTTTTCGCGACGTCCTTTTTCAGCCAAGGTGAGGGTCGTGTTTTTGGGGCGGAGCTTTACAGCCCGCGAGCCAATCCCGATATCGAAGCGATTGATCGTTCTCTCGCAGGCTTGATTGCGCGTCTGAGGCCACGGCAGGTGCGGCAATGATAGCCGGGTTCGATCTCGCGGCGCCCCTCGCTTTGCTGTTGTTGCCTCTCCCGCTGCTTTTCGCGCTGTGGCGGCAAAACGCGCCTCTTGCCGCCGCCGGCCTACGGATTCCCGCGGCGTTCCCGCAAAATCTCGCGGCCAATCCCGGTCTGCGCGCGCCATCCTCGCGCGATCTTTTCTTGCGTTGGTTCGCTTGGCTGTTTTTGGTGCTGGCACTCGCCGGTCCGCGTAAACTCGCCGCGACGCCGGCGCTGCCTGCCTCCGGCCGCGATATCATGTTTGCCTTGGACCTTTCGGGAAGCATGGTTGCCGAGGATATGGTGATGGGCGGCAAGCCCATTACTCGGATCGCGGCGCTCAAGAAGATTGGGGCCGAACTGATCCGCCGCCGCGCGGGCGACCGGGTCGGCGTCGTGATCTTCGCCGAAAATACTTTGGCGGCGGTCCCTCTCAGTTTCGATGTCGAGAGCGTCAGCCGGTCGCTCGACGAATTGACGATTGGTCTCGTCGGCCGGTCCACCTCGATGGGGGTGGGGCTGGGGCTCGCGGTCAAACGGCTCGCGGACTCGAAATCGCCCTCGCGCATCATCGTTTTGATGTCGGATGGCGGGAACAACGCGGGGACGCAAGACCCCGCGGGCGTCGCGGTGCTGGCCCGCTCGCTTGGCATGAAGGTTTATACGATCGGCCTTGGCCCCAACGAAACCAACGACCCCGGCGACGATCCCGAATCCGTCGATTTCGAGGCCTTGGAAAACTATGCCAAGCTCGGCGGCGGCCAGGCGTTTCGCGCCCGCACGGGGGAAGATCTGGAGGCCGCCGGGCAGGCGATTGAAAAGCAAATGGCGGGTGAAGCCTTGGCGCCGCCCACCATCATCCGCCGAGATCTCTGGTTCTATCCGGCTGCCGCCTTTCTCTTGGCTTGTGCCGGGCTCGTCGCCGTGCGGCGGGGGCGCCGATGATTGTCTTCTCCGGTTTCGCTCTTCTGCGGCCATGGTGGTTGCTGGCTTTGCCGGCTTTGGGCCTGTTTTTTTATCTGACGAAGCCCGGCGGCGGCGCTCTGACGGGCTGGGCGCGCGCGGCCGATCAACCCTTGCTCGCGGCCATGGCGGCGCGCGGCGGCGTCAGTGGCGGCAAAGAGGTTTGGCAGCCTGCGATTCTGGCTCTCGTTCTCGGGATTCTCGCGTTGAGCGGCCCGGCTGTGCGCATTCATGACCAGCACAGTCTGCGCAATCTTGATGCGACGTTGATTCTCATGGATCTCTCGAGCGACGTCACCGATAGCGCGCGGTTGCGGGCCGCCGCGGCGGTGGCCTCCGAAGTGCTCGATCATGCCGGAGCGCGGCAGACCGGATTGGTTCTTTATGCCGGCGATGCTTATCTCGCGAGTGCCTTGAGCGATGACCGCAGCGGGATCGATCCCTTGCTTTTCGCGCTTGACGGTCAGACCGTGCCCGATCCCGGCGTGCGTCCCGAGCGCGCCCTCAAACTCGCTCAAAAGCTTTTGGGCGAGGCGCATATCCTGCAGGGCGATATTATTTTGATTTCCGGCGGCGGCGGGTTGAATGGCGATGCCGCGCGGCAATTGGCTGCCAGCCTTCATGCCGGCGGGCATCGTCTCGATACGATTTTCGTGCCCGGCGGGGGTGTCGACCGGGCCGATGATACGCTTCGCGCAGCGGCGCTGGCTTCGATTGCCAGCGCAGGTGGCGGTCTTGCGGGAACGATTGCGGCGCCCGATAATGTGCTCGAGGCATTGTCTGATCAAACCGCTTTCAATCTCGAAAACAGCGCGATTAGCGGCGTGGGATGGCAAGACTTCGGCCGGTTCTTGTTGGCCGTGGCCGCGCTCCCGCTGCTGCTGGGCTTCCGGCGGGCGATCTCATGAGACGCTTTTTGCTCGTCCTCGTTTTTGGCATTCCGCTCGCGGCGCTGTTCACCGGCGGCACCGCCGCGCTCGGGCATATTTTGTTCTCCCTCGGCTATTCCTCCGCTTCGGCCGTTCTGCTGCATGATCCCGCCTGGAAAGGCTATGCTTTGGCTGCGGCGGGGCATTGGGAAGAGGCTGCGGAGGCTTTCGGCGATGCGCCATCCAACGCTTATAACAAAGGTAATGCGCTTGCCCGGTCGCATCATTATCACGACGCGATCGAGGCCTATGACGACGCGCTCGACGCCAATCCCGAGGACGAGGATGCGCGTTTCAACAAGGAACTGATCCGGCGGATTCTCGAGGGCGGGGCAATCGATGCCGGGCCCTCGCGCAGCATGGCGAACGCATCGGCCAATAAGGAGCATCACGGCAAATCGTCCGACCTTGGCGATGGGGAAACCAGCAGTTCCGGCAATGGCTATACGGGTACGCAGGAGGGGGCTTCGACATCGGGCGCGCAAGGGAACGGTAAAGTTTCCAAAGCGGGCGCGGAATCGAAAGCGGCGGACGATTCCGGCGAGGGCAAGGCGACGGGCTCCGCCAGTCAAGGATCGGGCGCGGGCCGCGCCGGCGGCAATCTGGCCGATGTCACGGCAGTGCTGCGGGAAAATCAGCGCCGGATGGTCCGGGGTCATACGGACGAGGCCGTCGTGCCGACAATCGAATGGCTGCAAACCTTGCACGACGATCCCGGCGAATATCTCAAGCTTCGCATCAAGGCCGAGCAAATCCGCCGCGCGGCCCGTGCCGCCACATCCGGGGGAGATGACGATTGAGGATTCCTGTTTTCGTGGCGTTACTCCTGTCGTTCGGCGCCGCCTCCGCGCGCGCGCAAGCGATCATGCCGCTTGCAGCGATGAATTCCTCCATCGGCCATGTCGATGTGACGCTCGATCTGCCCAAGGATGTGCCCTATACCGGCGAGATGATCATGCTGCGCGTGCGCTCGACCATTCGCGGCTTTATCGCGCTGGACGAGTTGCGCCAACCGCCGCTCACCAATTTCAACTGGCAGCAGCTTGGCCGCGACAAGCCCATCGATGTCAACGTCGATGGGTTCAACGTGCCGGGGATCGAACGCGACATCGCGATTTTTCCGCAACAGCCGGGCCGTTTGATCATCGAGCCTTTCGTGCGGCACGTGACCATGCTGGTGGGTGAAAATGAGCGGGTCGAAGTAAACTTTGCCTCCAAGCCGGTCTTCGTCGATGTGCAGCGGCATGAGGGCCTGGGCCGGCCTGGCGAGTGGTGGCTCCCCTCGAGCGCCGTGACTTACCGGGAAAGCTGGTCGCCGGAGCCAGATCAGATCGAGCCTGGGAAGGTCGCCCGCCGGATCCTGACGATCGAGGCCGCCGGTGTGATGGCCGACCGCCTGCCGCCGCCGCCCGTCATGCGCGCGCCCGGCATCATCACTTTTACCGGGCCGGTGACCCGCGAGACAATCTTGACACCCAATGGTCCGGTCGCGCGGGCGACCTATCAATGGGATTTGCGTCCCGTTTCGAATTCGCCCGCGAAATTGCCAACGATCCAAATTCCCTGGTTCGATGTGCGGGAGCGGCGCATGCGCGATGTGACCGTCCCGGAGCATTGGGTGGCTTATGCCGGGACGCAGATCGGGGGGGTCGCCAAGTCCGGAACATCTTTGCGGGCGCGAATTCTCGCCTCCGGTCCGCTTGCTGCCGGGGGGGTGGGCTTTTTGTGGGCGTTGAGCCTGGGGTTTCTCGCCTTTTCCGCGCGATCCGGCCGCGGCCTCTGGACTTTGCTGGTGAAGCCGCGGGAGCTGCGGGCGCTGTCCCGCGCGGCACGGCAGGCGAAGCCCGAGGCGGTGAAGGCGGCATTGGCGGGTTTGGCGCGAACCGATCCGCCACGGTGGCAATCTCTTGCGCGTGAACCCGTGCTCGCGGCCCGTCTCGCGGAGCTTGATGCCGCGCTTTATGGGCAGGCGTCTTTAGCGCCGCCGCCCCTCGAACCCCTGGCGCGCGACATTTGCCGGTCGTGGCAGGCGGCGGAGGCCCAAGTCCCGGGCGCCGATGACGGGTTGCCGCCGGTGGATGGCATTATGATCGCCCCGCCGGGCCTTTGGGAGCGGCTGACCCGGGTCTCGCGCCGGCGGGGCTGACCAAGACCCGTGCTTTTCCCGCGCGGACTCTATAGGGGTGCTGGTTGGACACCGGCTCGCAAAAGGGAACGCACGGCTTGGAACATATGGATAAGCCGGGCAAACCCGGTCTCGCGATCATTGGCGCGGGGCCGGCGGGCTTGATGGCGGCGGAGGTTGCCGCGCTGGGCGGTGCGCGCGTGACAATTTACGACCGCATGCCCTCCGTTGGCCGGAAATTCCTGCTCGCCGGGCGCGGCGGCCTTAATTTGACGCATAGCGAGCCGCTGGAGACGTTTCTCGCGCGCTATGGCGCCGCGGCTGCCCACTTGCGGCCGATGATCGAGCGCTTGACGCCGGCGGACGTGCGCGCCTGGTGCGAGGGGTTGGGGCAGCCCGTTTTTACCGGGACCAGCGGGCGTGTCTTTCCCGTGGCGTTCAAGACGTCGCCCTTGCTGAGAGCCTGGCTGCGGCGGCTGGTGTCTCTCGGCGTGACCTTCAAGACGCGCCATCGCTGGACCGGCTGGAACGCGGCGGGACATCTTTTGATGGAGACGCCAGATGGCGTGGTCCAGGTCGAGTCCGGGGCCGCGATCCTGGCTTTGGGCGGGGCGAGTTGGCCGCAACTCGGCTCGGACGGCGGTTGGGCGGCGCTGCTACGCGGGGAAGGCCTCGATGTGGCGCTGCTTCGTCCCTCGAATTGCGGGGCGGCGGTGGCATGGTCCGCCCATTTCCGTGAAAAGTTCGAGGGCCAGCCGTTGAAAGCCGTTGCGCTCAGCCTCGGGGACCGGACAAGCCGGGGCGAGCTTGTGGTGACGCGGACGGGGCTCGAGGGCGGTGCGATCTATGCTTTGTCCGGTCCGCTACGCGACGCGCTCGCGGACCGGGGCGAGGCCGTGCTCGCCCTCGCGTTGAAACCGGATCTCTCGCATGAGACGATCGAAACGCGGCTGCGGAGCCGCCAGCCCAAGCAGTCTCTCTCGACGGCACTGCGCAAACTCTTGAACCTTTCTCCCGTTGCGATCGGACTTCTCCGCGAGGCGGAAGCCCATGGAGCCGGTGCCATCGCGTCGATGACGCCGGGGGAACTCGCCACGTTGATCAATGCCGTGCCGGTTCGCGTCACTGGCACCATGCCGCTCGCCAAGGCCATTTCGAGCGCGGGCGGTGTCGCCCTTACGGAAGTCGACGAGAGCTTGATGTTGCGTCGGCACCCCGGCACATTCGTCGCGGGCGAGATGCTCGACTGGGATGCGCCGACGGGCGGCTATCTCCTGCAAGCCTGCTTCGCCACCGGCGCCACCGCCGGGCGGGGCGCCTTGGCTTGGTTGAACCGCGCGTCTCCTGAAAAAAATTAACTCAGGATCGGAAGAGCGGTCTCGTTCTTGATACCTTCCAGCGCGAAGCGGGAGGTGACGCTTTTCAGCGGGGTCAGCGCCGTCAGCCGCTTATAGAAGGAATCGAACGAGGCCGTATCGGGCACGACGACGCGGAGAATATAATCGACGTCGCCGGCCATTCGGTACAAATCCATGACTTCGCGCATGGAGCTCACATCTGAGGCGAATTTGGCCTGGGTCTCGGCCGCGTGTTCGCCAACCACGATGGCGACGAATACCGTGAGACCGAGGCCGAGTTTGGCTTGATCGAGAATGGCGATGCGCCGTTTGATAAAACCAGATTGCTCCAATCGTTGAAGCCGTTTCCAGCACGGTGTTTGCGAGAGCCCGACTTTATGGGCGATCTCGCCGATCGCCAGTGACGCATCGATCTGCACGATTTGCAGGATGCGCTTGTCGATTGCATCAAGTGCTTTACCTTCGGACATCGAGTGGTGCTTTCTAACTGATAGTCATTCAATAGACTTTAGAGATAATAGATTTTTATGCTCCGGTGCAACAGGGAGCGTCGCAATTTTTTTGGCCCTGTCCCCGGTCCGGTTAATATGGGCGTGTACCGTTTTTCAAGGCAGCCAAGACTGCCCACCCCGGTGGCATCACCGGGGTGGGCAGTGGTTTGATCCACGCGCTGTCCGCGAAGCCTGCGGTCCCGGTTAACCCCGCGGCTGTGGAACAATCCGCAGATAGGGCTTTACCGTCTTCCAGCCACCCGGGAATTTCTCCTTGGCGGCTTCGTCCGAGACGGCGGGGACGATAATGACATCCTCGCCATTCTTCCAGTTCACCGGGGTTGCGACCTGATGCTTGGACGTGAGCTGGAGCGAGTCGATCACCCGCAGCACTTCATCGAAATTCCGGCCCGTCGAGGCGGGATAGTTGAGGGTCAGCTTGATCTTCTTGTCGGGGCCGATCACGAAGACGGACCGGACCGTGAGCGTGTCGCTCGCATTCGGATGGATCATTCCATAGAGATCCGCGACTTTCCGCTCGGGATCGGCAATCAAGGGGAAATTCAACGCGGTCCCCTGAGTTTCTTCGATGTCTTTGGCCCAAAGTTCGTGTTTTTCCAGAGGATCGACGGAGAGGCCAATGATCTTGACGCCGCGGCGGTCGAATTCCGGCTTGAGCTTTGCCGTGTACCCGAGTTCCGTGGTGCAAACTGGGGTGAAATTTTTCGGGTGGGAAAACAGAACCACCCAGGAGCCTTCGCCCCAGTTATAAAAATCGATTGGACCCTCTGTCGTGTCCGTTTGGAAGTTTGGAGCGATATCGCCGAGTTGAAGTGCCATGGTGTGGTTCCTTGTCGAGACGAGATATGGTCGAGACGAGATATGGTCGATACGAAGAGTACAAGCGCGCCGGCATCGCTAATGCATAAAATTTGAGCATATTATGCCGTGCTGCCGGCGCGGCCAGCCAGTTTCATCCTGGCGAAGAGGTCAGCTTATCAGCTTTCGTGACCATGATTAAAGCGTCGCCGGGGTTGGATGACTGAGCCGTAGTTTCTTGATCTTCATGGAGAATTATTGTCCCGTCAACGACAAGAGATGATCGATAAATTTTTGATTTTAGGATATCTTTCTAGGAGCGGCCGGAATTATAAAAAATTTGTCCGGCGTCCGCTAAGTTCTTATTGCGATGCGGCGCATTCGTTGCGCGCCGCAGTGCGAGCCACCCTTTGTATCCAAAAGACGGCGCTCTCTCTTTCGCGGGATGTGTTGTCCGGATCGCGGCCGGAAAAATCGCGGCCGCACGCGCGTCAAGTCGAGTAACAATTAGAAGACAATGCTCATGTGCAATTTAACTTGCGCGGCTGGAAAAATTTTTGCTCGCCTGAAACCTTTCGTCTGCTTGCAACAGGCCGGATTCTGTTTCACGGTCATTTCAAGGCGGGGCACGTAAAATCCCGCGGCAATGGATGGAAATGTACCGGGAGAAGCGCCAGACGCTCGTGATCGCCCAGCCCTTAGAGATTTCGGCGGGCAACCGCCCAATCTCCGCGACCGGGCTCGAGTGAATCCTGCGTTTTGACGACCTCGCGGCTGTTTTACCGGCGGATTCGCCGGCCCTCCATGTGTTTTGTTGTAGATGCGTTCCGTTTTGGTTTTCGTCAGGACAAATATCATGCAGCAATCGATCGTCTTTCTGGATCGCGAAACACTTGGCGCGACTGTCCGGAAGCCGGGTTTTGATCACACCTATGTCGAGTATGACGTGACCGCGCCGGGTCAGATTGTCGACCGGTTACGCGATGCGACGATTTGCATCACCAACAAGGTGCCGCTGGGCGCCGATGTGCTGGCGCAATTGCCGAAGCTGAAGCTGATCGCGGTGGCCGCGACCGGCACCGATATTATCGACAAGAAGGACGCCAAAGAGCGCGGCGTGGCCGTCGTCAATATCCGCAATTACGCGTTCAATACCGTGCCAGAGCATGTCATCGCCTTGATGTTCGCGCTGCGGCGCAACCTGCTTGCTTACACCCGCGATGTCCAAAATGGCGTCTGGAACAAAGCGCGGCAGTTCTGCTTCCTCGATCACGATATTCACGATATCGCGGGTTCGACGCTCGGGATCGTGGGCTACGGCGCGATCGGCAAGTCGATTGGCAAGCGCGCCGAGGCTCTCGGCATGAACGTGATCGGCTACGACGTCTTTCCGCAGGAAGGGCTTGTCGATTTCGACACAATCCTGCGCGACAGCGATGTCATCACGCTCCACGCGCCCTTGACGCCGGACACCAAGAACATGATTGGCGCGGCGCAGCTCAAGGCGATGAAGAAAACCGCGATTTTGATCAATACCGCGCGCGGCGGACTTGTCGATGAGTTGGCGCTGGCCGAGGCTCTCAAGGCGGGCGAGATCGCCGGCGCTGGGTTCGATGTCTTGACGCAGGAACCTCCAGTCAATGGCAATCCACTTCTCGATCCTACGATCCCCAACCTGATCGTCACGCCGCATGTCGCTTGGGCAAGCCGCGAGGCGATGCAAATTCTGTCCGATCAACTGATCGAGAATATCGAGCTGTTTGTCGGCGGGACACCGAGAAACATCGTGGAATAATCCCCGCTCGTTCGAGGGATGTATCGATTTATCGAGTTTTAACGGCTGGGCGCCGAAAGTGTTTTTGCGCCCGGCATTGTCTATGAACCATTAGGCCTTGGGTTGGCCACGTCCCCGCCCAGGCTACGCAACGGGAGGTATGCCGTGGACATTCATGAATATCAGGCCAAGGAAATCTTGCAAAAAGCCGGCGTCGGCCTGCCGCGTGGCGCCGTGGCCTTCAGCGCGGAGCAAGCGGTCTATGCCGCGACGGAACTCGGCGGCTGGCGCTGGGTCGTCAAGGCGCAAGTACATGCCGGCGCGCGCGGTAAGGCGGGCGGTATCAAATTGTGCCAGACCTATCACGAAGTCCGCGAAGCGGCTGAAAGCATGCTCGGGCGGACATTGGTGACTCACCAAACCGGCCCGCAGGGCAAGCCCGTGCAGCGCGTTTATGTCGAAGTCGCCGATCCCTTCGAGAAGGAATTCTACCTCAGCTTCGTGCTCGACCGCAAGGAAGAGCGCGTCCGCGTCATCGCTTCCCGCGACGGCGGCATGGAGATCGAACAGATCGCGGCGGAGCGGCCCGATAGTTTGATTCAGATCATCGTCGAGCCGGCGGTGGGCATGCAGCAATTCGAAGCCCGCGAGATCGCCTTCCGCCTGGGTCTCGGTATCAAGCAAGTGCAGAGCGCGGTGCAAACCATTCTCGGCTGCTATCGCGCGTTCCGCGATCACGACGCGACAATGTTGGAGATCAATCCGCTGGTTCTGACCAAGGATGGCCGCATTCTCGCGCTCGACGCGAAGATGAGCTTCGACGACAATGCTCTGTTCCGGCAGCGCAAGGTGGCCGACATGCACGATCCCGCGCAAGAAGATCCGCGCGAGGCGCAAGCGGCCGAGCATCACCTCAACTATGTCGGTCTCGAAGGCACGATCGGCTGCATCGTCAATGGCGCCGGTCTCGCGATGGCGACCATGGACATGATCAAATATGCCGGCGGCGAGCCCGCCAACTTCCTCGATGTCGGCGGCGGCGCGAGCGCCGAGCGCGTGGCGACGGCTTTCCGGCTGGTTCTTTCCGACAAAAACGTCAACGCCGTGCTGGTCAATATTTTCGCCGGCATCAACCGTTGCGATTGGGTTGCCGAGGGCGTCGTCAAGGCGGTCAAGGAAACCAATATCGGCGTGCCGCTGATCGTTCGTTTGGCGGGCACCAATGTCGAGGCCGGCCGCAAGATTCTAAGAGAGAGTGGCATCGATCTCTATACGGCGGAAAGCCTCACCGAAGCCGCGAAGATCGCGGTCGAGGTCTCCAAACAAACCAAGACCGCAGCCTAAGGGAGGGATGAGCCATGAGCATTCTCATCAACAAAAGCACCAAGATCCTCATCCAAGGTTTTACCGGCGACAAGGGGACATTTCACGGGCGGGAAGCCATTGAATACGGCACCAATGTGGTCGGCGGCGTGACGCCCGGCAAGGGCGGGCAGACCCACCTCGACCGTCCGGTCTTCAACACCGTGAAAGAAGCGGTCGCGGCCACGGGCGCCGAGGCCTCCATCACCTTCGTCGCGCCGCCTTATTGCGCGGATGCGATCATGGAAGGCGCCGATGCCGGGCTGAAGCTGATTTGCGCCATCACGGATGGCATTCCCGCGCAGGACATGATGCGCGTGAAGCGTTATCTCCGCCGCTATCCCAAAGAGCGCCGTACGCTGCTCGTCGGGCCCAACTGCGCCGGCATCATCAGCCCCGGCGAAGCGATGCTCGGCATCATGCCGGGTAATATCTATGCCAAGGGTCATGTCGGCGTCGTCTCGCGCTCGGGTACGCTCGGCTACGAGGCCGCGGAACAATTGAAGGCTCTGGGTCTCGGTATTTCGACCAGCGTCGGCATTGGCGGCGACCCGATCAACGGCAGCTCCTTCCTCGATCATCTCGCATTGTTCGAGCAGGATCCGGACACCTACGCGGTTCTGATGATCGGCGAAATCGGCGGGCCGCAGGAAGCGGAAGCCGCCGCCTGGATTCAGAAGAACATGACCAAGCCTGTGGTCGGCTATGTCGCGGGTCTGACCGCGCCGAAGGGCCGCCGCATGGGGCATGCCGGGGCGATCATTTCCGGCGAGGGCGATAGCGCCAAGGAAAAGGCCGAGATCATGCAGAGCTATGGCCTGACGGTTGCGCCAAGCCCAGGCGAACTCGGGTCGACGATGGCGCGTGTTCTCGAGAACCACCTCCGCGCGGCCTAAGCGGAGTCCGGAAAAGCGGTAAGACTCCGCACTCAAACAAGAACCTAAGCAGACTTTCGCGTGGGCGCTCCACGCAAGTCCGCTTAGGCGGACAGCCCCTTCGCCCGTGCGCGGGAGGAGCGGAGATCGCCGTTAACAAAGGAAAATCCCCATGAGTTTCACCCTGATCGACCAGGCGACACCACGATTGCACCGGTCCGAACTTGCCGTTCCCGGTTCCAATGACTCCCTCTTCGAGAAATCGGCGAAGAGCGACGCGGATATTATTTTTCTGGATTGCGAGGATGCCGTCGCGCCCGACGACAAGGAAAAGGCGCGCAAGAACATCATCCAGGGTCTGAACGAGGTGGATTGGGGCACCAAGACCATGATGGTTCGCATCAATGGTCTCGATACGCATTACATGTATCGCGATGTCGTCGATATCGTCGAAGCCTGCCCGCGCCTCGATATGATTTTGATCCCCAAGGTCGGGACGGCGCAAGATGTCTATGCCGTGGACATGCTCGTCACCCAGATCGAGGCCGCGAAGAAACGCACCAAGCGGATTGGGTTTGAAATCTTGATCGAGACGGCGCTCGGCATGGCCAATGTCGAGACTATTGCCCAAAGCTCTAGGCGTAACGAGGCGATGAGCTTCGGTGTCGCCGATTATGCCGCGAGCACCCGCGCGCGGACCACGGTCATCGGCGGCGTTCATCCCGATTACGGCGTGTTGACCGATAAGGACGAGCACGGCCACCGCGACTTTCATTGGGCCGATCCTTGGCATTATGCGCAAAGCCGCATGATGGTGGCTTGCCGCGCTTATGGTTTGCGCCCCATCGATGGCCCGTTCGGCGATTTTGGCGATTCCGATGGCTACAAGGCGGCTGCGCGCCGCGCGGCTGTCCTTGGGTTTGAGGGCAAATGGGCGATTCATCCCAGCCAGATCGGCCTTGCCAACGAGATCTTTTCACCGTCGGACGCCGAAGTCACCAAGGCTCGCCGCATTCTCGAAGCCATGGCGCAAGCCGCCCGGGACGGGAAGGGCGCCGTCTCGCTCGACGGCCGCTTGATCGATATTGCCTCGATCCGCATGGCCGAGGCCCTGATCGCCAAGGCAGATACGATCCCGCGCTGAGCGGACGCCCGCCCGGCCGCCGGGAAGCCTGGTCTTGCGACCGGGCGATCCCGGCCCCTGCGCCTGTCTTACGTGTGTCGACGAGATGCTCGAGACTGGATAAAGTTAGGTGGGGCACCTGGCGCGCCCCACTTTCAGGGAATGAGCGACCATGATCCTCTACGGCTCGAGCTACTCGCCGTTCGCGCGCAAGACCCTGTTTTTCCTAGGAGAGAAGGGGATTGCCTTCGAGCATGTGCCGCTCGCCTTTCACGATCCTCTCCCGGCATTCCAGGCGGCAAGTCCCTTCGGCAAGATTCCGGCGCTGGAGGATGGCGATTTCCGCCTCTCCGACAGCTCGGCGATCTGCCATTATCTCGAGCGTAAATATCCGGCTCCCGCCTTGATGCCGCAAGAGGCGCGGGCTTACGGGCAGGCCATCTGGTACGACAAATTTAACGATACGATGTTGGTGCCCGCGCTCGGCAAGGTCTTTTTCAACCTGTTCGTCAAGCCGAGGATCCTCAAGCAAGAGCCCGATCTGGCCGTTGTGGCGAAGGCCTTGGAAAGGGAAATCCCGCCGCTCTACGATTTCCTCGAAGGTCGGGTGGATGGGCCGTTTCTGGTTGGCGGCGCGATCAGCTTGGCGGATATTGCGGTGGCCGCACCCTTCTTCAACATGGCTGTCGCGGGCCATCCGCTCGATGTCTCGCGCTGGCCGCGTTTGGGCGCCTATGTCGCCGGCATTCACGCGCGCCCGGCGTTTGCCACGCTGAGCGACGAGCCCAAGGGGCGATAGGCCTCGCCGGCTATGGCGGCCACTTTCCAAGATTGAGCCACCAAGGAATATTTTGCTGCGGCGGCCTGGCGGCGATGCCGAGGATGAACGAATGCTTCTTGGTTCAGGAGGGCGTTCTGCTCAATATATTATCAATATGCATATTTAAATATCAAATACCTTGAGCGCAGGATTCCTTTTTCATCTGCGTAATAAATAGGCGATTTTCAATTTAGCTTTCTTTAAATTTTATTGTCTATTGTAAGTTATCTTAATCGAAATTGGTGTCGATGAAACCTGCTCTTTCTAGACTGAGAGTTCTCTTCACGTGGACCATCATGTCCGCGGTCGCGGCCGCCTCTTTCGTCCTTGTCGAATATGACGCGCAAAGCTGGATCGGGCGCGTCACGGGGATTGTCGCCTTGGCGGCCGCGCTCACGTCATTCATCCAGTTGCGCCGTTCGGCTTCGGTTTTATCGGCGATGGCCGCGGGCGACCGCTTCGTCGTGTTCCCGGCAAATTTGTTTGAAAGCTCGGCTTGCAAGCAGCTCGCGGAAGCCGGCGAGACCATGCGATCGGATTTGATCGCCGCCGACGCGGCTATCGCCGATCATAAGCGGATGCTTGCTCAAGCGCGAAGTCATAGGGGCAGCGCCGAGTTTTTCACCGGACGGTTTCATGCCTCTGTGGAACAGGCGTTCGAACGATTTTCCGGTAAAGGGCAGGAGATCTGCTCCACCGTGGAGCAGATCACGACACATAATGCCAATCTCTTGAATGACGTGCTCGTCGTTTCCGATGCCGTCGTGGGGGCGACGCAGGATGTCGGCGCGGTCTCGCATGCAGCTGGTGAAGTGTCGCGCGCGGTGGCGCAAACCGCCGCCCAGATCTCCAAATCCGAACAGGCCACCCACTCGACCTTGGCCGATCTCCTGCACGCCCGCGATACGATCGAGCGGCTGAAGCGGTCGGGTCAGGAGATCAGCGAAATCATCGCGATCATCCGGTCGGTCGCGTCGCAAACATCCTTGCTCGCCCTGAACGCGACGATCGAGGCCGCGCGGGCCGGCGAGGCGGGCCGGGGGTTTGCCGTCGTCGCCAGCGAGGTCAAGCTTCTTGCCACCAAGACGGAGCAGGCGACCGGGACGATCCGCAGCCAGATCGAAGCGATGCAATTGGCGGTGGACGATACATCCCGCGCGATCGATGCGGTCACGGCGCATGTCGGCGTGATGACGGAAGCGCATCAAGCTTTCACCCGCTCGTTGGCGGCTGGGACCGCTGAAATTCAGCGGATTGGCGCCAATGCGACGCGGATTACGGCCCGCGTGACCGAGAGCATGCCCGATCTCGCCGCCGGGATTGGCGAGATCGAAAGCGCCGGGCGCTCCGTGCTGGAGAACGCGCGCTCCCTCATCACCGGTTCCGAAATCCTGGTGGAAGGATTCAAGGGCTATTTCCAGGATCTGGCGTCCGGCGCGATCAAGGTGGGTATCCTTCACTCCCTGTCGGGTTCGGTAACGGCCGCCGAGCGTCCCTTGCAGGAAATGGTGCTGGGCTTGATCGACCGGACCAATAGAACCGGAGGCCTGTTGGGCCGTCCGCTCGAGGCCCATATCGTCAATCCTCACGGCGTGGCCACGGCCTATGGCGAGGGCGCCAAGCAGCTCTTAAGCGACGGCGCGGCGGTCATTTTTGGCTGTTGGACATCGAGGTCGCGTCAGGAAGTCCGCCCCGTCGTCGAAAAATACGATCGGCTTCTCTTTTATCCCAGCCAATACGAGGGCGGGGAATCTTCGCCCAATATTGTGTATCTCGCTCCCACACCCGCGCAGCAGGCCCAGCCCGCCGTCGCGTTTCTCCGCCGGCTCGGGCGCGACAAGCTCATGCTGATCGGTGATCATTCTCCCTATTGCCGGGGCACGCATGCGGCCATCAAAGGCTATGCGTCCGCCGCCGGCATGCAAATAATCGAGGATCTCGCGATGCCATCCTCGCCGGCGGGCTGGAGTGGCGTTGCGGCCGCGATCGCCCGGGCGGAAAAATGGGGTCAAGCGGCGATCATCTCCACCTTACCGGCCGATGCGACCGTTCATTTGATCCGGGCGATGGAGCGCAAGCGTATTACGGCCAGCAAAATGCCGCTCATGTCGCTCTCCATTGGCGAGGCGGAATTGCCTGTCTTCGACGCGCGAAGCATCGAGGGCCATTATGTCTCATGGAATTATCTTCAAATGATCGAGACCCCGCGCAACGCCGATTTTATCGCGTTTTGGCGGGATATTTCGGGTGATCGCTCGGCCGCGACCAACGATTCTCTCGAGTCGACGTGGGCGAGGTTCTCGCTTTGGAAAAAGGCCGTGGAAACGGCGGGAACATTGGAAACGGGCTGGGTCCGCCGGGCGCTTTTGAATCTGTCGATTCCGGCTCCAAACGGTTTCGACATTCGCGTCGATTCCAATTTACATGCCCGCCTTCCTTGTTTCATCGGGCGGATCGATGCGCGCAGGCATATTGTTCCGGTGTGGAACAGCAGTGGCGTTCTCGCCGCGGATGAAAAGATGCCGCTAAGCCAATGGGCCCTCGAGTCTGTCCCGCAAAAGCCAGGCCGGCTTTTGCGGTGAAACCCGGTTCATCTCTAAAAACGAGCGCCCCGGCCGGCTGACAGGCTTACGCATGCTCCGGCGGCGAGGCCGGCCGGCATTTCTCCAGACCGGCGAGATGGTCGTCCTCGAGTTCCTGACGCACGCGGCCTTCCACGAGACGAGAGCCGCGGCCATAGGTGACATAGGCCCAGGCCCAATTCACAAAGACGATGATTCTGTTGCGGAAGCCGATCAGCAGAAAAAGATGGACGAGCGACCAGGCAAGCCACGCCAGCGATCCCGTCAGTTTGATCTTGCCGAGCACGGCAACGGCATGGGAACGGCCGATCACGGCCATGGTGCCAAGATTTTTGTAGACGAAGGGGCCGGGATGTTTGCCCGCGCCGATCCGGCTGGCGATGACTTTCGCGACATATTCACCTTGCTGCTTGGCGACAGGCGCCAGGCCGGGCAGGGGCGTTCCATCCTCGCCTTTGAAGCTGGCGACATCGCCCACCGAAAAGATTTCGGGATAGCCGGGGATCGAACATTCGCTCGTGACTTCGACGCCGCCATTGCGGGCGGCGGAGGCCCCGAGCCATTCCGCGACGGGCTCCGCGCGCGTGCCCGCGCACCAAAACACGTTGGCCGCCTCGATCCGTTCGCCATTGATCGTCACGCCGCTGCCATCGATCATCTCGCAGGACGCGTTGCACCGAACTTCGACGCCGAGACCTTCCAGCGCCCGCGTGGCATAGGCCGAAAGCTCTTCCGGGAATGCGAGGAGGATGCGTGGCGCCGCGTCGATCAAGACGATGCGTGCTTTTGAAGGATCGATATGCCGGTATTCCGAGCGCAGTGTCGCGCGGGTCAATTCGCCAAGGGAGCCGGCGAGTTCCACCCCCGTCGGGCCGCCGCCGACGATGACGAAACTCGTGAGCGCCTTGACCTCTTGGGGGTCGCGGCGGCTTTCCGCCCAATCGAAGGATTCGAGAATGCGGCGCCGGATCTGCAAGGCATCCGGCAACGTCTTGAGAACCGCGGCATGCTTGGCCCATTCGTCATGGCCGAACCAGGCATAGGCGGAGCCCGTCGCCAGCAGCAGATAGTCGTAGGACACGATGCCGGTGTCGCGGATGAAGACCTCGCGCTTGTCTTTATCGACCCCGGTGACCTCGCCCAGGATGACGGAGACGTTGGGGCTATTTCCAAGCAGCGCGCGGATTGGGGACGCAATATCGGCCGGCGAAAGCGCGGCGGTCGAAACCTGATAGAGCAGCGGCTGAAAGAGATGATGGTTGGTGCGATCGATCAGCACCAATTCGACGTCGTATTTGACGAGGCGATGGGCTGCCTCGAGCCCGCCAAATCCGCACCCCACGATGACGACCGTTGGCTTGCGCCCTTCGAAGCGGGGGAAAAGATTGGGTCCGTTACCGTCTGGCATGCGCGATCACCCTGAAGCCGATCGATTTACGCGCCGTGCCGCGGCAAATCTCGATTATCCCAAGGCTATCTATCGCAGATTCGCCACAACGTCGATTGGACCGCGTAGTGATTCCTGGGCGCAATTAGAAAAGTACGGCCTGAGCTTGGCAGGGATTGATCAATGCCGCCGGGCCATGATGCGTTGAAACGCCCCGGCGCTGAAACGTCCTGGCCCGAAAGCGGGAGGATCCAAACGCCCGGCCCGTGATATGAAACCCTCGGACATAACGGGGATCCCTATGCGAGTCGGTCTCTTCGTGCCGTGCTATATCGATGCCTTTTTCCCGCAGGTGGGGATCGCGACGCTCGAGCTTCTCGAGCGGTTCAAGCTCGATGTGGATTATCCCTTCGATCAGACCTGCTGCGGCCAGCCGATGGCCAACAGCGGCTGCCAGGCCGAGGCAGCGGCAACCGAAAGGCTGTTCGTCGAGAATTTTCGCCAGTACGATTACATCGTTTGCCCCTCCGGCAGTTGCGTCCATCATGTCCGCTCGAAATTCGACGCGATCGAGCAAACGCCCGATGTGACGGCCGTGCGTGCAAAGACCTTCGAACTCGTCGAATTCTTGCACGATATCTTGAAGGCCGAGGCGTTTCCCTGGGCGTCGTTTCCGCATAAAGTCGGGTTGCACAATGGTTGCGGATCTCTGCGCGGACTCCATCATGCGCGTCCCTCGGAGTTGAACGAGCCGTTTTTCTCGAAACCACTCGATCTTCTCCAGAAAGTGGATGGGATCGAATTCGTCACGCCAGACCGGCCCGACGAATGCTGCGGCTTCGGCGGGACATTTTCGGTGTTCGAGGAGGCGGTTTCAGTCAAGATGGGGCAGGATAAGGTCGCCGACCATACAAAAGCCGGCGCGGATTATATCGTTTCGGCCGACACGTCTTGCCTGATGCATCAAAAGGGCTGCGCCGCGCGGGACGGTTTAAAGATGAAATTCATCCACATCGCGGAAGTCTTGAACGGAGCGCGGCAATGAGCGAGACGCCGCTTTCCCCGCGCGAAGCGCAACCTCCAGCCGCGCGCGAAGCGCAATCCCCAGCCGCGCGCGAAGCGCAATCCCCAGCCGCGCGCGAAGCGCAACCAAAAGGCGCGTCCGACCCTGGCCGGGGCCGGATCGACCATGCCGAGGCCGCGAAGCGTTTCATCGCCGCGCCAGAGCATCTGAAGTTTCACGACGAACGTCTGTGGGACATTCGCACAAAGCGCGATCGGCAGATGCACGGCATTCCCGAGTGGGAGGAGCTGCGCCGGCTCGCCTCGGCGATCAAGGAGCACACGCTCTCCCATCTCGACATCTATCTCGAACAATTCGAGGCGACGGCCAAGGCCAACGGCGTCCACGTCCACTGGGCGAAAGACGGGGCCGAGCATAACGAAGTCGTGCTCGGTCTCCTCCGCGATCATGGCGCCAAGACGCTGATCAAAAGTAAGTCCATGCTCACCGAGGAATGCGGCATGCGGCAGGCCTTGGCGGAGGCCGGAATCAAGACCACGGAAACCGATCTCGGCGAGCGGATTCAGCAGCTCGACAACGAAGCGCCGAGCCATGTCGTCATGCCCGCCGTGCACAAGCTGCGCAGCGATGTCTCCGATGTCTTTGCCCGCACGCTCGGCACGGAGAAAGGCAATAACGACATCCACTATCTCGCGGAAAGTCAGCGCATGACGACGCGGCCGCTGATTCTGGAGGCCGATGCCGGCCTGACCGGCGGCAATTTCATCATTGCCGAGACGGGCGCCGTCGTCGTCTGCACCAACGAGGGCAATGCCGATCTTTCCGCCAATACGCCGAAGCTGCATATCGTGTCGGTGGGCATCGAAAAGCTCTTGCCGCGCACAAGCGATCTCGGCGTTTTCATCCGCCTGCTGTCGCGCAGCGCCTTGGGCTCGCCAATCACGCAATATACCTCACATTTCCGGGGGCCCCGGCCGGGCGCGGAGATGCATATCGTGTTGGTCGACAATGGACGCTCGAAACGGCTCGGCATGCCGGAATTCTGGACCTCGCTGAAATGTATCCGTTGCGGCGCCTGCATGAATACTTGTCCGGTCTACCGGCGCAGCGGAGGCTTGAGCTACGGCTTCACTTATGCCGGCCCCATCGGGCTCGTGATCGACCCGACCTTCGACAAGCATAAATTTTCGAGTCTTCCCTTTGCCTCCACCTTGAACGGCAGTTGCAGTAACGTCTGCCCGGTGAAGATCAATCTGCACGAGCAAATCTACGCTTGGCGGACGGTGATGGCGGAAAGCCACGAACTGCCGTTCGTGAAAAAGGCGGCGATGGCCGCGGCGGGAGCTTTGCTCGCCAGCCCGAAACTTTTCCGCGCCGCGATCGCGACGACGGATCAGGCTTTGCTGAGCCTGCCGCGTTTTGCGCAATACAATGCGTTGAACGCCTGGGGGAAGGGCCGCGAGAATCCGCAAGGCGCGGGTCAGACTTTTCACGCCTGGTGGGCGAGAAACCGCGCGGGCAAGCAGGGGGCAGACAAACAAGGGGATCAAAGCTCATGAGCAGCCGCGACGCGATTCTCGGCGCGATCCGCGCGAACCGCCCGGCGCCCTCGGATCTGCCGGAGGTTCCCTTGTTCGACGAGGGCAGGGGAGACGGCTTGTTGGGGCGTTTCTTCGCGGCGTTCCAGACCATGGGCGGCAAGGTGCTGGAGGTGGGCGGCGATGGCGATCCGCTCGCCCATCTCCGCGCAAGGCTGGCGTCCGCCGGCGATGTCGTCTCCCGTGTGCCGGAGATCGCGGGCAACCGGGATCTCGATCTTACGCTGCCGCCGTCGAGCTTGGCCGATGTCGATATCGCCATCGTGCGCGCGGCGTTCGGGGTCGCGGAGACCGGCTCTATCGCGCTGAGCGAGCGCGAACTCGGCGTGAATACGCTCGCTTATCTCGCGCAGCATCTGATCGTGCTGCTCGATCCCACCGACGTCGTGATCAATATCCACCACGCCTATCAGCGCCCTGAATTCGCGCAATCGCGATACCTCGTGTTTCATACGGGGCCTTCGGCGACGGCGGATATCGAGGGCGTGTTGATCCATGGGGCGCAGGGTGTGCGCTCGCTGTCTATTCTGCCACTGCCGCGTGGGTGATGGCCTGGCTGCGCCGGGAAATATAGATCGACGACATCAGCACCAGAGTGAGCAGCGCGAGAATACTGAGTTCGATCATGGAATGGTCGAATGGCGGGGCGGGATGGTCGTCCGTCGCCATGCCGGAGGATTGCAGCGTCACCACCAAGATGCGCCGGACGGTCGCGATCAGGCCGACGATGAGGAACGGCTCGACCGCCAGATGCATCGAGGTGATCGACGCGCGGACGGTATGGAGAATTTCCACCAGCATCAGGACGAACAGCAGCTTGTCGACCATCTCGAACACCCGGCCGGTTTCCGGCCATTCGCGAATCGACGACCACATCTGCGCGGCCGTGCTACTGAGGACGAGGAGAGTCGCGAAAATCAGGATCGCGCCGATCGTGACGGAGATCGCATGTTCGATTTGCTCGAACAGCTTCGTGATTGCACTCGGCCGAGCCGTCTCGCTGTCCGGCCGCTTTTTGGGGTCCATCGTCCGCTCCAAGGATTTCCGCCCATTTCACCCGAAACGAGTGGCGAGGCAATGGGTTTGCGGTCATCGCGAAAAACGGTTTAGGTTTTGCCGTACTTTCTAAAAACCCGAAAGAACCTCGAAAGATGCTGACTTATCTCTGGATCGCGATTGGCGGGGCGCTCGGGTCGATGGCGCGGTTTGCCGTGGCCAGCGTGGTCGATAGCGGTGTGCGGGACACGTTCCCGCTCGGGACGGTGCTGGTCAATATTTCGGGTTGCCTGGTCATCGGATTCTTCTTCGCGCTGACGGTGCCAACTGGGCGATTCAACGTGCCCCTGGAGGTCCGGCATTTTTTCATGGTGGGAATCTGCGGCGGCTACACCACCTTTTCGTCTTTCGGCCTGCAAACCCTCGTGCTCGCGCGCACCGGCGACGTCTTGCGCGCCGGCGCCAATGTGGTGGTGTCGGTCGTGGTTTGCCTCATTGCGGTGTGGGTGGGCTCGCTCGTCGGCGGGGCGTTGTCGGGGGCGTCGGGAGACTAGGGTTTGACCACCGGCGCCGGGCGGCACAGGCGGTTCGCAACACTCTTCCCCAAGCGCGTCCCATGGCATAAGGGCGGCCACAACTTCTCCCGGAACCCGTGAGCCCATGATTCGTCTCGACAGTATCAGCAAGCAGAATGGCCATCAGATTCTCTTTATCGAGGCCTCGATGGGGCTTCAAAAGGGGGAGAAGGCCGGCCTTGTCGGCCCCAACGGTGCCGGCAAGACGACTCTGTTCCGGATGATCACGGGCGAGGAGAGCCCCGACGAGGGCCAGGTGGTGGTGGATGCCGGCGTGACCATCGGCTATTTCAGCCAGGATGTGGGCGAGATGTCTGGCCGCAGCGCCGTATCCGAGGTGATGGACGGCGCCGGCCCGGTCAGCGCACTGGCAGCCGAGTTGAGCGAGCTCGAGGCCGCCATGGGGAACATGGATCCGGCGGACGACATGGACGCCATCGTTACGCGCTACGGCGAGGTGCAGGGGCGCTTCGAGGAACTGGACGGCTACGCCCTGGAGGGGCGCGCGCGGGAAGTTCTGGCCGGTCTGAGCTTTAGCGATGAGCGGATGGACGGCGACGTGGGGGCGCTGTCGGGCGGCTGGAAGATGCGCGTGGCGCTGGCCCGCATCCTCCTCATGCGGCCCGATTTCATGCTGCTGGACGAACCGAGCAACCATCTCGATTTGGAGAGCCTCATCTGGCTGGAGGATTTCCTGAAGGGCTACGACGGCGCGCTGCTGATGACTTCGCACGACCGCGAATTCATGAACCGCATCGTCGGCAAGGTGGTGGAGATCGACGGCGGCTCGCTGACCAGCTATTCCGGCAACTACGAATTCTACGAGCAGCAGCGCGCGCTGGGCGAGAAGCAGCAGCAGGCGCAGTTCGACCGCCAGCAGGCGATGCTTGCCAAGGAGATCAAGTTCATCGAGCGCTTCAAGGCCCGCGCCTCGCATGCCGCGCAGGTGCAGAGCCGGGTGAAGAAGCTGGAGAAGATCGACCGGGTGGAACCGCCCAAGCGCCGCCAGTCGGTCTCCTTCGACTTCCCGCCCGCGCCGCGCTCTGGCGACGACGTCGTGACTTTCAAGAACGTCCACAAGGGCTATGGCAATCAGCATATCTATGCCGGGCTGGATTTTCAGGTGCGCCGCAAGGAGCGCTGGTGCGTCATGGGCATCAACGGCGCGGGCAAATCCACGCTGCTGAAACTGGTGGCGGGCTCGACGGAGCCGGACGACGGCACGGTTGCGCTAGGGGGCAGCGTCAAGATGGGCTATTTCGCGCAACATTCCATGGAATTGCTCGACGGCGAGCGCACGATTTTCGAATCGCTGGAGGACTCGTTTCCGCAGGCGGGCCAAGGCTCGCTGCGCGCGCTGGCCGGTTGCTTCGGATTCTCCGGCGACGATGTGGAAAAGCGATGCCGGGTGCTGTCGGGCGGCGAAAAGGCCCGGCTGGTGATGGCCAAGATGCTGTTCGATCCGCCGAATTTTTTGGTGCTCGACGAGCCCACGAACCATTTGGACATCGCGACCAAGGAAATGCTCATCACGGCGCTCTCGGAATACGAGGGCACCATGCTGTTCGTCTCGCACGACCGCCACTTCCTCGCCGCTTTGTCCAACCGGGTTCTGGAACTGACGCCCGAAGGTATTCACCAATACGGCGGCGGCTATACGGAATATGTGGCCCGCACGGGTCAGGAGGCGCCGGGGCTGCATAGTTGAGACGGGCGGGGGAGGGGAAATGCGGCTATTGCCATGGGCAATCATCCGTCCGCGCCGTAGCCACGGCACGCGGAGCCAGACCGGATTATCAGGCGGCATGTTCGGGGCGCGAAATCGCCGCTGATTTGGGTCCGGTTGTGATCGGCGACGCGCGGCAACGCTTGTGTCGACGTCCCCGCGCTAAAAGCCATCAGCGCTATTTGCAAAAGCCCCATTTGCAAGACGCGGTCAGTGGCGCCGGTCACGCCCACTCCGCCGGGTTTCAAGACCTTGCGGATTGCTGCGAGCGGAGGCCCTAGGCGCAGGGTCTGAACGGCGGCGAAACTTGATTTTGCTGCTCGCGCAGCATGTCGGCGGAGTGACGAACGACTTCGGAAATCTGCAACAGCTGTTTGGTCAAAGGACTTGTCTTGCGCCAGATCATTCCAATTGTTCGCGATGGTTTTGGACTCTTAAAGCGCGAGATGGAGACTGACGCCGAGCGTGTCTCCACCGCCACGGCCATTTCCGGGATCAACGTAACACCGATTCCCGCGCCGACCATTTGGACGAGTGTCGACAGAGAGCTAGCATCCAGCAACTCCCGTGGCCGCGCGGAGTGCATATTGCAGAACGACAGAGCCTGATCGCGAAAACAGTGCCCCTCTTCCAGCAGAAGAAGCCTCATTTCGCGAAGCGTTTCGATATTGGGCGCCGGCGTCCCCTCGTCCTCCCCGGGCCGGACCAGTACGAAATCCTCAGCAAACAGCGCAACCTCGGCAAACGAAGGTTCGGATACCGGCAGAGCGACAATTGCCGTGTCGAGCCGGCCTTCCGCCAGCTCTTGAATCAGCTTCGGCGTCAGTGTCTCACGCACGTTGATGTCGAGGTCGGCATACTGGCGAGTGAGGTTGCGGATTATTGTTGGCAGCAGATAGGGTGCGATCGTCGGGATCACGCCAATACGCAGCCGTCCCAACAGCCGGTCGTGCGAAGCGCGCGCTAAGTCTTCCAGTTCGTCTACCAACCGCAGGATGTCGGGGACGCGCAGAGCAAACTCTTCTCCGAAGCTGGTAAGCCTGACCTGTCGTGCGCCTCTTTCGAAGAGCGCCGCGCCCAGCGACCCCTCCAATTCTCTAATCTGCTCCGACAAAGCAGGCTGAGAGATCGCACAAGCATTTGCCGCGCGTCCAAAGTGGCCATGTCGTGCCAACGCCTCGCAATAACGAAGCTGCTTGAGCGTTAGTTTGATCATAACCGCAGCCTATCGGTGCGATCAGAAAATGCAACTTAATCTAATGAGCCGGCTATGATATGAGCTTCGCAGCGAAGACGAGGAGTAGCCAATTTCACAACCGCCTCGCCTCGCGTCACGGCTACTGACGGTATGCCGGTCAATGACGTCCAAACTATCCATGAATTTTGTGTCCCCGGCCCGATTTTGTTCCGGGACGGTCATCTCTAGGGAAAGCCGTTGGCGATGAGGGACATCCCACTTGTCCGGCAATTTGTCATCGCGCTTGCCATGAAGCCGGATCGCCTTCCAAGGAATTCATAGTCTTCGTCCGAGAACCATTTCAATCAACGCAGCCACGATGGGAGAGAAAATATGGACGGAAATGATGCCGGAAACGCCGGCAAGTGCCCGGTAATTCATGGGGTTCGCCCCAACACGACTTTCGCGGGCAGGTCGAACCGGGACTGGTGGCCGAACCAGCTGAATCTCGGAATTCTACACCAGCACTCTGCCCTGTCCGATCCCATGGGCAAGGACTTCAACTACGCCGAGGCGTTTAAGACGCTCGACCTCGAGGCCCTCAAGAAGGACCTCTATGCGCTGATGACCGATTCGCAGGATTGGTGGCCGGCCGATTACGGTCATTACGGGCCGCTCTTCATCCGGATGGCGTGGCACAGCGCGGGCACCTACCGCACCGGTGACGGTCGTGGCGGCGCTGGCTCGGGCTCGCAACGTTTCGCGCCGCTCAGCAGCTGGCCGGACAATGTAAACCTCGACAAGGCGCGCCGGCTGCTCTGGCCGGTCAAGCAGAAGTACGGCGAGAAGATCTCCTGGGCCGACCTGATAATCCTCGCGGGCAATTGCGCACTGGAATCGATGGGGTTCAAGACCTTCGGCTTCGGCGGCGGGCGCGAGGACATCTGGGAGCCCGAAGAGGACATTTACTGGGGGAAC
>Ga0187852_1000453_pt1 | contig 43847 bp, 22 predicted proteins | sample June2016WEW_6_40_FD_134511 | JGI IMG/M metagenome (GOLD analysis project Ga0187852, IMG submission 134511) | Peatland microbial communities from SPRUCE experiment site at the Marcell Experimental Forest, Minnesota, USA - June2016WEW_6_40 | ecosystem: Environmental > Terrestrial > Soil > Wetlands...
TGCTAGAGTAGTCGACGAGCCTCGCCGCGTGATCGACGCGGAGAATCTCTTCCACCTCGAAATCTCCCTTGGTCAGTGGCCGCTCCAACTTAGCCGCAGTCGGATCGGCCTGGTCATAACTGTAGAGATAGAGATGGTTGTGGCCGTCGGACCAATTGGTCAGCACGATTGCGCCGGAGCCGACGAAAACATCGTAGCTCTCGTCGAAGAAGGTATCGTCGGCAAGTTGGAGCGCCGGATGGGCCTGGCCGGTGGACCCATCGGCAAAGTAGATATCCCGGTGCTTGTGATCGCGGGTGATGGTCTCGATCCACAGCGTCTTGCCATCCACCCAGCCGAAGCGCGGGATGTAATCCTGTCCGGGGCGGATGGGCAGCTTGACCCACGCCGTTTTGCCGCCCTGCGCGCTCACCACGCCCACCCGCACATCGGGGTTGGGATCGCCGGGCTGCGGATAACGCTGCAGATCAACGCTGGCATGGGTGGGAATCCAGTCGGCGATGGGATACTGCGGCACCGCTGCCTCGTTCATCTCCAGATAGGCCAGATGCTTCGAGTCCGGCGACCAGAAGTAGTTGCTGCGAACATCCAACTCCTCCTCGTAAACCCAGTCCACCTCGCCGTTGAGTGTGGCGGGATTCGGCGCGGGAGCCACCACGGTCGCCGGCGAGCCGGAATCCTTCAGCCGCGCCACGGAAAGGCTATGGTCGCGAATGAAGGAGATGAATTCGCCGTTGGGCGAAAACTTGGGATCGTCGCCGGAGGCCGCGCCTGTAATGCCAACCTGCACCCCTGTGCCGTTGCGCAGATCGTAGAGCCAGAGGCGGCCGTTGGAGTCGAACAGCAGATGCGCCGAGTCCGGCGCCCATATGTAACTGGCCATGTTATAGCGGTCGCGATGGTCGCGATCCTTTTCCGAGTCGCTTGCCCCTGCCAACGAGGCCAGCTTGGCGTGGCTCATCAGCACGCGCGGGTTGCCCGTGACGGGGTCCACATCCATCAGCTCGCCGCCATCCATGTAAGTCAGGTGCTTGCTGTCCGGCGACCAGGTAAGATCTTCGGGCGGAGTTCCGATCAGCGGCCCATGGGCGAAGATGGCCTCCACGGTCAGAGGCTTCGCTGGCGCCTGGCCGGCCAACGGAAAAGTTGCAAGCGAAAGGCCGGTAACGGCTGCAATCAGAACGGCGGTTGCACGGGTCAAAGGAGATTCCTCCGGAAGCGGAGCTATCAGGCTGTGATCTGAAGGCGGGGGCTTCCAGGGAGCAGTGTAAATTACCGGGGTTCCCGGGTTGCATGCTGCGGGCCGAGCGATGTATCTTCCGGGTCATGCATTGGGCTACTCCGGAAGAACGGCGCAATCTTGGCCAGGCGCGGCGCAAGCAGGTGGGCCGCCAGGAACACAACGAATTCAACCCCAAGGCGCGCAAGGCCTCCCCGCTGGCGCTGCTTGCCCGGTCCATGCGCGGCCGCCTGCCGGCGCTCATCAAGCTCAAGTACGAACTGATGATGCAGTCGCCCTTCGGCTATTTTCGCGGCGCGGTGCCGGTGATGGCCGCGGACCTGGCTGTGCTGCCCTCGACCGGCATCGTGAGCCAGCTCTGCGGCGACGCGCATGTGCGCAACCTGGGCGCGTTTGCCGCACCCGACGGACGGCTGGTCTTCGACATCAACGACTTCGACGAGACCATCCGCGGCCCTTTCGAGTGGGATTTGAAGCGCATGGCTGCTTCGGTCACGCTGGCCGGGCGGGGCGCGGGCCACAAGGAATCGTCCGCTCGCCAGGCCGTGGAAAAATGCATAGAGCGCTATGCCGCGCAGATGCGGGCCTTTGCTGAAATGCCTTGTATCGAAGTGGGCCGCTATCAGGTGCACCGGCTGGGCCAGGCCGAGCCAATACACAAAGCGCTGGTGAAGGCCGAGCGGGCGACGCCGCAGCACACGCTGGAACAGCTTACCGAGGCTGCCTCCGCCAAAGTTGGCGCGGCGCGCCGCTTCAAGGAAGCCAAGCCCATGCTCACCCGCGTCAGCGGCGCACAGGCTCGCGCCGTGCTGGCCTCCCTGGTGCCTTACCAGCAGATGCTGGAGCCGCAACGGCAGCACCTTTTGTCCTTCTATCGCCCGGTGGACGTGGCCTTCAAAGTGGTCGGCACGGGCTCGGTGGGCCTGCGCGACTACTGCATCTACTTTGAGGGCAACGGGCCGGGAGACCCGCTTTTTCTGCAGATCAAGGAAGAGCCGGCCTCAGCTTACGCGCCCTGGCTGCCCGACGCGCGCCCCGCGCCCCACAACGGCCAGCGCGTGGCCGAGGGACAGCGGACCATGCAGGTGCAGTCGGATCCGTTCCTGGGCTGGACGCACATCGGCGGGCGTCAATTCCTGGTGCGCCAGCTCAACGACCATAAGGGCTCCATCGAACTCGAGGACCTGGCCGGCGGCGGACTTGAGGCTTACGCCGAGGTCTGCGGCGAGCTGCTGGCCCGCGGCCACGCCCGCTCCGGCGACCCTCTGGCCATCGCAGGCTACCTGGGCACTGGCGACGGCTTTGCCGAGGCGCTGGGCAAATTCGGCGGGCTCTACGCCGACCAGACCGAGAAGGACTGGCAGCAACTGCGGCAATCCCGCAAGAGAAGCAAAAGCCTCTAGGGCCTGTTAGCAGGCCCTGGAAGCATTTTTCCCCGGAAAGGGCATGAAACCAAAGGTTTCGACCGCCTCCCCATCGTCTGGACGCCACCGGTGTACACTTCTCTTCGCGCGCATGCCTTCGTTTCCACCGCGCTGACAGGAAATCCCATGAACAGAAAAGCGCTCGTCCTCTCCATCGCCTTGATCGCGGCCCTCGCTCCGGCAGCCCCAGCCCCGGCCCAGAATCCTCAGCCGCAGCCCGCTCAGCCCAGGCGCCCCATGACCTTCGAGGACATGATGAAGATGAAGCGGCTGGGCGAAACCGCCGTCTCCCCCGACGGCAAGTGGCTGGCCTACTCTGTGACTAGTGTTGATCTCGACCAAAACACAAAAAGAGCGGAGCTCTGGGTGCAGGCGATTGCCGGCGGAGAGCCTTTCAAGCTGGCCGTGGCGCACCCGGGAGACAGCGGCGTCCAGTTCGCCCCGGACGGGCACTCCGTGCTCTTTCTCTCTGGTCGAGATGGTTCGCAACAGGTTTGGCTGGCGGATTTCGACGCCTCAACCGGCGCAACAAGCAACCCGAAAAAGCTCACCAGCATCTCGACCGAAGCCGGCGACGCCATCTGGTCGCCGGACGGCCACTCCATCGTCTTTACCTCGGCGGTTTATCCCGACTGCCCGGCAATCACGGCCGCGGATGCGGCGACTGGCGATAAGTCCGGGGCCCCCACGGATAGGTCTTCGTCCGTGGGGTGGAAATGTAACGCCGGCCGGGACGCGGCTCTCGCATCGAGCAAGGTGAAGGCGCAGATTTTTACCCATCTCCTCTATCGCCACTGGGACCACTACACCGGCGAAAAACGCAGCCATCTTTTTCTTGTTTCGGTCGGGATGGGCGTGCTACGCGACCTGACCCCCAACGACCCGCATGACGTTCCGCCCTTTTCGCTCGATGGTGGAGGCTGCGGCTGCGCCTTTGCGCCCGACTCGAAAGAGTTGGCCTTTACCGAGAACATCGACCCGGAGCCGGCCATCAGCGTGAGCGCAAAGATTTTCACCCTCGACCTGACCAACCCCGCGGCCAAGCCTGTAGCGATCAGCACCTCGGCGGGCGGCAACTTCAATCCCGCCTACTCGCCCGACGGCAAGTACATCGCCTGGCGTTCACAGGCGCGGGCCGGTTATGAGAGCGATAAGTTCAGGCTGGTGCTCTACGACCGCGCTGCGAAGACGATTAGGGATTTGCTGCCTAAGTTTGATGGGTGGGTTGACGAATTTGCGTGGGGAATCGATTCGCAATCAATCTTCTACACGAGTGGTTGGGCGGGAAAAGCTCCAGTGTGCTTAGTCGGACTCGACGGTAAGGATGCCTCATTACCGGAAGATGGTGGGGAATTCTCGGATTTGCATCCCATCGCAGGAAAGAATGAGTTGCTGGCGAGCAGGATGGGGATTTCGGCCCCAAGCGAAGTCTATTCCATTAGCTGGAGCATAATACTGGGCGATCTAAAGATTCCCGTCATGCTGCCCTCGGAAGTCCACGAAACTGTGAATCTAAAGGGTGGCATCGAGGGTTTGGTGGGCCCACTCACTCACCTTAACGACGCCCTCCTTTCCCAACTCGACATGCCTGCGATGGAATCCTTCTGGTTCACCGCCAAGGATGAAACCAAGCTGCAAGGCTTTATCATCCGGCCTCCGGGTTTCGATCCCGCCAAGAAATACCCCGTCAAATTTCTCATCCACGGCGGCCCTCAGGGCGCCTGGGGCGAGTCGTGGAGCTACCGCTGGAACGCGGAACTTTTTGCCGCCAACGGCTACGTGGTGGTGATGATCAACCCCCGCGGCTCGACCGGCTACGGGCAGGCCTTTGTCGACGGCGTCAACGGCGACTGGGGCGGCAAGCCTTTTACTGATCTGATGGAGGGCCTCGATTACGCCGAGCAGCACTATCCCTTCATCGACAAGAACCGCGAGTGCGCGCTGGGCGCGAGCTACGGCGGATACATGGCCAACTGGATTCTGGGCCACACCGACCGCTTCAAGTGCATCGTCAGCCACGACGGAATGTTCAATGCCGAATCGGCCTATGGGTCCACGGAAGAGCTATGGTTCAACGAGTGGGAGTTCAAAGGCAAGCCATGGGATTACTATGGCAAGCCCGACTCGGAAAACCCCTTCCGCAAGTGGTCTCCGGCCATGTCGGCCAAGAACTTCAAGACGCCCACGCTCGTCATCCACGGCCAGCTCGACTACCGCCTCGACGTGGCAGAGGGCTTCCAGCTCTTCACCACGTTGCAGCGGCTCAAGGTGCCTAGCAAGATGCTCTACTTTCCCGACGAAGGCCACTGGGTTCTGAAACCGCAAAACTCGCAACTCTGGTATAAGACCGTGAACGACTGGGTAGACCAGTGGACGAAAGCCAGCCACTAGAGCGGTTCTCCAATTCACGCGTCCTCGCGGCAACTGCGAATCGGAGATCCCAACAAACGCCCTCATTCTTCATGGTTCATACTTTAGAGATGCTGCCATGGTGGCAACGAACGGGGATATTGCTGGCTGGGCTGGCAACTGCGGGGTCGGCCGGTTGGGCGCAGACAAACCGCGCGGCGCAGAGCTGGACGCAGACCGCCGCGCATTGGCAAAGCGCAATCGATCAGGCCGCGGGCAAAACTCCCGATGCGCGGGTGCTGGTGCTGGACATCGGCTCGGGACATCTGCTGGCGTCAGCCCACCTGGCCGAAGCAAGCCGCACGCTGGCGACACCCGGCTCAACGCTGAAACCGCTGATCCTCTACTTCGCTCTTGCGTCCAAACGTTGGGACCCGAAGCGCAGGATTGCGTGCAGCCGTCAGATGCATATTGGCAGCCATCAGCTCAACTGTTCCCACCCGGCGGCTGATCCCATGGACGCGGAGCAGGCGCTCACCTGGTCCTGCAACTCCTATTTTGCCGAGTTGGCCGGAACGCTTGCGCCGGAGGAACTGCGCCAGGCCCTCAGCACGCGAGGCCTGTTGGCAGCCACAGGGCTCAGCTCGCAGGAGAACGTGGCCGCCTTTCGCGAGCCGCGCACGCGGGAGCAGGTTCAGCTTGCCGCGTTGGGCGTGGAAGGCATTCGCGTGACGCTGCCGGAGCTCGCGGAGGCGTACCGGTCGCTGGCGATCGAGATGGCGGCGCACCCGGAGGCCAGGGCGGCGGAGGTCGTTCGCGCGGGGTTGACGGCCTCGGCCAGCTTCGGCATGGCGGGCGCGGCATCGCTGGGCGGTGTGCCCGTTGCCGGCAAAACCGGGACAGCCAGCGCGGAGAGCGGCGGCGCAACCCACGGCTGGTTCGTGGGCCTTGCGCCGGCGGAGTCGCCGCGGGTGGTGGTGGCCGTTTACCTGCCCGCGGGGCACGGTTCGGATGCGGCGCAGGTAGCCGCAATTCTGCTGGCGCACTCGCCGCTGAGGAAGCCATGAAGCGGGCCGTGCTGATTGTCTGCCTGGCCGTCTGCTGCGCCGCGGCTCAGGCCCAGACGGCTCCGCGTTCCACCATTCGCGTTGGCCTGTGGACGCTGTGGCGCGACAAAGATGCAACCATCACGCCGGTTGCTATTTCGCAAAAATCTGGAGCTACGCTTCGCCCTTGCGAGACCTGCCGCGCCCGGCCGCTGGGCACCATTGTGGTTCGAGTCAAAGATGCCGGGCTGACGTGGACGGAACATAATGGCCGCGTGCATTCCTCGACCGTCCTGCTGCTTACCGGCAGTTACCGCCTTGCCGCTCATGGGGAATCGCTGACGCTGGCTTACCCGCTCAGAATCACGGCGCAGTCGGGCGCGCTGCTTCTGGCCGCTACGCTGCCGGTGGAGCGATACGTGGAGCTTGCGGTGGCCGCCGAGAGCGGCGCCGCCGATTCGCCGGAATCCCGCAAGGCGCTGGCTGTGGCGGCGCGCAGTTTTGCGCTGCAACCCGCTCATGGGCACACCGCTTTCGACGTCTGCGACTCGACCCATTGTCAGTGGGTGCATTGGCGCTCGACGACCGAGGCTCATGCGGCCGCGCTGGCTACCGCCGGAGAGGTCTTGTGGCTGCATGGAAGCCGCGCCGCGGCGTATTTTCATCAGAATTGCGGGGGGCGCACGGCATCGGCCGGGGAGGTTTGGCCGGGACGCGCTGCATCCGATCACGCCGCGCGGGGAGCCCTGATTTCGCGCCCTGATCCCTATTGCCAGCGCGCCGGATCGAGCGAGTGGTCGGCTACGCTCTCCCTCGCGGAGCTGACCCAGGCCCTGGCCGCGGCGGGGCTGGCTGCTCCGGGATGGAAGAGCTTGTCCGTCGTTCAGCGCGGCGAGTCCGGCCGCGCCACGATGCTGCTGGTTGGCTCGACGCAAGTTTTGGCGGAAGATTTTCGTCTGGCCGTGGGCCGCGCGCTGGGATGGAACCGCATTCGCAGCAATTGGTTTGAGGTTGCGGCCCAGGGCGACGGCTTTCTCTTCCATGGACGCGGCTCCGGCCACGGCGTGGGCTTGTGCCAGGCCGGCGCGGCCCAGATGGCGCGGGAGGGGCGCGGCTACCGCGAGATTCTCGCCCAGTATTTCCCCGGCGCAACGGTTGCGGAGGTGACGACTGGCGCGGCTTGGCAGATGCTGGCTGGGCCGGGCTTCAATTTGGAGACCAGTGAAGCGGCGGACGCTGCGTACATTCCAGCCCTGGCGCGCGCACTGGCCGAGGCCCAGAGCCGCAGCGGACTCAACTCTCGCGCCGCAATTGCTGTCCGGGCTTACCGCTCCACGCCGGCCTTTCGCGATGCAACGCTGGCTCCCGGATGGGTGGCGGCCTTCACGGAAGGCGACCTGATTGCCCTCCAGCCGCTGCGTGTCCTGAGAGCGCGCAAATTGCTCGCATGCACGCTGCGCCACGAGTTCCTGCACGCCCTGGTGGAAGAGCAGGCCACTGCTCAAACGCCGCTATGGCTGCGCGAGGGGCTGGTGGAGGCCTGGTCCGGCGAAGTGCAATCCAGCGATCCGCGAAAAGAATTCCCTGCCCCATTCTTATGTCATCCTGAGCGACCCCGAGCGCAGCAAGGGGGAGTCGAAGGACCTGCTTCTTGTATCTCTGCGGAAAGGGTGGGAAACGAGCAGACTCTGGAAGCGATCAACCAAAAGCTGGCCTACGCAGCGAACGAAGCGGAATCGGAGGCAGCCCACCGGGCCGCCGGCTGGTGCGCCCAGCAGCTTCTCGACCGCTACGGCCGCGCGCAGGTTCTGGAGTGGCTACGCACGGGCGTCCCGCAGAGCGCGCTAACTGTTCTCAGGTAAGTCAAGCTTCACCGAGGTCTGCTTGCTGTCCTCCGGTGGCCCCGCGAGTACCGGAACCGCCACCAGCGCCTCTTCCGTCGGGGGCTGCTGCCGCCCCAACAGCACCGCCACCCAGGCCATCAGCAGAACCCAGCTGCCCATCTCCAGCAGGTAAGCCGCGGCCAGCTTCAGCGTGACGTGCCAAATCTGCGCGGAGACGGTTCCGCTCGGCATTCCGGTAAAGAACCGCCCCGGCAGCCACACGCTCGCCACCGCCGCCAGCGCAACCGCCAGCCACCAGCGCCAGTTCCACAGCAGGCGCAAAACCCTCCGCCAGGGCAGGCGCAAGCCCCATTGGGCCGAGGCCGCAGCGTAAGGAATGACCTTGGCCGGCACCACCACCCAGCGCAGCACCCACTCCAGAATCGTCATCCACAGAACAATGTGCTCATAGGTGAAGAGCCGGGCTCGCGCATGGGCCGGAGCCTGCGAATTCAGGTAACCCGCCCACTGCGGAATCTGGTCGTCGCACCAGTCCAGCAGCGCCCAGGCAACCCACGCCACGGCGATCCAGACCAGCAGAGTCATCGCGCCCCACACCAGCTTGACTCGCTTCCCGTCGTCGTCGGCCAGGCTGCGCACCGTCCCGGCTTGTAACTCCAGCGCCGAGATGGCCAGCAGCAGCGGCAGCAGCAGCGAGAGCGCCACCTGCCAGACGTGTTTCTCCGGCAGGCGCGTCCACGCGATGCCCGCGAGAATCAACAGCGCGGTCAAAACAAACTGGGCCAAAACCCAGCGGCGGCTCTGGCGCAGACGGCCAAACAGGTCTTTGAAATAGGTCACGGTTGCACCTCCAGAGTTGCCGGATCGGTAGTGGCTTGCACATTCGATTGATACATAGGCCCGGCCTGCGCCGGACTCATGACGAACTTACCCGGATTGACGACCTTGAGCAGGTAGACATACTCGCGGCGGCCGCCGAACTCGGTGTTGAAGAAGGCCGCGCGGTCGTCGTGGAACTCCTTGCGCGTAAACCAGTCGTACCACCAGGTGGGCTTGTTGTTCAGGGTGTAAAGGCCTGTATTGGGCAGGAACTCCGTGCCCGCCGGAATCGGATCCTCGGCCAGCAGGTACTTCCAGTCCGACCCGTTCAGCGCCAGCCGGACGGCCACAATATCGCCCACGCGCACCGGTCCTTTGAGCGGAATCAGATCGTAGGTGATGGGGTCGGTGGGTTTGGGCTGATTCTTCTCGAGCACGTAGTAGTCGCGGGTGATGTTGAGCGCCAGCTTGCCTTGCTGATAGAGCCGCCGGTCCGGCGAATACCATGCGTTCTCTGCCGACCAGTAAGTGATGCCGTTGCCGCTCTTGCGGACCATCACCTGGCCGCCGTTGCCGGCGACCGCAGTGGGAACCTTGATCTTCCACGGCAGCGCAAAGCCGTCTCCGGGGCCAAAGTGCCGCTTGCCCACGCTCGCGCCGTTGACCAGCACCTCCACGTCGGAGCTGTTGGCCAGCTCGCCACTCACGGCCAGGTAGTCGGTCAACCCCTCGATCACCATGGCCGTCTGTTTGGTCGAGTACCAGTAATCGCCGTCGCGGTGTTTGCCGAGCCACTGCGCCGCTTTAGGCAGGTAACCGCTCGACCGGTCCTGCCGGACAAGCAATTTCAGCGCCAGGGCCGTGGTCTCGGCGGAGGTATCGTCCCAGTATTCGAGCAGGCCGTCGTAGTTGCCCGTCCAATACGCATCCACATCTGTGACTTTGACCTTCTTTTCCAGCAGCAGCGCCGCATCTTTGGCGCGGCCGTCACCGGCGGCATCCAGAGCCAGGCCAACCAGCGCCAGTCCCTCGTCGCTGAGCTTGTCGCGGCTCTCCCAGGCCTTGTCCATTGCCTCCTTGGGCGCGCCGCCGGTAGTGGCCAGCGCGTAGACCACGTAAGCCCGCAGATCGGGAACCATGTCGGGATGCTCGGCCAGCGTGGAAGCGAGCCAGTTGCGGCCCTTGTTGAGCCGGCTTTCGTCGATCTTCCAACCGGAATCCTTGGCCTGGCCCAGCCCGCTCACCACATAAGCGGTCATGAAAACCCGGCTCGGGTCGTCCTGCCACCAGCCCCAGCCGCCATCGTCGTGCTGGAAGCTCGAGAGCCGCTCCAGCCCCGCGCTCACCATATCGTTCAGAGTGGCTCGGTCAATAGGCGACTTCAGGCCCAGCTTGTCCACCGCCTGCGCCACGATCAGATCCGGCAGGAAGCTGGACATGGTCTGCTCCGTGCATCCCCACGGATAACTCGTCAGGTAATCGAGAGCATCGAAGACCGTCCCCGCCACGCTCGGAGCAACGGTGATGGTCAGTCCCCGCGAACCCGCATCCGAGCCTGCCGGGTAACTGTAACTCCACTGGCTCTGCCCGTTGCCGCTGAAGACCACCCCCGAGCCGGCCGCCCGCTGTTTCACGCCAAAGGGAAGAATGGGCAGCGTCATCTCCAGCGCGTCGCTTTCCTCATTGGTCAGCGCCTTGGCTGTCAGCACCGCATTGCCGGTCATGTGCGCCCGCACTCGCCAGTCCACGTAGCTCTCGCCCTTGGCGGGAATGTTCAGCTTCTGCGTCTGGCCTCCGATCATCTCCAGTCCGCTCACGTCCAGGGCGAAGGTCACGTCCTTGGCGGTTTCAAGGTAGTTATGGGCGATAACTCGCAAGGTAACTTCGTCGCCTTGGCGGAAGAAGCGCGGCGCGGCCAGCCGCACAATCAGGTTTTTGCGCACCAGCACCCGCGTCACCACGCCGCCGGCCTTGCCATCGTCGGTCATCGCGCGGATGGTGGTCCGCCACGTGGTCAGTGAATCCGGAAAGGCGAACTCGACGCGCGCGTGGCCGTCCGGCCCGGTATGCACATTCGGATTCCAGTAGGCCGTATCCGGGAAGGCCTTGCGCACCTTGGGCACCACCAGGTCCGACCCCGGCTTCACCTGCGCCAGCCGCGGATGGAAGAGCCCGTCATTCAGCCGGGCCAGCAGCGGACTCCGGGTTCCCGCCTCGCCATGGAAGTAATAGGCGAACGAAGTCTCCGGATTCAGATAAACGCTTCGCCGGGGATAGAAGAAGTTGACGATGTTGCCGCTCTCGTCGGGCCGCACCGAGTAGAGCGCCTCGTCCACCACGCCAAAGCTCAGGTCGGCTTCTACAGGTTTGTTGTCGGAGTCCACCGCCAGCACGTCAAAGCTGCCCGTTTCGCCGGGCAGGAACCGCGGCTTGCTGGGAGTGGCCGTGATGGTCAGCGTCCGCTCCAGCAGCGGGACTTTGAGAGATTTTTGCGCCGTCATCAACTGGTCTTCGTGGACCATCACGGCGCTCACCACCAGATTAGGCTGAGCCTTCGCGGTGATCGGCACATCGAAGGCGAAGCTCTCGCCGGTCGCGTGCATCAACTGCCGCGACTGCACGCTGTTGCCCTCGGCCGTCACCACCGCCCACGACTCCTTGAGCCCGGTGACCAACAGCAGGTGCGCCACGTCGCCCACCTGGTAGCTTTTCTTGTCGGCCACAATCTGGGCCTGCGTGTTCTGGTTGTACCACTCGCCCGCGCCGTTCCAGATCCAGACCCACGTCTTGCCTTCCACGGTTCGATTCTCCGGCGTCTGCGCGCTCGCGGTGATCTCAAAATCGCCGCTGCCGGCAATCGGCAGCTCCACCAGCGTCGTGCCGTCCGCGCCGGTCGCGGCATCCCTGCTGGCTACGGGCGTCTCCGTCCGCTGGTGTGTGACCGAGTCCCACTTCTCCAGGTTGGCCGCGAGATGCACCTGCGTCTGCACCGGTTTGCCGTCGTAGTCCTGGGCCGTCACCTTTACCTTGGGCGTCTGGCCGGGAGAAAACATATAACTGGTCGGCTCCACGCTCACGCGGAAGGAACCATAAGTTGCCAGCACCGTCGTGTGGCCGGCTACCTCGCGGTTGGCCGCGTCCGTCACCCGCGCCTCGATGCGGTAGTCCTGGTCGTAATGCTTTCCGTCGATCGCCGTCGGCAAGGTGACGGTGAGCCGCCCATTGGCGTCCAGAATTCCCTCTTGCTCCTGCTGCTCGGTTTGGCCCCAGGTATACTCCGGTTCGCCGGAATCTTCGCCTTCCTCGCCGCCAGCCTCATTGCCTTCGGCTTCGTCCTCATCCCACCAGTAGTGCGTCGAGGTGTGCACCACGTACTTCACCTTGGCCCCGGCCACCGGCTCGCCAAAGAAATACCGCGCTTCGATTGTTGCCTGAACGGGAGTTCCTTGGATCAAATGTGCCACCGGCGCCTTTACCGTCACCTGGTACTCCGGCTTCTTGTACTCCTCCACGTAGAAGCTGCCGCCGCCTTCCACATCGTTACGCGTGAACTCGATGCGGTAATACCCCAGCGCGGCATCGCTCTCAAGAGTCAGATCGGCCGTTACGGTTCCATGCGCCGAAACTGGTAGATTCTGCGTGAGCACCGCTTTGTTGTCGGCGTCGGTTACCTTCAGTTGGAGGGTCTTGTCTTCCGGCAGCAGCAGCGCGTCGTCCTTCTGGCGGCGAATCACGGCCTTGATGTGCACCGTGTGCCCCGGCCGGTAGACGGGCCGGTCCGTATAGATGTATGCCGTAAGATCGGTCGTCCGGTCAGCCCCGAATGCATAGCCATACGGCGTGATGATGGCCGCGTCGGAGCCGCGCCGCGCCAGTATCCATACATTCTCCGGGGTCGCGCCCCGCGCTCCGCCGCGCACTTTCATGGTCAGCGAGGCCAGCCCGTCCTCCCCGGTCTTTCCCGTCGATTGTTGGCTCCCATCGGACCATAGCGCCACGTCCGCCTTCTCGATGGGTGCGCCGGTCTTGCGGTCGGCCACGTACAAATCGGCCCGCCCGTTGCTCGCCCGCTCCACCACCGCGATGCTGGTGACGATGGCCACGGTATAGGCCTTGTACGCGCCGTCCGTAGCCTCGATCAGGTAAACGCCCGCGCCCAGCCCATCGACGGGCAACTGTTGCGTCTCGCTCACCAGCGCCGGCGGCGTGATCAGCTTCCAGCGCGCCACCAGCTGGCTCGCGTTCAGCAGCGGAATCCGCGCAAACCCGGCCGCCCCCACCACCTGGCTCTTCTTGCCCAGCTTGCCCTGCCCCTCGCGGAAGCTGTCCCGAGCCTCATCGGTGAACTGCCCGCGGAAGAAGCGCCGCACCCGCCGCCACAGATCGGCCTTGAAGTCGTGCATCCGCTCCAGGAAGGTCCGCTCGTCGATCTTCTCTTCCGGCGAGTAGCTCTGCACCCCGAAGCTGTGCAGGTCCTTGAGCCCGGCAAAGAACTTCTCCGCATCGCGCACCTGGTACACGCGGAACTCCATCTCTGGAATGTTCTTCGCGTAGAGCTGAATCTTCACGCTCTCGCCGGGCGCGAAGGTCCGCGTGGTGGAGAGCGAGAAGGAGCGCGGCGCATCCCTGTCGGCGGCGTGTGCGGCGGCGCAGGCCAGCAGAAGGATCGACGCAACGGCGAACAGCGGCTTACGCAGCCTCATAGGTTTCCTCGCAATATGTTCCAGCGATAAACGCCGAGAAAGTTGGGATTTTGCGCCACCGGCCGCCATTGCGGCTGAGGATGATCGAGCAGCTCAGACAGCGGCACGCGGCGCAGTTCGCCCGGAGAACCGTGATCCGTCCCGGTGTGATAAACCACCCGCGCCCGCTGTCCGACTTCGGCCACAATCATAGAATGCCAGGGCGAACTTTGGCCGAACTGGCGGTAAAAAAGCAGGTCGCCGGGCTGGGCCTCGCGCGCGTCCCGGCTCACAAAATAAGCATTCCGCTCCACCAGCGTCCTGGCGTCGGCAAACTGCGCAAACGCCCCGTTGGTCAGGTCGGAGGCCTCAAAGCTCCCTGGTCTTACCCGGAAGAGCGCGGCGCCCAGCGGCGTATCGGGATAGTGCCAGGCGCGGATCTCGCCCGGCGGCGCCGGCACCTCCATGCCGGTAGCCAGGAACCAGCTGTCGTTGTGGCGCTTCAGGGCCTCGCGGTAGGCGTAGCGCAGCAAGCTGGCGCAGTCCGTGATCTCCTTGGGCGCCTCAGCTCTGGGACGAATGGCCTGGTACTCGGCGATCAGCGTAAACCAGCGGCGGAACGCGGCCTGATCGGCTGGATCGGTGAGCCGTAGAAACTCCGGCGTGCCGTCGCCGAAGCGGTCGCCCCAGTTTTGCGCCGGACTCGCGGCGCCGCCCGCAACTGCCGGCGAACTCCGTTGGACCTGAGCCCCTTTATGCCAGGCCAGATGCCGCGCAAATCCGGCCATGCTCAACAACACCAGCAGTATGGCCAGCAAAACAATCGCCGCCGGCAGCAGCCGTCTGAAAGAAACATTCACCGGATCGATTCCCCAAAGGATGCAGCCATCCTAACGCGAAACACCGGTTTCGCTCTAGCATGTCCCATCCGTAAAGCGTGGAATCCGCATTCTATTGCTTGTTCACGTCCACGTAGTACAGCTCCGTCGCCACCTGGAACTCGTCCTTCTTGAGCGGCGTCCGCATCCACTGCCACTTCGTCGTCGGATGAATGATCTGCCAGTGTTCCGGCGCGCCCACGCGCACCGGCATGGCGAAGTTATCCTCGTCGGCATTCCACTTATACATCACCATGCCCGGAGCCTCGCCGAACAGCAGCTCCAGCCGCGGTATCTGCGTGTGCCGCAGGTACTGGTCGAAGATCGGCGTCAGGTTCATGCCGGTGCGCCGGTTGAAATACGCCACCACGTCTTCGGTCATAATGTTCTGATACTTGAAATGCTGGTAAAAGCCGTGCAGCAGCGCCCACCACTTCGCATCGTCGTTGACCACACTGCGCAGCGTGTTGATCATCAGCGCGCCCTTGAAGTACTGGTCGTCCGTGGGCTCGGCATTTACGCCCCGCTCGGCGATGATGGGCCGCAGGTTCTTCACCTTCGCCTTGTCGCCGTTCAGGTACTTGATGGCGTCGTCCTTGCCCCAGCGGTACTCCACGTACAGGCTTTCCAGATAAGTCGTCCAGCCCTCGTGAATCCACATGTCCGACGAATCGGCGGCCGTGATGCTGTTCCCGAACCACTCGTGGCCGCTCTCGTGGATGATGATGAAGTCGAAGCGCGTGCTGATCCCCACGCCGGTCCAGTCGCGGCCCATGTAGCCGTTCTTGAACCCGTTCCCATAGGCCACCGCGCTCTGATGCTCCATGCCTAAGTACGGCACTTCGATCAGTTTGTACCCATCCTTCGGGAAGGGATAGGGGCCGAAGTAGTGCTGGTAAGCCTCTAACATCCCCTTAGCCTGCGCAAATTGAATCTTCGCCTTGTCCAGGTCCTCGGGCAGCACGTAAAAGTCCAGCGGAAGCTCGCCCAATTGGTCCGAAAAGTGAACATAATTGCCGATGTTCAGCGAGACGTCGTAGTTATTGATCGGATAATGCACCATCCAGTCCCAGCGCGTATAGCCGTCGCCCAGGTCGGTATTGCCCATGAATTTGCCGTTCGAAACATCCACCAGGCCGTTGGGAATCGCGACGCTGATCTCCATGCTTTCCACCTCGTCGCGCCACTGGTCTTTATTGGGCCACCATACGCTTGCGCCATCGCCTTCGCAGGCGGTGTTGATCCAGACGCGCCCGGCTGGGTCCTTCTTGAAGGTCATGCCGCCGAAGCGGCCCGTCTCCTCCGGATGGCCGGAGTAATAGAAGTCGATGGAATAGACCTGCCCGGCGCGCAGCGTCTGCGGAAAATCCACAAATACCGCGCCCGTGTCGCGCTCGTATTTGAGGGGCGTCCTGCCCCAGAGAATCTTGTCGATTGCGAGCGTCTCGCGCAGGTCGAGCTGAATGCGCGTGCCGTCCTTGAGCATCCTGAAGCGGATGGTATTCTTGCCGCTGATTGTCTGCTTCTCCGGATCGACGCGAATGTCCAGGTGGTAATAGAGCAGGTCGTTGTTGGCGCGATATGGCCCGTATGCGCCGCGCAGAAAGTCATAGCGCGCGGGCAGAGGCGCGGCCGCGCCTTTCGGCGGGGTGCTGGGCTTCGGCGCGGCGGCGGGAGCGGCTGCCTGGCTCGTATCCTGCTGTGTGGCTTGTGCGCAGAACGAGGCCGCAGTTCCCAGGCCAAGAACCAGCAGCCCGCACCAGAAGGCTCGAAGCTCAAAGGATCGCATGCGGTTATCCTACCGCCAGGCCCCCTGCGCCCGCCGCGCAACGGAGTTTTGATCTCCGCACATGTGGTACAACTTAGTGTGATGAATTCGGCGCCATGCCGCCGTTCTATTGCATGATTTTCGAGTGAATAGGAGACACGCGCATGATGCAATCCAGGGTTCTGATCTTTCTCATGGCGGCCTCCTGCGCTGCTGCAACGGCGCAGTCCGCATCGATGGTCTCCTGCGCGAATCTCGCCGATCTCAAAATCGAGGGCGTCGAGATTACGAAGGCCGCACCTGTTCCCGCGGGCACAACCCTTCCCCCCATGTTTCCCGGCGCACCAAGCTCCGGCCCATTGCCCGCGCATTGCCGCGTTGACGGCGTCATCCATCGGCGCAAAGGGGCCGGCGGCGAGGAGTTCGGAATCGGCTTCGCGCTGGCTTTGCCTGAAAAGGACGCCTGGAATGGGGATTTCATGATGCAGGGCGGCGGGGGCGGCAACGGCATGGTCTCCTACCCGTTGGGAGCGTCATTCACCGGCGGCAAGCCCGCCCTGGTCCGCGGATTTGTGGTAGCCAGCACGGATACGGGACACAAGGCGAAGACGGGCCCCTTTGACTTCTCTTTCATGCGCGATCAGCAGGCATATCTGGATTTCGCATATATGGCCAACGCCCAGGTGGCGGGGGTGGCAAAACAGATCGTCGCGCAGTACTACGCGAAGCCTGCCGCGTACTCCTACTTTGTCGGCTGCTCGACGGGCGGGCGCGAAGGCATGATTCTGTCGCAACGGTACCCCACTGTCTTCAATGGAATCGTATCCGGCGATCCGGCCATGCGGACGGGCCTCTCCGATTTCACCATCACCAAATGGATTCCGGTGGCCTACAACCAGGCGGCGCCCAAAGACGCGTCAGGAAAGCCGCTTGTCGGCAAGCTGCTCACCGATGCCGATCGCAAGCTCTTCATGGACGCCCTGATGAACCGCTGCGATGCAAAAGACGGCGTGGCCGACGGAATGATCTCCGATCCGCTGGGTTGCGATTTCGATCCCGCGGTGCTGGCCTGCAAGGCCGGCCAGAGCGATGGATGCATTGCGCCGGAGAAGATTGCGGCCATCAATAAGGCCTTTGCCGGACCCAGGAACTCCTACGGCGCTCAGGTGTACCCGGGATTTCTCTATGACGCCGGTATCGCGGAGACCGGTCCGGTCCCAGGGTTGCTCGCCCTCGGCGCCAACGGCATCTTTGGCCCATATCCCACCGCGACTGAGATCGATGTCGACAAAGAGACGCTGCATGTCTCCGATCCGCTGGTCGAGCCGGCGTCGACCAATTTGTCCACGTTTTCCTCGAGCGGCGGCAAGATCCTCTTCTTCCACGGAGACAGTGATCCCTGGTTTTCGCCGCTGGATACGCTCGGGTACTACAAGTCCCTTGCCGCAACCAACGGCGGCGCGGACAAGGTGGCCGAATGGAGCCGGATGTTTCTGGTGCCGGGGATGCGCCACTGCGGCGGTGGGCCAGCGCTCGACCAGTTCGACATGCTCGGCGCGGTGGCCAACTGGGTCGAGAAAGGCATTGCGCCGGATTCCGTTATCGCCACGGGAAAAGCATTTCCGGGACGAAGCCGGCCGCTGTGCGCGTATCCCAAACACGCCCAGTACTCAGGCCAGGGAGACACGAACGACGCTCGTAATTTCACGTGTCAGTGAGCGCGACCGGTCGCGCGGCACGGCTGAGGGCTGGTGGGGTCGAATGCCGCTCTAACGGCAGCCGGCTGTGAAGCACAGATTCTTGCTGAAAAACGGCAGAACGTGATTCTGGAAGCGATCGGCCACCGCGCTGGTGTGCGTGCCGGGATAGATTTCAAAGCTGTTCGCGATTCCATAGTTGTCCAGAATCACGTGCAGCTTGCCGGCATCGATCTTGGTCATGTCCTGATCGCCCGCCTCCATGCCGATGGCGCGATACTGCTTGAGATTCCCAATGTACTGATCCACGAAGGCCAGCGGCGCATTCGCCGCGAATTTTGCCTGCACCTCCGGCGCCGGAACCCCGTCCTTCGTTGGCAGATCGAAATACAGCGGCGGGTTCTTTGGATCGGGCGCCCATGCCGCCGCTGTTGCAAATTGCGCGGCGCCGAAGCCCGGCGACTGGGCTGCCAACTCGGCCGGCGATTTCGCCCCGGCAGTCTTCTTTTCGTTGGCTATCGCCATCTCCTTCATCCGGTCCGCGGGGCCCGGCCCGCCACCTGTCATGGGCGACAGGCAGCAGGGGCTCATGATGTACAGGCTGCCGAAGACATCCGGATGCTTCATGCCGATGCGGCTGGCTCCGTAGCCGCCCATCGAGTGGCCCACTAATCCGCGGCTTTCGCGATCCGGGATCGTCCGGTAGTGGACGTCGATGTAGGCAACCACATCGTGCGCGATGAACTGCTCGAAGTCCCCCGTCGTCGCCGAACTCGAATACATCGAACCGTTGTAGATGGTCTTCGAATCGGGCAGCACCACGATCAGCTCCTGCGCGCCCAGGGCAAACGCGCCCTCAATGGTCTGCGGGACATGAATCTCATGTGTCCACTGCTCGGCCCCGATGGAATAGCCGTGCAGCGCGTAGACGACGGGATAGCGGCGATGCTTCTCCTTCTGGTAGCTGGGCGGAAGGAAGACGATCACGTCGCGATCGACGGTGTCGCCCTCCAGGTTGCCTTCCAGCGCTGCGCCGTGAATCTTGATGTGCTCTACCGTCACCGGCTTGGCGCCCGGGACGACCGGAGGAACCTGGGTCTCCACCTGAGCTGCAATCTGTGAGCCCGAAGCAATGGCCATCCCCAACGCCATTGCCCAAAACAAATTCGAGTGTTTCATCGCTGTCCTCACTTTGAAACTGGTTGTTATCTCGCGGAGCGGAGTGCCGGCATTCCCGGCGCCGATTTAGTTGCGGTCATCCCGGAAGAGCCTGGGAGCGAAGTCGTTCAAGTCTCTGCGCCATGTGAGCCACTCGTGAGCGGTGCCGGGCGATGAGAAGTAGACATACTTAATTCCCGCCTTGTCCAGCATCGTCCGGAAGGCGCCGATGGATCCATGAAAGAAGTCGGGCTCCTCGGTGCCCATGCCGAGCCAGAGCAGCTTCACCTTCTGGTTGAAGGCCGCGCCGTCCTTGAAGATGCCATTGAAAGCCGTCGCCGGATCCAGCGCATCGCCGCTTAGTCCGTTCATCGTGCCGCTGAATCCGGCCATGTAGGCAAAGGTCTCCAGATGGCCAGTCGCCAGATGCAATGCCTGGTTGGCTCCCATCGAGAGGCCGGCCATCGCCCGGTGTTCGCGATCGGGTATGGTCCGGAAGCTCGAGTCAATCATCGGGATGACCTCTTTGATCATCACGTCCTCGAAGGCGCCGATATCTCCGGAGCGCCCCGAAGCGGGCGGCCCGAACGGCCCGGCGGGCCTGGAGGCGTAGCCGTTGTCCATCACGATCATCATGGGCACGGCCTTCTTCTCCGCGATCAGATTATCCAGAATCAGGTTGGCGTGGCCCTGGAAGATCCATCCGGTCTCACCCTCGCCCATGCCGTGCTGGAGATAGAGCACCGGATAGCGCGCGCTCGGGTTGGAGTCGTAATCCGGCGGCGTGTAGATAAAGCAGCGCCGCAACTGGCCGGTGATCTTCGAGTGGTAGATGCGGATGCGCACATCCCCGTGCGGCACATCCTTCGCCAGGTAGTAGCTCACGCCATCCTCGGGCACATCGATGCCGCTCGCGTCCATGCCCATGCCGAAGTACGTGTGGCTGCCCGGATCGTTCATGCGAACCCCGTCGGCGTCGAGCGCGTAGTAGTGGAAGCCTTCCACCAGCGGCGGCGTGGTCACCCTCCACACGCCGTCGCTGCCGCGCGTCATGGGGAACTTCTTTCCGGTAATATCCACATCCACCGACTGAGCCGTGGGCGCTTTGATCTGGAAGGCCACGCTATGGTCCGCCAGAACGCGCGGATATTGCGCGCCCATTACATTCGTCGTCGCGGGCTTGGCGTCCTCGACCGCCGAGGCGCGCGCGCCCTCCGGCGATCGCCGCCAGGCAAAGTAGGCATCCAGCGCCTTCAGCCCCTCCTCGTTGGGAACGGGCCCGGCGTGCGGCGTTCCGGCCAGGTACATCAGCTCTGGATGAGCATCGCTGAAGACCGGCCACTTGGGCATATTCTTGCCGTTCGGATCGCCGTACTTGGCGAAGTTCGTCCAGTAGGTCCCCATCGCGTCGGAGATCACATGATCCGTCGCGCTCGGCACTTCGTTCTGCAGATCGTTCAAGTGGCCGAAGACATACGGAACCTCTCTGCCGTGCCATGCGCCAAAGCCTTCATGCTCCGAGCCGGCAGGAAAATCCGGATGCTGGTCGAAGTAGTAGTAGAAGACCTTCGCGTTGCCCCGCTCCGACTGCAGCCGCGCCCAGATCCAGGTGTGCCAGCCGAAGGCCGCATCGCGGGCCAGGTCGCGCGCCGTCTTGGGCACACTCTTATCGCCCGCGGGATAGGTCTTGAGCAGGCTGTCGCCGAAGGCGCCGTAGCGCTTGTGTACGCCGTCGATGTACTCCTTCGGTGTGCGCTCGCGGGAAAAGCTGGCCCCTTCATCCGAGTTGTATCCGATGAGGACGGGAATGTCGTTGAATTTTTTGTTGTCGTAGAGTGTGTACTGATCGCCGGGAATCACCCAGCCGTCGGTATTGGGCCACGCCATGCCGCGCGTGGCGGCCACAATCTTCTCCGCCGGCAGCTTGCGCAACTCGGCGAGCGAACTTGCGCCCGCGTTGATCGCGAAGGCTTGGCCGTCCTTCTCCGCGATGGCCAGAGGCCGCATGTTCTCGCCCGGCATTCCCCCGGCGCGCGGCGGACCGAAGGAGCCGCCGCTCTCTGAAATTGCCCCCTGGATCAGGCCTTTCGCCAGCGGTGAAGCACAAAGCTGACTCACCGCGATCCCTCCGGCCGACTCGCCAAAAATCGTGACCTTGTTCGGGTCGCCGCCGAAGGTCGCGATGTTCTTCTTGATCCACTGCAAGGCGGCGATCATGTCGAGCAGGCCGTAGTTCCCCGAAACGTGCTCGGGCGACTCGGCGCTCAGCTCCGGATGCGCCAGAAAGCCGAGCGTTCCCACGCGGTACCCAATGCTGACCAGCACCACGCCCTTCTTCGCCAGCACCTCGCCGCTATAGCCCGGAATCGAGGTTGCGCCGCCGGCAAAGCCGCCGCCGTAGATCCAGACCAGCACCGGGACGCGCTCGGAGGCCGACTTCGCCGGCGTCCAGACGTTCAGATAGAGGCAGTCCTCGCTCATCGCGGGAGCCGGGCCGGGGCCGAAGCTGCCTTGCACGCATTGCGGCGCGAATTTGTCCGCCGGCCGCACCCCCTCCCACTCAGCCGCGGCTTGCGGCGCGCGCCAGCGCAGATCGCCTACGGGCGGGGCCGCGAAGGGAATGCCTTTGTAGACGGTGAGTCCATCTTCCTTTGTGCCCTGTAGCACGCCCTGCTCAACCTTCGCAGTGGTGCCCGCGGCCGCGCTCATCCACGGCGCTGCAGCGATGGCGATTGCCAGCAAAACCGTTTTCATCTTCGATTTCCTTTCATGCTTCATTATTGATCCAGCCTGATTCAATTGCGATGCCGTGCCCCATCCATTTCGCGTTATTTGCGAAATGGGTGGGAATCTATTTGCATTCCTTTCAGGCAAGATCCGTAAGAAGTCACACAAGCTACTGCACCGGATACGAATAGATGCTTACGCTGAACGGAGGCGTCTCGATTGTCTCCGGAACCGCGCCCAGCGCATGCTCCTCCACTGCCACCTCCGGCGTCTTTCCCACCGCGACGACCGCATCCAATTTGGAGGGAGCCATCTGCCAGAGCGTTCCCTGGCTTGCCAGCTTGACCCCGTTGACCGCCAGCTTCATGCTCTGTTTGGCATCCGAGGGATTCAGCACGGCGAAGGTCAGCGTCTTGCGATCCTCGCTCAGCGCCGCGCTCACATCCAGCGGATAGGTGTCGCTGCCAGGATTGACCGCGGGCTGGTCGCCGCCGACCGGGAAGGTGGGCTTGGGCTGCGGCGAATCGCCCGAGACTTCCACCGGGATGGTGCCGAAGTGATCGCGGTACATTTTGAAGAGCATGCCCGTGGGGTTGAGGATCGCCTCGGTGCGGTTCGAGCTCATCATCGCCGTCGCAAAGGTGAAGCAGCCCATTTGGAAGATATCCGAGTGGCGGAACATCTCATGGAAGGCCCACGCGTAGGCCGGCGTGGTCTTGTAGTAGCCGGGTCCGCCGCCAAAATACGCCCATTCGTCGATGGCAATCGGGACCGGCTTCGTCCGCAGGCTCGGGATCAGTTCCAGGTATTTCTGGTAGTGCTCGTACTTGGCGCGGACCTGAACGGCCGGGGCGCGCATCCACTCGATCTGCGATAGCGGCGGGTTGATCGGCATCTTTTTGCCCAGCTTCATGTCCGTGTGCTCCGTGCCGGACGCATAGTAGTGCTCGCTGAGCATGTCGATGTTGTCCAGGTCGTGAGCCAGCAGGTAACCGCTCCAGTCGGCCGTCGTAAGGTAGTCGGGCACATACTTCCCGCTGATGCGCTTGGACTGGTCGGCGCCCTCCATCACGTCGGGCATGGCGCCGCCGGCGATCAGCTTGATCGTCGGATCCACCTGCTTCATGGCCTTGGCGAAGAGATTGTGTTTGAGAGCGAATTGCTCGGTCGACATCGAGCCCATCTGGTAATCGCCCCAGGGCTCGTTGCCCACGCCCCACAGCTTCACGTTGTAAGGCTGCGGGTGGCCGTTGGCAGCGCGCCATTTTCCCATCGGCGTGGTGACGGCGCCGTTGGTGTATTCCACCAGTTCTTTTGCCGACCAGGAATCGCCAAAGCCGGCGTTGACCGTGATGTAGGGATCCACGCCGAGCAGGCGGCAGAGCGTGAGAAACTCGTCCGTGCCCACGTCGTTCGGCTGAACGGCGTGCCACACCGGGTCGAAGATCGGCGGGCGCTTATCGATGTCGCCTACGCCATAGCGCCACTCGTACGCGGAGACAAAGTTGCCGCCGGGGAAGCGAAGGACGCCGAAGCGCAACTGCTTGAGCGCGGCAACGATCTCCTTGCGAAAGCCCTCAACGTTGTCGGCGGGCATCAGCGAGACCGTGCCGACGTGGAACGAACCCGTGCCGGTTCCGGTGATCTCAATGCGCGCATCGTCGGTGTCGGCCTTGGCCTCGAATTTGAGCGGGATCTTGCTATAAGAGGTTCCCGGAATGTGGACTGTCACGGTCTGGCGGTCGCCTGGCTCCTTCCCCCAGATCAACGCGACCTTGACCACAGTTCCAGGTGTGCCAGCCAGGACGATGCGGCCCGAATACGCTTTACCGTTCCGCACCACAACTCCCGACTCGCCGATTCCATGCGGCGCTTTGGCATCAAGCTTTATCAGTGGAGTGTGATCGCCGGTGTAAGGGTTCTTGGTGTCCATCGTGACCACGTCGTCTCCACCTATCGGCGCCCACCACCGGGCAATGGGACGCCGGAACCTCGGATTCCCCGCCGCATTGCCCATCAGCTGCGGCGGCTGCGGCGCGCTTGCCGAGACCGGATAGAAGAACTTGCGATCCGCCAGCAGTTCGGCCCATACGCCAGTGTTCACAATATCGCCGCCGTGCTCCAGAAACTGTCCGTAGACGTACTTTGAGATCGGGGCGCCGGTCTTCGACGCGTCGATCGCGACATTCACAGTACGCGTCTGCGCCGCAGACACGAGCGAGAGAAAAAGCACAGCCAGCAACAGTGCCGGCCCCTTCAACGCGGATGTTCTTAGTGCCGATTGCATGATGGATAGCTCCGTTTTGAGAACCTAGTCCCCTGAATGGCCGGCGGCGCGGGGCTGCCGGGTTTTGCGCGTGTTGCGGTCGATCCTTCCTGGTTCCTGGTATCGAGGGCGGCTGCGCGCAGTCCTTGTCATGGCTCCAGCGAGATGACCGTCACCGATTTTGGCTCAACCGTCACCGCCAGCCTGCCGCCTTTCACGCTTGCGGAAACAGGCTTGGGCACAACCGTGCTGGGCGCCGCGAATGTGTTCACGCTGTCGACGGCAGGCGCGGTCAGCGTCTCTCCCTTTGCCGTCTTGACCGTCATGCCGCTAATCTCCGCATCGATTTCAACCGGCTTTTCGGGATCGAGATTTGTGATTTCGAGCCAAAGCTTGCCCGACGCGTCTTTGGCGGCAATGGCATCCAGACGCGGCAGGGTGATGCCCTCCCGATGCACCGTGCCAGGATCGAAATCGACCGGAACAAACGTCGCGTCCTGGAACGGCACATACATCCTGTAGACGTAGTAAGTCGGAGTAACAACCATCTTCTCCTTGTCCGTCATGATCATCGCCTGTAGCACGTTGATCATCTGGGCGATGTTCGCCATGCGCACGCGGTCGGCATGGCGCGCGAAGATGTTCAGGTTCAGCGAGGCCAGAATCGCGTCCCGCAGGCTGTTCTGCTGGACCAGAAAGCTGGGGTTCGAGCCGGGCAGCGGCGTATACCACGCGCCCCATTCGTCCACCACCAGCGCCACCTTCTTCTGCGGATCGTACTTGTCCATGACCTCCTCATGCTTGCGCAGGAACTCATCCATGAAGAGCGTGGACTTGAGCGTCTTGGCGTAATCGTCAACGCTGAAGCCGGTTGAAGGCATGGAGAGCGGCCAGCCGCCGGGCGTTGTATACCAGTGCACCGATAGGCCGTCGATATTCCAGCTCCAGTCGTGATGCTGCCAGGCCTTCATCACGGCCTCGGTCCACTCGGTCTCGGGAAAGCCGGGACCGACGGCAATTTTGAGCATCTGGTTCTTGTCTTGCTGGGCCGGATTCATGTTCCCAACGAAGCGGCTGTAGATCTTGAGCTGGCTCACATAGTAGTCCGGGGTCATGTCGCCGCCGCAGCTCCAACTCTCGTTGCCGATGCCCATGAAGCCGACCTTGTAGGGGTCGGGATGACCATTGGCGGCACGCTCCTTGGCCAGCGCCGTAGGAGAGGCCGCCGTCATGTACTCCAGCCATTCGGCCGCTTCCTGCGGAGTCCCGCTGCCGACGTTGACCGAGACGTAGGCCTGGCTGCCGATCTGCTGGAGGAAATCCATGAATTCGTCGGTGCCGAAGCTATTTGCGTCGACCACGCCGCCCCACACGGAGTTGATCGTTGCCGGCCGCTGACCGGCTGGGCCGATCCCTTTGCGCCAATGGTACTGGTCGGCAAAGCAGCCGCCCGGCCAGCGGATATTGGGCACCTTCAACGCCCGAAGCGCGGTCACAACGTCCTTGCGGATCCCGCGCGTGTTCGGAATCGGTGAATCCGGGCCAACCCAGATGCCCTCGTAAAGGCCGTGGCCGAGATTCTCCGCGAACTGGCCGAAGAGGTTGCGGTCGATCTTCGCTCCGGCCTTGGATGCGTCGATGGATAAATGGGCATTCTCTGCGGCCTTGACCGGCAAAGGCAAAATCGCGGCCATGAGACCCAAACCGAGCAGAAGCTTACGCATTGCGAGTTCCTCCCTGAAAAGAGGCCGGCGTCGGTTGAATGGGCAAAGAAGGCGCGCCCCATCCCGGCCATCGAGCTCGGAAGCCCGTTCGATGTACTCTGTTCCGCTGATCTTGACGATCTGGAAGAGAGATAAGACGCATCAAGGCAAATAAATCACTTTATTATGATCGAAAGTGTCGATATGTGTCCAGCCAGGGATGAATGGGGCATGATACCATCCATTTGGTCTGACATCGCCGGTGATTGATCATGCTGGCGCGGGCCGGAATATCCTGATAAGAGGTTTTTTTGAACGGAGGATTGAAGAGATGAAGTTCGTGATAATTCCCTTCCTGATTGCGGCGAGCTTCTGTAGTGCGCAGAACACGGACAGCTTCGTTCCCGCATCCACCAATGTTCCCGGCGCGGACTATCCGCGCGTCGACAGTGGCTCCAGAGCCCAGTTCCGCGTGAAAGCTCCTGACGCCACGAAAGTCAAGCTCAATTTCTGGAGCGGGCCGAAGCTGGATATGGAGAAGCAACCGGACGGATTCTGGACCGTCACGACGCCGCCCCTCCCGCCAGGACTCCGCTACTACACATTGATCATCGACGGCGTGGAAGTCAGCGACCCCAGCAGCTATGCGTTCTATGGCGGCGGCAAGGATGCAAGCATGATTGAGATTCCGGAATCGGGAGCGACATACTACACGGCTCAACAAGTTCCCCATGGCCAGGTTCGCGAGGTCTGGTACCACTCAAGCGTGACCGGGGATTGGCGTCATGCGCTGGTGTATACGCCGCCGGGCTACGACGAACAGGCGAAGATGCGCTATCCCGTGCTCTATTTGCAGCATGGCGGCGGTGAAGACGAAACCGGCTGGATCAGGCAAGGTCACGCCAACTTCATCCTCGACAATCTGATCGCGAGCAAGGCCGCCAAGCCGATGATCATCGTCATGGCAAGCGGTTACGCCCGGCGCGCCGGTTATACCCCTCCCGATCTGACCGGAAAGCCCTTCGGTTCGCCCGAGATGATGAAGGCTATGCAGGAGATGTCCCAGGCCTTTGAAGACGACATGACGCAGGCGCTGATTCCATTCATCGATTCGACCTTCAGGACCATCCCCGACCGCGATCATCGCGCCATGGCCGGCCTGTCGATGGGCGGCATGCAAACCTTCCAGGTCACCTTCGATCACCTCGAGCTCTTTTCCTACATCGGCGGCTTCAGCGGCGCGGGCGGCATGTCGATGATGCGCGGCGACCAGAAGCTCGATATGAAAACAGCCTTCAACGGAGCGCTTGCCGATCCCGCGGCCTTCGCCAAGCGGGTTCATCTGCTGTGGATTGGCGTCGGCACTGAGGAGCCCGCCATGATGCATTCCGGCATCGCAAAACTGCACACCTCGCTCGATGAGGCCAACGTCAAGCACGTCTTCTACGAATCGCCCGGCACAGCGCATGAGTGGCAGACCTGGCGCCGCGACCTGAAGGACTTCGCGCCGCGGCTCTTCCAGTAAGGTTCCTCGAAGCCCTGGGAACCGTGGGCCTTCGCGGCGGAGAAGGATCGATTACTCTGGAATAAGACCATTCATCCGGCCTGGGCGAAACCACTCGGGTCAAAAGAGGAGAGACGTGCGAACAGCCAACTTCGGAGTTATTTTTACCCTCATTGCTTTCTTGGGCGCGGGCCGGCTGTGCTCCCAGAGCTCTGATCACCCCGCGTATATGAACCCGGCGCTGCCCGCCGGGCAACGGGCAGCGGACTTGGTTCACCGCATGACGGTGGAAGAGAAGGTCTCGCAGCTTGTGAATCAGTCCCGCGCTGTGCCGCGGTTGAACGTCCCCGCTTATGACTGGTGGAACGAGGCGCTGCATGGCGTATTGCGGCCCGGCGTCACCGAGTTTCCCGAGCCCATCGGCCTGGCCGCAACCTTCGATCCGGATTCGATTCACAGCATGGCCGTGGTCATCGGAACCGAAGGAAGAATCAAGCACGCCCAGGCCGTGCGCGCCGGCCACAGCGATGTCTTCGAAGGCCTCGATTTTTGGGCGCCGAATCTCAACCTCGTTCGCGATCCGCGCTGGGGACGCGGTCAAGAGTCTTACGGCGAAGACCCCTTCTTGTTGGCGCGTATGGGCGTCGCCTTCGTCACCGGAATGCAGGGAGACGATCCCAGGTACTATCGCGTCATTTCCACGCCGAAGCATTTCGCCGTGCATAGCGGACCCGAACCGACGCGTCATACGGCGGACGTGGCAGTGAGCAAGCACGACGAGTTGGACACCTACCTGCCGGCATTCCGCGCGGCCGTGACCGAGGGCAAGGCCGGCTCCGTGATGTGCGCGTACAACAACATCAATGGGCAGCCTGCCTGCGTCAACGAGTTTCTGCTCCAGGATCAGTTGCGGGGCAAGTGGAAGTTTCAAGGCTACGTGGTTTCCGATTGCGATGCGGTCATCAACATCTATCGCGATCATCACTTCACCAAGACCCAGCCGGAAGCCTCCGCCCTGGCCATCCAGCGCGGCTTGGACAACGAGTGCATCGATTTCGCAAAGCTGAGCGACGACCACGATTACAGGCCGTACCTCGATGCATATAAACAAGGCATCCTGAAAGAAAGCGAGATCGATACGGCGCTCATCCGGCTGTTCACGGCGCGGATGAAACTGGGCATGTTCGATCCGCCGGAGATGGTTCCGTATTCGAAGATCGATGAAAAACTGCTTGAGAGCGCCCAGAGCCGCGCATTGGCGCGCACCCTCGCCAACGAGTCCATGGTGCTGCTCAAGAACGACGGCACTCTGCCGCTGAAACGCGGCGCAATCAAGATCGCGTTGATCGGGCCTCTGGCGGACCAGACGGAGTATTTGCTCGGCAACTACAACGGCACTCCCTCGCACACTGTCTCCGTGCTGGAAGGGCTCAAGGCGGAGTTTCCCCAGGCCCATATCGCGTTTGTGCCCGGAACGCAGTTTCTGCGCACCGAGGGAGACACGGTTCCGGCCTCCGCGCTGACCACGCCCGAGGGCCAGCCGGGGATTACGGCCAAGTTTTTCCAGGGAGGAAGCCCTCGAGGCGGGGGCACGCCGCTGGCGACGCGCACGGTGAGCGCAGTCAATTTGAAATCGGAGGACATTCCTCAGGAGGCCGTTGGCAAATATCCGCTGTCGGTCGTGTGGGACGGTTTTCTCACTGCCGGCGAAACCGGCGATTACAGCATTGGCGTGCGAGCAAACGGCAGTTCCGCAATGGTCATGATCGACGGCAGGCCGCTCGCAATGGAGTACCTGGACTACGAGTACGCGCGCGCGAATACCGGGCACGTTCATCTTGAGCAAGGCAAGAAAGTGGCCGTCAGAGTCAGGTATGAGGTGATGAAAGCCGGGCCTGTCCAGGCCCAGTTGATCTGGGCAAAGTACGATACCAAGCCCAGTCCGGAGGCGGTTGCCGCGGCCAGAGATGCTGACGTTGTTATCGCGGTTCTCGGCATTACCAGCAATCTCGAAGGCGAGAATATGCCGGTCGTTGAGGAGGGATTCAAGGGCGGCGATCGCACCAGCATTGATCTTCCCAAGCCGGAAGAGGCCTTGCTCGAAGCCGTGACGGCGGCTGGAAAACCCGTGGTCCTGGTGCTGGCGAACGGAAGCGCGCTCGCCGTGAACTGGGCCAGTGCGCATGTGAACGCCATTCTCGAGTCATGGTACGCGGGCGAAGAGGGCGGCGCGGCAATCGCGGAGACTCTATCGGGAAAGAACGATCCCGCGGGCCGCTTGCCGGTAACCTTCTACACCGGCATAGAGCAGTTGCCGGCCTTCGAAGACTATTCGATGCAGAACCGCACCTATCGCTACTTCAGCGGCAAGCCGCTCTATCCCTTTGGCTATGGCCTGAGCTACACCACCTTCTCCTACAGCGGCTTGACGCTCCCCAAAAACGCGATCGCCGCCGGTGACCCGCTGGTGGCGGAGGCGACGGTTACAAATACCGGAAAGCGGGAGGGCGATGAAGTTGCCCAGCTTTACCTCAGCTTTCCGAATGTGCCGGGAGCCCCTCGGCGAGCTCTGCGCGGCTTCAAGCGCGTGCGCCTGGCTCCAGGCGAATCGCGGACAGTGCGATTCGAACTGAAGGAACGGGACCTGAGCATGGTGAGCGAGGCAGGCGAACCCATCATTCCGGATGGCGCCTATACGCTGTCGATTGGCGGAGGTCAGCCGGATACGGGAGCGCCCGCCGTGACCGAGACCTTCCGGGTAATGGGAACCAAGACGCTGCCGGAGTAGGAGCGCTGCTGCGTTGGTCGGCGCTAGCATCTGGAGTGAACGTTACCGCGTAGCTGTGCCACGCGTGGGGCGTATTGATGCATCTCTCGGAATTGGCTGCTGGAAAGGGACTTGAACTCATGATTTCCAAATATTTTCGTCTTGCGGCTGCTGCAACGATCATTCTGTTTGCGCTGAGTGGCGGCCTTTCGGCTCAGAACACGCCGGGCATGCCGCCAATGCCGCCGCAGCCGCCCAAGATGCTGCCCTTCGTCAGCACGCTCTTCGGCGACAACATGGTTTTGCAGCGCGGCAAGGCCAACACAGTTTGGGGATGGTCTGAACCCGGAGACAAAGTAACGGTCCAGATCGGAGATACGGCGGCAACCGGCATCGCGGGAGCCGACCGCCGCTGGCAAGTTACGATTCAGCCGCCTCCCGCGGGCGGCCCGTATACCGTCAAGATCACCGGCCACGACTCCGTCGAGCTTCACAACGTGCTGGTGGGCGATGTCTGGCTATGCGGCGGCCAGTCGAACATGGGCCTGCCGCTCCGCTTTACGCGCAACGGCGCCGACGAAGCCAAGACGGCCAACTACCCTCAGATCCGCTTTTTCACCGTAACGGGCCACCCCGCTTACCACCACACGGATGTTGTCGGAGGCAAGTGGAGCGAGGTCACGCCGCAGTCAGCAGACTGGGTCTCTGCGGTCGCTTACTATTTTGCGCGCAGGGTCCAGAAGGACGTTCATGTGCCCATCGGCCTGCTTCTGGATGACCTGGGCGGAACTCCGGCCGAGTCCTGGACCAGCGCCGAGGCTCTGCGTCCGCTGAAGGATTTCGACGTCCCGCTGGCGGAGCTCGAGCGGCTGGCGGCCGCGGGCGCGCCCGAATACGGCAACTTCGTGATGCACTGGTACGACGAGTACGACGTCGGTCTCAAGGGAAACTGGGCTGCTCCGGAGCTGGACGACTCGGCCTGGAAAGCGGTCGACATTCCCGGAGGTTTCGCCGAGCTGGGCGTGCCCGACACTCCCGCGCTGGCCTGGTTCCGGAAAGAGATCATGCTGCCGGACCCGCTTCCGGCCGGACGCGCCATGTTGTACCTGGGCGTCATCGAACGCATGGACACGGCGTATATCAACGGCGCGTTCGTCGGCGCCAGCTCCTGGGTCGAGAATCCGCGCGTCTACTTCGGTGGCGCGCTCAAGCCCAGACGCAACGTCATCGCCATTCGCGTGCTCAAGACCAAGGCCGATGGCGGATTCATGAGCAAGCCCGAGGATCTGCACATTGTGCTGGGCGACAAGACCAGCATTCCGCTGGCCGGCCAATGGAAAGGCCAGCTCAGCGTGGATGCCCGCCCGCCGCATTCCTTGCCCATGGCATACGAGAACTGGCCCGTCATGCCCGCGGTCCTCTACGAAGGAATGCTTAAGCCCGTCGCGCCGTTTTCCATCGCAGGCGCGCTGTGGTATCAGGGCGAGCAGAACTCGCCGCGCGGCTACCAGTACCGCAAGATTCTCCCTGTGATGATCGCCGACTGGCGCAAGCTCTTCGCCCAGGGCGATTTTCCTTTCTACATCGTCAGCCTGCCGGCCTTCAAGCAGCGTAGCGCGACCCCGGTCGACGGCGACGAGTGGGCCGAAACGCGTGAGTCGCAGGCCATTACGGCCGCCGGCGTTCCCAACTCCTGCCTCGCTGTCACCATCGACACAGGCGACGCTGACAACATCCATTCCCAGGACAAACTGCAGGTGGGTGAACGCCTGGCCCTGTGCGCGTTGGCAAACTACTATGGCCAGAAGGTCGTTTATTCTGGCCCAACTCTGAAATCGGTCGACCGGCATTCCGGCTCCATCCGCCTGCACTTTGCGCACACCGATGGCGGCCTCGTGGTGAAGGGAACAAAGCTGGAGGAGTTTGCCATCGCCGGAGAGGACCGGAAGTGGTACTGGGCCGATGCGCATATCAAGGGCAAGACAATTATTGTCTCCTCCCCGTCGGTGCCCAACCCCAAAGAAGTGCGTTACGCCTGGCAATCCAATCCGGCTGCCACCTTGTTCAACGGAGCCGGGCTGCCCGCCGCTCCCTTCCGGACAGACACTTGGCCAGGGATGACAGAAGCTCAGAGACTGTATTGACGGTGTGATCAGCGGCTCCGATTGAATCCCTCTCGAGCATGCTCCCTAGCTCTGTTCCTTCGGATTTGAAGTCTGCCAATAGACCGAGTAGCGCTCATCGCGGATCTTATACATCGCCGTCAGGTCGTAGGCGCCGCTTGCGCCGGTAGCCTTGAAGCGCAATTCGGCCGCCGAGCTGACCTCGATCCAATCGTCCGCATTGACCCTGTCTTTGCCCGCCGGCGCTTTCACCTCCGGCAGCTTTTCCGCGGGCGGCAGATTCTCGGGCACCGTCGCTCCGCTGTGAATGATCTTGCCCGGCCCATCCGCGGGACCTGCGCCGAGCCTGGCAGCCAGCAACAGCGGTCCGTACAGCGCCGCCGTCACCGATGCGTCGCCCGCCAGGGGCTCCTGCCGCAATCCCATCGGAAGTCCAACCGTCAGGGTATCGCCGTCCTGCCAGACTCTCCGCACCGCAAGATAGGAGCCTGGATCAGCAACCGCCTCCAGGCTCCGCCCGTTGATCTTCACCTCGGCGCCGCTGGCCCAGCCGGGGATTCGCACATGGATTGCGCGCGTCTGCGGCTTTGCACAGCTCACCTTCAACGTCGTTCCCTGTTCGAGCGGGAAGCTCGTGCTTTGCTGAATGCCGATCCCTTCATCCTTCCAGTCCAGCGTGGAGGCAAGGAACTGGTTCACGTAAATCTCCGCGCCCCGGTGGAAGTAGATCGTGTCCGTCAGCTTGGCAAACTCCTCCGCGCCCGTGCCCGTGCAGCACCAGAACGACTCTTCCGGCGAGTTGTAAGCGCGCCAGTATCCGCTGGCTAGGGGAAAGAAGTACTGCTTCAACCCATCGCCATTCTGCGTGCCCAGGCGGCAATTGAACAGCGCTCGCTCGTACGCATCCATCCACCGCGCCTCGGCCGTCCAACCGAACACGATCCGCTCTAGCTTCATCAGGTTGTAGGCCACGCAGCATTCCGCGTTCTTCCAGGCAAGCGTTCCCTCCAAATGCCCGGCTGGCGTCTTCCAGTGTTCATCCAGGCTCGTATTGCCGATCGCGTAACTCCGCGCGCTTAGCACCTCGTCCAGAAAGTACTCGGCAATCCTTCTATAACGGAGTTCTCCGGTCAGCTCGTAACGGCGCGCCGCGCCAATCATCTTGGGCACGTTGGTGTTTGCGTGCAGCCCCTGCAATTCATCGCGGCGGTCGGCCAGCGGATCCAGAATCGATGGCTGTTCGAACATTCCCGCTGCGTCGAGATACCTATCCTTCTTCGTCAGCGCGGCCAGGTTCACCAGAACCTCGTTCATGCCGCCATACTCGGTGCGCAGCATCCGCTGGCGCTGTTCGGCGCTGATCCCCCAGAAATACTCGCCCGCCCACCTCGCCATGCCTTCGCACGCTTGCAGGGCATCCGCATTTCCAGTCAGCACATGCATGTCCAGCAGCCCAGCCATGATCTTGTGGTAGGTGTAAAAGGGCGCCCACACGTCCTTGCCCTCGGCGAGATGCTCGAACAGCACTGCCGGGAAGGCGCTCAGGTAGCCGGTGCCGATCTTCTTCTGGCATTCCGCCAGGCCGGCCACGAGTTGGTCTCCGCGCGACTTGAGCACATCGTTGCCGGATGTTGCCCAGGCCAGCGCTGCTGCGGAAAGGAAATGGCCGCCCGCAAAATGTCCGCGCAGCTCGCAGGTCGGGTCTTCCCAGCCCTTGTACGGAACGGCGCTGGAGGAGATGCCTGCCGTCAGCCGGAACGTGTGCAGAAGCCGGTCCACGGACAGGGAGTCCAGGTAGCGCGCATTGATCTCCGCCTCATCGCGGAAGATGCCGGCAGACAGCCTGACCGCGTTGAGCGGAAACGGCGTCAGCGCCGTGCGCGCCTCTGCCCCGGCCAGGATGCGCGGCGGGCTGGCCAGACCAACCGGGGTTAGCATGCTTGCCGCGCCTGCGGCTGCGGTCCAGGAAAGGAATTCTCGACGGGAGCATTTCGTCATTGGGTGTGTCCTCGCGGATCAGTGTGTGGTTAGGGCTTCTGTTGTCTCGAGCGTGGTCCTGGCCAGTGGGGGCTCGACAGATTGCGCTGCCGCAAGAGAGCAGCAGAAGGTGGCGATCCACTTGGCGATGGCCGGCTGCAAGTTGTTGATAAAATGGTGGGCCCGGAGGGATTCGAACCCCCAACCAAGGGATTATGAGTCCCCTGCTCTAACCGTTGAGCTACAGGCCCTGGCCAGGAGATCATTGTAGGGCCTGGGCGGTGTTGCGCCAAAATCAGCGGCGCGGAGGTAGTAGAGTAAGCGCATGAAATCTCCCCAATTCAATGCACGTATCGCCGGCCGAATGGCGGCAGCGGGAATCTTTCTTGCTCTCTGCGCTCCCGCTGGAACGTTGCCGGTCCAGCAGCCTGCGTCAGCACAAAAGGCCGACTCGGTGCTCATCCTGAAGAAGGACCATGTGCTGGAGCTGCTAGCCGGGGGCAAGATGATCCGCACCTACAAAGTGGCGTTGGGTCGGGGCGGCCTTGCGCCCAAGGAACGGGAGGGTGACGGGCGTACGCCGGAGGGACATTACGTGATCGACGCGCGCAACGCGGATAGTCATTATCATCGGGCTCTGCACGTCTCCTATCCCAACGCCGAAGACCGCATGCGGGCGGCAAAGCTGGGCGTCTCGCCCGGAGGAGCCATCATGATTCACGGCCTCCCCAACGGCATGGAGTGGGTGGGCGCGGCGCACCGGCTCTACGATTGGACGCTGGGCTGCATCGCCGTCACCGATGACGAGATCGACGAGATATGGAAGCTGGTTCCGGTAGGCACACCGGTCGAGATTCGGCCGTAGCGCAAGCCGCGCTTCGGCTACGTGCTCCACCGCAAGCGGCAGCAGTTGGCAACATAAAAAGCCTTTGCGAGCGAATAGCGAGCCGCTGGCCCTACCGCGGTGGCGCAGGTGGTCTGCGAAAATGGACTGAATGTTATCCCTGCAAAATGCCGGTAAGCGGTTTGGGCCGCGGGTCTTGTTTCTTGAAGCCAATTGGCTCATCCGAAACAAGGAAAGAACCGCGCTGGTGGGGGCCAACGGCGCCGGCAAATCCACGCTGATGAAGGTGCTGGCCGGCCTGGAGACGCTGGACTACGGCCAGTTGCAGCAGACCCGCGGCATGAGCATCGGCTACCTGCCGCAGGAGGGGCTGGAGCTCACCGGCAGGACGGTTTTCGAGGAGTGCCTCAGCGTCTTCGACGAACTGCGCGAGATGGAGCGGGAGATCGAGCGGCTCAGCGGGCAGTTGGCCGAGCTGGACCACGCCGGACCGGAGTATGAGTCGGCCGCGGAGCGTTTTTCCATGCTCCAGGAGCGCTTTCACGCCCTCGACGGCTACGCGCTGGACGCGCAGGTGGGCGGCGTGCTGACTGGCCTCGGCTTCGGCAAGGAGGATTGGACGCGGCAGACCGATGAGTTCTCGGGCGGCTGGCAGATGCGCATCGCGCTGGCCAAGCTGCTGCTGGCCAAACCGAATCTTCTCCTTCTGGACGAACCCACCAACCACCTGGACCTGGAAACACGCAACTGGCTCGAAGACTATCTCAGGAGTTATCCCTTCGGCTATATTCTTATCTCCCACGACCGTTACTTTCTCGATGTGACCATCGACCGGATCGTGGAGATATGGAACAAGCGGCTGACTATCTATCAGGGCAATTACACCAGATATCTCGAGCAGAAAGACGAGCGGCGTGCGCAGTTACAGGCGGCTTACCGCAACCAGCGCGAGCAGATCGAGCATCTGCAGGCCTTCATCAACCGCTTCCGCTATCAGGCCACCAAGGCCAAGCAGGTTCAGAGCCGCATTAAAGAGCTGGAAAAGATCGAGCGCATCGAGATTCCCGAAGAGGAACGCGCGATTCACTTCAAGTTTCCCCAGCCGGCGCCCTCGGGGCGCATGGTGGCGGAGGCTGAGGGACTCTCGAAGAGCTATGGCCCAAAGCTGGTGCTCAACCATGTGCGCTTCAGAATCGACCGCGGCGACCGCGTGGCCCTGGTGGGCGTAAACGGCGCGGGCAAGTCCACGCTGATCCGCCTGCTTACCGGCATGGAAGCGCCCACGGCCGGCTCTGTGCGCTTGGGCCACAACGTGGTCTGCGAGTACTTTGCGCAGGACCAGTACAAGGCGCTGGACGGCGAAGCGCGCATGCTCGACGACATCAGCCGCGCCGCCATCAAAGTGCCCGAGGGCGCGTTGCGGTCGCTGCTGGGTTGTTTTCTTTTCAGCGGCGACGATGTCTTCAAGCCGCTGGGCGTGCTCTCGGGCGGCGAGCGCAACCGCTTTGCCCTGGCGCGGATTCTGGTTTCGCCGTCGAATTTTTTGCTTCTCGACGAGCCCACCAACCACCTGGATATGCGCGCCAAGGACGTGCTGCTGGAGGCGCTGGCCGCCTTCAGCGGCACCGTGGTCTTCGTCTCCCACGACCGCTACTTCATCGACCGGCTGGCCACGCGCGTCCTCGAAGTGGAGGGCGGCGCGGTCACCAGCCACGAAGGCAATTACGAGGACTATCTGCGCTGGAAGTTGGCCCAGGCTGCCGCCTCTCAACATGACTGTCATCCTGAGCGCAGCGAAGGACCTGCGGTTCGGGCTTCGTTTCAATCCACATCGAATCCCACTCTATCCGCAACGATTCCCAGCCCTGAAGAATTCCCTATAAGCAACCGCCCCCGCCGCCTGAATCCCATCCGGCAGAAGCAGATGGAGGAGCGCTGCACGTTTCTTGAAGAAGAAGTCCCGCGCATCGAGGCCGCAATCGCCCACACCGAGGAGCAGTTGGGCGTCTACGTCTCCGCCGCCGAAACACAGCGGCTCTCCGCGCTGGCCGGTGATCTGCGCGGCCAGCTTGACGCCCTCACCGCCGAGTGGGAAGAGCTGATGGGGCAGTTGGAAAGGGCGTGATTCAACTGTGGGCCGCCCGTCGGTCCTTCGGCTTCGCTCAGGACAGGCCTTCGGCACAGCGGCGAAATGCACCCAGCAGATTGTGCACTCCCGTGTCTCTGGATCGAGACCTTTAGGCAGGCTCTGGGGTACCCGGCTCTCCCGCCCGGCTGAGCCAGACAATGGACACCCGCCAGAGCAGGAGAGAAGATCCCGTGTGGAACCCGGCCTTGCGGCCAGCCCCACACGGGATCGGTTGTTGGCTCATAAACGCTTGTTCAGGAATGCCGTTCTAGTTGCAGGGCAGTCCGTTGAGGGTGAATGCGGTTGGGTTGGTGTTCGCGCCCGTGTAGGTGCCATTGAATCCGACGGCGCCGGTCAAGGTTGAGCCCGCTGGAATAGACTCCCACGAGGCTATGCTTGACATCGATACTTTCTCGCCGGTCTGCGATTCGTTGACATTCCACGCGTAGTTGATCTTCTGATTCCCAGGGAATGTCCATCCCAAAGTCCAGGGATAGATGGCCGTCTTGCCGGTGTTTTGGATGTTGATGTCCACCGTCAATCCATTGGTGACGCCGGGGATCGCGTTGGTAACGGTATACGTGACATGGCAATTGCCGGACGCGCTGCTCTGGGTGGTTGCGCTGGCGTATGGAGATTGAGGCGAAGCCCCGCTCGCATCGACGGCCACGACCGTAAAGGTGTAGATGGTGTTGGGTTTGAGGCCGGTGACCTGGTAGCTGGTTCCTGTCAATCCACTGGCGATCACAGCGAGCACATTGGTCGGCGGGTAAGCTGCGTACACGCTGTAGGTCACGGAAGCGCCATTTGGCGGCGGAACCGCGTTCCAACTGAGATTGATCTGCGAGCTCGAGACGGCGGTAGCCGTCAGACCCTTAGGCGTGCTGGGAGTGCTCGCTTTCGGTAAAGGCGGCGGCGCGCAGGAAAGCACCAGGTTGAGGTTGTTGATCGGAGTGTTCACAACGTCCTGCACCGGAGAAGTGACGGTGGCGCAACCAAGCATCCCGGCGCTCACTTCGTAATAACCCGGCTTCACGTCCCATCCGTAGGCTCCGTATTGGCTCGTAGGCATCGCGTTGAGTGTGTTGTCGTCGGGGTTCATGATGTCGTTGGTCAACCCTAAGTTGTGATTGGGCACGGGCTCGAACGGCCCGCTTGCGGAGTTGGAAGGCGAGTAAAGGAGCGTAGCAGTGGCGCCCGAAGCCGGGGTCTTGCCGTCCGAATAAAACACTTGCCCGCTCGGATCGATGAAGAGTGTAAGGGGTGCCGGATTGGATTCGCAGCTCGACGTGAAATTGATGGTCGCCTGCCCATGGATGGGGTACTGTGCTGGCAGCTCGTATGTGAAAAGCCCCGTCGAGGTGTCTAACACCATGTTGTAGGGCCCCTCAGTTTCGTTTTGGCCGGTCGCAAAGTTCATCCCGGTGATGGTAAATGTCACTGAATCGTTAGCACCTGGTTGATAGGTTGCTTCGCAGCCTGTGTAATCGACCCAGAATGGTGCGTTCCAGAATACGACTGGCTTCTGGTAACCAGCGCTGAGGCCGGACTGCACGGCGGTCGAGGTTGTGTAAGCGTGGGCTTGAAACGAATCCGTCTGCAGCCCTGAGCCGCCTTTCCAAGTCTCAAAACCGGTCTGGACGGACATGAGATACCAATCCGGGCTGAGGCATGCTTGTGCTTGACTACCGGGAACGGGGTTCACCTGCTGGTTACCCATGGATGTGTCAGGACATGCAAGGGCGCCAATGCTGCCGGCGCCCGGCGCTCCGATAACCCTGCTCGTATCGGATGCGCTCCCTCCATCGTTCACAGCCGTCGTGGTCCTATTCAACCAAAGGCCGTCGTCGATTCCCAGGATGTAATCCGTAAAGACCTTGGCGTCCAGGTTCATTGCATTGTTCCGGTAGCCGGCCTGTGCTACAAAGGAGACAACATTCCATTCGATGCCGCAGGTCGCGCCCGGAAGAGTCGTGCATTTATACGGTTCATAGCCCGGCGCGGTTGCATACCCCGTTCCCTTTACGACTGTACTGCCGGTATAACCGAAGTAGGGATTGTTCAGCCGGGAGGTCCACACGTCATAAATCACGCCATTGATTTCCACCGTTTCGCGCGGCCAGCCGCTCGGTTGGGCGTACCCCGTGTTCGCGTTGGCTGGTGGCTGGTTCGGTGCTGAAAAGGGTGCATCGATGTAGCTGCTGTTGCTGTTCATCCAAACCATGATCTCGAGACCATCGTCCTGGCCGCGGACACTGCCGTAAGGAGCAATTCCTATGTCAGTTTGGCCAGTCTTGTCGAACCAGATGTCGTACGAGGCGTCCCAGATCTGCGAGCCATCCTTTGCGCCGGGGTTCCAAGCCGGGCTGCCAGCCGGGTTATTGGTGTTGAACTCGATGTTCCAGGTGGAAGGAATACTGGTAACGGCGGAAAGCTGTTGGGGGAAAACGTTCCAGTCCGGCGACGTAGGCTTAGAAGTCGCGGTCAACGTTGCCGAGCCCGTCGTGCAACTGTTGTTGTCCCACTGACAGCCCTTGAACTCCAACATGTATCTGGTGGGTCCGCCGTCCGTGATGCTGCCGCTGTATGGGTTGTTCCCATACCACGGGAAGCTGCCTGTGTTACCTTGGGCCCAGGTTGCCTCCTCCGCGATTGCGACCGGGGGGGCCGGGTCATAAGTGATCGTAAACTGCCCAGGGTTGCCGGTGTTGTAGTAGAACAACTCGCACGAGTCGCCGGAGGAGTATCCGATGCTCGAAGTGGACGTGGTGGAATTCCAGAAGTCGTTGTAGATGGCATACACATCAGAAGGATCTGAGGCGTCAAAAGATGTGGTCAGCCCTTGGTTGCCTAATTCCCCACCATTGGGAGTCCCGGAGTTTGAATGTGTCAGAATAGGATTGCCTGACCACCCGAGAGCACCGGTAGGATATCCTGACGGCAGCGTTGCCGAGCCGTCTCCTATGCACCACATGACTCCGCCGTCGCTTGGATTGGCCGGATTTGTTGAGGTGTTTGATAATGCCGTGTTTACTGGCAATGTTATTTGCGAGGAGGCCGACTGAACGGCCAGCAAGCCCAGCGCGATGAGCGGCAGGGCTAACGATAGGGGAGTAAACTTTGTCATCTTCTTTCACTTTCTCCTTCGGGTTGAACTTCAGGATGAGTTGTGTAGACAGGAATTGCCCGATCTGCTGTTTCTGAATGGGCCATTCCGGCCGGGGGACTTCTGGGATTTGGATCGAGCCGCAGCCTAGAGCGCGAGGAGCAATGGGAAGATATGGTTTTAGCTCCTCATCCGGCATTGCGCGCGGCAAAGGGAAAATGCCTCATAATTCTCAAGACTGTTCCCAAGGGCATAGCTATCTTGGTTCCGCTCTAAGGTGGGATCCTGCCGAGACAACTAACCTAAAAGACACCGGGATTAAACCGCTGGCAAAGCAGCACATGCATTTTTAAGGCCACTTCTCGCCTAAAATTGCATTCGTGCAACTGCAGCATGCAGGTGAAATGTTTGAACTTGTAGCACAAAGATAAAACGTTTGAGCTGAAAGAAGTCAAGTTACGTTTGGACACTGCACTAAAGTAATGCGCCACTCAGATCGTTGCCGATCCTGCAGGCCGATGTTCTTTAGCTGGAATCTCCTTTTTCGATCCTGAATCCCCTGCAATTAGATCGCTCGTGAGGTAGATTGCAAGGCCAAGAAAAGGTTTGGGGTTACGCCGAAAATGCCAGCGTTCGCGGCAGAAAAGCCGGGCAATTCGCTGCCGTCCTTGCCTAGCCCGCCTCATAGAGAGCGCTCGTCGTCAATCTTTCCGGCACTTGTCCCTCATCTCACCTTCCGTCATTGGAATTCTGCTCGGCGCCGCCAGCAGGTCAGTGTGCCGGAAGCGGTAACGGCTAGATCCTTCGCAACATCGCCGAGAACCGTGTTTGTGTCAGGAAAGGAACGCGGAAAGGATGGGGTGCCCGGTACACACAGTTCTACAGAGGTATTCAGGTCACTCTCAGGGCTAGAAGAAGCACCCGCAGGTCCTTCGACATCGCTGCGCTCTGCTCAGGATGACAGCTCTGTGAGTCCGGAGTTTCCTGCGCAATTGATGGGGCGATCTTTATTGTCCATCGTGCATAATCAAGAAACGATGGCTCTTTTGTGGAATCCCGAGGGCTGATGATGCAGCTCGACGGACGGGCCGCGCTTCCTGATTTGGCACCCGCCTGAACTTCCCCTTGCCACAAACCGGGTTCCGGTACTATGCTTTATTCATGCGTCGATGTCGCTAACACCGCCCTGGTGTCCATTGCGATGGAGACGTGCGCCGCGTTCGCGCAATCTTCCCCGCCCGACAGCTCGACCATAACCCCCAATAAACAGAACCGTCTGGGATCGCGTCCCGGAAAAAGGAGATCATCATGGCGCGCATTGCCGCGAATGTAACTGAAATCATCGGCCGCACCCCGCTGGTGCGGCTGAACAAAGTGGCGGCCGGGTTGCCCGCTACCGTTGTAGCCAAGCTGGAGAGCCAGAACCCCGTTTCGAGCGTAAAAGACCGCATCGGCTTCGCAATGATCGACGCCGCCGAGAAGGCCGGCAAGATCAAGCCCGGCGAGACCGTGCTCATCGAACCCACCAGCGGCAACACCGGCATCGCCCTGGCCTTTGTCGCCGCCGTCAAGGGCTACCGGCTCATCCTGACCATGCCGGAGACCATGAGCCTGGAGCGCCGTACGGTGATCCTGGCCTTCGGCGCCGAGATCGTGCTCACTCCCGGCCCCAACGGCATGAAGGGCGCCATCGCCAAGGCCGCGGAGATCCTGGCCAAGACGCCGAACGGATATATCCTCCAGCAGTTCGACAACCCCGCCAACCCTGCCATCCACTACGCCACCACCGGCCCTGAGATATGGAACGATACCGACGGCAAGGTGGACATTCTTATCAGTGGCGTGGGCACCGGCGGCACCATCACCGGCGTGGCCAAGTACATCAAGCCCCGGAAGCCGGAGTTCAAGGCCATCGCCGTCGAGCCCACCGACAGCCCGGTGCTTTCCGGCGGCAAGCCCGGACCGCACAAGATTCAGGGCCTCGGCGCGGGCTTTGTGCCCGGCGTGCTCGACACCAAACTCGTCGACGAGGTCGTCCAGGTGACCAACGACGAGTCGATCGCGGCGGCCCGGCGCCTGCCGCTGGAGGAAGGCTTGTTTGTGGGCATCAGCTCGGGAGCGGCGCTGGCCGCGGCGCTCAAAGTAGCCGCGCGGCCGGAGAACGCGGGCAAGCTGATCGTGGTTGTGCTGCCCGACTTCGGCGAGCGCTATCTGTCCAGCATTCTCTTCGAGCCGCTGCGCCAGCAGGCCCTGGCCCTGCCGGTGGAGGCGATTGCGGTGTAATCTGTTGTTTCATCGCCGGGCGCCGTACTAATGCTCCGTGCCCCATCCTTGCCGCGTTTTTGTTTTTGCGGCAAGGGTGGGATACCGCAACCTTCGACGGGCTTCATTGACCCGAAGATTTTTTCATCTCATGACCCTGTTTGCCCGCATCCGCGAAGACATCGACTCCGTGCTGGAGCGCGACCCGGCCGCGCGCTCGCCGCTGGAGGTCTTTCTCTGCTATCCCGGCCTCTGGGCCGTCTGGATTCACCGCGTCTCCCACGCCCTCTGGCGCGCCAAGCTGCGGCTGGCGGCGCGATTGCTCTCCCAGGTCGGCCGCTTCTTCACTGGCGTGGATATTCATCCCGGCGCGCAGTTGGGCCGGCGGCTGTTCATTGACCACGCAACTGGCGTGGTCATCGGCGAAACCTCCATCGTGGGCGACGACGTGACCATGTACCAGGGCGTAACTCTGGGCGGCACCGGCAAGGGTCACGGCAAGCGCCACCCCACCATTTGCGACGCCGTCTTCATCGGCAACAACGCCAACTTGCTGGGCAACGTCACCATCGGCGAGAACTCGCGCGTAGGCGCCGGCTCCGTGGTGCTCGATGACGTGCCCCCCAACTCGACCGTCGTGGGCGTTCCGGCGCACATCGTCTATCGCAACGGCGAGCGCGTGCTGATTACCGATCCCCACGACATCAAGGACCCGCTCTCCGACGCGCTGATTGCCCTCTCAGCCCGCGTCGAGGAGATGGAAAAGCAGCTCGGCGGCAAGCCGCGGCCAGCCGAACCCTTCGCCACCGAGGAGGCCGAGCGCGCCGCCTACCGCAAGAGACTGGCGCGCATGCGCGAGTACGTCTCCATGGGCGAAGGCATCTAGTCCTCACCGGCCTATGCTCGGGCTTCGGCTACCGCGGACGGCTTTAATCCCTTGAATAGAAGCCAGAAGCTCAGAGCTATATCGAAGAGACCCATGGGCGAATCGAACCACCCCAGGCCGACGATCTTGTCGAAGTAGGGATTGATGAAGAGTGCGAAGGAGCATACTGCGGCAAATGCTGACGAGATGACGCCGAAGGCAGCCAGCGCGCGAGGGATATAGCGGGACTTGAACCACAGGCAGGCGCAGACTGTGGATGCCAATCCCCAAAACAGCAAGCCAACGTAATAGATATCAAAACCCATTTTGAAATAGAACATCGCCCAGGCCTGAAGCCGCTCCGCATCAAATACCCGCAGGTAATCCGCGCCTTTGAGGAGCAGCAAGGCGTGAAAATAGTTGAGCGACATGAACAGCCAGGTGAAGGCATACACGACCCACCAGAAGGCCGCCAGCAGGGCCAGGCCCTTGTTGACCGGCTTGAGGACCACGTAGAGGGCCGTAAGCAGCACGAAGATGCCAGCACAGTAAAGGATATTCAAGGCGACGCCGGTACGAAAGAATTGTTCGTGCCCCAGGATATTGCGTGCGGTTTCGGCGACATTCTCGGTGATCAGACGCCAGAGGATTCCGTAATGGACGTAAACCA
>Ga0187852_1000454_pt1 | contig 43846 bp, 27 predicted proteins | sample June2016WEW_6_40_FD_134511 | JGI IMG/M metagenome (GOLD analysis project Ga0187852, IMG submission 134511) | Peatland microbial communities from SPRUCE experiment site at the Marcell Experimental Forest, Minnesota, USA - June2016WEW_6_40 | ecosystem: Environmental > Terrestrial > Soil > Wetlands...
AGGTGGACAACTGGCCGTCGGAAAGGCCGTCAAGAGCCGTGCGGGCGGATCGGATAGACCTGTTGACAGACCGAGCGCTGGTCGGCCGCCCAGCCTGGTTTCTTACTGTCTGAATCGCAGTGACTTCGCATGGGCGCCGGCGTGGTACATGTGTTCTGATACGCAAAGGAGGATGACTGCTATGCACAAGCAAAGTCCCAATATGGACCTCTGGAGTCCGTCCAGAAAGGCTCCCGGCATCGCCAAAAGTCTTCAGGTGGCCGTTGCCGCTCTCGTGCCGATGGTCTCTATCCTCTCCTTGGCGCTCCAAACTCAAAGTCTTCAGGCAGCCGCAAATTCCTCCCCCGCCTCTACGGCAACCGCTGATCCTGCCGGAGGAACTGTTTCCTTGGCAGCGAGCCTGGGGGTCCACTTCATTCCGGGATCATCCTCTACGGTTCTGATCGCGCGCGATGGAAAAACCTATGTGGTTGATCTGGACAGCCGGACCATACAAGAGCAAGAAAAGGATTCGCCCTCCGCGTCTTCGGCAGAGGCCCTCCCACACCTGGCAACGTCACACTCCTCCCCTCCGGATGTTCCGTTGGGGACCAAAATCTTTGCCAACAATTGCGCGGGTTGCCACGGGGCTGGCGGAAAGGGCGGGGGCCCAATGAAGACCCCGGACTTCACGAACCCCGCTGTCCAGGCGGCTCTCTCCGATGCAGCCGTGACCAAGACAATCCGAGAGGGGAAGCCTGGGACTGCGATGCCCGCGTGGGGCGGAAAGCTGTCGGAGGCCGAGATCAACGCGGTCGCAGCATTTGTGCGGGGGCTTGGGCAAAGGAGAAATCCTGACCAGGGGGCGCCCGGGGCAGAGGTAAAGCAAATGGCGAAAGTGTATACGCCTGCCGACGATTATCTCTTCAGCCTGCCCACGGGGCGCCGGCTGGACCGCCACGGTTTGTACCTCAATTTCACCCATCGCTTCCCCTATACCCCCGCCTTCAGCGGAACCGGGTCCGGCAATACGCTGTTCGGGCTCGATGACTTTGCCATCCCCTCCTTTGGCCTGCGATTCGGAGTTACCGATAAGCTTTCGGTCAGCGCTTACCGCTCGCCGAGCCTCATCGGCCGCCCCATCGAATTGGGGGTGGCCTATAACTTTCTGGACGAGCATGACGGGAATCCTCTGAATGCCGCCGTACGGGCTTCTTTGGACGGGCAAAACGATTTCTCCAAGAACTTCACTACCAATTTCGAATTGATGTTATCGCGCACTGTCACGCGGCGCGCCCAGCTTTACTTGGTGCCCACCGTCTCGCTTCAGGATCGCGAGTTGATTTCCAAGGGTGGGAGTCTGGCATCGGTTCCCCCGAATCTCCCCGGCTTCAACACTTTCGTTTTGGCAGTCGGGGGCGCGTTGGATATTCGCCCCACCGTGGCCCTGGTTTCCGAGGTCTTTCCCACTCTGGTTAACGGACCGCAGCTCGGGATTCACCGTCCGGCATACGCCTTTGGTATCCAGAAAGGGTATTGCAGCACGCTTTCACCCTGGGATTTTCCAATAGTCCCGGGACCGTCGTCTCACAGCGCGCCGGAACTCGTGCAACCTTCGTGGGCCAGCCTTCGGCGGATACGCCAAGCGGCCTCTTCATTGGGTTTGATTTGATGCGGCAAATCTATTGAGCGGAGATGAGAATGCTCATCGAATCCGGGCTGGCGCATCCTCCGTAATGATCTGGTAATGATAATGTTAGGCAGCGAACATCTTGAGGGTTGCAAAATGTAGTGGCGAACTGTTTTCGTAGCGCGGGCGTCTCGCTCGCTGGGGCGTGGGCATCCTGCCTGCGCGCTGGCGGGAGCGGGACGCTCCCGAGACAGCGGGCAGGATGCCCGCGCTACGGACGTAGTTGTCACGATATCTTGCAATTCTCAGTAGATCACCGGAGGTCTTGGAACCAAAGATGCAAACTTCAGAATCGACGCAGTTGAGACGGAACGCGCTCTTATTCTTTGTTCAGATCCTGACGGCGCTGGTGGCTGCTTCTGGCCTGACGGCGGCAGCCGCCACCGATGCTGCGCCTCCCCCACCCGGCAAGCTGGTCAACGCGGGCGGATATAAGCTGCACTTGAATTGCACCGGCGACAACAAAAATGCCGGACCCACCGTGGTGTTTGAGAGCGGTGCGAGCGGCATTTCGGCCGACTGATACTTTGTTCAGGGAGGCGTGTCCGCGTTCGCGCGGGCATGCTCTTATGCCCGCGCGGGTACCGCCGGGAGGGAGGTAGAGCCACAGCCCCGCACGTTCCCGCAGACAGTGTACGAACTGCACAACCTACTGGCGGATGCCGGTATCAAGGGTTCTTTCATCTTGTTGGGCCACTCCTTCGACGGGATCATGTTGCGGAACCTTCCCTTGCAATTCCCGAATGACGCCGCAGGAAAAGATGTTGTCGGCGCGGCTCCCGGGGATGGGCGACCCGCTCAGACTGACAAGCTTGTTCGCCCGAGAGAAGTCACCGCAGGCAAGACCATTCCCCCGGTTCGTACGCCACCCTCTCCCGGCGCGAAAAAACTGTCCCGGCAAGCTCCACTTGATCCTCTTGCCCACGCGAAGCCCGGGCCAGGATCGCCGTGCCATCTCATAATGAGTCCCTACCCACCCATCGGCTCGTGACGGTTGTGGCTATCATGCCCCTCGCGCACTGGATCATATATCTGCCAAAAATGGCTGCCGTGAGTTATTCTAGGGGCGGCGAAGTACAGGCGGAGGCAAAACCCAAGCGGCTTGCCTGCCGTACGGACCCCTAATCATATGCCCCCAAACGCGCTGGATTACATCACCATCCGCGGTTTCAAGAGCATCGCGTCGATAGAAAAACTGCCACTGACTGGCTGCAACGTACTGATCGGTGCAAATGGCTCAGGGAAGTCGAATTTTATTGGCGTTTTCGAGTTTCTCCACGCCATTCGCGAAGGACGCCTGCGGAATTATGTGATCGAGGCTGGCGGTGCGGAGAAGGTGCTGCACTTTGGGTCCAAGACCACAAAGGCAATTTACATTCGACTCTCGTCGTTGGTCACGTTTGCCCGGCCTGAAAATTACTGGGAGCTGCACCTTGCGCCGACGAAGGACGACAGCCTGTATTCGTCCTTTGAGTTCATTTCCCAGCGGGATAAGAATGGCACAGATCGGACGGTGAAAGCCTATACTCCGCGATTCGGCCAGGAGGGGGAAGGAGGCAGTGCCACTGACGAGAGCGCCCTGGGAGGCGAAACAGAATGGCTGCGTCCTCTCGTCGGCGGCTGGCGTGTCTATCATGTTCACGATACGAGCTCGACCTCGCCCATGCGCAAGACTGCAAAGGTGGATGACAATCGGTTCTTGCGTCCTGACGGCTCCAATCTTGCTGCCTTCCTGTACTTTCTTCACGAAAGGGAAGAGGCGTCCTACAGCTTGATTCGTCGGACGGTCCAGCGCGTAGCACCTTTTTTCGATGATTTCAGATTGGAACCGCTTAGGCTCAAGCCGGATGACATCAAACTTGAATGGAGGCATAAGAACTCGGATCAATACTTCGACGCGTCGTCGCTTTCTGATGGCACTCTTCGATTCATTGCTCTGGCGACCCTGTTTTTACAGCCAAAACAGTATCTCCCTTCGGTCATCCTTGTCGATGAGCCCGAGTTAGGCCTGCATCCTTACGCAATTGAAATGCTTACGTCTCTCATTCGGGCTGCCTCGACGAACACCCAGGTGATCGTGTCGACACAGTCGTCACTGTTATTGGACCATCTTGAACCTGACGATGTTCTGGTTGCCAACCGCGTGGGCGGTGCGACTGAGATCACCCGCCTCGAATCGGCGCGTCTGGCCGAATGGCTGAAAGACTACAGTCTTGGCCAACTTTGGGAAAAGAATGAATTCGCGGGGCGACCCAATCCGGAGTGACGATGGCCCGACTGCTTGTGCATGTAGAAGGCCAGACAGAAGAAACGTTCGTTAATGAAGTCCTTCGAAGCCACCTGTTTCATTGTGGCTATGAGTCGGTTAGCGCTCGGATCATAGGCAATGCGCGACAGAGGCGTAGTCGTGGCGGCATCCGCCCGTGGCTCCCGGTCAGAAAAGACATCATCAACCACCTTCGGCAGGATCCGGGCTGCGTCGCAACTACCATGGTGGATTTCTATGCATTACCGCAACACGGGGATCGGGCATGGCCGGGACGCGCGGCAGCCGTGGGTGCGTCGGGTCACGAGAAGGCGTCGGTCGTGGAAAAAGCGTTACGCGATGATTTGGCCTTTGAGATCGGGACAGATTTCAATATCAACCGATTCTTACCTTTCGTAGTGGTGCACGAGTTCGAAGGCCTGCTTTTCAGTGACTGCCCCGCCTTCGCCCGCGGCATCTGCCGGCCTGATCTGGAACCCAGTTTTAGCCGGATTCGTGAGAGCTTTGGCACGCCGGAAGACATCGATGATTCCCCTGTAACTGCGCCGTCGAAGCGTGTTGAGGAGCTCGTGCGGGGCTACGAAAAGCCTCTCTTGGGCACGCTAGCGATTTTGGAAATTGGGCTGACCCCAATTCGCGCCGAATGCCCCCATTTTGATGCTTGGTTACGCCAACTTGAATCCCTCGCCGCCTAAAGCACGTGTTGTTGCCCTTCGTCGATTGCGGCTGAACTCCACGTCACAGGTAAGTTTCCGCCTCAGATAATATTGAAAACCGAGGGTAGGGCAAGCCCTACCCCTACGGCCGCCCCCCTGCAAGTCTTCTGGACGGTGACAATTCTTTTGCACAACTAGGATTGAACCGTGACACGTACTCCGGGCCCGTGCGGCTATTCTGCTAATTGCTCGATCGGGGCATCTGCCAGGCAAACGTAGCGCGGACCTGTTTTGTAGGTCCGCGGCTTGTCCCCAATGCGCAAGCTTGTCCAGGATTAGTCGGCGGTCCGCAAGCTTGTCCCGGATTGACACGGAAAAACCGCGGACCTACAGAACAGGTCCGCGCTACGTTCGAAACGACGGCGGGGCGTACTCGCCATGAAAAACAAAGTAGTGCTCTTTCATCCGCCTTACGACGGTCCCCCCCTGGGGCCGCCTCTGAGCCTGCTCAGTTTGGCTTCACCACTCCTTGAAGCGGGATTCCAGGTCTCGATCGTGGATGCATCCATCGATCACGAATACAAGGGATCACTGGCGAGAGAAACCACCGACGCCCTCTGCCTGGGCATTTCGTTATTGACGGGACGGATGATCCGTTCCGCCATGGATGTATCGCGCCGCGTTCGCGAGCTGCACCCCGAGCTTCCGATCATCTATGGCGGTTGGCATCCCAGTCTGCTGCCGGCGCAAACCCTCCGCGAAGACACCGTAGATGCTGTGGTTCGAGGACAAGGAGAATTGACCTTACGGGAAGCGGCAGAACGCCTGCGCACAGGGTCATCTCTTGAATCCGTGCGAGGGATTTCCTTCAAGCATCGCGGCGAGGCGATTCAGAACCCAGAACGGCCCGTTGAAAGCGTGGAGCGCCTGCCCACGCCGGCGTTTGCAATGGCGAACTTCGATGCCTACGAGAAGTCAACGGGAGTTCGGAATCTTCCCTACGCCTCCAGCGTAGGGTGCCCTTACGCCTGCAACTACTGCACGGACCAGGTGTTCTACAAGCGCCGCTTCAACGCTTACAGCGCCGCTCGCGTGGTTTCCGAAGTCACCGAACTCGTGGAACGGCATCGGATCGGGGAAGTGGCCTTGCTCGATTCCAACTTCCCGGTCAACGTCAAGCGCGCCGTGGAAATTGCCCGGGGCTTTCTGGACTCCAAAGTGCGGTTTCGTTGGACCTTCCAGGCTTCCACGGATCTTTTGTGCCGGATGACCGACGCGGAAGTGGGTCTGCTGGGGGAGTCAGGGGTTTCCCACATGGGGTTCGGCACGGAGTCGGCCTCGCAGGAAGTCCTCGCGCTCATGAACAAAAAGCATCAGCGCATCGACGAGATGTACGAGACGGCGCGGAAGTCAGAACAGGCGGGCATCCGCGTGACCTTCAATTTGATTTTGGGATATCCGGGTGAAGCCGAAGCGGACCGTCTCGAGACCTTCCGCATCATGAGCGACATTGCTTCGAAACACGCGAACGTCAGCTTTTCTCCCAACATCTTCACGCCCTACCCGGGTATTCCTATATGGCCCGAGCTGCGAAAAATGGGCGTGCGCGAGCCCCAATCCCTGGAAGAGTGGGCCAACGTCGATTTGGGCAGCAACCACTTGCCCTGGCTGCAAGGCAAGGAACTCGACCGCCTCAGGCGGATGCTCGAGTTTTTTCTACTTCACAACCAGATCCGCAAAGTCGCCGCGAGAGCTCCCTGGATTCGCCGCGGTATGCGCCGGGCGCTGGGCGCGCCGTTGCGCTGGCGATTGCGCCGGAACGAGTTCGCGATTCCGTGGGAACTCTGGCTCGCGCGCGCCACCGAGCGCCTCGTTACGCGGCGCTCACTGCTGACGGGGCAAACGCTGCGACAGGGCATGCAGGAAGTTTGCTGAGGGGAGGTATGCATCTTGGTGGACGTCCTGTTGACTCACTCCTATCACCCCTACTCCGACCGGAAGCAGCTTCGCAAGATGCAGCCTTACCCGCCGCTGGGGACCCTTTATGCCGCAGCGCTTCTTCGGCAATACGGGTTTTCCGTCGCGCTGTTTGACAGCATGCTGGAAGATCCCGAACAGGGCTTTCCCGAGGCCCTCGCGCGTCATCGTCCCAAGGTGGTTGCAATCTACGAAGACAATTTCAATTTCCTTTCCAAGATGTGCTTAACGCGAATGCGCGAGATGGCATTTGGAATGATCGACGCGGCGAAGGCCTATGGTTCGAAGGTGGCCGTTAACGGGTCCGACGCTTCCGATCACAGCCAGAAATATTTGGATCGGGCCGCCGATTACATTCTCTTGGGTGAGGCGGAAGAGACGCTGCTGGACCTGGCCGAGTCTCTCGTGCGTCATTCGAGCGGGAACATCGAGAACATCCGCGGCCTGGTATACCGGGGGGCGCGCGCCGGGCCTCCGGTTCGAACTCCCCTCCGGCCGCTCATGCGCAATTTGGATCACCTTCCGCTTCCCGCGCGGGATCTGATTGACATGGAGCGATACCGCAGCGTATGGAGGCAGGCGCATGGCTTCTTCTCGCTCAACCTTGTCGCCAGCCGGGGATGCCCGTACCGGTGCAACTGGTGCGCGAAGCCGATTTACGGCGACTCCTTCCACGCGCGTTCGCCGGAATCCGTGGCAATGGAAATGCGCACGCTTCGGGAAGAGTTTGATATTGACCATCTTTGGTTTGCCGATGACCTGTTCGGGATCAACAACCGCTGGGTGCAAGAATTGGCTCACTACGTCGAGCTGCACGGCGCCACAGTCCCCTTCAAAATGCAGTCGCGCGCAGACCTGATGCAAGAGGAGACAGCCGCGGGGCTGGCGCGCGCCGGGTGCGTGGAAGTGTGGATGGGGGTGGAGTTGGGATCGCAAAAAATTCTGGATGCGATGCAAAAAGGAATTCGGGTTGAACAGGCCGCACTGGCCCGCGAGAATTTGCGGGAGAACGGCATCCGCGCCTGCTATTTCCTCCAGTTCGGCTACCCGGGAGAAACGTGGCGCGATATCGAAAAAACCATTCACATGGTTCGTGAGACACAGCCGGACGACGTGGGTATTTCTGTTTCCTATCCTCTTCCTGGGACGAGATTTTATGAGCGGGTTCGCGAGCAATTGGGTGAAAAGACGAACTGGATCGACAGCGAAGACCTGTCGATGATGTTTAAGGGGGCTTACACCAGCGAGTTCTATCGCGCCCTCCACGACGCTTTGCACGCCGAAGTGGAGTTCTGGAGTGCGCCCGGAGCGTGGAAATTTGCCCTTCACGAACCTTCCGCAACCGGCGTTTCCGCCGACTCACAGGAGATCGCGGAGCGATGGAAGCGGGTCGAACAACTCGAACAAACGTGCCGCAACTCGGACGCGACGCTCCTTCCCGTGCTGGCGTGCACTACGGTGGAATGTGGTTAGGCCACCCCTCTCACCACGGCGATGAGAGGTCTTTCGGAGTGCGGCGACTCGTCGCCGCTTTTGCTCGCCGCGACTCGTCGCGGCGAATAACCCACCGCTGACAAGTCAGCGGTAGAAAAAGCGGGAGCAAGCTCCCGCACTCCGAAACTTGCCATCGCGCGCCCGGACAAGTTGTCGGCGGTGAACAAGGTTGGAAGAGACCAGGACATACAGGTTGATTCTTGTGGATATCCTCTTAACCCACGGTTTCTTCCTTGGCGACGATCCCAAGGAGCTTCAGATCATGAAGCCCTATGCGCCACTGGGGATTCTTTACCTTGCTTCGCACTTGCGGGCGCGAGGATTCACCGTGGAGGTGTTCGACACAACCTTCTCGTCCCGGGAGGAACTGCAAAACCTTCTCGCGAGCGAGCCCCCCGCGGTGTTGGGGGTTTATGCCAACCTCATGACGCGGGGAAGCGTGATCCGCATTTTGCGCGCGGCCAAGGATGCGGGCTGGAAAACTGTTGCCGGAGGGCCTGAGCCGGGGGCCTATGCGGAAGAATACCTGGTGGCGGCCGCGGACGTCGTCGTCATCGGAGAGGGCGAGGTGACCTTGGAGGAATTGCTGCCCATCCTGCGTAGGGGATCAAATGAGGATCTCAGCCGGGTCCACTGCATTGCCTTCCGCGGGGCAGATGGATGCGTCCGGCGCACCCCGCCTCGTGCGCAGATTCCCGATATCGATGGACAGCCTTGGCCCAGCCGCGAATCCATTTCCATCGAGCGCTATCTTGAAACCTGGCGTCACCATCACGGCGCCGGTTCCGTTTCTATGATCACCGCCCGGGGATGTCCCTACGAATGCCAATGGTGCAGCCATGAGGTGTATGGCAAGACCCACCGCAGGCGCAAACCGGCTGCCGTGGTCGATGAGCTCGAGTGGATTCTCGCCCGCTACAACCCGGACATGCTGTGGTTTGCCGACGACGTCTTTACGATTCATCACGGCTGGCTGATTCAATTCGCCGCGGAAATGAAGCGCCGCGGCCTCAGCATCCCCTTTGAATGTATTTCGCGAGCGGACCGGATCAATGAGCGGGTGGCGGATCTGCTGGCGGAATTGAATTGCTTCCGCATCTGGATCGGTTCGGAAAGCGGCTCACAGCGCGTGCTCGACGCCATGCGACGGGGAGTGACCGTTGCGCAAGTCCAGAGCACCGTGGGATGGTGCAAGTCCCGAGGCATCCAGACCGGCATGTTCTTGATGTGGGGATACGAAGGCGAGGAATGGGAGGATATCCAATCAACCATCCAGCATGTCAAGGCATCCAATCCGGACATCTTCCTGACGACCGTTGCTTATCCCATCCGGGGGACTTCTTACTTCGAGGCGGTGGAGGACCGGGTGGTAAGTCCAAAGATTTGGGCGGAGAGCTCTGACCGGGATTTTCAAATCCGCGGCAGGCACTCCCGCCGATATTATCAGAGCGTCGATCGCCTCCTGCGGGCGGAAGTTGAACTCGATCGGCTGAAGAATGCCAAAGTTCCGGGCGATGATTTGCTCTTGGCCGAGTTGCGCCAGAGGATTGAGCAAGCGCAGGCGGGAATGACAGCGGCGGTCGAGGAAGTGGAGGCATGACGTTCATGAATATTGCCGCGCCATCGCCGACCCCCAAGGCCGTGCCATTCGACGCCGTTGCGGACGAGTACGACTCCCGCTTTACGAATTCTTTCATTGGCAGGGCGCAGCGGGAGTCGGTTTGGCGGGAAATGGACCGCTGGTTTCACCCCGGACAACGAGTTTTGGAAATTAATTGCGGAACCGGGATCGACGCGCTGCACCTTGCTGCTCAGGGAATTCAGGTGACGGCGTGCGATGCCTCGACGGAAATGATCGCCGTGGCGCGGCGGCGGTTGCAAGCGGCCACACCACGGAATCACGTCGACTTCAGGATGCTAGCGATCGAGCAGATCGACCAACTCGAGGAGGAGGGCATCTACGACGGCGTCCTTTCCAATTTTGCCGGCCTCAATTGCGTGGCGGATTTGCCCTGCGTGGCCCGTGACCTGGCACAGCTCGTAAGACCGGGCGGCAAGGCTATTCTGTGCTTATTTGGGCGATTCTGCCTTTGGGAAATGCTTTGGTATACCCTGCGTGGCAACCTCAAGAAAGCTTTCCGCCGGCTCCATGGCAACGGCATCGTCGCGAATCTGGCGCCCGGCCACAGTGTGCTTGTTCGCTATCCATCCGTCGGATCGCTGCGTCAATATTTCTGGCCGCACTTTCGCCTGGTGAGTTGGAAGGGCACGGGCATCGCTGTGCCACCATCGTACCTGGAGCACTTGGCCGCGCGATATGCCCGGCTGTTTCGATTGGCCGCTAAGATCGATCCGCTACTCGGCCGATGCCCGGGCCTTCGCGCCCTGGCTGATCACGTTGTGGTGGTGTTCGAGAGGGTGGAAGTATGAGCGCTAGAACTCCGGAAGCGCAAGCCATCACGGAGACCGCTCCAACTGCCCACGTCATTCGCGAACTTCCTATTCTGGTGATCCTTCCCCACAGCCGTTGCAATTGCCGATGTGTGATGTGCGATATCTGGAGGATTCGGCAGGTTCGCGAAATCACGGCCGAGGATTTGGCCCCGCACATGGCCGGCCTGCGTGAACTCAAGGTGCGGTGGGTGGTCTTTTCGGGGGGCGAGCCTCTGATGCATTCGGATCTATACGCGCTGGCCCGCATGATTCGCCGCGAAGGAATCCGCACAACACTCCTTACCGCCGGTTTAATTCTCGAACGGCATGCCCCCCAGGTCGCTGAGTGCATGGACGACGTCATTGTTTCCCTCGATGGGCCCCGCGAGATTCATGACCGCATCCGCGGTGTGCCCAATGCTTATGAGCGGCTGGAGCGTGCGATTCGCGCACTTCGTGAGCACCGCCCCTCCATGCCGATTCACGGGCGGTGTACCGTGCAGAAGCAGAACTCTCGCCATCTGCGGGCTGCCGTGGGGGCGGCACAAGAGTTGAAGCTGAATTCAATCTCCTTCCTCGCTGCCGATATTTCGTCAGAATCCTTCAACCACTCGGCGGAATGGGCGGAAGGCGCCGCAGCCAACGTCGCCTTGACGACGGATGATCTGGACCTGCTGATGAACGAGATTGAACGGCTTATAACCGATTGTAAAGAAAGCATTAAGTCACATTTCATCCGCGAAAGCCCGGAAAAGCTCCGTCGCATTGGCTTACACAGTAGCGGGCATTGGCGGGGTATCCACAATACGTCCCCCCGCTGCAACGCGCCCTGGGTTTCCGCGGTGATCGAATCTGACGGCGCCGTCCGCCCGTGTTTCTTCCACCGGCCATTTGGCAATCTTCAAGATGGGGCATTAGTTGACATCCTGAACAGTGAAGCAGCCGTGCAGTTTCGAAGCCAGCTTGATATCCCCAAAGACCCTATTTGCCAAAGATGCGTATGCTCGCTTTTCCTCGATCGGGGAAATACCGGTCTGACGCAACAGTGTGGCGAAGAGGCACGCCCGATTTCCGCGACCGATCCTCGCTCGAATTGAAAAGACCTTTCCCGAAGGTGGGGCGAATTGAATTACACTGGGATTCAAAACCAGCGGATATTTCGGGCTCGGGTGTTTGGCGAGGAAGAGGGTGCATCCCCGAGTTCCCGGTAGGCTTCTGCCCTCCAGTGCGCGGGCGGGACGCGAGCTTCGTTGCAGGGGGTTCCCATGGTAAGAATCACAAGCGTACATCGATCAACAGCAGTATTTACCGTGCTGTGGATATTGTTCCTCAGTCTTCCTGCGCTCGCGCAGGTGTCCGCTTCACCTTCGCCACCCGCCAAGGGAGCCACGTTGGAAGACGCCGTGCAAACCTTGGCAGGCGAGGTTAAACAGCTCAGCGCTACGATTCAGGAATTGCGCGCCGAGGTATCCCAATCCCGCCAGGAAACACGCGAGCTCCGCGTGGAGTTGCGCGGAGCTCGCGAAAAGCTCTCCTCGACAAGCTTGACCGCAGACGCCGGAGCGAAGAGCGCATTGAGCGTTCCCCAGGCGCTGGCCACAGCGCAAGAACCGGCGCCGCCCACGGCAGCCACGGTGGAACCGCCGACCGAGGCACGGGTGAACCGCCTGGAGGAAGACCAGCAGTTATTACAGGCCAAGGTTGACGAGCAGCACCAGACCAAGGTAGAAAGCGCATCCAAGTACCGGGTGAAACTGAGCGGCATTGCCCTTTTCAATCTGTTCGGGAACAGTGGCACGGTTGACAATCAGGACGTACCGAACGTGGCTCTGCCTCGCGGGGTGGATGGCACCAGCGGGAGCGTCGGCGCTACCGTGCGGCAATCCGAGATAGGTTTGGAAGCCTACGGCCCCACCCTGGCGGGAGCTCAAGTAAGCGGGAATGTGAATTTCGACTTCATGGGAGGATTCTCCTATGTCGCGAACGGCGTCGCAGACAACGTAGTGCGCCTCCGCACAGCAACCATGCGCATGGATTGGGCCCAAACTTCGATTGTGGGAGGGCAGGACGCTCCCTTCTTCTCGCCACTCTCTCCGACTTCCTTTGCTTCATTGGGCTACCCCGCGTTCGCCGATGCGGGCAATCTCTGGACATGGACTCCACAGGTGAGGTTGGAGCATCGATTGAAACTCTCGGAGACGGACGGCCTGTTCTTGCAAGGGGGAATTCTCGATCCCCTCTCGGGTGAACCGCCCACCTCGCAGTTTTATCGGACGCCAAGTGGCGGGGAGCAATCGCGCATACCGGCGGCGGGATCGCGTCTGGCCTGGACGCACGGCGTCGGGGACCACGCCCTGACTTTGGGCATAGGCGGCTATTATAGCCGCCAGAATTATGGAGCAGGCCGGACCACGGATGCCTGGGCGGGCACGGCCGACTGGAACGCTCCCTTGGGAAACCATTTTGCCTTGTCGGGTGAGTTTTATCGCGGGCGCGCTCTGGGAGGCCTGGGGGCTGCGCAGGGCACGAGCGTCCTTTTTGATGGGCCGGAGTCGAATACCTCTTCGGATCTGATCGGTTTGAACACTATCGGAGGGTGGACTCAACTTAAATTCAAAGCCACGCAGGCGATCGAGTTCAACGCTGCCGTTGGGCAGGATAACCCTTTCGCTCGCGACCTTCGCTACTCTTACGAGCCAACGACGTATGGTTACACCTCCATCGCCAAGAACCAGAACGTCATGTTCAATATGATCTTCCGTCCGCGGAGCGATTTGCTGTTCGCGATAGAATACCGGTATTTGGATACCCTCCAAATTTCCAACAGCAAGAACACGGCCGGCACTCTAAACCTCAGCATGGGGGTGTTGTTCTAATCGATGGCCTGAGATGGGTCTTGCTGGGAAAGTATCATGATGAGGCCGGCGCGACGTTTCCCCAGATGGTTTTTCCGAGCCACCTGCTTGTGGATATGGACATAACCTATGAGTTCCGGAAAAAGGACGGTCCGTTTCCTGGTGACCCTGTTCTTGTGGGTAAGCTCCGCGGCATGTGCGGGGGCGGCCCAGGTTACCGGGCAGGTTAGCGTTACGGCTGCGAACGGCGCGGCGCGCGCCGATCGCGAGGCCAGCGTGGTATCTTGGCTCACCTCACTCACGGATCAATCTGCGCCTCGCCCGAGCGCCCAAAATGAATCGACCCACCCCCAGCTCGTGCAGAAGAATAGGGTTTTCGATCCTCACATCCTGGCTGTCCAAGTGGGATCACAGGTGGATTTCCCTAACCGCGATCCCTTCTTTCACAATGTCTTTTCTCTTTTCAATGGCAAGCGTTTCGACCTTGGCCTTTACGAAGCGGGATCAACCCGCGGTGTCCGCTTCGATCGCGCGGGAATCTGTTACATTTTTTGCAACATCCATCCCCAAATGAGCGCCGTCGTCGTGGTCGTTGACACTCCGTACTTTGCTGTGACAGACGCCCGAGGCGAAATCGTCATTGCCCATGTTCCCCCGGGGCGATATCAGTTGAGTTTCTGGGAGGAGCATTGCGCGCCCAAAACTCTTAATGAACTTTCTCGGCTAGTTACCGTGGGTGAAGATGCCACGTCGCTGGGCAGCATACATCTGCAAGAGTCGAGTGAGGCCGTCACGTCCCACCTTAATAAATACGGGAAACAATATGACCCCCAGGTGTTCTCCAGCCCCGTGTACGTGCAACCCTGAATGATGTTGCGTCGTCGTCGCTTGCACTTTACTTGCTACAATCTCCCATGTATTGGGCCAGGTTCTGTAAGTCGCTGTAGGTCCCATTGAAAGCATTCAAGTCAGTGACAGGGGACGGGACACCCGGCACCTGTTGTTTATCAAATTGCCAGAAGACCCAGCCCGGCCAGCCCCCCGGCACCATTGGCGTGGGCACATTCAGATGCGCGATCCATAGATGATAACCTGACAGGGCTCCAGGATTACCCAGCGTGCTTTTCCAGAAGCTCGGATAGCTGTAAACGATGGGATGTTTGCCGGTCGCGGCTTCCACAGTTGCCAGCCATGAGCTGGCGCCCGCGAGCAAAGTAGCGGGTGATGCGCCATCGGTCACTTCAATATCGAGGGCGGCCGGCAGATCGCCTGGCGCAAGCAGAGGGCTGCCGCCATTCGCCGCAGCTAGGCGGTGGAGAAAGTTCTTGGCTTGGGCTTGCGGATCGGCACTGGGGTGAAAGAAGTGATACGCACCTCTCAAGAGACCTGCTGCCTTCATTCCGTTCCAGTTGTCCAAGAAGTATTGATCGGTGACGGATGGACCTTCGCTGGCTTTGGCAAAGCTGAATCGGACCCCACCCGCAGCCACTGTGGCCCAATCCACCACTGCCTGGTAATGCGACACATCTATACCGGGAATTGCGCCAGCGGGAAGAGGCATTTCAAAACCTCGTGATGCGACAGGCGATATGAGGATATGCCGATTTTACATGAACTGGGGGGAGATTCAAGAGGGTCCGAGCACCGGGGCGCGCGACATAAAAGCGAGAGCCGAGATCCCCCGGATATAGCGCGGGCGCCCCTCGCCCGCTGTGAATCTGTGAAATTACTGATTTCCCGATTTTTCGCTCGTGTTTTTTCAATTACTTACAGGCGGAAAAATCCGGTTTCTTCAATAAATTCACAGCTTCTGTGGCGGGAGCGTCCCGCTCCCGCCAGGAACGCGCGGGCAGGATGCCCACGCCCCAGCGGGCGAGACGCCCACGCTACATGCTTCTTCAGGGATGGTCGCTCGCACAGCGGAAGCCGACAGGGATTTCTCCCCCATCCGTTTCCTGGGCTAAACGACGAGAGACGCGGAGGGCAGCGGGGTCGCTCTCCCAGAATCCTCCGCGAGCTACCGCCAAAGCATTCGAAGCAAGGGGCTGCTCAACACCGGGACCCGTCGCCACAGAGTCAAAAGAATACTTGTCGAAGTAGCGATCCAGAACCCACTCGGAGACGTTTCCCAACATGTCGTACAGGCCATAGGCATTGGGCTGCTTCTTTCCCACCGAATGGGGAGCGTCGCCACTGTTGTCCGCGTACCAGGCGATCTGGGAGATAACCCCGTAATAGGGTTGAGAATTCCCCCCGCGTGCTGCGTATTCCCATTCCGCTTCGGTCGGCAGCCGTCCCCCTATCGCCGCGCAGTAATCTTTTGCCTCGGCCCAACTTACGCCACTCATGGGAAGAGTGCCATCACCGGCGGGAGCGTGCCGGGCGGATTTGGCGTCGTTCTTGCGATAGGCGGCGACCGTCACTTCGGTTTGGCCCAGCCAGAAGCCTTTCTCGATGGCCACTTGGTGGGTCGGCTTCTCGTCGTCTTTGCATTCGCTATCTTGCGCCGAACATCCCATGATGAAAGTTCCGGGAGGAATCCAAGCGTAATTCAGTCCGTCAGCGGGGTTGAGCCAAGTCTTTATTTGCGCGCCGGGCGGGGAAGTGCCGGTAATAGGAGGATTCACGACAATTGGCGTAGGCAAGGGTGGGTTAGGCTTGGGCGGCTTCCGCAATTTCAAGGAGACGATCACCCCGGCCACGACTACCAAAGCCAGGATGGAACCAGCAACCCATGTTGTTCGATTCTTGATCTGCGGCAACGGGAGCGGAACTCGTTCGCCCGCAAGCGCGGCCAAAGTTGCGTCGATAAGCCGCTTCAAGTTCTGGTCGGTGCAACCCTCCGGGGCGTCGAGCCACTGGGTTAAAGCGAGGAAGTATTCCAGATCCTCGGGCAAGGCCTGCTGCGAAATACGGAAAGGGATAATTCGCTTCTTACCGTTGAAGGCGTGGCCCACTTCGCTGAGAACATGGGGCGAGGCCGCGGCGTGATCCGTGAGAATCAGCACGAACGCGCGAGCCGAATTGATTCCTTCCACGATGGCGGTGGGGAAGTCCGTGCCTGGCTCGATATTCCTGGGAGCCATCCAACACGAAACTCCGGTGTTCTCCAAAGCGGCGCAAATGCGGTCCGCCGTCGCCTTGTCCGAGGATGCATAACTAATAAAGACTTGTTGCGCCATGTCCGGATCCGGTAAGACAGTGCCTTTCATTCATTCTTTTGCTTGGCCGCTTCTTCCTGGCCGGCAGCCCACTTCGCGTGCTCCTGGGAAACCAGGGATTCAATCCTCTCGGCCAAAAGCACATGCGCGGCTGGGGCCGTTGAATAAGGACCTGCGTTCGCCAGGTATAGATACTTCTCGTGCTTCAACGTCTCGCAAGTTGACCGATAAGTAATCCAATTGCTGTGGTATTGGTTGAGTTGCAGGAGCCCCTCGAGCACTGCGATCAATACCCCCAGGCTTCCGGTGACCGGAGCCGGCAGATGCAGACCCGCCGACAAGGGCACGAGTGCGGCCGCCACAATCTCAATAATCTTGAGCCACTTGTAAACTTTCTGGCTGTAATTACTCTTGCGATCGTACCAGTTGATCTGATCTTCCAGCCGCTGCAAAGTCGGATCTGCTTCGGTCATTATCGCGCCTCGCGTCCTGCTCGTCAGTAGTGGTCCAGCTTGATATTGTGGCGGCGAATTCACCTCGCCATGGCGACGTAGCGGCGAGTTTACCTCGCCATAGGGCGGCGTAAAGCCGCCCCTACGCCGGCCCCTGTGGAGGCCTGTCTATCGCGTTGCCTCCAGGTGCTCCAGCACCAAGGGATAGACATCTTTCGCCGCGTTCTTGCCAAAAATACAGTCGATGTGACCGTATCCAGGAATCACGTGCCGCTTGTACAGACTGCTGCCATTGGCCTTGGCCAAGTCATTCATCGTTATTTCCGTGCTGGCAGGGAGAAAACATTCATTCTGCGCTCCATGGATAAAAGTGATGGGAGTGGCCAACCGGTCGAGATGCGGCAGGTAAACGTCGCCGCCGTTAAAGTCCACCAGATGGCCGGTGTTGGTGAGCCGCGCGAGGTGCATGAAGGCCTTCATATTGGCCACGCCGAACATTTCGTGCAGGCTATTGTGTGTTGCCTCGTTCAGGTTGGCATGTTCATAAAGCGGCGCGTACATGAAGCTGATGCGATGGCAGCTCGCGTTGGTGCAGCGATTGGTGAGCTCGAGGGGATAGAGCTTCAGGCCCTCGTCGTAGATCTTGGCTACTAAGCCTTCATGATTGTCAACGTAGGCGGTAAAGGTTTCGATGCCCACGTCCTTCAGGAACGAAGGAAGGTGCAGCCCGGTCTTAAGATGGGTGGCAAACGGGGCGCGGATTTGAGTCGCGATTTGCGATGCCACGGCGGACCTCACACCTTTGAGGCCAGCCAGCATCGCCATGAAAAATGTGGTGGAACCCCAGCAATGCACCACCATCTGGACGCTCTTCGCGCCCGTCAGCTCCAGCACTTTACTGACGGCAGCGGGATAGTCCTTGGTGGCCACGTCGTCGCCACTCGCCTGGAGCGTGGCGGCGGGCAGTACGATGCTCGAACGGTAATCGAGCAGCCACACGTCATAGCTGTTCGCGTAGAGGTATTCCAGAAGATTGGTCTCGATGGTGTCGATGGAGAAGATCAAGCTTGATACACCCAGCCCATGCGCAAGGATTACCGGCCCTTTGGCGCCGCCCTGATAGCGAGTAAGGCGCAAGCCCACGCCATCCGAGGCCCTGAAATACGCCACTTGGGGCACGCCCACACGCAGCGGGCGCTTTTGGCGCGGAGGGGCATCCACGTTGAACACGCTGGGGCGGACAAACACGTCGGCATAAGTGTCAAACAACGGCCCCATAAAGAATTTCGCGAATTTGGCTCCCGCCTCGATGCGTTGGGTCAGGCTGCCGGCGTTGATGATCTTCATGGTGGTCATTTGGCGCGCGAAATCCTCGGGAGCGATGTGGAGAATCCCTTTGCCCAGGATTGGGCTGGCCGCGCTCTCGCCATCGTAAATCGTTATGTAGAGGGTCGATGTCGCAGGCCACGATTGGAAAACGCTATCAGGGTGCGTTTGCTTAAATCCGTCGAAGTAGAAGGTGCGGCCATCGTCCGCGACCATCTTCATCCGGTAGCGCATGTTGTGGGTGTCAACGTTATTCGCGTCCAACGTGAAGAGGTTGAAGACGCCTTCAGTAATTGTGAGGGGACTCGGTGAAAGGGCAGGGGCCACGACCGTTCCCACCATTTGCGCCTCGTGCGCGGGGTTCGAGATCATATCACCCAGATCTTCACTCACAATGGTGAGGGTGAATTGCAGGGGCGAATTGTCCGTTTCGCCCTGATCGAACCCTTGTTGGAAGCTCCTATCGAGCTCCAGCGGAGGTGTAGCCAACTTTACGGCTGAAGAAAAATAGCCCTTCATTGTCTCGGTAAATTCGACTCCCGCTTTCACCGGCGCGGAGAGTTTTGGCGCAGAGGGTAATGAGTAATCGATCTTCCAGCCGCGATCCTTCGCCATGAGGGCAACCGACCGCTCCGTGACCGCCGAGATGGTGAGAAGCGGGTTGACTCCGAGGGGAGTGGGAATCACCGAACCATCCGACACGTAGAGGCTGTCGTAAACGCCGGCGCCCGCTGTCCCCGAAAACACTTGCCCCTTGTGATTGACCACCCCTGCCTCAGCACTGTCCGCCATGACGCATCCACCGAGCGGGTGCACGGTGGTCAAATTGCGATGGAGCAGTTTGCTCCAAAGAGGATTGTGGATGAAGGTGCCGCCCAGCGCCTCGGTGGCTTGCTTCAAGCGCTCATTGACTTGCTGAAAGATGGGTTGATCGCTCACGCCGGGCCAGTTCAGGGCGAGATTGCCTTGGGCATCCAGAGTCATTCGGCCGCTGGCGTTGTCATGCGTCATCACCAGATAAGTCTGGGTGCGATGCACGGCGCCGCGATAAGGTCCCTCAAAATCCGCCCACAACTCGCGCTCTTTTTCCCGGATGCGCTCCGTCGTGGCAACTGGTTCCGGCGTACCGGCCACCTCCGCAGCGGCGGCAAATGCTCCCGGCAAAAACACGCCGAGCGCTCCCGGCGCCGAGCCTTCTTCCGCAACCATCCCCTTCACAAGAGCCGGCTGGTGGCGCATGTCGATGATCCCCGTGATACACGGTCCTACCGGGGGAATCTCTCCCGGCGGATGATGCCCCCAACCCACACCGTTAATCACCTGCCCGGTGTTGTACCCGAAGGCGAGAACATCACCGTTGCCGGTGAAGCGCTCGCCGAGTCGATTCGAAAGCGCTAGCCCGTGCTGCGCCGACCGGAGCAGGATTTCGGTCGATCCCATCGTCCCTGCTCCCAGAACCACCAGGTCGGCGGTGATGGCAATCATCGGCGCCTTGAATTTTTCCCGACCTACCCCTAACACCTCACACTGCACAAGCCACTGATTGTTCTTGCGCTCGAGCCAGCGGACGGAAACTTCGGTAGAGATTTCCGCGCCATGATTTACGGCGTCTGGCAGATAATTCATGATCAGGGTATTCTTGGCCGCGTAGTTGCAACCGGTAACGCAATCACCGCAATCGTTGCATTTGTGCTGCTCCACTCCGACGTGGTTTGCGCCTTCGACCGTGAAGTTGACGTTGATCGGCGGCCGGTAGAACTTCTGGCCCAAATGCTGGGCGGACTCTTCCAGGGCGCTAAGCTTGGGAAGTTCCGGGTAAGTCTGGGGATAAGGATTGGGCTTCAGCATCTCCTCGGCTCGGCCGTAAGCTTCCTCGAGCGGAGTCGCGTGGTCGAATTCGACGGTCTGGTCCACCGGCGCGGGGTTCCGCAGCTCGCGTGGCCACCGAGGATCATCGAATACGCGAGGCTCAGCACGCAGGGCCACATTGGCGTTCACCAGAGATGTGCCGCCGAGGCCGCAACCGACAAAAACATTAATGTCCGGGTGGATGTGAAAATCGTAGAGCCCCGTTCTTGACCCGAATTGTGGGATCTCCGGCGAGTGAGCTTGCATCTCGGCAACCGCATCGGTGGAACGGTTGGGGTATTCACCAGGCTGGAATTCGCGGCCGCGCTCGAGCACGCAGACCTGTCGACCAGCCCGCGCCAGACGTGAGGCCGCAATGGCGGCGCCGTAACCGGAGCCGATAACGATTACCGCATAGTGTTCTTTGAGCGTTTCAATCGGTGATGCCAGTCGCGCCATACGACCTCCTCAGGGGGGAGCGCAGGGCCCGCCCTTAGGCCCTGCGGCTCTTCCGGGCTTTTCCAGCGCCGCGGGATCAGTCCGCGCCGCCTTAGTATAATCCGACTCTTTTCATGCACCTCGAATCCATCTGACACCCTTCCGTTGGCCACGCCGCCGAAATCCCGCCGCGGTGGAAGAGCCGCAGGGCCGAAGGGCGGGCGCTACGCTACGTCAACGACTGCTGGAGGATGGGCGTGTCCTCGTCGCTATCCTGATAGTAGGACACCGTGCCTGCCGGGCCGTCGATGTCGATGATCGCATACCCGTGGTTGTACAGCCCGCCTGTTGTCCCCAAGCGAATGTTGTTGCCATCGGAATCCTTGCTTACCGGCACGTCGGGATACTTCGGTTGGTTGGGGGTTTCGTCGATGCCCACCGGAAACGCTCCGTGACCAAGGCAACAACTATGCGCCAGGCCCTTATAGGCGTCGTAAGGCACAAAGTCGTGCTCGTGGCCCCAAATCCAGAGCGCCACTTTGGGCAGAATCGGCGCGACTTGCGGATAGAGCCGCAGGTTGATCTCGTTATTGTCGATATTGTCGTACGCCGTGAAAAGCTGGTGATGCGAAAGCAGAACGGTGCCGCGCCCGCCGGCGTTGTTCATCTTGTCCGTGAGCCAGGTGACCTCGGTATCCTGTAAATATGTAGCACCCGCTCCGCCGCCTGCCGGATTGTGGTCGTGGTAGCCGGTATCCAGGCCGATAAACTGCCAATTGGCATTGCGCAAACAGAAATAGCTGGCCGGCTGGCCGAGCTGCTGCTGAATCATTTGATAATAGGGACCGCCTCCGGAGTACATATCGTGATTGCCGGCCAAGGAGAACGTCGGGATGGGGTTGGCGGCAAGGTTTAGAATCTGTTTCCAAGGCTGCAAGAAGTAGTTGTCCACCTCGAATTGCGTCCCCGCATAGTAGATATCGCCCAGGTGAATCACCACGTCGGGTTTCTTATTGGCGATCTGCCGGAGAACCAGCTTGGCGGCATCCTGACCGGTTCCCCAATCGCCCACGATGGCTACCTTGGCCTTGGCGGGTAGCTTGTTGTCAAACACGAAATCGCCCAAGTTCTTGTAGACGACATAGGGAATCTGCTTTTGCTGGGCGACGAAGTACTCGGCATACTTGGCCGCCGCTTCGGCGTAGCCAGGGTCGCAATCCCCAAACTTGGCGAGCTCTTGCTTGTATTGCTCCGTAGCTGCCTGGTTGCCCAGAATCTTGGCCTTGGCGATTTTGAGTGCCGTTAGAGAACAAAAACCGGCGGTTTGGAGCAGTCCCTCCGTCGCCGGATGAACTGCGGTCGCTTGAGCGATGGGGGTGCCCGTATCTACCTGGGCGCAGTACGAAGCGGCTTCGGAGGATATTTCATCCATGTCATCGGGGCGGCTGGCGGCGACGCGCGGAGCTCCCACGTCCTGCACTTGAGCTCCTGTGGCAGCCTTGGCCGCAACTTCCCCCACGGCGGCCTGCCAAATCGAGAGTTCGGGGTCGTGAAACTGCTTAAAACGTGCCATATCGGAGGCTCCTTTCGTTTTCAGACAGACATCATTGCCCGCAACAAATCGATCATGCCGGCGCCTTGATAAGCGCGGTCTCGGCCGAGATCTGTGGCGGTCTTGACAAAGATTTGTTTGACTCTCTCTGGGTCCCCGCGGAACTCCTTGTGCCCGGACAAAAAGGCCGCCACCGCCCCGGAGACGTGGGGGGCGGCGGCGCTCGTCCCACTTGCCTCCCGGTAGTGAAACCCTTGCTCAAAGTGGGAATGGCAGGAAATGATCTTTTCCCCCGGTGCCACCAAATCCGGCTTCATCCGCCCATCCGCGGTAGGCCCTTTCGATGAGAAGTAGGAAACTCCGTACTTATGTGGCGAGTTTTTGTGAACAGAACCTACGCAGATGGCGCCCTCCGTGTTGGCAGGGTCGGTGATGGAGGAGACCACCGCCACCGCCGCCTGCTCGCCCGTTCCCATCGTGATTCGCCCGTACCCCCAATTGCCGCACGAAATGACCACGATCAACCCCGATTCGACCGCACGGGTCACTTCCTGGCAGAGAGGACTATACCCGCAGCCGTAGCTCTGCGGGTCAAAGGGATAGCCGAGGCTCATGTTCACGCCGTCCACCTGGATTCCGCGGGTGACATCATTCAGTTTGCGAAGGTACTCGAGTCCCCGTATCGCGGCCGAAGCCGAACCTGTACCATCGTCATTCAGGACTTTGATGTTCAGGAGTTTCGCCAAGGGCGCTACGCCCGAAGGCGGCGCGGCTAGGTCGGTGATTTGAGGGCTTTCCCCCTGCTCTTCGGTAAAGGTCGCGGCGTGGAAGGGCTTTCCTTCCTCCCAGGGAGGGCACCTTCCCGCAATGATTCCCGCAACATGCGTACCGTGGCCGTTTTGGTCGTCGAGCGAGCCAGAGCTCGAGAAGTTCCGGCTGAGGGTCTTGTTCACGGTGTTCGATGTAGAGAAATGTGGGTGGTCGGCGTTTATGCCCGTGTCCATTACGGCCCAGGTGATGCCCTTGCCGCAAGCGTCAAAAGTCCGCCAGCATGATGTCGCCTTGACCGTGTCCGTGGAGCTGAGCAAGTGGCCGTAAGTCGTTTCGTCCAACCAGAGTTGGTAGACCCACTGTGTGAGCTCGGCAAGTTTCTTAATGTCGTCCGGAAACAGGGAGGCGAAGACATAGAAATCGCTATCGCTCACCTGGTCGCATTTGTCGCGCAGAAACTTCTCGATTTCTTCCTTCGAGGATTGCACCCCTAACTCGGGGTGCTCCGCCGACTCCTTCAGGCACACAATAATCGGAATACGCTTTGGGGGAGCGTCACCCTGCGCCTCTATTTCCCGCAAAATAGGCGCTGAAATGATGAAACTCTTCAGACTGGGGATGTGCGGCCTATCGCCCATTGAAAGCCTCTTGTAATCTGATGTTTGCCCTTAGCCACTTCAATAAATGCCGTTATAGTTAAGTGGTTTATAGCCTTAAATGCCACTCTTCGTCAATGGGAAGGTGACAAAGCGAGGCATTACCTCGTATTGATAGCGACCCTGTCTTGGCCAAGGGGAGGGGCTCCGGCGGACAGCTTGGTCCAACCGTGTCGTTCACAATGACTGCTCTTGATGGCAGTTCGAATTTTGATCAGCCAACGCCGGCAAGTGACCTCGCAAACTACGGCGATTGGGTTCGTTCCACTGCTAAGGTCAAACCGGAAGACATAATCCGCGCGCTCGCTACAGATTTCTGCCCGGAGGCCAAATCCATTGCCAGCAGCCCCCAGGGGTCTGAGAACCGATCGTGCGTGTCGCGAGCGACATCCGCCATTTGATGCCACAAATCGGCTTGCACTTTTTCGAAAGCCGGGCTGCCACTGGCGGGTGGAGGATCCGTAGTGAAAAACCGCTTAGCCGCACTCAACGATTGACCCATGTTGGCCATAGTGGCGGCCCACCACGCGATGAGTACGTAGTCCCCGGCGATGATTGGGATCTGCGAGTCGGGGCTAAGATCAGGGAAGACCAGGGCAAGATTGCCGAGCGTGCCGCCGGTCGCCTCGACCTGCTGCCAGATTGCGTCATTTTTCAGGGGTCGCAATCGATAGTCGTCCTCGCTACCGGGTTGAATAAGTAGTTCCATCGCCTTGCGGCCAATCTGTTCGTACTCGCTCGATGCGCGCGGCTGGCCATCATTGCGAAGAAAGAGACCCTGGCTGAGCGAATCGTCGTAGTTAGTAGTCAGATAGAAGGTGGAATGGCCAAAGTCTGCGCCCAGCGCGAGGCTTTGCTGTTCTTGAGCCGCAGAAATCAGGCCCATGGTGCTGAGGACATTGAGGTTGGCAGCCATGGTGGCGCGATCGGTTTTGGCTTGTTCGTCAAAGTGCCAGTAGGAGGCCTTCAAACTCGGCGGATGCGCGATCAATCCACTGCAACGGTATGCGGCGGTGATCAGGAATGACTGCGCCAGAACCTTTCTGAGTTTATCGGGATTGGCGAGGAAGTTGATTGCCCCGGAAACCTGCTTGGCGGTGGCCGTATCCGTGATGACGATCTCGCCGCTTGCCGGGTCTGTTAGAACTGTCCCCTTGAGGATCAGGTCGCTCACAGAAGTGAAGTTGTAGATTCCCAAGAGGTTCAGCTTAAGTGTGTACGCCTTCGTCCGCGTCGTCGTGACAAGGTTCTGAATCTCGCGGATTCCTCGGGGCAGCGATTGCCCCGATTCCGACAAGGCGGAAAGATTCAGCCTCAAGGCTTCCTGGATTGCATTATGACCCTCCGGCCCGAGGTCATTCAGGCTGATTTCGTAAAGGAACGCAGTCTCTTGCGAGGAGCGCGCGAGGAGTTCTTCCTGGATAGAAAGCTCGAGCTTTCTTTGGATAGCAGCCTTTAGGGCGTTCTCGATGACTTCCTGCTTTTCTTTGGAAAGGCCCGCATCCGCAAGCTGGTCGCTAGAAGGAATCGGGTTAGGCCCAATCACGCCGAGCACCGCGGAAATGAAGTCCACGTTAGTGGTTCCGGCCGTTATGCCCACCGAAGGGGTGACTTGAACAGTGAAATCGGCGCCGCGCTTCCGGCAGAAACCCATGCGAACCGTCCCGGCGTCAACTTTTTGAATCCGGATTTGCAAATCACCCGTTATCGTCAAGGAAGCCGAAATGTCAATCTTCGCGCCTTCCTGGACCTGAATCGTTGCCGGTAGCGCGGCAGAAGTGACACTCACAAGTGGGTTTACGGAGGTCAATAGGTTAAGCGTTCCCGAAATCTGAAGTGTGCCTGTGCCTTCGATCGTGGCGACATCGCCGATCCCCAAGCCGGCGAAATCGTCGGGGCTGAGCGGAATGACGTAGTTTTGCAAGGAAGCCTGAAGCGCGGCCTTGAATGTAGGGGCAATCGCGGTGGCTGCAAACGACTGGTAGTGCGACAAACACACTGTGGACCCGGTCGCGAAGCCAAACGCCACTTTTCCGGAGGTGATGTCTACCCCGGGCGCGAGAGTGGCCTTTACTCCGAGGCCTAAGTAGGCGCGCCCAGTTGGCACCTCGATGGGATTGTCGAAGGGGTCCGGGTCAAAGAGCTTCCCGCCCGTAACCACGCACAGGGTTGCCGCAACTGCCGAACTACCGGCAAATTGAGGGCTTGTGGCTGCAACCGAGGTGGGCTGCGTAAAGGCGAGGCCGATCTCTGTTGATTTCAGAGGAAACCCGATGAGCGGGACGTCCTGAAGCGAGGCCAAATCTTGTTGCAACACCGAGAATCGGGTGGGTTGCTGGAGATACTTCGCGAGGGCGCTCTTCGGATCGAGACTGGCCTGAAGGTCGAGGCCAAAGCCGTCAGTAATTGGAATATTCGGCACGTTCACGCTCCTCGGTGAACTCCACTGTCTGAATGTAAGGTACGCCCTAACTCGGACTCTAGACCGCAAATGACAACCTGTCAATAGCACTCCCCCCCAAGGTCAAGACCGACGGGTTGCTGTCTGGCGATCAAGGGATGAGCATGCGTTTGGATACGATATATGCCTTATGGCGATATTCTTCTTGACTTTTATCAAGGCGCGATGTACCAAAGATTAGCCCCTCAGTACGGTAGTCATGAGCCGAATCTGAACATCTAAGAAGGCACTTTGTCGGTCTGTGGATGTCTTGAGCAGTTTGTAAACGTTATTAGCCTTAGTAAAGTTTGCAAGCGGAATACGCTCCCTTAATTATCGGGTTCAGTCGGAAGCCCCGGCTTTTCAAACAATGAAACCACGTGCACGCTCAGACTGGCTTTGCATCGGGATTAGAACCCTCCTTCGCACTGGCGGCAGAGACGACCGCCCCAGCGTTTTAGCCTGCACGGCGAGTTAAGGGGGATGAAGGAGTTTTCCGGCTGGTGAAAATTAGACAATCGGCAATAGGGCGCGCAGATGGTCGGCACGTCGTCTTGATCAACGATTCAGGCTATCGCCCAAGGAGGTTCATCATGCTGGGTCTCGATTTCGCCAATAGGAAGAAAGCGTACGACTACATCATTGTCGGGTCGGGGTATGGTGGGGCGATCTTTGCCGCCCGGTTGGCTTCGGCAAACCTCAATCCCAAGCCATCCATTTGTCTTCTAGAGCGAGGCCGGGAATGGCCTGTGGGGACTTTCCCCGACCAAACCGCCAGCGTCGTGGCCACTCTGCGCGACGATGCCAATCCTTTGGGCCTCTACGAGTTTCTGAATTATCAGGATATTTCCGTCATCAAGGGGTCCGGCTTGGGCGGGACGTCGTTGGTCAACGCCAATGTGGCCATCATCCCCGACCCAGAGGTATTTGAGGAAACCAATTGGCCTCGAACCATTACCCGCGACGTTTTGATGCCCTATTACTTGCGGGCGCGGCAGGTACTTGCGGCGGGCCCGCATCCCCACGCTATGGACTTGGCGAAAGTGCAGGCCATGGAACGTCGCGCGGTGGAATTTGGCAACCATGCCTACCCGCTCAACATCAACGTGAACTTCACCATCGATGGTCAGAATCCTTACGGCGTCGACCAAAAGCCTTGCACCAACTGTGGCGACTGCATCTCGGGGTGCAATGTGGGTGCGAAGAATACCCTCTACATGAATTACCTACCCCTGGCTCGCAAAGCCGGGGCGGAAATCTACACGCAAACCAAGGTCGAATGGGTTGAGAAGCTCGCCGCTGGAGGATGGCGGATTCACGGGTCGCACGTCGCTGACGATCTCTCCAGCCAATCATTTACAATCGATGCAAAAAATGTCGTGCTTGCCGCCGGGGCGATCAACTCACCGGAGATCCTGTTGCGGTCGGAAATGCACGGGTTGCCAGTATCGCCGGTACTGGGAACGAGTTTCAGCGGCAACGGCGACTTCTTCGGACTAGCATATGATGGAACGTACGTCGATAACGTGCTCGGGTACGGCTTGAAGCCCCCGGTAGCCGGCGGAGCGTTGCCGCCCGGTCCCACGATTGTCAGCGCGATTTCCTACGATGGCAACGTGCCGGTCGAGGACCGCTTCACTGTGGAAGACCTTTCCTTCCCCAGCGCCTACATCCTGGGAGCGAAGGCGGCCTTTGCCCTTCTGCATGGCGATGAGACGTACGCAGGAAATGAGGCCGCGCAGCAGCAGCGCACGCTCAACGATAGCGACCTGCTGCACCCCTACCGGATTGACGGCGCGCTAAATCACACCATGTTTTATCTGTGTATGGCCCACGATGACGCCCGCGGCACTATGGTCTTCGATGCCCCCTGGTATGAACCCGATGGACGTATGAATATCCAGTGGGACGGCGCGGGGCGGGAGATCATTTTCACGCGTATCAATGCGGAGCTGCGGCGGCACGCGCGCGCTCAGCAGGCAAACTTTATCTCCAATCCTCTGTGGGACATCTTCAAAACAAGGCACCTGGTCACGGCGCATCCTTTGGGAGGATGTCCACTGGGCGAGGATTATCTCCACGGATCCGCCGACGAGTTCGGCAGGGTGTTTTCCGGAGATGGCAGCGTTCACGAGGGGCTTTTTGTCTGCGATGGCTCGCTTGTCCCGTCTGCTCTGAATGTGAATCCCTTGCTTACCATCTCGGCACTCACGGAGCGCGCTGTTGAGAGGCATATCCAAACTCTTCAGGGGAATGCTTATCCCCAACCCAACAAATCCGTGAGCGTGTCAACCATCGATCCACTTCTGGTTTCAACTTACAGTGAGGCGCAGTTGGAACCCCTTTTCCGCCGCTGCACATCACTCGACATTGACACCCTCGTCAATCAAGGCGGCCCACCTCAGATCGATGTGGCTTCCCGCACGATCCGCAACGACCAGTTCTGGAAGGGTTTCTTCCCCAAGGATCATATTTTGAACGTCATGTCATCGGCGATCTTCACCGGCTTCAAGAAAGAGTTCCACAAAGTCGGCAACAACTACACGGGGATCACCAGCGATACCGACGACCGCATCCACGCGCGAAACAGCCTGGAAGAAATCACCCTGGCGAAGCCCACGGGGACCCTGGAAGCGGCAAAATACATTCTGCTGAAATACCTGGACGCGCCCTGGACGGGGTTTTACGACATCTTCAAGGTGATCAATCAGGACCTGCTGATTGGCCGTGTGTATCTGGGAGAGTATCCGAACGGAATTCGCCAGTTCACGTTTCCGATGACCCGGAAACACAGCTTCGACCAGATGACGGTGGACGACCATACGGCGCTCTACGCATCCGGCGCCGTCCCCACTCCCCAGGACTTGCAAGGCGTGTGGAGGATGGACGTCATCTCGAATGCCAACCATGCGGGCGGCGTGGCGTATTTGAACTTTGATGCCAAGCCCGATGGCACCCTGGCCTGCCGCTACCTCCTGATGGGCTTGATGGAAGGCCTGGTCTTGCCCAGTTTTCTCCAGGATCATTTTCAATTGACCGATTTCACCCCGTTCCACGACGCAATCCGCAAGATTAGCAGTGACTTTCTGGTGGGGAAATACATAACGGCTGTACCTGCCGCCATATCTTCCGCCCTGGACAACCTCTCGCTCGGAATCTTTCATTCCGACTCATCCGGCAATTTCGGCTTCTACTACATGCTGACGCGAACCGACATGAAAGCCCTTCCCACGCAAGCCCTGCTGAGGCCCTTCCTCGATGTCTACCTCCCCGACGGCCTCAGCTTGACGTTCAGCGAAGAAATGGTGGGTTCGTATTTTGAGGGAGCGACCACGCCAGCTCCTGGCCGGGCGGGAGATCTCACCATCGCGAACCTCATTCCCACCAGTGGAGCGCCCGGGACCGGGGTCGATTGCAAGTTTGACGTCAATATGACGGCCCGCGACATCAACGAGTTTATTGATGCGCCGGAACACGAGGCGGAGATGACGGGCACCATCACCTTCGCGAAATTCCTCGGGGAAGCGAACGTAACCTACGCCGTCGACGCACAAAATAGCCGGTTCAATTACCTCGAGGTCAACCTTGCGACCGGCGAAGCCGAAATGCGGTATCACCTGGTATTCTCCCGGCCGGACGGGAGGAGCTTCTATCTCGAAGGAATAAAGTACATGCAAAAAGCTAGCGGAGACACTCTCCACGGCTTTCAGGAAGTGCTCTGGGATTACACCACTCTTTACTGTCACATCTATGAAGTTAAAGCCGGCCAGCCGGGTACCCAGGTAGGCCTGGGCTATCTCAAATTCAAGACCTTCGAAGATCTGGCCGCGATAGGCAACCTGGTCGGCTTCCTCGCCTCCTTCCAGGTGACGGGCACGAACGATCCCGTGTTTCAAATGCAGGCCCGGATGCGTTTTCTGGCCTTTACGGCGCAATTCGTCCAAATCACTTACGACCCGTTGGCTCCCGGTACGGGCAGCTAAAGCGAAGACGTTTACTTGGAAGTTTTGCGTGAGGCCGATACGCCCGCCACGCGGGCTTCTGATGCCGAGTGTTGGGTTTGCGCGCGCAACGCTGTAAAACGAAAGGAGATCACTCATGCCAGCAGCTCCGGTCACAAACTGGTTCGGGGATTTAGTCTCGCACCCGCAAGTCGTCGTAGAGGCCAACTCCACTGCGGACGTGGTTGCGATTCTGAAAGACCCTGTGAAGTATCCCGCCCCGGTGAGGGCCATCGGCTCAAACCACTCCACGTCCCCCTGCGGAGTCGTGGAGGGCGGAACCCTCATCATGATGTCCAAGATGAATCAGATCCAGCAGATCACGGCGGACACGGTTACAGCCCAAGCCGGAGCCCTCTATATCGATGTCGCGCAAGAACTCGCGAAAAAGAATTTGCAGTTTTATGTGAATACCGAAATCGGCAACCTCTCGATGGGAAGCGCGGCATGTTCAGGAACCAAAGATGGCTCCATGCCTGGCGAATATGGCCAGGTGAACTCGTATGCAACACAAGTCGAGATGGTCCTGCCTTCCGGCGACATTCTGGAAATCGACGAGAGCCAGCCCGAATTGCTGCAACAGGTCCGTTCGAGTTACGGCTTGTTCGGAATCGTGACCGCCGCCACCTTCCGTGTGCGTCCCATCCTCCCTATGGCGGTATACCACGAGACCTTCACGTTGGAAGATTTCGTCCAAAAGTTGCCGCAGCTTTTCGCCCGCAATGAATCCATGATGTATTACGTGTTCCCCTTCGACAATGCCATCACCGTGGAATTTCGCAAATACAATCCCGGCGCATCGGGACCACCCAACCACATTATTTGGCCGTTGCGCAACTATCTGTGGGGATCGGCGGGGCCGGCTTTCTGCCGCCAGGTGGAAGCGGAGATTTCAGACCCTACGATTCGCTATGGTGTGATCGACGGCTTCTGCGCCATGTGGCGCTTTAAGCTGAACAATTTGATTCGCGCCGATTACAGCATCGCCTCCGAGCAGATGATCCGCTATCCCGTGCCGGCCAATAATAGCAGTTACACCTTCAGTTTCTGGGCATTTCCGGAAGCGGGATTTGCTGACATCATGGCCGGTTACTTCAAGTTTTCCCGCGACTATTACCAACAGAAGGGGTATCGCACCAACATGCTGAGCGTCGGGTATCGTGTGATGAAGGACCAGAGTTCCCTGTTGTCCTACTCCTACGATGGCAATGCCATGACGGTGGATCCTGTTTCCACGGCCAATCCCGGGTGGGAAGCTTTCCTGGATGCTTACAATGATCTTTGCAGCAATCAGGGCGGGATTCCGCTGCTGAATCAGACGGCGAGAGTAACGGCGGCCCAGGGACAGAAAGGCCTGGGAGATCGCCTCAAGGTTTTTGCCCAGGCGCGGAAGACCTATGACCCAGGCAATCGGCTTCTCAACGGTTTTTTCAAGGGACTGCTGGCCGAGTAAACCATGGACTCCCGACGCTTGGCGCCGCTCCTCTTCACGGTGTTCGCCTCATTGGCATTTTTGTACCCGGTGACCACGGCGACCCGCACGGCCGGGAATAATTCCGCACCGGCAACGAGCACACCCGGAGGCAAACCGGAAACGCCGGAGGGCGCCCCTGGCAGTCAAGGATTCCCCTCGGCGAAGGACCTCGTCGCCAAATTTCTATTCGCGAGCGAGGGGAATCAGGCCGCGCCATCGGGCCACCCGGCGGAGGCGCCTTATCGTATCGAGTTTCTCATCGCCACGGTGCCCGATCCGATCAGCTCCCGCTTGCCCCGCTTTTTCGATAGCTTTATCGAGTCCTTGGAAAGCGCCGCTCAAGCGTCAGGTTTCACGATAGACCGTTTTGCCTTGCCGTGGTTCGGGAAGACGAGCGGAACCAGCGAAAACGCTCCCTCCTGGCATCCAATGCTCTACGACTCCTTGCCCGGCCTCATGCTCTTTCGTGATCCGCAGGACCGGAAGCTCCTGCTCGTTTTTCTGGTGGGAGAAACCCCCACCGCGGGAATTCACAAGCAGGCCTTGCTCTCCGCGCTCGAGCAGATGTCACAGTTCTATCCCTGGGATCCCAAACACACCGAGCTGCCGCCAGGGTTTCCACCCGTGGAGAGCTCGGGGCAGCCCGACACTTTGCGCATCATGGGACCCTCTTTCTCGGGCTCCGCCGTGTCCTTGCGCTTAGTCCTCGATCAGTGGAGGGAGTCCAGCGGCAATTTCGCCAAGGTACATTTTCAAATCATTTCCGGGACGGCCACCGCCATCGATGCCGGTTGGATTGTGCAAGCTGCCGAGCGCCGTGACAGCTTCTATGCCACCGTGCCGCCCGACAGTGAAACGCTTCAAGCCGTCGCATGCTACATCGCCGGTCTGAGCAATAATAATAATAAGAAGGTTGCGATTTTAACCGAAGGCAACACCGCGTATGGGCAGAACTTTACGAATCAAAGTGCTCCGGAGAAAGTGGCAGCCGGCGGGGACCACGAGGGCTGCGGTAACGGACGAACCCCTCCGGAGATCTTGAGCTTGCCCTTTCCGATGCACATCTCGCGCCTGCGCGCCGCCACCAGCAAGGCAGCGTCCCAGCAAGGGCAAGCGGGACCCGGAACCGGGAGCAGCAACCTGACTTCCGGCCCGCTGGCGCAGGATAACACCGCCGAGCCGCGCGAGGTCTTTCCCTCCTTCACGGATTTGAGTGTTCAGTCGGCGGAACTGACCCTGGCCAATCTTCTCTCCACCATCGCCCGCGAGCAGTACAACTACGTGGGAATCGTCGCCACCGATGTGCGCGATGTGACCTTTCTCGCGCAGGAGGTCCGTCAGCATTGCCCCTCCACGGTCCTCTTCACACTTAACTCCGACCTTCTTTACGCCTACCCGGACGTCAATAGCGCCACCCGCGGCATGATCACTTTTACCCCGTATCCGCTGTTCAATCTGGAGCAGCTCTGGACCTATGCCTACGGCGGGGGCAAAACCCGTCTATAATTCTCGAATCAGGCGGCGGAGGGGGTCTACAACGCGACTCTGGCACGGCTTGGCCAAGATGGGAAGCTGGTCGATTATGGGAGGCCCCTGGCGGCATCCGCGAGCGCGCCGTCAACCCAACTACACAAACCGTCCCTATGGGTGACGGCGATCGGAGACCAAGAGACCCTTCCCGTCAGGTTATTGAGATGGAAAGACGACCGCGATTATACGTATTCGCCGGCGGCATCGGGGGGTAGCAATAATCATCGGGAGAAGTTCACCGTTGGCCGCGGAATCTATGCGGAGGATTCCGTTGTCGCCGTCATCGCCCTCAGCCTTTTCATTTCCGCCTTTTCCATTCTGATGTTCAACCAATATTGGCGGCCGGAGAAGAGAGGGGCGGGCCGGGTTTCCGCCCTCTTGGGAGATACCGCTTCCCCGGCGTATTGGTACGATTGCCGGCTGTTTCTCCTCTGTTGCTGCGTAAGCATCTTGGCATTTTATATCGTGGTCATGGTGGATTTCTGTCTCCCCTTCCTGGCAGCTTGGAAACTTGGCAGCACCCTAGAAACCATTCCGACTCCTAAAATCGCGGCCGGCATCGGAGCGTTCACTATTCTATTACTGCTCCTGGCGACGTCCATGCTCGGATCTGCCTTCCGCAAGGCCCGTTCCTACCAGCCCGTGTCGGCTCCCGAGGTTGTCGTCTTCGCGCTTCTCAGTTGCGCATTGCTCTCCCTTCTCACCGCACTATTAGGAGTGAGGTGGTTCGAGGACGTCCGGGAGTATCCCGCCACCGGGCTTTTCAATCATTTGCGCTCCTTTGACCTGCGCGGAGGTCTTTCACCCCTTTTGCCGCTCTCCTGCGTGGCAATAGGGGCGTGCCTCTGGGCGTCGTGTTCCTACCGCCGCCTGCGTCTGCTCGACGTCCTCCGCGCAACGGGGACAGCCGGGAAGCCGCATTCCTGGCTGAGTTTTTTGACCCTCGGCGTGCGCTCATTCAGTGGGGTGGGAGAACTCGAGAACAGTGTAAAGCGCATTCTGGAAAGCTCCTCGGTCATTTCCTTGGGGCGATACTACTCGCTGATGGCCTTGGGGCTGATCGTGGGGCACTATTTCTTTGCCACGCGTTTGGTTCGGGCGCTCGAACCGGCCCCTTTTTACTGGTTATTCGAGGCGGCATTCATCGTAGTTTATTGGGCTCTCCTCATGGAATTTCTCCGCCTGGTTTTTGCCTGGCGGAGCCTGCACCAGCTTCTGCAACGGCTTTCCTGGCACCCACTGCTGGCCGCCTTCAAGCGCTATCGCGAATCCCGGCCGTATCTCGCCAAAATGAATCTTACCCACCCGCCTTCGGTCTTTGCCGCGCTGGAGTCCTCGGTGGACCAAGCTGGCCGCCTGGTGCGCACGGCCAGAGTTCTGGCGCAGGCTGAAAACACGGAGGCGGGCCTGCGCGCATGGTTTCGCCAGTCGCTTCCCGAATGGGAGGCCCAAGCCCACATCGCCGCGTCACAGCTTAGTGAGGCTCTTCGTTTGCAATGGGCCTATGATTCCCGAGCCGAAGGGCCTGCAACCACGGATGCGGAGCGCAGGAAGCGCGCCAGCGGCACCCAAGGGAATTGGCGGCAATCCCTCAAGTTCCGTTGCCGCACCCACCACGCCTTGTTTCGCCTCTTGCAGTCACTGGGAGAATCAATGGAAGGGCATTGGTTTCCCAACCTCACTGAAGGCGCCCCGACGGCTCCCGCGCCGGGGGGGAAAGAGTTCTTCGATCAAGTTGAGGAATTCATCGTCAGCCGCCTGGTTAACTTTTTGGCCATCGTGTTTCCCGCGCTGCAAAATCTTGCATACTTTGTTCTCGCCGGGCTTTTGCTCATGCTACTGGCCGTCACTTCCTACCCGTTTCAGCCGAGAAATGAATTCCTGTTCTTCAATTGGGTCGTTATCTTGTCCTTTATCGGGACAGTGTTTTGGATTTTTATACAGATGGATCGGGACACCGCTTTGAGCCTGCTCAGCGATACGAGCCCCGGCCAAATCCATTTCAGCCGTGAGCTTCTGCTGAAAATTCTTCTTTACGTCGCCGTCCCGCTGACGGCTTTGCTCGGCGCGCAGTTTCCCGAAAGCTTGCGGCAGATTCTTTCCGTCTTCACGGCAGCCCAGGCCGGTCCATGAATCGCAAGAGGCAATGAAGGGGCACCATGTGCAACCCAGAGTTATGCATGCTCGCGCCACGACGCGTCAACCGCCGCCGGTATCGTTCTGGGTAACTTCGGTGCAAACACCCGCATGAGCCCTCGAGTCCCCCTCCTGCAAGGGGCGGATTCAGCTTGCACGCCTATGGGCGCGGTGCTATAAATCTCCGAGCCAGAACAACCCGTGCGGAAAATAGTCTCAATGTTAATGCCTACACCCCTGAGGTATTCGCTGTTCATTGCGGTCGCCATCACTCTTCCCGTCTGGGCTCAGGACGCATCTTCCCCGGCTGATCAACTGACCCTCGATGCGGCGGTTTTGCTGGCGATGACGAACAACCGCCAATTGAAACGAATCGTCCTGGAGGTTGAGAAAGCGGAGGAGGCGGTGGCGGCCACGCGCACCGAGCGGCTGCCGCAATTCAATTTGACCTTGCTCGAGTCGGAACTGCTCGCGCCCCTCAATTTCCAGTTTCCCGAAGCCACGTTTGGAACCTTCCCGGGTATCGGACCCATTCCAGCGCGCAATACCGACATCAGCACACCTCTTCGCCCCACGACTTACATTTTTCAAACTGCCACGCAGCCTCTTTCGCAACTTCATCGGATCGGCCTGGGGATTCAGGCCCAGGAAGTGAACGTGGAGTTGGCCCGCGAGGAATTGCGACAGCAACGCCAATCGGTGGCAGATCAGGTTAAGCAGGATTACTACACCATTCTGCAAATGCAGAGTGCGCTGGAGGCGGCGAATCAGGTCGTCAAATTCTACACGGAGTTCGGGCAATTGACCGAACGGTACCTGGCGCAAGAGGTGGTGCTCAAGTCCGACGCCCTTAATGTGAAGACGCAACTCGCCAAGTCCAAGTATGAGGTCGTAAAGCTTCAGAATGGGCTCCAAAGCGAGCAGGAAGCCCTGAATGAAGTACTGGGACGAGATCTGACCACGGAGTTTACCGTCCAGGCGATTCCCGAGTTGGCGCCCTACGAATTGAACCTGGCGGAAGCTCGCCGCCGGGCGCTGGACCAGCGGCCGGAAGTGCGGGAAGCGAATTTGAAAATAAAGCAGGCCCAGCTCGACGTGCGCGCCCAGCGGGCGGAATATATTCCTAACGTCAGCCTTTCGTTCAACTATCTGTCGCCCTTCAATATCGAATTTATACCCAAAAACATTATGTCAGTTGGGGTTATGGTCAATTGGGATATCTGGGATTGGGGGCGCAAGAAAAAGGAACTCGCCGAGAAGACCCTGACCGTCAAGCAGGCAGATCTTTCGCAACGCGAAGCGGAGCAGCAGATTCTGGTTGAGGTGGGTGCGCGCTTCCGCAAGCTCGCGGAAACACGCTCTCTTGTCGAGGTTGACGAGTTGGCGCGGCAGACCGAGGAAGAAAAACTGCGGGTGGTCATGAACCAATACCGGCAGAACGCCGCCTTGCTGAAAGACACGCTGCAACAGGAAGCTGCCGTGGCCAACGCCAATGCTCAGTATCGTGACGCGCTGCTCTCCTTCTGGACGGCCAAGGCTGACCTGGAGAGAGCTTTGGGTGAGGAATAGGAAATGGAACTGACGACGGGGCGGGCAAGCAGCATGGCGGTGGCGGTAGCACTTGTGGGTGTGGTGGGCCTCGCCGCCGGGTGCCGGCACGAGCAGGCTTATCAACCCTCCCCCACACCGGTGCGGGTCAGTGCGGTCGGCATCTATCAAGGAAGTGCAGGTGTGACTTACTCGGCGAATATCCTGCCGTATTCGCAGGTGACCCTGGGATTCAAGTCCGGCGGCTACGTGCAAAGCATTTTGCAATTGAAGGGTGCGGATGGCCGTATGCGGGACGTCCAGGAGGGTGATTGGGTGGAGCGGGATGTGGTGCTGGCGCAAGTTCGCACCCGCGACTATGAGAACCAGGCGAGCGCCGCAAAGGGGCAACTGGCCCAGGCCCAGGCGGGGCTTGAGGATGCCAAGCTGAACTACGACCGGGCGACCGCCCTCTATGCATCGCAGAGCCTGACGAAACCTGATCTTGACGTCGCAAAAGCAAAGTATGACTCGAGTGTGGCCTTGGTGGCGAGCGCCCAGGCACAACTTGCCCAGGCGCAACTGGCGCTCGAGGATTGCGATGTCCGCGCTCCCCTCAGCGGTTGGGTGCTCAGTCGGAATGTGGAAGTGGGCAGCCTTGTCGGGCCCTCCAGCCCGGGATTCACGCTCGCGGATCTGCACCTGGTGAAGGCGGTTTTCGGAGTGCCGGATACTGCCGTCAAGAGCGTGGAGCTCGGCGCGACCCAGACCCTCACCACCGAGTCCGTCCCGGGAGAGTTTCAAGGCCGGATCACGGCAATCTCGCCGGCTGCCGATCCCAAGAGCCGGGTGTTTTCCGTGGAAGTCACCATACCCAATCCGCGTGGCGTGCTCCGCGCCGGCATGGTCGCCACGCTGAAAACGGGTGGTTCCAAACCGGCTGCCCCAGTGACGGTAATTCCCTTGAGCGCGGTGGTCCGCTCGATCCACGATCCCAGCAAATTCGCTGCCTTCGTTGTGGAAGATCAAGGTGGAATGTCCGTGGCGCGCTCGCGCGATATTCAAGTGGGCGAAACTTACGGCAACCAGGTTAGTGTGACCCAGGGCCTGAGCGTGGGCGAGCAGGTGATCAGTGTCGGCGCGACCATCACCAAGGATGGTGAACAGGTCCAGGTGATGCCGTAAGGGCAGATGGAACCAAGCAATGGCGCATAAAACCGATACCGAGATCATCGCCACCACCCACAACACGGCGCGCTTCTTTACCGAGCACCGGCAGATTTCCGTGGTGGCCCTGGCGGCCGTGTTCGTTTGGGGATGGTTCGGCTACACCCACATGCCCAAGCGGAAAGATCCGGATATTCCGGTGCGCGTGGCGGTGGCGATGTGCGCGTGGCCGGGAGTAAACGCCCAGCAGGTGGAGCAACTCGTCACCCGGCCGATGGAAGAAACGATCGCCCAGAACAAGAACATCCATCCCGGGACCGCCTCCGACATTGGCATCACCTCCACCAGCCTGCCCGAACTTTCGATCGTAACGGTGAATCTGGCGGAAAATGTTTCCGGCTCGAACACCAAGACGCAGCTCAACGACATCAACCTGAAGCTCTCCGGCCTGAACGCCCGGCTGCCGCAGGGGGCAGGGCCCATCCTGTTTCAAAGTGATTTTGGCGATACGGCCGCGCTGATGTTGACGGTGGCAAGCCCGCCCGCCAGCGAACTGGAAATTGCCCTCCGCGCCCACGACGTGGAGCGCGCCATACGATCGGCGCGCCCCCGGGTTCACGGCACCGAACCGCGCGCCGCCTTGATCTATTGTTTCCCGCAATCGGTGTCGGTGGATGGTGTGCGCCGCGAATTCCTTCACTTCGCCCGCCTCGCCGAAGGTGACCACATCATCCGCGACATCCGCTTGTTTGAGGGCTCAGCCTTTATCGGACTCGACGCTGCGACCGATTACGACGACGGCCAGTTGCTGGCTTATGTTTACGGATTCTTGCAGCAGCATGTGACGCAGTCGAACATGCATCCCGATGCCTGGAAGCCGGCCATCATCCGCAATCCCGAGGACACCGAATCCAGGCTCGCGGCCGCGGCCAGGGAAAAGTACAGCTATCGTGAACTCGACGACTTCACGGACCTCATCAGCCGCACCCTTTTGGGCATTCCACAGGCTTCCAAAGCGCAGCGGGCGGGGGTCCTGAACCAGGCCATTTTTCTTGATTATTCGCAGGAGCGCCTGGCGTCTTATGGCCTCCTGCCCTCCGACCTGAAGAATCTCCTTTACGCCCGCAACATTGCGCTCCCGGGCGGCCAACTGGATCTGGGCGGGAAGAACCTGAACATCGACCCTTCCGGTCAATTCGACAGTGTGAAGGCGATCGGCGATGTGATTGTGGGGGCGTCGGCGGCCGGGAGTCCGATTTATCTACGCGACATGGTTGACATCAGCCGCTCCTACCAGAGCCCCGCTTCTTATCTGAACTATTACACCTGGCAGGACCCCACGGGCCAGTGGCGTCGCAGCCGCGCCATTACTCTGGCCATCTTCATGAAGTCGGGGGAGCAGATTCAGGCGTTTGGGCGGAACATTGACCAGAAACTCGAAGAACTTCGCAAAATCCTGCCCCGCGACCTGATCATGGCGCGAACTTCCGATCAGCCTCGCCAGGTGCGCGAGAACCTGGATCTGTTCATGGATGCCCTCTACGAGGCGATCGTGCTCGTCATCCTGGTGTCGCTCATCGGCTTCTGGGAATGGCGCTCGGCCCTGCTGATGGCGCTTGCCATCCCCATTACCCTGGCGATGAACTTCGGAGTGATTTACATGCTGGGAATCGACCTCCAGCAGGTATCGATTGCCACCCTGATCATCGCCCTGGGTCTGCTGGTGGACGACCCCGTGGTGGCCGGGGACGCCATTAAAAATGACATGGCGGCGGGCCACCCGCCCCTGGTTGCCGCCTGGCTGGGACCGAGCAAGCTGGCCAAGGCGATCCTCTATGCGACCATCACTAACATCATTGCCTACTTGCCTTTCCTCCTGCTTACCGGGAACACCGGTTATTTTCTTTACAGCCTGCCCATCGTGATGGCCAGCGCCCTGGTGTGCTCGCGGTTGGTCTCAATGACGTTTATTCCTTTGTTGGGATATTACTTTCTGCGGCCCCGCAAGAAGCCCGAAGCCTCCATGGAAGAGCGCCGCGAGCGCGGCTTCACGGGGTTTTATTACCGCCTGGCAGGGGGGGCCATCCGGCATCGCTGGCCGGTCTTCGCCGCCTCGCTGCTGTTCCTGGCGATGGGCGCCTTCATCGGCAGGGGATTAAAGTCGTCGTTCTTCCCTGACGATGTCCAGTACTGGTCGTACCTCGACATCTGGCTTCCCAATGATGCTTCCCTTACGGCCACCAACCAGGCGACCCAAGCGGCCGAGCAGGTGGTTCGCCAGGTGAGCGAGCAATACGGCCGGGATCATCCCGGCAAGGATGGCAAGCCCCGCCAGATTCTGAAATCGATCACCTCCTTCGTGGGCGGCGGGGGGCCCCGCTTCTGGATGTCCGTAAGCCCCCAGCAGCAGCAACGCAATTACGCGCAGGCGATTATCGAAGTGACCGACAAAGACGATACGCCGCCCCTGGTGGGCGCAATCCAGACCGCCCTCGCGCAGCAGATCCCCGGCGCCCGCATTGACGTCCGCCAACTCCAGACCAACCCCGTCGATATTCCCATCCAGGTCCTGCTCTCCGGGCAGGAGGACGTGACGGCCACCGACGAGGTCCGCGATATCCGCACCTTGCGGGGCCTGGCCAATCAGGTGGAGATGATTCTGCGTTCCTCGCCCTTTGCCGCTCGTGTGCGCACGGATTGGGATGTGGAAAGTTCTGGCGTGAAGCTGGAGATCGACCCGGACCGCGCCAACATGGCGGGCGTGACCAACCTGGACGTCGCCAACTCTTCCACGGCGGCGATGAGCGGCTCAACGCTGACCGCCTTTCGCGAAGGAGACAAACAGATTCCCGTGGTGGGGCGGTTGCGCATGGGGGAGCGGGCGCAGCTCTCGGATATTCAAAACCTTTACGTCTACTCCTCCACCCAGACTGGGGTTTCTGTGCCGCTGCTCGAGATTTCCTCGATTAAGCACACACTGGAGACCCAGCGCATCAACCGGCGGGAACATTTCCGCACGATTTCGGTAGCGGCATTTCCTGTGCCCGGACACCTGAATTCGGAAGCCCTGAACCCCGTCCTTCCCGCCTTGATGGAGTTCCAGAAAACTCTGCCGGCTGGCTACAAAATGCAAATCGGCGGAGAAAAGGCCAAGCAGACGCAAGGCTTCGCCAACCTAGTGCTCGTCCTGTTGGTGATGATCTTCGGCATTTACGTGGCCCTGCTGATTCAGTTCGATAACGCCGTCAAGCCGGTCCTAGTTTTTGCCGCCGCCCCCTACGGCGCCGTGGGAGCCCTGATTTCACTCTTCATCATGGGCGTGCCTTTCGGGTTTATGGCTTTTCTGGGGATCATCAGCCTGGTGGGCGTCATCATCAGCCACGTGATCGTGCTGTTTGACTTCATCGAGGAAATGCACGAGAGGGGTGAGCCGTTGGAGGTGGCGCTGCGTGACGCCGGCATCCAACGCTTGCGGCCTGTGATGATCACGGTGGGTGCCACAATTCTGGCGCTGTTTCCCCTCGCGCTTCACGGCGGCCCGCTCTGGCAGCCGCTCTGCTACGCGCAAATCGGCGGGCTGGCGGTGGCGACGTTCATCACCTTGTTACTGGTTCCGGTGCTGTACAGCATTTTCGTCCTCGACCTGAAAATCGTGAAGTGGAACCCCCCCAGCCACTAATTTCGGGCGTAGCGCCGGGGTTCAGCCCGGAACATGTCGCCCCAAGGGGCGGCGATACGTTCGATTTAGGACAGCATCGGCCTGCCCCTATTGTGGATAACCCGATAATGCCCGGTAATCCCCGCTAATGCCCGTTAGCAAATCAAGCAAGCCGTTTATTTTCAGATACTTACTCGCGCAGCCTCTTTCTTCCCATTTATTTTCAATAACTTACCACGATCGATGTTTTTGATTACCGACTTTTTGCCCGCGCCTTCCCAAGCGGTTCGGCCTCGGAATAAGGGAGTCGTTGGACTCCCCCTTCCATGAAGCTTTTCCTGCCCTTAAAGACTTAGCCAGCGATCGGTGAATCGGTGGAAGTAGCAGTCACCGTCGAATTCTGACGAATCACGCCGGACTGGTCGGTGTAGTAGTAGTTCGTGCCAGTATTGGTGGTGATGGGGACTGCCGTAAATGCGTAGGTGTTGATGCGGCCGGAGGAGTCACTGGCGCCGGGCGTATACGTAAAGCTGTATCCGCTCTTGGTGCCGGTGGCCAGCACGCTGTCGATCAAGCCCGCCGCGGTGGAGTTTGGGGCGTTGCCCGTAGGGTCTGGAGCCAGATAACTCAAGCTGTAAGTAAAGCCAACGTTGTACGTGGAGGAATAGGTAACCTCAGAAGTGTTCAGTGTGCGTAAGGAACCCACGGTCGACGCTTGGTTTGCCGCAATACGTGAACGCAGCAGGTTGGGAATGGCGATGGCGGCGATAATCAGAATAATCGCAACCACTATCAAGAGCTCGATAAGCGAGAAGCCCTTGGTACTCTTTTTCATCTAATTCTCCTCTTGTAACTTCAGTTACCACTTGGAAATTTTGGGTAAAACTCACCCAGAGATGGGGCAATTTTCCTTCCAAGTTGCCATTCCATTTCTGTGAAAGCTGTTCTGATTTTGCCTTTCTTATCAATGGATTAGTAAGAGCTCTCGGTAGGGTAGGATATTCCAAGGCCTTATCGGTCGAGGGGGTTACCTCTTTATGTCGAGCCGGGGCGACAGTTTATGTCATCTTCGCACCGAAAAGAAGCGCTTGAGAACGCTTCCACACGGGCGGAATCCCGAGCACAACGAGACACGACAGCGGACCCCTCTTCCCTTCATTCTCTTCGGGTACCCTCCCCGAGCGGAGCCCGACGATGACCTAGCTGAAAAGCACCGCCCTGCCCATAAACCACCACCACCCGGGCACTGACGTTTGGATGATATTCCCCCAAGTTAGTGAAATTATGAGCTTTATATCGCCTGAGTTTGGCGGTGTAATTGCCTCATTAAGGATGTGGGTTGGCAAGAACAGGGGTCGAGGAGGTACGATATGCGAAATATAAAACTTCTAACATTATTGGGATTAGGCTTGTTGGTTGCGCCCTATGTCCATGCCCAAGGCCAGGCGGATCCGGGCTACGGGGATCCGGGTTATGGGAATCCGGGTTATGGGAATCCGGATCAGGGGTATGCGGATCAGGGTTATGGGCCTCAGGGTTACGTGGTCCAGGGGCCACCTCCGGCGTGCCCGTATGGCTACTACCCCACTTACCCCTACGCATGCGCACCCTACGGCTACTATGGACCAAGCTGGTTCTCGGGTGGAGTTTTTATTGGCGTCGGGCCGTGGGGTTGGGGTGGACGCGGCTTTTACGGGGGCCGGGGCTTTGGCGGACGCGGCTACTACGGACGCAGGCAGGGCTTTTCCGGGCGCGGAGGCTTTCGCGGTGGAGTCGGTAACGGGTACGCCGGTGGCGGCGCACGTGCTTACGGTGGGGGTGGACGTGCCTACAGCGGCGGCGGGCGTAGCTTCGGCGGCGGCGGACGTGCTTACGGTGGGGGTGGACGTGCCTACAGCGGCGGCGGACGTGCCTACAGCGGCGGCGGACGCAGCTTTGGTGGTGGCGGACGTGCCTACAGCGGCGGCGGACGCAGCTTTGGTGGTGGCGGACATGCCTACAGCGGAGGCGGACGTAGCTCCGGTGGAGGCGGACATGCCTACAGCGGAGGCGGGCATGGCGGAGGCAGAGGCGGGCATGGTGGTGGACGCAGGTAGATTCCATCATCAACTTGCAACTCTCGCGGCCGATGGCATCTGCTGTCGGCCGTGGCGTTTTAGGAATGCCGGAGGTTTGGCATCAACGGGAAGAGCCCGGACAGGACGGTGCTGGTCCTGGCTACCCGCTCGTCAAAGTAGGAATCTGCGATTCAGACAGTAAGAAACCAGGCTGGGCGGCCGACCAGCGCTCGGTCTGTCAACAGGTCTATCCGATCCGCCCGCACGGCTCTTGACGGCCTTTCCGACGGCCAGTTGTCCAC
>Ga0187852_1000472_pt1 | contig 43195 bp, 31 predicted proteins | sample June2016WEW_6_40_FD_134511 | JGI IMG/M metagenome (GOLD analysis project Ga0187852, IMG submission 134511) | Peatland microbial communities from SPRUCE experiment site at the Marcell Experimental Forest, Minnesota, USA - June2016WEW_6_40 | ecosystem: Environmental > Terrestrial > Soil > Wetlands...
CATCATGCGAGCCCACCTCCGCGAGCGCGGGGTGAAGGTGCCCCTCGCCTTGCCTCGAGGGAGCTGAGTAGTGTCAAATGGCCACGTCAGCTCAATGCATCAAATCGCGGTTGACAAGGTCAGATGACAATGGGTTGCGGCATCGTCCCAGTGGGCCAGTACCTGTTCACCAGTGTGGCTCCTCTCAATGAACTGGGGCGCGTGAACAACTAACCGCGCTGCGATAGGTATCCACCGGCGCGGCCAGGGGTCCCGCCATTCTCGTGGTTGTTCGACGACCTAGAGAACTGGAGGACCCCTAACAGTGGGTGACGGTACCGAATTCGATGACGCGTTGTTGGGATTGCGCGGGTTCCGCGTGCTGGCGGTGACCGAAGACGGCGATGAGCTGCTCGTCGGCATCGAGAGGATCCGCCGCGCGGCCGGGTGCCCGAGCTGTGGCGTGATCGCCAGAACCAAGGACCGACTCCGGGTGATCATCAGAGACCTGCCGGCGTTCAACCACCGCGTGCGGCGCGTGTGGTAAGAACAATCGTTCAGCCGATCAATGTCCAATCGAGAAGCAGGTTGATGTTATGCATGGTGAAGTGGCAGAGACAATCCGAACTGTGATGGGTGACATGACAGAGTCGAGGAGTGCCCTTGCAAGGATGAATAGTTCATGGGGTTCAGAACCCCATGGCGCTCCGGTCGCGCGAAGGGAGACGATCGAGCATTCAGCTGAACCGATCGAGTCCCGCCCGCGCGGACAGCACGCGGCGATCGGGGACCTCGTCGGAGCGCTCTGTCCAGGTCTACTGGGGACAGTCAGGGTCCGGGCAAGAGAACCGTCGCTTGGAAGTGGACGACGCGCGATCGCCAGGCCTGAGGCAAGTCCAGCCCGGTGTCCGGTGTCACCGGGAGGTTCGGGTCGTCATGCCGTGGCATTTCGGACGAATCGCGTTTCGGCGCGGAGCTTCTGCCCGCAAGCAGCCAGCCGGCCACCATCCTTCGGTAGGTCCAGTCAGGCTGTCAATGCGCCCAATGGCTTTTGAGCGATAGCTGACGCCCATCACTGGGTGAGCCTAACTTTCGTCCGCCGACTCTTAGCGAGAGTCTGGAGTCGACGGATCGTGCCAGAGAAGTTCGTCGTAGCTGGACCTGACGTCACCTGATCTGTCGAGCTTGTCGATCCACTTCTCCGCTTCGACGTAGCCAGTCTTTGCCTGAGGAGTGGAAAGCCTCTGTTCGATGCCTGCCCTAGTCACTTTCGGACTGTGTTCCAGGGGAAGGAGGGTCGCCAAGTAGACGCCGTAGTAGTGCTCGCGTTGCTCAGAACCTTCCGCGTGACGGTGGAACTCAGCCCTCGCCCACCCCTGAAGTTCCATGACCCACGGAACTACTGCCAAATCAACCGGAGAAATCACTCCTTTGCCAAGGAACGAGTTCTCAACGCCTTGCACGACAGACTCCCTGAACACTTCTTTGACCTCAACTGTCCAGATACGTCGCGACGTAACAATCGTTAGAACCGCTCCCTGATGGGACACTTGTCGAACCGCGGCGTACGGAATCGCGGCTGCGTAGTGGACTGGACGAGGCCACTCGCCCTCGTTCCATCCAAGGATCGCACGGTCTAGCAAAGTCACGAGGAGACCTCCTCTGACCGTGTACATCGACCCGGGAGGGATTGCGGTGTCGCTCACATATGTCCAGACCGGCACGAACAGTCTTGCGTCGTCACCGGGACTCATGAGAGCAGCCACTTGCCTGCCCCCGCTTATGATTGCGGTTTTGCATGCATCCGGGTATTCCGCCCCGCCGTATATGAAGCCGGTAAATTGGGCTGCCTCAACGCAATTCGCCTCAGCTTCGCGGTTACGCATTCGCTTGAGTTCCGCGTAGGCCCATCGCACTTCCCGGACCTCATCGCTCATTGCTCGGTTCCCGCGGTCGCATCGCGTTCCTTTCTTTGCTCATCGTAAAGCTGTCCTCCCAGTACAACAAGACCCAATACAGCCCCAAGGCATCACCGATCCACTTGGGTGGCAGGCGGAAATCGACTACAGCGCAAGTAATCCAAACGTGACGGTCGGCCACGCCTTCGCCCACCTACAGGGTTGATCATGGCGCTTGAGCCGGGTCTGGCGGATGGGTGAAGAGGGCGAGGAGCTCATGGCGAACTAGCTCGCGCGCCGGGCAAAGCAATGGCGTGTACTACATTCGCTCCCCATGGTGGTCACCGAAAGTGATACGGCCGGTTCTGGGATGACCAAGCTCCGGTCGGGCCTGACCTGCCCCTTGTTGACCTTCTGAAGTCGTGACCGCCGCGACAGGCGGCACCCCTAAGATCTCGGGGCGGGAAGGTGGGTCCCTCGTCCGTCAGGCTACCCGCTACCCCATCAGCCGCTAGGAGCCAGGAGGGCTGTGACGTCGGACTGTGGGATCCCCAGTTGCGCTAGCGCCTGAGCTGCGTTGCCAACCGACTCGGGGATCGTCCCAATCTGGTTCACGCCCCCTTGGAGACTGAGAACGTAGACAGTCCCGTCCGAACCAGCGATGCAGTAGTTCGGGTCACAGCTCATCCAGTCGGGGAATACGAAATCTGAGCCGAACCATATCGAGGCGACGATGTTGACGTCGTCACGGCCGGTAGGCCACTGGCCCGGAACTGAGGTCGTCGTGGTCGTCGTGGTAGCAGTCGGACCCGACGAAGCCAACAGCGGGGCACAGGCAAGGACTACCCCGACGAGCGGCCCCGAGGCTTCCGAGAGGGCTGTTTCCAGCTTGTCTTTCCAAGTCTTGGGTGGGTCGGCTGCCAACGACAAGGCGTCGAGGAGCTTACTGCCCGTGCCGGCAGTGACTATCGCGAAGGCACATGCCCCCAGTTTCTTGCTGAGTGCCGTGTTGCAAGGAGTCAGGACGATGCCTTCACGGCCCCCGTGGTTGCAAATGTCACGGGTTGCCGGGTGGTGAGGCGTGAACGAGCTGGCCAAAGGGAAGTGCCCAGCAAAGTTGCCGGCAGGGTCGCCGTCTTTGTCCTGGCATGACAACGACCAGTGCACGGTTACGGACTTCTTGCGTGCCGGGATAGCCGTCGTGAACCGGTACAGCTCATAGGTGGGGCTCCCGAATATCCCTTTCTTGCCCGGGATCGCCATGTTGTCTGGGTACTGGAGCGTCTCGCTGGCCGATCCCGAGGAGAGCTGCAGCTTAAGCGGGGATCCGGCGTAACCGGTCGTGCTCAGGACGTCGGAGCAGTCGACAGTCCCCTGTACCCTGGCCTGCGCCCGAGCGGAGCGATGAGCATCTTTGCCTACTGAAGCTGTATGGGCCGCGGCCAAAGGTGCCGTAGCCAGGGAGCACAGGCCTAAAGTCAGTGCAAGGCCCAGGGCACCTATGACAACGCGTAGGGACCGTGTGGCGAACGGGACAGGACTTCCTTGCATGGCCGGATGATAGTCCTGTCGACTTCCCCTAGCTCTGGTAGGCCGGATTTCCTTGTGCCCAACCTTCGGGTTCAAGCCACGCTGCCAGGATTCCTTTGGGCCTGACCTTCTGGTTCTGCCCGACGACTGCATGTCTTGACACTGAGTGAGGCACCGATCTCGTGCTTTCGCGGTGCGCGGTCAGCCGAACCTCATCGACACCGTCATTTTGCCCGATGATTCCACCATTTTGCTTAAAGGATATGCGCCGACCGGCGTGAGCATTGACACGCTGCAAATTTCCGCTAATCAGCTCGGTATGGCGATCCTCGACGCGGCCGATAGTTCTTAGCCTCGATCCACCGTCCGACCCCGGTGAGGTGACTGCGGCAGCCTGATTTGCGGTGTTCTGGCGGCATCTCGACTGCCTGAAGGCCCGTGTCCGAGTCGGAGGCGCGTTCGTCTCGCCCGTCACCGATTGTTTTCATCTTGGAGATCGCCGGGCACGCCGCAAGCGATCTCGGTGATCTTTGGCTCAGGTTCGCAGCGCACAAAGGCGCTCGAAGCAGGCAGTCCACTGCTCGGCCCAGGGCCAGTTCGTCGGCAGATGGAGCTGGCGTCGCCGGGCGCGGCGCGTCATGCGACCGGGAAGGTTGAGGAACCGTCGTCGGATCGTCTTTGAGACGAGCGGGCCGTGGATCTCAAGGCCGAGTGAGCCGAGCCAGCGGACAAGGTTGTGGGCGATCGTGGCGCACACCGCCCAGGCTCCGTTGGCAGAAAAGCGCCCAGAAGGGCAGTGGGACAGTCCCGATCCCTCCTTCAAGTCCCTGATCGCGAGCTCGATCACAGCATGGCGCCGGTGGTCGGCGTCGAGGAGGACGGCCTCTCCCACGCGGTCGGTGATGAAAGCGTGATAGCGGAAGGTGGGGAACAGTGCCGGCTGGGGATCGGCGAGCTTTGTCCGGCGCACGACGAGGCGGTGCCCGTCTCCATAGACGGTCTCGGCCACCCATGCCTGGCCGGCATCGGTGTAGTCGATCGGGACCCAGGCCGCTTCCTCGATTGCCCCGATCGCCCTTTTGACCGTGGCGTTCTGCGGGGCGGTGATCGAGTAGGAGACCTGGTGGTCCCGGCAGGCGGCTATGACATAGCGGGAGTAGAAGCCCGCATCGGCCCGAAGGCTGAGCGGGCCGGTCGACCCTGCGCGTCGCACACGTCCCACGAGCTCTCTGACGAAGCGTTCCGCCCCCCGTCCCGATCCGGCCGATCCTTTTCGGAACCGGACATGGAGGACCTCGCCCGTGTCTGCCCGCGTGCCGACCAGGGGGTGGTAACCGAGGACGTGGGTGTAACCGAAAGCGGCGCCTTGCTTGTGGTCCCCGTGCACGGGGCAGATCGTCGAGTCGAGGTCGATGGTCATCGGCTCGTTCTTGGGCCCGGCGCCAAGGGCCCACGCCCGGGTGAGCATCACCTCGGACATCTTGTCGAGCTGGCGGACGTGGCCGAAGCTGAAAGCCCGCAGGAAGGTCCCGAGCGTCGAAGGCGCCATCACCTTGTGGCAAAGCACCGCTGAGGTCGCTCCGGCCCGCAACATGTCGGCGTCATCGATGCATTGGGCGCCGGCGACCATGGCGTGCACGAGCGTCGCGACCCGACGTCCCGGGAAGGGATGAACATCGACCAGCTCCTCGGCGAGGACTTCGAGACCGAGCGTCTCGCTCAGCACACAGACGAGAGCGAGACCGGCATCGGCCACCGCGTGGTCGTTGTCGAACATCACCGACAGGCGCGACGGGCTGTGCGAAACTGGCATCGAAAAGGTGCCTTTCTGATCTGGCGAATTGTTTCTTTGGCGAGTTCAATTCTTCCTGATCACGGCACCTTTTTCGCGGATGGTCAGGCTTTTACAGGCCTATCTGGGCGGTGGTTCCAGGCTTAGCGCGCTGCATCTCGCCAGGCGCGCGAATTCGCCTCAGTTACCGGCAGAGCGCACCGGAAAGTACGATCCGCGTACATGCGAAGCACATCCCGGGCGAGACGCGGACGAACGCTGCGAGCGAACAGCAGCATGATGCTCATGATGCTGGCGCTGGTCGGCTGTACCAGCGCAACTGCCTCAAGCGGATCAGCACCGACGCAAGCGCGGCCAGACGGGTCGCCTGCCGCGGTGCGGGCAGACCTTCAATTCGATAAGCAACTGGCCGAGCTGGTGGGCGCCGACACCGTCCCCGGTGACAACTTCGGCTTCTCGGTGGCCGTCTCGGGCAGCACCGCCGTCGTCGGCGCTCCCTTTCACGCCAACAATGCCGGCCGGGCGTACGTGTTCACCGATGCGCATGGCGCCTGGACACAGACGGCCGAGCTGGTGGGCTCCGGCACTGTCTCCGGCGACGACTTCGGTTGCTCGGTGGCCGTCTCGGGCAGCACCGTCGTCGTCGGCGCGCCGGGTAGCCCCGTCGCCCCAGCCGGCCGGGCGTATGTGTTCACCGATGCGCATGGCGCCTGGACACAGACGGCCGAGCTGGTGGGCTCCGACACCGTCTCCGGAGACTCCTTCGGCTTCGCGGTGGCCGTCTCGGGCAGCACCGTCGTCGTCGGGGCGCCGGGTGGCGCAGGCAAGGCGTACGTGTTCACCGAGAGAGTGCGCACCTGGACACAAGTCGCCGAGCTGGTAGGCCCCGAAGTCGCCGACGACTTTGGTTACTCGGTGGCCGTCTCGGGCAGCACCGTCGTCATCGGGTCGTTTGGTTACGGCAAACTCGCTGGCCGTGCGTACGTGTTCACCGAGTCAAAGGGCGTCTGGGCACACAGCGCTGAGCTGGTGGGCTCCGACACCGTCTCCGGAGACTCCTTCGGCTTCGCGGTGGCCGTCTCGGGCAGCACCGTCGTCGTCGGCGGAGACACCCACTCCAAGGGTGCTGGTCGTGCGTACGTGTTCACCGAGTCAAAGGGCACCTGGGCACAGACGGCCGAGATGGTGGGCTCCGACACCGTCTCCGAAGACGCCTTCGGCGCCTCGGTCGCCGTCTCGGGCAGCACCGTCGTCATCAGCGCATTCGGTCACGCCAAGCGCGGGGGCAGGGCGTACGTGTTCACCGAATCAAAGGGCGCCTGGGCACAGGTCGCCGAGATGGCGGGCTCGGCTACCGCCGCCGTCGGCTACTCCGGTTACTCGGTGGACTTCGGTTACTCGGTGGCCGTCTCGGGCACCATGGCCTTAGTCGGCGCGCCGGTCCACGCTCACGGTGCCGGCCGGGTGTACGTGTTCAAGACGTAAGCGGGGTCCAGGAGGCTCTCTCGCTCCGGGCTCGACGAGGTCCTCGAGTGGGGGATCTTCAACCGCAGAGCGTCGGAAACAGGGGCGCGCACGCGGGCGACCAGACCCTGATTACCAGAGCTGGTGAAGCAACCTGTACGCCTTCGCAGTCGTGGCCGCGTTCTTACGAGCCAGTTCGGCATTCCAGCACCGGACTGCAGTCGACGACGCCGACAGCTTCGTCATTGTCAGCGCGACGAACGTCGGTTTGAGGTGACGCCTGATGAGTGAGCCATACAACTCCAACTTTCGGGGACGGAGATCGTGTCGCTCGGCTAACCACTTGTCCATGAATTCGGCGGATGTCTGCGGTCCATGGCGAGGATCTAACCAGGAGCCGGTAAACCGTCTCGCTACGTGCATTCATCAGATTCCTGTCGCGCGATCGTTCTACCTCGCAAGCATCCGGGCGTCGGTGTCGAAGAGGATCAGCTCGTCAGGCGTGCAGATATGACGGACGACGAACGCCCGCTCGTTCACCCTCCAGAGCCCTTCGCCCCGGGAGAGAAGGGGGAGCTGGGCGACCTCGACCGAAGTGAGACCGAGCACGTTGCCGGCGGCCTGGGCCTCTTCGAACGGCTCGTTGTACAAGATCCGCGTGGCGGTGTCGCCGAGGAGCCCCTGGGCGAGGCCGCGGGCCTCCGACCCGACGTCGCCGACGGCGTCGAGATCCGACAGCCGGTGAAGCACCATGAGATTCGCCAGACCCCAGGCACGCGAAAGTTTCCACTGGGCCTGCATTCGCGCAAGCAAGACCGGCTGTGCCAAGAGGCGCCACGCCTCGTCGTAAACGACGAGACGCTGTCCCCCCGTTGGGTCCGCGAGCGCGGCCTCCATCCATGTCGATGCACAAGTCATCACCAGGCCGATCAAGGTGTCCGAGCCGGAGATGGCCGAAAGGTCCAACGACAGCATCGGCAGGCCGGGGTCGAACTGGACCGTGGACGGGCCGTCGAACAGCCCGGCGAGGTCGCCACGCACCAGACGCGCAAGCGCATGGGCAACCTCGCGACCGTCGCTGCGAAGCTCCTCGACTGTCGAGCCGGCAAAGGGCCATTCGGGTTCCAACATCGCGTCAACGACCATCGGCAGGATCGGTGTCGAGTTCTCGCACCTGGCGGTGTCGAGCGCCGTATCGAGCGCGGTGCGCTCGGTCGCCCGAAGCACGCGGCCGAGCGTGGCTTCTGCGAGCGCCGCGAGCAGGCCGAGCCGCCGTGCTCTCACTTGCGCCTGCCACGAAGCGTCGTCCAGTCCAGAAGGGCGTGGCCCGTCGTCGAGCGGGTTGAGACGCGCGGCGGTTCCGACGCCGAGCTCCACCGTTTGGCCGCCGAGGGCGCGGGTCACCACGGTCCACTCGCCCTTCGGGTCGCCCGGGACGTAGACACGCCGCCCGAAAGCGACACAGCGAGCGGCAAGAGATTTCGCCAGGGTGGACTTCCCCCGGCCGATCTGGCCGGCGAGACAGATGTTGGGATTGGTGAGCGCTCCCTGGCGGTACAGCTCCCATGGGTCGTAGCAGAAGGCTGCCCCGGACCAGGCGTCCTGGCCGATCAGCATCCCCGACGAGCCGAGCCCCTCCTCTGCGAGGAAGGGGTAGGCACCGGCGAGCACCTCGGAGGTGGCCCGATGCGGGACGAGCCTTAGGCGCCTATACGAGCGGCCCGCCATCGGGCCGGGCTCGCCGCCCCGTGCCAGGAAGGGTCGTTCGCGCTTTTCTTGGCGGAGTACCTCGATCTCGGCCCTGCGCTGGTCCATGAGTCTCTTGCGGTACTCGAGCTCCACCTGACGAGCCGATCGCCGTGCTCCTCGGTCAGAACGCTTGGGGGACCAGCCCGCCGCGCCGTAGACGCGGGTCCCCGACTCGAGCGGCAGAGAGGAGGGAATATGAGGAGGTGGGTCTCCGTCTCGGCGTTCCTCGGCAGGGGCGCGCCGACGCCAAGGGCCTGGGACCGCTTTGTTGCCCATCAGAACGTCGTCCTTCCGAGAGGTAGAGCAGCCGCGATGAAGCCCTGCATCTGGCGTCCATACAGCGGCCTGACTTCGCAGCTTGCCTGTGCGGCAGCGCGGGTGATCGTGGCGACCGCAGCGTCGAGAGCCTCGGCCGTGGGCGTCGTCACGGTGAGAAGACCGGTGAACTCCACGTCGGTGTGACCCGAGATGACAGAGCGTTCTCTCGCCATCAAGTCGTCGTATTCCAGGGAGTCGGAGAGATCGGCGAGCTGGCCGACGCGGGCCTTCTGCGCGGAGTCTGCGACCGCCTCGGTCTTCTCCCGGCGGATCTGGCGAAGTGCCGCATCGGTCGGCTGCGGTCGCGACGTGATCGAGAGCGTCCGACGCGCACCGGGCGCGAACACGAGCGGATGCAGGAAGTCGGGCGGCACTGCGATACGGGGCCACTCCGATACCCAGAGCACGCTGGACCAGGCAGAGTCGTGACGCAGCCGATGCCAGGACTCCGAGACAGCGACTGGACCGGCATGGCTCAGGTTGGCCGCCGGGTCCGAGGTGGGGTCGATCTCCACGGACGGCTCGAAGGCCTGGCGGACGATGGTGGCGAGCTCGGCCTCGCCGAGCCATCCGACCGGGCGCAAACCGGCCTGGCGGAGCGCGTCGCTGAGCGCGGCCATGTCGGCGCGCAGCACCTCGGCCGCCCCCCGGACACCGCGCCCGGCCGCCTTGATCGCCCGGGCCGCCGCGCGGAGGTCGAGTGACAGGCTCACGGTGGTGCGGTGGGTGGACGAGTCCAGGCGCACCTGGTCCAAGAGCTCCTGGTATTGAGTTGCCGCCCACTCCCCGTCGTTTCGCCCGTGCGTCTCCCACCAGTCGCTCTGGCTCCGTGCCGGATCGGGGATCGTCGCTTCCAGCACTTGAAGGGCGGCGCACGTCCCCGAGTGCGCGAGCTGGGCGATGACCCGGCCCCAGCGGCTCACCCTGAGCGAGCGGTCGGGGTCATCCAGCAGCGCGAACGCCGGATGACTGACGGACAAGACGGCGCAAAGCGTCTGACGGTGCGGGTCGTGGATCATCACCGCCCCCGAAGCTTGATCGACATGGAGACGCATCGAGGCGCCGTCGCCCGGCAACGCGAGGGTCCCAGTCGGCCTGGGTTTCTCGACCCGGGCCCGGAACTCCGTTTGGCCATTGGCCCTTCGGGCTCCGAAGTGGGCGGCTGTTCCCGTCCACTCGACAGCCGGCCGCCCCGCCACGCGGACGAACGCGGCCGCGCCGAGCGGCAGCCAGATCAGACCGGACGCCACAAAGGCCATGGGTCCACCGACGAAGAGCGCCACAACGGCCACGACCGCTGCGCACCCGAAGGCGGCCACACGGGGAGTGGAGAATCCAAGCAGAAGGCCGCGAGTCGAACGACGGGCGAACCGGACGCTCAAGGGGGGAGGCGTGGTGCGTGGGTCGGTGCTCACGGTGTGCTCCCCGCCAACGAGGATCCGGGCGACATCCCGGGCCCGGCGCCGTCCGCTGAGCCGGTCCGGCCCTGTTGTGGACTGGCCGGAGTGGCTGCAGACGAAGGCGGTGTGGCGGCGCCACCTTGAGCGGCACTTCCGCCTGCGGGGCCTGCACTTTCCTTCCCGCCAGGTACACCGCCCGGCCCGGTGACAGGTCCGCTGGAACCTGGCGTCGCGCCTATGAGCGCGGACCCTGCGACGGCTCCGGTGGCACCGGCGGCGGCCGGTACCGCGAAGCGTGAGAAGTACGGGGCGGCCTTTTGCGCCATTCGCCCACTCGCTGCTGCTCCGGCGACGGTGCTCGCCCCGAGCGAGTGGAGCTGGTGGGCATGCTCACCTGTGAAGTGGACGATCTTCAGTGCCGACCATGGGGCGAACCCGGCGAGGAAGAGCACAAGGATGCCTGAGATCACCTGGGTCACCTTCTGGGTTGTGTCGGAACCGGCCTGGCCGACCCCCTCGATCAAGATGCCGTAGCCCGCCACGAAGATCAGTATCAGGATCAACTTGGAGACGATGAGGGCGACGGTCGTCTCGATCCATCGACGTGTCCACGAGACGGTGATGTCCGCCAGCGATCCGGCGAAGGCGAGAGGGGCGAATATGGCAGTGACGACAATCAGGACCTTGCGGATCACGAGCGCGAAGTAGACGATCACCGTCGCAACGATGCAGGCGAGTGACAACAACAGCAGGGCGGCAGCGCCGCCCACTGCCGTCGTGAGCGCGCCCGTGCCCAAGATGAGCTTGCCGAGCCCTGTGATGTCGGTGCCGGTGGCGGCCTGAACGACGCCGGCGCACAAGTCATCGGTCGCCACGAGGAGCAGATTGACAACGGCAATCGCCACACCGCCGCCGATGAACGCGACAATAAGGCCCTTCAGGGCTCGCGCGAGACCACCGGGCTCGCGGCGAAGGACGCTCTGGATGATCTGGATGGCAAACAGGCCGACGGCGACCACACCGGCGATTGCGGCGGTGATGCCGAGCTCCAGGTTGAAACCCGTTCCTCCGAGGTGCACCGCCGTCGCTGCGCTCATCTGGCCCCACAGCCAACTGACGGCGTGGTCGGCCGCATCCCCGAACGACTGGGCGATGGCGTTGAACGCGTCGCCCGCGGCAGACTTGGCGACGTCGCCGGCGCACTGGCCGTAGGTGGCCGGGTTGTACCACTCACAGGCCATCTCTAGGACACCTTCCAGTCCGAGACGAGCACAGTCCCGTATCCGTCACGCCAATGGGCTGACCCGACCTGGATCACCATGGAGAAGTGCCTCGTCGCTATGGCCCGCCCCCGTGCGATCCTCAGCACCCCCGAGACGTCCTCGACCACGGCGCGGATGTCCGGCGGTTGCCAGCCGGCGTCGATCATCTGTTGCCACTGCGGATCGAGCTGCACTTCGAGATCTCTCGCCGACCATCGCACTCCTGCCGCTGCGCCGGCGCGCCACTGGCTAGGCGATAAGAGCGGTGATACCTGGCCGATGATCCCTGGTTCGAGAAGCGAGACGTACAACGCCCGCTCGGAGAACGCGCTCGGGATGCCGGGCATGAGGTCAGGCGCCTCCTCCGCGACGAGCCACGCCCCGAGGGCATTACGGCTCTGGCGGGCGAAGTTGATGTCGAGGAGGCCGGTGGCGAACTCGACGGCCCAACCGTCGGGCGTCTCGCTCAGGGCGAGATCCGGCCAACCGCCGGCGATCGCGGGGTCCGGGAGTGCCAAAGCCTCGGCCCGGTGCAGCATCGCCACGTTGGCCGGCGACGAGAAGCCTTCCTCGAAGCCCTTGTCGTACTGCTGCTCTACCGGGGTCCCCGCGGCCACGGTGGTCGCGGGCGCGACGGGTTGCCAGCCACCTGTAGGGACCGAAGACGTCGTTGTCGTCGAGGAAGCCGTCTGTCTGATGCCATGGCTTCTCACCGCGTGATGTCCGCCGGTGACCACAACGGCGAGGCCTCCTGCTATGACCGCAGTGCCGAGCGCGAACGCGATCACTCCGGCGATCCTGCGTCGCCTCATAGGTGGGAACCTGCGCTGAAGAAGAAGTTGATGAGCGTGACCGCGCCGCCGGTGATCAAGGCGGCGACAAATGCCACGAGCACGCCGGACTTGCCTCGCCCGGCCAATACCGGGTTGACAGAGTGGTTGCCGATCGCCCATACGATCGCCGAGATCACAAGTCCGGCGAGGCTGGCGATGAGAGCGATGGTGAGCAATGCCCCGACGATGGTCTCCAGCTCGGTGATGCCGGGAAGCCCCGTGGTGTTCGGACTGACATTCATGGGTCGTGACCCCTCTCCTTGTTGGTTGGTTGCTGTTACTCGCCTGGGGCCGGGTCGCGAAGCGCGATCAGGCCTCCAGAAACGAACGTGTCCCAGGTCTGAACGGCCACCCCGTACTCGGTGTCGATGGCAGAAACGACGAGGCCGTCACCGAGGTAGATGCCCACGTGGCCGGCAAGACCCGGACCCGGTGAGTCCGAGCCCGGTACGAGCACCAGGTCTCCGGGAACGAGCTGAGCCGCGGTCACCGCGACGCCTTCTGTCTGCTGGACGCTGGAGGCGTGCGCCAAGGTGACTCCGACGGTCGCCCACGCGGCCATGGTCAGCCCCGAGCAGTCATAGGCGTCCGGCCCAGCGGCGCCCCACACATAGGGCTTTCCGAGCTGTGCGAGGACGAAGGCGACGACCTCGGCGTGCTTCGGTGGTGTGCCTGCCGGAGCGCCGTACCCCGGAGGCAGTCCGTGCCCCGTCCCTTTGGCGGCGAGGCCACCGGTACCTTGCCCGCAGGCTCCCGGGGCATCGCCATTGGCGAGGACCTCGGAGAGGATCGTGCCGGCCGGTACCCAGCTCGGTTTGTAGTTGGACCCATCGGGATAGGCCGAGTGCCGCACGTGCTCAGCGGCGAGCCAGGGCGCTATCTGCTGCCAGTGTGGCACCGAGAGCAGCCGACCGACGAACTCATCGGTGGCGTAGCTCGGGTCCATGATCTGGGCCGGGGTCCCCCAACCGTGTGAGGGGCGTTCTTGGAACAGCCCGAGCGAGTCTTGGTCCCCGGAGTCGACGTCCTGGAGCCCGCTCTCGGTCATTGCGGTCATAAGGGCGATTCGGGCTGCACGGGAGCTCTCGTTCGAGGCTGCCATCGCGGCCGTGACGATCGCGTCCGCGTTGGCAGCCTCGGCGACGGTGAGATTTCGCACCGGCCCCGTGATCGAGCACGTCTCTGCCGGCAACTGGGCGACGGTCACGATCGACGCCGATGTCGTGTCCTGGTCGACCCCACCGATCACGGTGAGCCCGAGGACAAGGGCCGCGCTCGCCACAAGGGCCGCACCGACAGCCATCGACAGCCCGGTCGAGGGCCCGCTCACGCGGGTGCTCCGTAGAACTCTTCGAGAGCGCGGTGTCTCGGTTGGGTCCACCGGCCGGTGGTCCCAAGCCTGCGCGGGTCGGTCAACGCCAGTGCCCGGTACGTCTCCTCGAGCCGAGCAGAGGTCGTAGACAACACACGCCTTCGCAATTCGCTGGCGGCTGAAGGAACGAGCACGTTCGCTGGCAACACGCTTATCGGGGCCGGCTCGGGCGCCTGGCGGCTCCGGGCTTGATCGTCGTGTCCCATCACCCCTGAGGGCAGGGGGACATCCGCGCTAATGGTCACGCCCAATGTGCGAGCGCAACGGGCCACGACGGTGCTGGACGGCACCATCGGCGTGCCGTTTTCATCGCGTTGCAGGCGCACTTGCGGACCTCCGTCATGGGTGGACGATGTGATCGCGCAGACGCTGCCGCCACTGGTTACCAGGCCACCTACCGTTCGTCGCGCATTGTTTGAGCGGTTGAGGGACGGCTGGACGGTGGTTATCCGTGGGCCTCGACGCACGAGCGGTATGTGCGTCGTGAGGTAACGAGCGTGCCACTCAGGACAGAGTCCCGAGTTGAGTCCTGCGCACGTGGACAACATTGGCTACCTGGTACCGACGGTCTTCAAGTAGCCGCCGCGGGCCGGCACGGACATGTTCGCTGGCCGGAGCGCCAGAACAGCGAGTTGGGTGCGCCACCAGTGGATGGTCTCGGGCGGGGGTTGGCGCGTCGTATCGGGCGACGCCAGTCGAGCGGCGACCCAAAAGGTGAGCCCTCTCCGCCATGCCTCCTGGCGCCCCCGGCAGCGACCGGGCTGGGGACCCGCCACCAGACTGAGCAGTGTCGGGTCCGGTATCTGAACTGAGAGCCGGTTATACGATTTGAGTTGTTCCCCCGCGACTACTCCCGGCAGGCGAGGACCGTCGACCGATGTCGGCACCGGTAACGCGTGTCGCGCCCACCAGTCTCCGGCCTGGATGACTGCGGCTTCGATCGCCGACAACGAGCTGTTCGAGTCCGCTCCCGCCAAGGCCAGCAACTCGCCGACCGTTGAGGCCAGCCGCGGGTTCTCTCTACGAGTTGGCTCTTCCTCGGCCGCGGCGTTCCAGTCTGAGTAGGGGAGTATCACTCGACCTCGCTGCGAGGGCAAGGGCGAGGGCGAGAATCGGACCGGCCGCGCCGCATCAGCCTCGGCTGCAACCCGGCGGCCGAGCTCCGTTACGTCCAACGACCCGAAACGGGAACGGCGTTGGGCCAACCGCACTGTCGTCAGGGCCGCCGCAGCACCCACGGCGGGGTTATCCCGCCTGCGCGAGCCCGCCCATTCAACCAGCTGTCTCACCTCCGGGTGAGACAGCGCCTGGTCGCGCCTGCTGGCCAACTCCCTCGTGGACGCTTGTGCCCGCGGATTCAACTCCCGGTACTGCAACGCCAAGCACCAGGTCCGGTAGGTCCAGTCGGGCAGGGCGGGAGCTCGAGGCTCATCCAGCAGTGAAGTGAGGACGCCCGCGAGACGGCGGATGCTCAGATCGTCCGGGTCGCCGGAGAGAGCGGCGTTGCGGTCGGACCCGTACGAGCAGTAGAAGGTGGCCTGTGCCATACCATGACGGTCCGCCAGAACGGGAGGACGCCGTAACCGCGCCGCTGGAAATCTTTCGAAATCTCGCTTCGTCGATGATGCCCCAAGATTTCCAGGAGGTGCATGGTGGCCAATGAACGGGTGCGCGCCGCGATCTACAAAGCGGGGCTAAGTGTCGACGAGGTGTGCGAGGCACTCGGCAAGGACCGCAAGACCATCGAGCGTTGGATCAACGGACATCTCCCGTACCGACGCAACCAGCACGCACTAGCCAAACTGCTGGGCGTCGATCCCAGCTACCTCTGGGCGCCAACCTCCGTCGAACAGTCGCGCGATCTGGGGATGGCCGAGATGCTCGCGATCTGGCCGGTTCGGTCTCTCGTGCCGATCGGCGTGTGGGTTGAGCTCTTCGAGCACGCGGTTCGACGTATCGACGTGCTGGTATTTGCTGGCTTCTGGCTGTCCGAGGACCCTGCTGTTCGCCAGGTGCTGGCGCGCAAGGCCAAATCTGGAGTGCGAGTGCGCTTCCTACTTGGTGATCCCGACAGCGCTGCTGTCCAACAGCGAGGCGAAGAAGAGGAGATTGGCACGGCGATCTCTGCCAAGATCGCCAACACGATCCACAACTACCGTCAAGTGATTCAGGCGCCGAACACGGAGTTCCGCTTGCACAACACGACTCTGTACTGCTCGATCTACCGATCGGATGACGACATGCTGGTCAACACACACCTCTACGGTCTGCCCGGCCATATGACTCCCCTGATGCGCCTCCGACGCGTCCCCGGTGCCGAGCTGTTCTCGGCTTACCTCGACACCTTCGAACGCGTCTGGGCGACCGGAACCCGACTTGCCGCGCTTCCGGAGGTCGTGTGATGGCTCGCCGCGACTACTACGACGATCCGAGCGCTCCCCGGCCGAACTCGATCGTCCCAGCAGTGACGGCGGTCGTGACCGACGACGACGGACAGATCCTGCTCATCCATCGCACCGACAACGACAGGTGGGCGTTGCCTGGCGGTGAGGTAGAACTGGGCGAAAACGTCAGCAGAGCCGTGATCCGCGAAGTGCACGAGGAAACGGGTATCGATGTCGAGATCACCGGGCTAGTCGGAATCTACAGCGACCCCAAGCACATCATCGCCTACGACGACGGGGAGGTGCGTCAGCAGTTCTCGCTCTGCTTCCGGGCCCGCCCGATCGGGGGGACGCTTCGCGGAAGCTCGGAGTCGACCGAGGTCGGCTGGCTCCGACCAGACGAACTCGACGCCCTCAGCATGCATCCAGCGCAGCGGCTGCGTGTCGATCACGGGCTCGACTCGTCGGCGTCGGCCCCTTATATCGGCTGAGCGCAGCCCACTCGCGCGTCGATCCAGGCCGCTGTGCTGAGCAAGGATTCACGGGACGCAGCGACGGTCTGGTGCACGACGGAGTCCGGAGGGTAGCGGTCAAGGATCTCCGCGAGTCGCTCCTCGGCCGAACACTTCTCACCGGCCGGTGACGACGTCAGGTCAGCCCACACAAGCGCTGCCGCGGGTTCCGACGGGGGTGAAGCGAACTCATCAGCCAGCACCGCGTGCAGGCCACGCATCTCTGCCTCCACGACAGCACCCGTGTGCCACGCGACAAGACGGCACACCTCAGAAGGCCAGCCCCGGTCACGCAGATACCTGGCCCCATCGAGTGGGTGAAACCCGGTGTCGACCACAGCAGGCGCGTATCCGACATCGTGCAACCAGGCTGCGTCAATCAGCGCTGAAGTCCACGGGGTGTCCAGCAGAGGGGCGACGATGATCGCCTGGCCGGCCACAGCGCGTGAGTGGGCGACGCGCGTGCCGACGCCAATGAGTAGCTGGGTTGCGGTGTCCGACGCATTCATATGCTGAACCCTATCGATCACGTGCGACAAGACACACTGTCGGTGCTCTTTGAGAAGTCGTCGAGACTTCTCGACGCGGTCAGAGTAGCGGCTGGGTCCCTCCCAAGTGAGGGTGCCAGTCATCGAGAGGATTTCATGAGCGCAGGGAGTTGGTACGCGGGTAACGCCGTCCGCGACGGCGAAGATCACCGCGGTTGGATCGTCGGCCACTTCATGAATGTCGGCGACGTCCGCCAATCGGGAGAAGTCGAGATCAAGTGGGGCATTCACGCCAGTGGGAAAGAACGAGCCGACTGGCAGGCTGACGGGACCCGCACGACGGTGCTGCTGCTCGTGAAAGGGGGATTCCGCCTCAACCTCTCCGTTGACAGCCTCGTCCTCGAACACGAAGGCGACTACGCGATGTGAGGCCCGGGATCGGACACTCCTGGCGGGCCGAGGAGGACTCGGTCGTGGTCACGGTGAGATGGTCGTCCCCGCTTCCATGAGGAGTTTCGAACTGAGCTGATGGAACCACGGATGACTGAACACAACAAACAGTCGTCTTCGCCGGCTGGAATCCACTCGCCTGATACGGGCAAGTTGGAATGCAGCCTTGTCGCGTAGCCTCTGCTGACGATGTCGCTCGTGGAAAGTGCCGCAGCAAGAATGGGCGAGGACCCTCCCGGCTTTGTCGGGTCGATAGGCACGGTGTTCTCCGAGTCGGCACAGCGGGCGGCCTTCGAAATCACGAGCGCCAGAGGTGTCACGCTGGTAGCGAAGGCGCATCTGTCCCGCGAGAGCTACGACCGCGAGTTGATCGGGTGGCTTGCGGCACGCCAGTGCGGACTGAGCCTGCCCCTCTTCTGGTACCCGTACTTCAAGGCCGACCCGCCGTATGTGCTCAGCTACGCCCGTGTCGAGGGCGAGCCACTATCGTCTGCCGATCCGGACGCTGACTGGCGAGAAGCTGGTCTCAAGCTTCGGGTACTCCACATGGTCAGGGAGCCTCTCGACCTACCCCGGTTTCACGGGGGCGGAGGCAGTTGGCTCGAGTCCTGCCGACGGCGCCTGGTGGCCGAGATCCGATGGGGAAACTCCGCCGGCTTCCTGTCCGACGGGGCGGCCGAATCATTGCTGCAGTCAGGTCTCAGCTCTCTCGATCTTGACGAAGAGCCCCGTCAGACCTTCATCCACGGCGACTTGCAGCCCGAACACGTCTTGCTGCGTTGTCCGGGAGGCCGGAGGACGGTGTTCCTCGACTTCGGCGATGCGGGCCTGGGCGACCCCGCGTGGGACTTCGTCGCGCTCAGCCTTTATGACCCCGATCGCCTGGCGATTCTCCTCGATGGCTACCGCGCCACGCCGGCGTTTGTAGAGCATGTTGAGCGAGTGCGACTCGGCTACCGACTCCTGCGACATCTGAGCGCGGCTCGTCGGCTCAACGAACACGCGCTTGACCCGCAGCTCGACGTCTTGATGGCGCTCCGATTGATCTAACACTCACTGGGTGGATCCACTACGAGGCGTGGCGATCGGCGAAATATCGTCGTTCGACACTCGTCGCGGGTTCGATTGTCCTGGCATCCTCACATCCTGGCATCCTGGCATTCGGTAATGACGTTCTGCAGCCACTCATGGTTCTATCGAAGGCTGAACGCGTCTCCCGGATAATGATCAGCGCAGTTCCGACTTGTGGGCCGAGCAACCCGTGGGGCGTATCGATTGGGATTCGGCTCGCGCGAGCATCCCAACTCGTACGCTTACCTCCATGAAGAGCGGCAAGGCAGTGGTCGATGACCCCAGCTGAAGTACCGCTACCTGCCGGACACCCCTACCCCGCGGGTGGGGGTGGCGTGGTGTTTGAGCATCGCTTGGGCGCGCTTCTGCTCGCCCGTCTTCTGCTGGGCGTCTCGGCTCCGAACCTTGGGGACGATTTCCGGTCAATCCGTATTCGTTTTCAAGCGAGCGATTTCAGCAAGGTCGATGACCTCGTCGTTACTGGCGAGTGCACTGGCGGCGACCGGATGCTCTCGATTGGGGTCCGACGTTCTCCAGACCTGACTCCCGGCAACGACGCGTCGAAGAAGCTCATCACCACTTACGTGAGCATGGTCATCGACAAGCGCGTCGAGATGACAAACGATTCATGGCGGCTCGCACTCGCTGTCGCAAGCCACAACGAGCATGCGGCTCAGGTCGGCGAACTCGCTGGAATCGCACGCTCTCGTCCACAGAGTGACCGGGCCTTTCGGGCCGAAGTCGAGCGAAGCAATCGCACCAGCGGAGCGGTCCGAAACCGCCTCGTTCAGCTCGACGCTCTCGTGGCCAAAGCGGTCGCATCTCTCGGCGCAACTGATGTCGATGCCGGAGAGACGACGTGGAGGCTGCTCTCGTCGTTGTACATACACCAGGCACGTCTGGAGGACCCAGAGACCGACGACGTGACCGTCACCGTTGGTCAACTTCAGCCGAAGGTGAGCGACGGTAGCCCAGAGGCAGCCACGGCCTTGTTCCATCATCTCTGTGTCCTCGCAGGCGAATACGCCTCACACGGCACGGTCGTTGACGAGGCGCGCCTCCGTAACGATCTGCGCGGCGATGCGTCACTCCTGCGTTCTGACGTTTTCCGACATGGCTGGGAGGTGCTTGACGGCTATGAGGTCTCGCTTCGAAGGCACACCCGCACCAACCTGAAAGAGGGCAGGACGGAACTGCAGCTTCCTCGGGACAACTCCCGGCAAGAGCTGGAGAAGGCACTCTGGCTCGCTGCAATGGGACACGCAGTCCTCGTCACCGGGGAACCGGATGTTGGAAAGTCAGCGCTGTCGATCATCGCTGCTGACCGGCTCAAGGCTCCGAACCTCGTGGCCGTCCTCTTGAGCTTGCGCGATGTGCCGGCAACTGTCGATCTGCTGGAGCAACGCCTCGAAGGCCCTCTCGCTCGCGTGCTGGCAGGTATGGCTGTCGGGGAAGGACGAATCCTCGTCATCGACGGCGCGGAGCTGGTGCAACAAGGTCGGTCGGATCTGTTTCAGGCGATCGTCGCTTCGGCTCACAGTGTCGGGATCGGCGTCGCTGCGGTGGCGCGAAGCGACGCTCGCGACCGCGTCGAGAACCTCGTGAGGCGCTCGCTCGACGTGACCGCCGAGAGCGAAGAGCTGAAAGTTCACGTCGTCCCCGGTCTCACTGAGTCAGAGGCTGCCGAAGTCGTTGAGGCCTTTCCCCAACTGCAGCGAGTAGCCGTCGAATCTCGCAATGAGTGGCTGATGGCACGGCTGGGGCTGCTTGAACTTCTCCTCCCCGTCCGCGCGGCCACGAGTCTGCAGGACGGCGCTCTATCGGAGGCGGACGTGTTCGAAGCCGTCTGGAAGGGACTCGTCAGGAACCAAGAAGACGTCGTCGACGGCGTGCAACCAGATGCCCGCGAACGCGTGCTCGTGGAGTACGCGCGGCATCTCCTCGATTGGTCGGTTCCAATTCCGCCCCTGGACGCCGCAGCGCTGTCGTCGCTGCGCTCGGACGGGCTACTGCTCCCATGGGGCGCGCGTTCGGCGTGGATTGGAGAGGACCCTTTCGCCTCAGATGTCATCCGCGACTTCGCTGTCGCTCACCTTCTGCTCGTGGAGGGGTGGGAACGGCTGCTTGCCGAAGAAGATCCTCGATGGGCATTGCGTTCAGCCATCCTCGCTTGCCAAGTCAGGCTCTCACACACCGCGCAGGCGGATCGTGAGACAACTCGTAGAGACCTCGATATCGCGTTCAACGCGATCGCTGAACGGCACGGAGTTCGCTGGTCGGACGTGCCGCTCCAGGCCATCCTCACCTCGGGCTTCGCTCACGACCTGCTCGCTGGCGCGTGGGACTCACTCTGCGCGGACGGCCGAATTGGTCATCTCCTTCGCCTAGCTGTCCAGCGACATGCCAGCGGGGGCGCAGGCGATCCGTTCACGTTCGCTCCTCTCGTATCCGTTCTCCTCGATCGAACGGATCCGACCCGTCCGGCTATTGGCTCTGTGAGCGACTTGGACGTCGATCACCTCGCCCGACGGGTGCTCCTTTATTGGCTCAGCGGACTCGTTCAGGAAAACCGGGGTAGCGACCCATTGCGGATTCGGCTTCGGGACGCCATTCTGGACAGTCCACCCGAGCCAGCTAACGAACTGGCCACTGAGCTCCTGGGCTTGCTCGGGCCGGACATGGACGACCGTGTCGCTCAGCTGCTTCGCTCCATCTCCCGCAACAGTCCGGAACTCCTCGAACCAATAGCCGAGCACTACTGGGCGGCACGTGCGCTATCTGCACATCATCCGGACTTGGCCGAAGAGCTCTTTACCGCGTTCTACATCGACACAAACTCAAATCGCGGAACGATGTACTACCGAGAGTTCGGGCTACGAGACCACGAGCCGAAGGGTTTGTCGATCCCCATGGCGGGTTGGCATCGAGGTCCCTTCTGGACCTTCCTCGCCAGCGACCTACTCGCTGCGATGCGGATCATCCATCGGATCCTCGATCACGCCACTTCCATAGAGCTTCGCTGGCAGAAAGCGCAGCCATTCGATGCCTCAGTCGAGCTCGAACTGGACCTGCCGGGAATCGGATCACGGATCTACCGAGGCACCTCGGGGACATGGCGGTGGTACCGGGGAGGAGTAGGGCCGTGCGTAGCAATGAGTGCTCTCCTCGCCACGGAACGAGCGGCTGACCAGTTGGTTGAACGCGGCGATTCGCTTTCCGATGTCGCCCGCTTCGTCATCGGCGACTCGGAGAGCCTCGCGACGTTGGGAGTCGCGTTCGGCTTTCTCGTTCGACACTGCGCGGTGGTGAAGGACGAACTCGACCTATTCCTCGAACGCCCAGAGGTGTGGCGCTTCGAGTGCGAGCGCGTCGCGCTTGAGCAAGGTCCGCATTTACAAAGAACGGAGACCGAGGGCATCCACAATCCCGAACTGCGCCAGTACCTCCCCCAGGATGTCGCTGCGTACCTACTGCGTACGAGCTTGGTGAGCGGAGACACTGACCGCGTCAGCCGCCTGCACGAGATTGGCGAACGGTTGAAGCAGAATTTCGAACAAGTGGCCAGAGGAACCCTCGCGATCGGGGGCGAGGTCGACAGCCTTGAGAGCGCCACGGTCGCCGGATGGGCGAGCTACCTCCAGCATGAGAACTACTCAGTTCGCGAGATTCCAGGCAGCGAGGATGTCGCCGTGCTTTTCAACCCGCCGCCTGAAGTGTCCGCGGCCCTCGCATCCGACCAGACTGATATAGCTAGATCTCAGCAGTTGGTGCGGCTCGCCTTCACGTACCGAGCAAGCGAGGGCCAGAAGGGTCCGATGGACTCGCTAATCGCCGACGCTGAGCTCGCCCGTTCGCTCATCGCTGATCCGCCCATTCACAGAGTTCAAGACCCGCTCGACGCGGGCGCGGCAGTGTCGGCAAGCCTTATTTACGGTCACCTAAACGGACTTGTGGACGTAACTCCGGAACTCCTTAGTTGGGCGGTGAGGACGGTGCTCGACGCGGCATCGATTTCGACTGACCCATATGCTGGTGCCCTCTTTGACTCGCAGACGTCAGCTGCGAGCGTCGCGCCGCTCTTGCTCTTGGATCCGGACGGAGGTTCGACCGAATGGCCGGACCATGACTCGGCCACAGCTGTGCTGCGGGCGAGCCTCACATCGAACAGCCTGGCCGTTCGAAGGGCAGTCCTCACGCACATCGATCTCCTGTGGAACGCAGAGTGTGATGGCGGGTCCAGTTCCGACGCGCCGTGTCGACACGTCCGCGCCCTTCGGGCGATCGAGGACGGCCTTCGAGATTGCCACCTCGGCGAGTTCGACTACAACCTCCAAGGCAGATGCATAGAGCTGTTGAATGACCCTCTAGTCCCAAACTTGGACGCAGCGCTGGCAGAAGATCTCATTCCTCAACGTCTTCTCGTGCCCCTGCTGGCGGTGAGTCGGGCCGCGACGAGTGCGTGCTGCATATCCGATCCTGCTCGTGAACTTCGCGACTCAGCGCTCGCCGCATACCGTAAGGCGTACTTCGTCGAGGCGCCCTATACGCACATGGGACCTCCGGAGACAGACGAGCCGTTGCTCGCGTGCGCCTTATTCGAAAGCGCGGCCCGAGGCGACAATGGCCCGCTGCTTAGTCACTTCGCGGAAGTCGCCCATATCCCGGAGTATCTGCCTCCCCTGCTTCGGGAGGTCGCGTTGCTCACTACCTACCACGCCGACCATCGCGCGACATTGCGAACGATCTGGCCGCAGGTCATTCGCACCGTGCTCGACGTGCTGGACTCGCTTGAGCAGGTCGACAGTCAGAGACAGACGCGCCGATTACGAAACGCGGGTGTTGCAGGGCTGATGCTCTCGCCGAGTCCAATGGTGTCGGAGGGCAACTTTGGCGCCGTAGCGGAAGCCGCGAGCATCGACTGGATCGACCCAGCTTCACTCGCCGGTGAGATCGACCGATGGCTGGAGTACGGAGCGGGAGATCAGGAAGCGGTCGACGCGCTGGTGGCCATCGTCGATACTGCCGAGCCCATGTGGCAGGCGACCACAGGACTGGAATGGATCGAGCGTGCTATCGACGGCAAGTATGCGAGGTTGGCTGGTCGCTGCGTTCGTCTGCCGAATTGGCTCGTCGCGTTGTCTCAGCGAATTGAAATCAGAGGCGAGTCCCTCGCACGCTATTCGCGTGTCGTTGACGGCCTCGTCGCGAGTGGGGAAATGAGACTCGTCGCGATCCAGCGCCGCCACGAGTAATTACTCACCCATCAGGTCACCAGGTCGCGTGCGATTCGTCCACATCTGATGACAGATTCGAAACCTCGGGTGGCTCGCCAGATGTGCGACAAGTGCCTGCTCGCTAGTCAAGCAATCCCTCTCGTCGACCCACGACTATTAGCTGTCCCAGGAAAACAACGTAGTTGGTCGCCGAGATGATGTGATTAAGAAATACGTGTCGCGCTAACAGCGTCCCGAGCGGATCGAGCTGATTGAGCCGCCCCGCCTTCCGCTTGTCGTTGTGGAAGTACCGGCCGTTGATCCAGAGGTCAAGAGCGTCAGCTGGACTCAGGTGGTCGTGGTCGATGACCACTCGCAGCGGCCCTCCTCGACACTGCGCGAGCCAGGTCTTTCTTGAGGCTTCAAGCTCTCCGCGCAAGCTGTCGGAGCGAAGCTCCTGCCAGAGGGTGTTTGACACACTGTTGACGAACACCGGTTCTTTGTCGCTGACGAAATGACGAAAGGTGACGAGGAATGACTTCAGTAGGGGTTCGGTCGGCTCACGACTCATCGTGGACAACCCGTCGGTCTGAGAGAACGTGAAGCTGAGCTGGATGTTAAAGCACCCTTCAGTCACTGCCAGTTCGGCTAGCAGCTCGTTCGCACGATCAAGAAAGAGGTCAAGTCGCTCGCTAGTTTGGTAGGAATTCCCGGCCACTTTTCTGGATCAGCCTGTGACTTTCGGTGTAACGAGCATGTGCCGCTGAGGTTCGTTACTCGACGAGGTCATCGAGTTCCTCGCGGATGATGCTCATGGCGTCGATGGTGGCTAGGTGAACTCGTCGCCAGGCGTTGTTCCAGTCGGCGGTCTGGAGCGTCACGCCCAGCCGCTGAGCAGCCTCTCGCCATCTGCGGTCATCAGCAGCATGTTGGCGCCACGCTCGGAGCGTGAACAGCGAGCGGAGCGTGTTGATGGCCTCCTGGGCGCGCTGGTATCCGCCCTCGGGGAGGTGATTGCTGAGGTACGTGTCGAACTCGTGGAGCTTGACGATCGAGCCGTCAGGCAGCGTTAGCACATCGAGGATCTGACAGAGACCACTCAGTTGTGAGTCGAACTGCTCGGACGAGTCGCAGGTGAACGCCAGGCGAGCAGCTGCCTCCGCTCTCGGGATGCGTATGAGTGGGGCAGGTGCGTGGCCGCGCCAGACCGCGTTCAAGTAGTCGATGGCTTCCGGCAGCGCGAGGCCATGCGGGTAGCTCTGCTCCGCGGGTGGGACTTTCGGGGCAATCTCGGCCACCAGGCGTTGCACGTAGTCCTCAACGTCCGTTACCCCGTAGTAGGGCCGGATGAAGGGCGCCAGAGTGACGAGAAAGCCGGAATCGCTATAGGCGACCACGCACTTCCATGTCGCCGGTTCTTCGCCAATGAGCTTGGCGAGTCGGCGGAGGTCATCTTCCGAAGGCTGCCAAGACGCCCTGGCTCGGGGTGTGGAGACGTCGCCAGGTGTTGACAGCTCGGTTCGAATCTCGTCTGACGTAACGGTGATCTCCTGCACAACATCCGGCGTCGGACGAAACGTCCGTTGTCGCTCGCAGAGGTATCGAAGCATCGCCACGAAGCGATTGACGTCGGGATGGCCGCGCTGAGAGCGGGCCATGCCCCCGATAGATAGAGCGACCTTGTCGGACGGCTGAGGCGAGTCAAACATCGTGCTCGACGTGCGGAGCCAGCCGTAGCGGCCCATGCCGCCGCGCACGGAGACTCGCGGCGTATTGGCAAGGATAGGAGCGGCCTCCACGTGGTGCCGCTGGAACAGAGTCGCCTCGACGAACTGCCAGTTCGGCCAGTTCTCGCGGTTGATGTAATCGTCCATGATGACATCGAGGAGCTTCTGCTCGTCCTCCGTTGGCTCGCGCAGCAGGTCGTCATTCATCTCTACGATTGTCCCATCCGGCTGTTCGCTATTCGGAGCTGCCGCGGTTTCCGCCCGTCGGGTGCTCCCGCACCGCGGCGTCCTGTACGGTCAGCTCTGCTTCGGGGCGGCGCTCCAAGTCGTCGATGATGCTCACTGAGCCTCTTGGAGTTCACGAGTCCGATTGCCGATCTTGTCGCGACTCCATCCGGACAGCGCCCCCGCGGGGAGCATGGTGAGCGAATGTCGTTCCTGCTTCAACAGCGCGCCCGAATGTCGGGGAATCGGAGCGGTGACGGGCGCCCCGAGTCGGCAGGGATCTATCTGGATGGCCGGACGCGCGGCGATGGCGGACCAGTTTCGCCGTCATCAACCCCCTCATGTTGCCGGCCCTTTTCTCGCTTTCGCCAGGCGGCGGACATGAGCGGCATCAAGGCCGAGAAGCATAGCCGTCAGGGCCGGGCCGATCTCGGCAGCCATCGCAGCAACGGTTCGCTCGACTTCTGCCTGCGCAGTGGATACCAAGTTGTCATGCTCCGCGAGCGCCTCGGTTCGCCGAGCGTTGGTTCGATCAAAGTTGGTGACGGCACGCGTGTAGGCGCCATCGAGCGCAGCAAGCCTGCGCTGCGCATCGCGCACAGTTTCGCGAACGGCCATGGGAGCTCCTTTGTCTGGAGCAGTCCCTGCGACGGCTCCTACATAAGAGGCACTGGCGCGTCCAGGCTATTTCCAGGTGGCCCCGATACTGCCCTGCTCGCCCCCCGGCTGAGCTCACTCAGCTGGTGCGACGGGAGTGTTGCGCGGGCGACGGGCCAGACCATGAAGCTCAGCCGTCGTCATGCCGGTGAGCTGCTGACCGAGGCGTCCGTGGCCGAGCACCTGTTTCGTTGCTTCAGCCAACCCCAACCTGGCGGCCAGGACAGCCGCCGCCTCGACCGCTTCGAGTTGTTGGACCGCTTCGACGGCAGCCCGAACTTCCGGCCGCGCGCTAGCGGCACGGACAACCACACTCGCCTCCTCCGACGTCTTGATTCGACGCTGGTGGCGCGCCGCTTCCCAGTCGCGCTTAGCCAGGCCTCCAGTCGCGCGAACAACCCGGCGTTCGGCTCGTTCGATCACCCGGTCGCGATGCTCAACCGCCCGCTGCCATGCCTGATACGAACGCTGCCAGCGCTCACCCACCGCGATCAACTCATCCGCCGCAGCCTGCATCTCGTTTCGCACCACTCCACAGCAATACCATCAGCCCGCCACGTCCAACAGCCTTCGATTCCCAAGGCCGTTCCATCACAATCCACCGACCCCATCCCCCAACCCATCACCATCCCCAACCCAACTTCCTTCCAAGCTTCAACCTGGACTCCACACCCCCGGCACTTACGGACGAACCACGCCCTTCGGGCATAACCGCAGGCCAGAACGGGTCCGGATCACCTGGCTCCCATAGCCTGGAGTCGCCAGTGCCTTTCTAGTAGAGGCGCTCGTCGCGAACGCCTCCGTGAAGGAGGCAGGGCGCGTGATCTCGATCCGGCGGGTGAGTCTCGGCGGTGGCTACCGCTACCTCATTGACTCGGTCGCGGCCGGCGACGGGAACCCGGAACCTGCCAAGGGTCTCGCCCACTACTACGCCTCCACGGGCACTCCGCCAGGGGTCTTCCTGGGAGCCGGACTGGCGGACCTGGACGGCGGGAGGGGGGTCGAAAAGGGCTCGCAGGTGAGCGAAGAGCACCTCTTCAACATGCTCGGCGCGCTCTGCGATCCGGTGTCGGGAGAGCCGCTCGCCGGCCGCCTCACCGTGCCGGGAAACAGTGCACCGGTCGCCGGCTTCGACCTCACCTTCAGCCCGAGCAAGAGCGTCTCGACGGCGTGGGCGCTCGCGGATGAGGACACCAAGGCCGTCATCGCTGACTGCCACCGTCAGGCGATCGACTACGTCCTTTCCTACGCCGAATCGCACATCTTCCACTCCCGCTCCGGCGCCGGCGGCATCATTGAAGAGGACGTGGCCGGGGTGATCGCCACCTCCTTCACCCACTTCACGAGCAGAGCTGATGACCCTCAGTTGCACAACCACGTCGTCGTCTGGAACCGGGCGAAGTCGGTCTCGGACGGGAGGTGGAGGACCCTCGATTCCAGGTCCATCTTCAAGGCGACGACGACACTCTCGGAGCTCCACCAAGGAGTCATCTCCGACCTCTTGACCCATGCGCTCGGGCTCGGCTGGGACGCACGGGGACGGAGACACTCGAGCAAGCCCCGTTATGAGATCACCGGAGTCGCAGAGTCCCTCATGGCCGATTTCTCACGCCGCTCCGAACAGATCGCGGAGCACTCCGAGCGTCTCCGGGCCGAGTTCAAAGCCGCCCATGGTCGGAGCGCCACAGCCGTCGAGGACATGAGATTGCATGCCGTCGCGACGATCGCCACCCGACCGGATAAGACCAAGCACAGCCTCTCCGAGCTCACCGAGGAGTGGCGCGAACGGGCCGCAAGTCACATCGAAAAGGACGAGCAGGTCGCCTGGGTCGCGAGCCTGAGGGAGCGAAACGACCTGCCTCTCCTTCGCCGCGACGACTTCGGCGAGGCGATCCTCGCGGATACTGCCGGGGCGGTCGTTACTGCTGTCGCCGAGCACCACTCCACCTACGGACGCCAGAACCTCCTCGCCGAGGCGCACCGGATGTTGCACGGGGTTCGCTTCGCATCTCCCGACGACCGGGTGGCCGTCACCGAGCACATCACCGAGCTCGCGATCGCCCGCTCCGTGATGCTCACCCCGCCACCGCTGCACCACACACCGGAGCGCTACGTCCGTCCCGACGGGTCGTCGCGGCTACATCCTTACAGCCGCATCGTGTACACCACCGAGGCGCTCCTCGGCGCAGAGGCGCGACTGCTCGACGCCGCCAGAAAGCTCGGAGCGCCCCGGGTGAGCGTCGCGGTCGTAGGCGACGTAACCGAGGCGGACCTGCCCGGGCGGGACTACAAGCTGACCGTCGACCAGGCCCTTGCCGTCGAGAAAATCGCCACCTCCGGTCGCGTCCTCGACGTCCTCGTCGGTCCGGCCGGCACGGGTAAGTCGACCGCCATGGCGTGTCTTCGCGCCGTGTGGGAACAGGTCCACGGTCCTGGGTCCGTGATCGGTCTCGCCCCCTCCGCGGCCGCGGCCAAGGTGCTCGGAGACGAGCTCGGGATCGAGACGGAGAACACCGCCAAGTGGCTCACCGAATGGAGGCGCATCCCGGAGCTGACCGCACGTCGCGACCGTCTCGCCGTCAACCTCGCCCGCCACGCCTACCCACGTTCTCCGAGCGCGGCCAGGCTCCGCGTCCGGCTCGCAGAGACGGAGCAGGCGATCTCCTACCGACGCCTCAAGCCGGGACAGCTCGTCATGATCGACGAAAGTTCCCTGGCCGGGACCTTCACCCTCGACGAGCTCGTGAGCGCCGCCACAACGGCCGGGTCGAAGATCTTGTTGTTTGGAGACCATGCTCAGATGTCGTCTGTCGAAGCTGGCGGGGCCTTCTCGCTCCTCGTCAAGGACCGCAGTGATCTCGTCCCCGAGCTCACCGATGTCCGGCGTTTCAACTCCGAGTGGGAGAAGGCCGCCAGCATCGAGCTCCGAGCCGGAAATACTCTGGCCATCGACGCCTACGAGGCCCACGACCGCGTGACGTCCGGCGAACGCGCTGAGCTTCTCGACGCCGTCTACGCGGCCTGGAAGGCCGACGTCGGGGCTGGCAAGTCGAGCCTGATGATCGCCGGGGACACCGCCACCGTCACCGAGCTGAACCGCCGCGCGAGAACAGGTCGCGTGGCTGAAGGAGCTGTCACTGACGGCGGCCTTGCGATCGCGGACGGCCAGAGAGCGGGCGTCGGTGACGAGATCGTGACCCGCCAGAACAACCGCTCGCTGACGACAGGCAGGAGCTGGGTGAAGAACGGCGACCGCTTCGTCGTCGTCGCCACCAACCCCGACCGAACGATGGCAGTGCGCCGAGTCTCCGGTGGCGCGGAGGTGATGCTGCCGGCGGATTACGTTGTCCAGCACGTCGAGCTCGCCTACGCCACGACCGCCTTTCGGAGCCAAGGCCGCACGGTCGACACGACGCACTCGCTGGTGTCGCCGACCACGACCCGCGAGGTGCTATACGTCGCCGCCACGCGCGGGCGCGAGTCCAACATGTTGTACGTCGACACGACCTACGACCCTGATCCGGCGACAGGACACGAGGGCACGATCGCGCCGCAGAGCGCGAGCGAGGTGCTTGCCGGCGTGCTTGCCAACGAGGGCGCGGAACTCTCCGCGCACGAGACCCTCGAACGGACACGACGCCACACCGAGGACTTCAGCGTTCTTGCCGCCGAGTACGAGACCCTGGCCCGCGCCGCTCAACAGCAACGCTGGGACGACCTGCTGGATCGATCAGGACTCGAACCTGGTCGCCTCGAGCAGGTTCGCCAAAGCGCCGCCTACGGCCCGCTACTCGCCGCCCTCCGAGACGCCGAGGCGCACGGCCTGGAGGTGGAACGAACTCTCCCCAGGCTCGTAGCAGCACGGCCATTCAATGACGTCGAAGATCCCGCCGCAGTCATCCGCGGCCGAGTCGGCCGTTGGGCACAGGCCACCGGATCGACTCGGCGGGCGCGCACAGACCTCATCGCAGGGCTGATCCCACGAGCGCCAGGCGTCGAGGGCCCGGACATTGCCCAGGCCCTCGAAGAACGGGACGAGGCGATGCAGCGCCGGGCGCGGGCACTGGCCGAGCAGGCCATCGAACAGAGTCCGGTTTGGGTGCACCGACTCGGTATCCCACCTTCCGAACCCATTGCCAGAGAACGTTGGATCGAAGCCGTGACGACAATTGCCGCTTACCGGGAGCGCTGGGGCATCCATGATGATCACAGACCTCTCGGGTCGAAAGGCGTGGCGAGGACGATCGAAGCGATCAACCAGCGCGACCTCGCCCAGGTAGCCGTCGACAGGGCGTCGAGGCTGACCTACGCGCCCGGAGCGCAGCGCCCCGAGCCGGGAGCTGTCGATGTAGATATGAGCCCAGCCGGAGGACCGGGGCTGTAAAACGCGAGGTCGAGGAGGCTCAGTCGCAGACCGTTGTGGAGGGTGAACCGGGGTTGCGTGGCGGCGCCCGCAGCCGGGACGTTGGCGGCCTGAACGTGGTCATCACTTAGCATCCTCCGGTTGGAAGCCCATCTGAGCTGTCCACAGGCTCCCGCGCGGTCCCCGAGTCCTCCTACATCCGGGCTGAGCAGGTACTTTGAGCACTCGAGTCCCGGGAGCTAGCGGTTCCCTTTGACAACCCTCCACCCCAGGCAGGGAAAACGCTGCCGTGGTTCTCGTCGAAGCGACCGCGTTCCTTGCTCCCTCCACTGTTGCTGCACGCTCTCGTGGGCGTGGCTGCCCACCTCGCCTTCGTCGCGTCGCCCCGCCATCCCAAGGGCGGCCGGTAGCGGCTGGCGGCGGTGCTCGCCGAGGCCGGCAGCATATGCCCCAGCTGGGCCTTACGCTGTGCCAGCCTTGTATACCGAGAGGACCCGAACGAGTGAACAAGCTGACCCATCCCCCGCATGAACCAGCCCACTTCACGTCGGGACAGCGGCGAGCAGAGGATTCGGGTAAGGCGGAGACAGAATGACGCTCAAGAAGTCAGACCTCTATAGCTCACTCTGGAAGAGCTGTGACGAGTTGCGCGGCGGAATGGATGCCTCCCAATACAAGGATTACATCCTCACGCTCCTGTTTGTGAAGTTCGTCTCCGACAAGGCGAAGGCGGACAAGAACAGCTTGATCGACGTGCCGGCGGGCGGCTCGTTCGACGACATGGTCGCGCTCAAGGGCGACAAGGAGATCGGCGACAAGATCAACAAGATCATCGCCAAGCTCGCCGAGGCCAACAACCTACAGAAAGTCATCGACCAAGCCGACTTCAACGACGAGGAGAAGCTCGGCAAAGGCAAGGAGATGCAGGATCGCCTCTCCACGCTCGTAGCAACCTTCGCCGACCTCGACTTCCGCCGCAGCAAAGCGGAAGGGGACGACCTGCTCGGCGATGCCTACGAGTACCTGATGCGGCACTTTGCCACCGAGTCTGGTAAGTCCAAGGGCCAGTTCTACACACCTGCTGAGGTCTCGCGGATCCTAGCCAAGGTCGTCGGCATCGGTCCCGACACCAAGCAGGATCAGACCGTCTACGACCCGACCTGTGGTTCCGGTTCCCTCCTGCTGAAGGTTGCCGATGAAGCCCCGCACGGCATCACGATCTACGGACAAGAAAAGGATAACGCCACCTGGGCGCTGTCAAAGATGAACATGATCCTGCATGGCAACGAAATCGCTGACATCCGCAAGGGCGACACGATCACCAGCCCGCAGTTCACCAACGGTGCGCAGCTGCGGACATTTGACTTCGCGGTAGCCAACCCGCCGTTCTCAGTCAAGTCTTGGAGCAACGGCCTGGAAAACGAATACGGTCGGTTCGAGTTCGGTATGCCACCTGCCAAGAACGGCGACTATGCCTTCCTTCTGCACATCCTCAAGTCGCTCAAGAGCACGGGCAAGGCAGCTGTCATCCTGCCGCACGGCGTCCTCTTTCGAGGCAACGCCGAAGCCACAATTCGCAAGGCCCTCTTGGAGCGTGGCTACATCAAGGGAATCATCGGGCTGCCTGCCAACCTCTTCTACGGCACCGGCATCCCGGCCTGCATCCTTGTCATCGATAAGCAAAACGCCCAAGCCCGCACCGGCGTTTTCATGATCGACGCCTCCAAGGGCTTCACCAAGGACGGCCCCAAGAACCGACTCCGCAATCAGGACATCCACAAGATCGTCGACGTCTTCAACAAACAGACCGAGGTCGACCGCTACTCCCGCATGGTCCGAATAGCTGAGATCGCCGACCCGAAGAACGACTTCAACCTCAACATCCCTCGCTACATCGACAGTTCCGAACCCGAGGACCTCCAGGACCTGCACGCCCACCTGCACGGCGGCATCCCCTTCCGAGACCTCGGCGCCCTCGCCGGCTACTGGGATGCCTTCCCAAGTTTGCGCGCAGAACTCTTCACGCCCAACCGGCCCGGCTACAGCGACCTTACCGTCGACGTTACCACGGTCCAGCAGACCGTTCTGGACTCACCAGAGTTCAAGCGGTTCGCTACCGACGTCACCGCCAAGGTCAGCGACTGGTTCAGCGAGCACCACAGCGACCTCGCCTCGATCGACACCAACACCAGGCCCAACGATCTGATCACGACTCTCAGCGATGACCTACTCGCACGCTTCAAGCCCGCCGCCCTGCTCGACGAGTACGACATCTACGAGCAACTCATGACCTACTGGCACGGTGTCATGCACGACGACGTTTTCCTTGTAATGAACGAGGGCTGGGTCGGCGCTGCACAGCCACGTCAAGCACGTCAAATAGGCAAGGATGCCAACGGAAAGCCGAAGTTTGAGACTGCCGACCTGACCTTGAAGTCGGGACGTACGTCCACCCGATGGGTAGCCGACCTCATTCCACCAGCGTTGATAGTGGCCCGATACTTCCAAAAAGATCGAGTAGCGGTTGATGATCTCGCTCTTGCCGCCGAATCTGCCGGCCAAGCTGTTCTCGACTTCGTCGAGGAGCACGGTGCCTCTGAGGACGGCGTTCTATGGGATGCCGTCGATGATGTCGGCAAGATCGCTGCCAAGCACGTCAACGCGCTGCTGAAGCAAGCTCAGGCTGACGCCGACGACGAGACCGCCAAGGTTGCTCTGCAGATGAAGGAGCTACTCGCGGCCGAAACGACGACGAAGAAGGCAGCCAAAGACGCACAAACAGCGCTAGATATCGCCGCTCTCAAGAAATACGCCCACCTAACTCAAGAGGACGTCAAGCGGCTTGTGCTCGACGACAAGTGGCACGCGGCAATCGCAAAGGGGGTTATCAATGTCGTCAATTCCCTGACCCTCGGCCTCGTCGCTCGCATCCGACAGCTCGGGGAGCGCTATGCAGAGACAATCGGCGATCTCGAAACCGAACTCGCCAAACTCGAAAGCACAGTTGCCGGGCACCTCGCCAACATGGGAGTGAAATGATAAAGACGCTTGGCCACGCGCCCAGTGGCTGGAAGGCCTTCACCCTCGGCGATCTATTCGATTTTAGTAACGGGATCAACGCCGAAAAGTCTGCCTACGGGCACGGCACACCATTCGTGAACGTTCTAGAGGTGATCACCAATTACTCCCTGGATGAGTCCCTAATCCCTGGACGCATAGGTCTTCCTCAGAGCTTCTTGAGCCGCTTTCGAGTGCAGCGCGGCGACGTCCTCTTCAACCGAACCTCAGAGACACAGGACGAGGTCGGTCTCTCATCAACCTATCTTGGAACGGAGCCGATTGTGTTTGGCGGCTTCGTGTTGCGGGGCCACCCCAAGACTGCTGAGTTAGCGATCAGCTATTCGAAGTACGCCCTTCGCTGTCATCTGGTCCGTGTTCAGATTATTGCGCGAGGGCAGGGTGGCATTAGGGCCAACATTGGTCAACGCGACTTGAAGACGGTTCAGCTCACGATTCCACCTGTGCCCGAACAGGAGTCGATTGCTTCAGCGCTTGATGACGCCTCTGGCGCCATCGCGACATTGGAGCGGCTGATCGCCAAAAAGGAGGCCGTAAAGCAAGGCATGATGCAACAGTTGCTGACGGGTAGGACGCGATTACCTGGGTTCGAATCGCCCTGGAGCGCACGGCGTTTGTCCGAACTCCTCAGCTACGAGCAGCCCGGTCGGTTCTTGGTGCGCACGGCACAGCACCTTGACAGCGGTCGCGTCCCAGTCCTGACTGCCGGCAAGACCTTTCTTCTCGGCTACACGAACGACACTGACGGAATCTACACAGCCCACCCAGTCATCATCTTCGATGACTTCACAACTGCGTCGCAGTACGTCGACTTCGATTTCAAGGCAAAGTCGTCCGCAATGAAGATTCTGAGCGCCAAGACAGGAGTAAACTTGCGGTTTGTTCATGAGCGCATGCAACTAATTGATTTTCCTCTCGGAGATCACAAGCGGTATTGGATATCGGAATACAGCCAGCAGGTCCTGCTCGTCCCATCCGAGGAGGAGCAGAAGGCAATTGCTGATGTCCTCACGCAGGCAGATCTCGAACTGGCAACCGTGCGTCGGCGCCTCAACAAAGCCAAGTCCGTGAAGCAAGGCATGATGCAGGAACTCCTGACTGGCCGCATTCGGCTGCCTGCTGAGGACGTGGTTCCCAGATGAGCGACGTCGGACAGATAGAACGAAAGACTCAAGAGCACGTCGTCAAGCTCTTCAAGGAGCACCTCCATTTCGAGTACCTCGGAAACTGGGAGTATCGAGAGAGCAACACCAACGTCGAGATCGAGCTCCTTACCGAGAACCTCGAAGCTCGGGGCTACAACGACAACCTGATCAACAAAGCCATCGACAAGCTCAAGAGCGACGCCTCGCTCGGGGGCGGACGAGATCTCCACGAAGCGAACCTGGACGTCTATGGTCTCCTGCGCTACGGCGTACACGTCAAGCCAGGCGTTGGCGAACAAACCGAGACCGTATGGCTGATCGACTGGTCGAACCCAGAGGCCAATCACTTCGCTGTCGCTGAAGAGGTCACCATCGCAGGCAATCACTCCAAGCGCCCCGACTTGGTGTTGTACGTCAACGGCATCGCGCTCAGCACCATCGAACTGAAGCGTTCCAAGGTTGCCGTTTCCGAGGGGATCCGCCAGACCATCGGCAATCAGAAGGCTGAGTTCATCCGGCCGTTCTTCACTACGGTGCAACTTGTCATGGCCGGTAACGACGTTGAGGGTCTACGCTACGGCGTCATCGGCAACCAGGAGAAGTACTGGCTCAGCTGGCGCGAAGAATCTGACATCGAGCAACCACTCGATCGAGCACTGACCCAACTCTGTTCAAAGGAGCGACTCCTGGAGATCATCCACGACTTCGTGGTCTTCGACGCTGGCGTGAAGAAGACGTGCCGCCATAACCAGTACTTCGCGGTCAAGGCCGCTCAGCTACGGGTCGCGAAGCGTGAAGGAGGCATCATCTGGCACACGCAGGGCTCCGGGAAGTCTCTGACAATGGTTTGGCTGGCCAAATGGCTCCGTGAGCATCAACCGGACGCCCGCGTCCTTCTGATTACTGACCGCTCCGAACTCGATGAGCAGATCGAGGGAGTATTCAACGGCGTCAACGAAGAGATCTACCGCACCTCCAGTGGCAGCGACCTCTTGTCGACTCTCAGCCAGAGCGCGCCCTGGTTGATCTGCTCCCTGATCCACAAGTTCCGTGGATCTGAGGATGAAGACGGCCGAGACGAGGCCGACACGGAGTTCATCAAAGAACTCAAGGCCAAGCTCCCTGCCAACTTTCTCGCCAAGGGTAACCTGTTCGTGTTCGTCGACGAAGCGCACCGGACGCAGTCCGGCAAGATGCACGATGCGATGAAGCTCATCCTCCCTGGAGCGATGTTCATCGGCTTCACTGGCACGCCTCTGCTCAAGGCTGACAGGGAAACGAGCATCGAAACGTTCGGCTCGTTCATCCATACCTACAAGTTCGACGAGGCCGTCGAAGACGGCGTCGTCCTTGACCTACGTTACGAAGCCCGCACCATCGACCAGGACCTGATGGCCCCCGACAAGGTCGACAAGTGGTTCGACGCCAAGACCAAGGGCATGACCGACTTGTCCAGGGCAGAGTTGAAGAAGCGCTGGGGCACTATGCAGAAAGTCGTCAGCGCTGAACCTCGTGCTCGCCAGATCGTCAACGACATTCTCCTGGACATGGACACCAAGCCTCGCCTGATGGATGGCCGTGGCAACGCCATGCTCGTCGGATCGAGCATCTACCAGGCCTGCAAGTTCTACGAGCTGTTCAGCCAGGCCGGCTTCAAAGGCAAGTGCGCCATTGTGACCTCCTACGAGCCGCAAGTCGGTGACATCGCCAAAGAGGATTCCGGCGAGGGCGCCACCGAGCGGCTCCGCCAGTACGACATCTACCGTCAGATGCTGGCAGACCACTTCAACGAGACACCCGATCAAGCGGTCGGAAAGGTCGAGCTGTTCGAGAAGCAGGTCAAAGAGAGATTCGTCAACGAGCCGGGCCAGATGCGGCTGCTGATCGTGGTCGACAAGCTCCTCACTGGCTTCGATGCGCCGAGCGCCACGTACCTCTACATCGACAAGAAGATGCAGGACCACGGCCTCTTTCAGGCCATCTGCCGCGTCAACCGGCTCGACGGGGATGACAAGGATTACGGCTACATTGTCGACTACCGAGACCTATTCAATTCCCTTGAGTCCGCGATCACGGACTACACAGGCGGCGCGCTCGATGGGTACGAGAAGGAGGACATCAAGGGGCTCCTTTCTGACCGAATCGACAAGGCCCGCGACGATCTGGACGAAGCGCTGGAGACAATCCGGGCGCTCTGCGAGCCAGTGGAGCCTCCGAAGAACACGTTGCAGTACCAGAAGTACTTCTGCGCTGCGGAAAACGGCAACGCTGAACAGCTCAAAGCCAACGAGCCCAAGCGTGTCGATCTCTACAAGTCCGTCGCCGCTCTCGTGCGCACCTACGGCAACCTCGCGAACGAGATGGACGCAGCCGGTTACACCGACGCTGAGGCAACTTCGATCAAGAACGAGGTCGCGCACTACGCCAACGTCCGTGACGAGGTAAAGCTCGGCGCTGGGGAAGATGTCGACTTCAAGCAGTACGAGGCGGGCATGCGCCACCTTCTCGACACCTACATCCAAGCCAAGCCATCCGAGGTCGTCTCGAACTTCGAGGACACCGGCCTCATCCAGTTGATCGTCAAGCTCGGCGTTGGTGCGCTCGACAAACTCCCGACCGGGATCAAGAAGGACCCCGAAGCGGTGGCTGCGACGATAACCAACAACATGCGCAAGGTGATCGTTGACGAGCGGCCAATGAACCCGAAGTACTACGACCGGATGTCTGAGCTGCTCGACGCACTTCTTGAAGAGCGGCGCACAGGTGCCCTCGAATACAAGGACTACCTGGCGAAACTCTTGGAACAGGCCACCAAACTCGGGAAGGGCGAATCGGAAACCAAGTACCCAGTTTGGGCCGATAACGGTGCCCGCCGTGCTCTTGTCGACTTCTTCCTTCCGGACGACAGCCTGGCGATCGAGGTTGACGAGGCAGTGCGACTATCCAAACCGGACTCCTGGGTCGGCAACCCCATAAAGGAGAAGAAAGTCAAGCTGGCCATCGAGGCAGCGCTGCCCCAGAACTTCGACCGAGTGGATGAACTGTTCGAGCTGGTGAAGGCGCGGCGTGAGTACCGCTAGCAGGTACCTGACCGTTGCAGGCATCGATGTTGACGTCGTCTTCAAGGACATCAAGAATTTGCACATCGGCGTCTACCCACCCATGGGGCGAGTCCGTGTTGCTGCGCCGAAACAGCTCGATGACGATCAGGTACGACTAGCCGTGGTTCAGCGCCTGCCCTGGATCAGGCGCCAGCGTGGCCGGTTGCAGGCCGCCGAGCGGCAGTCGATCCGCGAAATGGTCACAGGCGAGTCGCACTATGTCTGGGGTAGCCGTTACCGTCTCAAAGTCATCGGGCGGCCCGGCCACGGCCACATCGAGATCGAGGGCGACCGGGTGCTGCTCTGCATATCCGAAGGTACGAGCACTGAGCGACGGCGTGAACTGCTCGACCGTTGGTACCGGGAACAGTTGCGGCGAGCGATCCCTGATGTGCTTGGGAAGTGGGAACCCAAGGTCGCTGTGACGGTGCCCAAGTGGAGCATCCGCCGAATGAAGACAAAGTGGGGCTCCTGCAACCGGGAAACGGGCCACATCCGGTTCAACGTCGAGTTGGCCAAGAAGCACCCCGAATGTCTGGAGTACGTCGTCGTACACGAGATGACTCACCTCCTCGAACGGGGTCACGGCGAGCGGTTCTCCAAACTAATGGACAAAGTCCTGCCCGACTGGCGAGCACGGCGAGACCGCCTTAATGAGGCACCTCTCGGGCATGAACAGTGGGTGCGGGCATGAAGTCGTCGGACGATGCTTCGATCGCCCGAAACCCTCGGTGGCGCACCGGCGATCGAGTCTTCGCGAATCTGAGCAGGCCACTGGGCATGTCTAGCCACTGGCGAGCCGTCAGTGTGTCAACCCAACTGCTCAACCGCCTTGCTGGGAGCGGAAGGCTTGATAACTTCCTGCCGGGGACTCTTGTGGTGCCGCTTTCCCTCCAGTGATCGGTCTTGCGAGCAATCCAGTGATCGACCTTCGCCGGGCTACGCTGGCTTCCGGTCACGAAGAGCCTCCGAGAAGTTCCCGGTGTGACCTAGTGTCGACCTCGGTGGCAACAGCGCAGACTGCTCTTGTCGTTGCGGAGGTGAGCCTCGGGGTGTCCGCGGCGGGCGTAGTTCTGAGCTACTTCATGTGGCACCGCTCGGGGGGACGGCTTCGCGTGAAGCTGAGCTACGAGGAACATGGACACGACAGGTTTCAAGATGTGGTCCGGGTCGAAGTGCATAACGTGGGCCGACAGGCGGCAGTACTGCGATCGGTTCAGCTCGGAAGGCGAGTTCAAGTACCTGCGACTCCACATACTCCGATCTTCCGAACTACCTACGAAATAGACTTGCTGCCAAATCCTCAGGAGCAAACGCGCATGATTGCACCCACGGATTTTGTGGCCTTCGACACTCCCGTGAGCACAATCGTAAACTTCTGGGGTCCGGGTCTAACGCTCTCACTTCAGGCATGTGCGAAGCGCGGCGACCAGAAGGTGTCCGAGTCGACCGTAATTCAGATTCGGACGCCTCGGAGTGACTGAACGGGTCCGCAAGTTCATCTTCACGTGATGATCAGGCCGTTGTGTGCGGATTCTGAGCCGTTCCGGACACCCGTTCCAATCGAATCCGTACACCGATGGGCCAGACCAGCCCGACTTGTCCGCGGTGGTCGAAGTCAACGATGCACAAGTCAAACGAGATACAGTACCGAATCCCCAGAACGCAGCTCTGCCCCCTGACCTGGCCTGTTCATTCGCTCCAGTTCGCCGTCGTTCGGTCCAGGAACTTTCCCAAGTCGCCATTGCAGGGTAGGTCGGCGGTGATGACGACGAGTAGTTGTCAGTGGTTTGCGGGCAGCCGGCTCAGGGTATCGCAGCGTACGCGGTGGCTAGCAGGCGCGGCCTCGACGTGACCCGCCGGCAACGCCCCGCAGCGAACGGCCCAATGGCGAGCGGCTCAACTAATCAAGCGCCCTCGCGTGCGGCCTGCTCGAGCGTCCCGTACTCCTCGTCGGTGAGCATCAAGGTGTGAGCGACGCCGAAGTATGAGGCGAGTCGCTCGATGCCGCGATCCATGTCGTCCCTGTCACCCATGTGGACCCCCTGCACCTTGATCGTGATAGGTCCAGGAACCGAACTCGGCTCGATGTCGACGAACACCGGGATGACCAGTTTGCGACTACCCCATACTGCCGCCGTCTCCCAGATGACGAACGGGCTCACCGCGCTCGCCTCGGTGAGTACCACGACGAGCGCACTCGAGCCCAGCAAGCCCTCATCGAAGAGGCGCCTCGAGGGATCGTCGCCCGGTTCGACGCTGGCCGGCGAGAGAAAGACCTCGACGCCGGGCAGCCTCGACTCGAGGATCGGCTTCAATGCGTTCGCGACCTTCTTGCTCGTGCCCTTCGCCCACGAAAGGAAGAGGACGGGGTCGGCCGGTGGGACGATCATCGAGAACTCGTATCGGTGGATCTCGGGGTCAGCGTCGAGCACAGGCGTCATCCCCAGGTTCTCTCGCGACATCTCTGCCCGGATCTCGTCCTGCCTGGCGACGAACTCGGTTACCGTCGTCACGCCTCGGAATCGCCGGACGAACCTGCGGTCTACCTGAAGCTCCCACCTGGTGTCGGTTCTCGAGGAGTCTCCGAACGGCGAAGGGTGTTCGAGCTTCAGGACCTCGTAGGCGCGCAACATGAGCCCGCTGTGGCGGTCAGATGGGAAGGTCGTCAGCCGGTCCTCGCTGGTCACGGTGAGTGGGTCGTCGGCCGACAGATACGACTCGACAGCCCGCTGCACCGCCTGCATGCAGACGCCGATGAGACGGCTCGCATCCGGCAACCACATCAGGTGGCGGAGCTGGAGGCTCAGGCTGTCGGCGTGCAGCGGGCGCGCCTCCCAGGCCACCCTCGGCTTCGCGTCGACGGCACGCTGAACCTCTACGTCACCGTCTGTCCGGTCGAACCGACGCTGCAGGCTTATTACGTCTGGCCAGGCTCCGTCGACAAGGAACAGCTGGTAGGCCGCCTCGACGAGGGCCGTGTTTCTCTCGACCCACGCCTTGGCTTCCGCAGCCGAGTCCTGCATCGGGCTGTCCACGACCGTACGATACGCTCCCCGGAAGCTCGGACCTAGGCTCGGTTAGCAACGAGCCAGAGCGCCATGCCGAAAAGGTCACCACGCGCGAGCAGTCGACGCGGATAATGCTGGCCGAGACAGCAGCCCCACCCGATGTTGCCATCCCGAGCTGATTCCGCGTCTGCGGCTCCCCGAGAGTTAGGCGAGAAGCGAAGCGCCTGTTATGAGGACTTGGGGATCGTTCAGCCCTGGTGCGCTGAACTCGAGAGCCACGCGGGCGCGTCAGCCCTCTCATCCCGCGGCCATCCCCCGACGCCGCCGTTCACAGTCGTCCGAAGCAGTGTGGATGACTCAATGACCTGCTCTGATCTGATCGTTCGCCGTAGTCCGCCAGAATCCGGCAAAACAACGTTCCCAGTGTGGAGCTCGATCCTTCGAGGAAGCGGGAGCACGCCCCGGTCGAGTTCGTCGAGGCTTGGTTCAACCAACAACAGCCCACTGCTCGCATAGCGGCCCAGTAAACCGGTTCCCCTCAACGCTAGCTGTCGCCGAGTGGCTACGGCGCAGCCCTAACTAAGCGCACTGCGATCTCCCCACGGGCAGCTCCTCCCGTCCCATCAAGCTGCTTCGGATTGGACAGCATTACGATACAACTCTTCTTGCTTCATTCCGCGAGCGAGAGGCGATACCCCTGGAGACAGGTGTGCTCTCTCACTATCCGAGACGTATCATCCGCTCGCTCAACTGTCTCATCTGCCGCGAATGCCGAGCCTCGAATGTCTTCTTCAGACTGTGACCCGGAACATCGAACAAGTCCTCGAAATAGACAGTGTCGCTCTCCGTCATCTGACATTTCTCAACCGCCGTCTTGGCGAGCTGCGCCAGTGCGCGCGGAGCTGACACGGTCTCCTCCGCCAACACGAAGTACAGTGCCGCGCCGTTGACATGGCTAATACTCACCCCGTTGTGCGTAGCTTGGTCGATTACCTGGCTGGCAAACACATACGCACGGTCGAGCAACGAGACCTCGGGCATCACAACGCGGTGGCCAACGGGTATCCGCGTAAGCATGTCTGGCCCATCACCGGGGGGCTTCTTTTCGATTCGCTCGATCATTCCTGCGAGAGACCCACCGGTACTCCCTATAAACACGAAGAGCACGCCGCCCGAGTACCTGGAAGACATTCTCGGGAAGATTAGGCCATAGCTCGCACCGTCCAAGGCCTTGTCAACTTCATCCACAATGCACGTCACAGGAAATGGCCCCCGGTTGATCTCCTCCAACTTCGCCCCCACCTTCGCTAAGTTGTCTTCGAGCAAGTTGATGTGAACGACGTTTGCACCGCAGTCTCTGGCGACTGCCTTCACGAATTCTGTCTTGCCTGTGCCTGACTCCCCGAAGATCAAGAAATTCTCGGCAACTGGGCTTGTGCCACGGAGGCACCTAGACATCGTCCTTGCCCAGCCGTGTAGGGTCGTCCGCGCTCGCTCCTCGGAGCGTACGTACCCAGGCAGCACGGTTGCACGCGCTACCGAAATGGTCTCGATGCTGTTTGCGAGATCCTCTGCATCGGCGTCGTGCCGTTTCTCGACCTGAAAGCCTTCACCACCGAGGCCGTCCCTTGAGGCACACCACAGAAGGGACGCACTTGGTGCGCCCCGATTCCGAGCTTCCGTTATGGCAGTGACCAAAGTCGCCGCTAGACCACCAGAACTTGGCGAGCCGTTATCTTCCCAGGCAAGCTGCGGTGAGATAAACAACAGACAACCGCCCCCTCCGCCGCCCGTGGCCTTCGTTCCCAGGCACTCGGCCTCATGAGCCTCAGCAAAGCCCAGCTCAAGCGCCGAGCGCACGGCCGCAGCTTCCGGCCAGTTTAACCCGAGCACATCCAGCAGCGATCCGACGGCTCCCACTGCATCAGCCAGCTGCTTAGGGTGTCGCTCAGCCGCGGCTTGCCGGCCCTCGGTGTAAGAGAGGAGTGCCGACAGAACGCGAAGCCCGCCTATGCGCAAAGTACCGAGCAGCTGCGCTATCAGGTCACCGCTGCGGCGCCTGTCAACCTTGGTGAGACGGATCGTTCACTGGTTTGATGAGTCGGCGGCCTCCTCCTTCGGCTGGTTGATCCACGCCGCTGCAGGGAGGGCCGGCGGAGTGGGGATCTTGCGG
>Ga0187852_1000473_pt1 | contig 43157 bp, 35 predicted proteins | sample June2016WEW_6_40_FD_134511 | JGI IMG/M metagenome (GOLD analysis project Ga0187852, IMG submission 134511) | Peatland microbial communities from SPRUCE experiment site at the Marcell Experimental Forest, Minnesota, USA - June2016WEW_6_40 | ecosystem: Environmental > Terrestrial > Soil > Wetlands...
AGAACGTTTGGTTAACGCCGGCATGTGTTACCGACCTGCCGCCACAACTTTTGTTCAAAATCCCCTCCGGAAAACTTCACCCTCCAGTGCATCCATCGTTCAGCTGGCTAAGGATTGGGGATTCGCCCAGGAACATCTTGCCACGAATCGTGTGTGTAAGGACTCCAAGTCCTGGGAGCGCTGGCGTCCCGCCGGCGAGTTCGATTCAGTCCGTCTTCAGCCAACGAGCCGGCGGGACCCGTCCTCCGTAGTCCCGCAAAGCGGGACGGAGGGTGGACGCCGGTGCTCCCAGTAGGGAAAAGACTGATGAATTGTGCCCAATTCATCCCCCGCCCGGCAACGAGTTGCCACCCCTGGCATAACCAAAAATGGTGATTGCCCTCGCCGACGCGTTTTTGAGATAGTCCCCCCCGCAAAATAAAAAATTCCACTTTAACCCCCATCAACCATGAGCTCGCAGAATAACATCGAAAAATCATTCACCCTGGCGAAAGAACGTTACGCCGAACTGGGCGTGGACGTGGATCGCGTGTTGAAAAATCTGGAGAAAGTCCCCGTGTCCCTCCATTGCTGGCAGGGCGACGACGTGGGCGGCTTTGAAAATTTCGGCGGGACGCTCGGCGGCGGACTCGTCGCCACCGGCAATTATCCCGGCAAGGCCCGCACCCCGCAGGAACTCCGCGCCGACGCCGAGAAGGCGCTGTCGCTCATCCCCGGCAAACATCGCTTCAATTTGCACGCGTTTTACGGCGATTTCGGCGGCAAGAAGGTGGACCGCAACCAAATCCGCCCCGAACATTTCCAGAGCTGGATTGATTGGGCCAAATCCATCGGCATCGGCATGGATTTCAACCCCACCTGTTTCTCGCATCCGAAGGCAGCCGACGGCTTTACGCTGTCGCACCCGGACAAGGCCATCCGCAAGTTCTGGATCGAGCACTGCATCCTCTGCCGCGAAATCGGCGCCGTCATGGGCAAGGCGATCGGGTCCCCCACCGTCACCAACATCTGGGTTCCCGACGGCATGAAGGACACGCCCGCCGACCGGCGCGGTCCGCGCGAGCGGCTCGCCGCGGCGCTGGATGAAGTGTTCCAGAAGCCACTGGATCCCAAACACAACCTCGACGCCATCGAAGGCAAGCTGTTTGGCATCGGCGCGGAAAGTTACACCGTGGGCATGCACGAGTTTTATCTCGGTTACGCGGTCAAGAACCAGAAGCTGGTCTGCCTCGACGCCGGCCATTTTCACCCGACGGAAAACATGTCGGACAAGATTTCGTCCGTGCTCTGTTTCGTGCCGGAAATCCTGCTGCACGTCAGCCGCGGCGTCCGCTGGGACAGCGACCACGTGGTCATCCTGGACGACCCCTTGATGGCCATCGCGCAGGAGCTGGTGCGCGGCGATTACCTCGGCCGCACGCATATCGGGTTGGATTATTTTGACGCCAGCATCAACCGCATTGCCGCGTGGACCATCGGCGGGCGCAACATGCTCCGCGCCCTGTGCATCGCCATGCTCGATCCGATTGACAAGCTCAAGAAGCTCGAACTTGCTGGCGACTATACCTCGCGCCTCGCGCTGATGGAAGAGGCCAAGTCCATGCCGTTCGCGGCGGTGTGGGATTATCACTGTCTCAAGCACGGCGCGCCCGTCGGCGAGGCATGGCTCGCGGAAGTGAAGCAGTACGAGAAAAGCGTGCTGTCCAAACGCAAATAGCGCAGCGAAAAACCGGCCACGAATGAAACCAGACGGCGGCACGAATGCCGTTGGTCCGGAGTTGTTCGTGGCGTTTGAAAGGAAAAACCTATGAATGAAGCTGCTCAAGCAACGACGAATCCGGCGCTGGGCGTGTTGATTTTCGCGCTGGGAGGATTGGCGGGCGCGGTGTTTTACCTGCCGTTCAAGAAGGTCAAGAACTGGGCGTGGGAGAGCTACTGGTTCATCTACGCCGTGTCCGGGCTGGTGCTCGTGCCGTGGCTCCTGGCGTTCGCCACCTCGCCGAACCTGCTGACCGTGCTCAAGAATGCGCCGGGCAATGAACTGAAGTACTGTTTCCTTTGCGGAGCGATGTGGGGCGTGGGCGGGCTGACGTGGGGATTGATGATCCGTTTCCTCGGCGTCGGTCTCGGCCTGGCCTTGGGCTGCGGCATCTGCTCGGCCGCCGGGACGCTGGTCCCCAAAATTCTGCGGGGTGAATTCGGACAGCTCTTCGAGTCGGGGTCGGGCATCGTGTCCTTCATCGGCGTCCTGATTTCGCTCGCCGGCATCGTCATGGTCGGCCTGGCGGGCATGTCGAAGGAAAAGGAACTGCCGGAGGCGGAGAAGAAAAAGGCCGTGGCGGAATTCAATTTCAAGAAGGGCATTCTGGCGGCGGCCTTCTCGGGTCTGATGAGTTCGGGCATGGGCTGGGGGCTGGTGGGCGGTCCCAACGTCCAGAAACTGGCCGAGAGCACGGCCCCGGTCACGTCTCCCACGTGGAGCGGCATGCCGGTGCTGGTGGTGGTGTTGCTGGGTGGATTTGCGGTGAACGCCGTCTGGTGCCTGTTCCTCAACGTGAAAAACAAGACCACGGGCGACTACGTCAAGTCTGCCACGCCGCTCATCGGCAACTTCATTTTCGCCGGCATCGCGGGCGCCATCTGGTGTTCGCAGTTCATCTGCTTCAAGACCGGCGAGCCGGCGATGGGCAAGACCGCCTATGTGGGCTGGGCGTTGTTGATGGCCTGCCAGATTCTGTTCAGTTCCCTGATTGGCGTGGTTTTCCTTCGTGAATGGAAAGGCACCAGCGGCCGGACCAAGTCGCTTCTGACCATCGGTCTGGCGCTGTTGATTTTGACGACCGTGGTGAGCGGCTATGGCGGTTACCTGGGCCAGCAGGCGGCCAAGGAAGCGGCCCCGGTCCCGGTTCAAGAAGCCACGCCGCCCCCGACTTGATTACGCTTCAATCTCCGACGAATTTGGCCGCCCCCCAAACGGAGGCGGCCTTTCTTATTCACATTGCTGCGCGGAAAATCGCACACCATTCCTCATTGGGAACAGGCACATTGGTAGGGCGCGTCACTCCGTGCGCGCCGTGAACCGCGTTAGAACGGGCGGCGGGCAGAGGACTGCCCGCCCTACCTAGATTTGTCGCCAAAAAGTAACGGCGTAGCGGTCCCGCCCTGCGGGAGCAGAGCGCCGCCATTTTTCAAACAAAATTGAAGGGTAAAATATTGGTGGTGATATTGGCGGCTTTCTTCCGAAAGCCACTACGACAAAGGGATCACGCGGCGGGAAGCCGCGTTCACTGGCAGGCAGAGATGCCTGCCTCCACGGTGGCGGCACGCTTCCCAGCGTGCCAGTAATGGCGGCTTCCAGCCGCCAGTTCGGTGCGGGTGCCAGGTTGTGCCCCAACCTAACCCTTGCCGAGTTGCTGCATCCACTTCGCGCGATACGCTTGGAGCGCTGGGGCCCGATCGCCCGGAAGGGGTTCAATCTGACGGTACTTCACGCCCAAGGAAGCAGTGTTCACCTTGTACGGATGGACGCCCAAGCATGCCGCCTTGCCGGCAATGGCGGCCCCGAGGGTGGTCGTCTCGGTGACTGCCTGGCCGCTCCGGTCAAACATTGCGTACACCGGATGGCCGGTCAACGTTGCCAGCAACGACCCAAACAACGGGTCTTTTGAGCCACCGGCGGTCAGCACGATGGGCACGCTGACATCGGATGAAATGGCCGCAACCTGATGGGCCGTGGTCATTGCCGTCAGCAGGTTGCTCACGAGGCAGGCGGTAACCCCGTCACTAAAAAACGCTGGTTCGTTGATAATCCGGCCTTTGACCTGCGGGAACGGGCCGGTGCCGTGGTTGGACGGATTGATGTTGGGCAGCACGAAGCAGTCGGCGGCCTGCAACACCCTGCCCCATCGCCTGGCATCCCCCGAATTGTCGAACCCGCGCCCCTTGGATTGGGCGAGTTTCTTCAAATACGAGAAATCCGCGCCGCCACCGTATCGGGCGGTGACGACCGGTTCGCCGTCCACGGTTCCTTGAATGATGATGTCGCGGGTGTAGCCATCGCCCGGCACTTTGGCCGCGCCGCCCATCAGGGCGATCATCGTCCAGGTGCCGGCTTCCACCTGCAGCACCGGTTTGCCGACGGCAGCGGGATAGGCCTGATAAAACGTCGAAAGGATGGGAAGGTGCGAGAGGCAGGTGTCATGCCCACCCGGAACCACCAGCGGCTGGGTGGAAAGTTTCAACTGTCCGGCCTGCGCGGCGGGCATGGTGCCGATGGATTGGTAGCAAACGGAACGTTGCGCGGGCACGAGTTGCTGAAAGCCTTTGACCTGCCGGCTGGCCTTGCTGGGGGTGCCGGGTTTATCGCGGACATCGCGTGTGCCGGTGTGACACATCCAATAGCTGTGTTCATTGCCGGCCTGCTTGATGGCGGCAAGGTAATCGTCGCCGATAAAATGTCCGCCCATGAGCGCCCCGTACTGGCCGAAGCCCGCCGCCCCGGCCAGCAACTGCGGCCGAACCATCTCCTCGTACAACAACCGCTTCAACAACGTCAACGAACCCGGAAAATCCCGGATCGAACCAGTCTCCTGAAAGAATTCCTCCCGCGAGCCGGCCAGCTTGGCGAACTGCTCGTTGACCGCCTCCGGATACCCCTGCGTGTAGGCCAGCGTCAGCCGCTGGCCGGGCACTTCCATCAGCGTGTTGTCGGCACTCACCAGGCCGCCCGAAGCGCCGCGCGCGACCGGCGCCACCACGGCTGCCGCGTGGTGCTTCTCCGGCAATGATTGAATCATTGAATCAAACCAGTCGAATTCCCTGCCGGTGGCATTGCAGGCCAGGCCGTCACTTTGCGCGACCGGAGTTTCGGTGGTTGCGGAATGCACGGTGGCCAGGGTCTCGAAATCCAGGGTTTCCAGCTTGATGTTCGAGGCCCCATCCACGGGAACCAGAATTGTCTTGGCGTTCATGTTGTCTCCCCGTTGATGCCCGCGATCCGGTGGAGTCGCGGATTGGAATTATTTTTAGTTTAATGCCGGTTTCTCTGCTGTTTCTCTGTTATGAATGAAAGCGCTCGCCGGGACTGTTTTGGCAAAGTTAGTCAAACGGGCGACAAGGAACAAGCGGCAAGTCTCGCCGGGGGTTGCCTGGGCTTGAAAAAATTCAACCGTTTGAGCCAGGGGTGAGAGACATTATTGAAAGGGAAATTCAAAAGCCCTTGGCAGAGGTGTGGCCAAAAACGCTTGCACAGTGGGAGGACAATTTCAGGCGCGATACCGAGCCTGAGCAAGAAATCGGCGTCTGGTGTCGAATCGCCGAAAGGTTTGCGGAATTCTCCAAATCCGAGCGTCTGAACCAAGCGCAAAGGCAGGAATGTTTCGCCATCATGTTGCATTGTTCAACCGTTCCAGCAGAGCAGGTCCTGGAGGTGGTCACGTTGAAAGCCCTGACGCGGGAACAGGCGCGATGTGCGATTGAGGCATTCTTGAGAGCCAAGAATTGAACGGTAAAGGGGTCGATTTTGTTGCACGTTAATTGCCGACATACAAAGCCGCATGAATATTTTGACCGTACGCCCTCATGTTCGAGTTTTCGGACAGGACGCCGGCAAATGCGCCCAGCGAAGAATCAATTCCAGCCACTCGTTGAAATTTACGCTCATAAACGATTTCGTAAAATGACGCTTCCTCCCGCGCGATTACAAACTTGAGAACGCCTCGTCAAAAACTTCCAGCAGAAAATCCGCGTCCGCCTGCGTGATGCACATCGGCGGCGCGAAACGAATCGTCTGTCCCCACAAGCCGCCTTTGCCGATGAGCAAGCCCAACTCGCGCGCCGTTTCCAAAACCTGCGCGCACTCGGCGGACGCCGGTTGTTTCGTCGCGCGGTCTTTGACCATCTCGATGCCGATCATCAAACCTTTGCCGCGCACATCACCGATGATTTTGTGCTTCGCCTTGAGCTTGTTCAACCCGGCGTGGATGTGGTTGCCGAGCTTGAGCGAGTTCGCCTGAAGATTTTCTTTCTCGATGACTTCAAGGACGGCTTTGCCCATCGCGCTGACGACGGGGTTGCCGCCAAACGTGTTGAAATGGATTTTGCCCTGCAACGTGGCGGCAATCTGCGGCGTGGTGACGACAGCGCCGAGCGGCGCACCGTTGCCGATGCCCTTCGCCAGCGTGACGATGTCGGGAATCACGCCCTGCGTCTCGAAGCCCCAGAAATGCGTGCCCGTGCGGCCAAAGCCCGTCTGCACTTCGTCCGCGATGCACACGCCGCCCGCGGCGCGGATGTGTTCGTAAGTGTGCTTGAGATAACCTTGCGGAAATTCCACGAAACCGCCGACGCCTTGAATGGATTCCGCGATGAACGCCGCGACCTTGCCCGGCGTGGCGTAATCAATCAGCGACTTCACGTCGTCGGCGTATTTTTTCCCGGCGTCCGCGTCGTCGTAGCCAAACGGCCCGCGATAGGGATACGGCGCGAGCGCGTGATGCACGCCGAAGCTGTGCGGCACGTTGAACTTCCACGTGCTGTGCGCGGTGACGGCCATGCCCGACGCGTTGCCGCCGTGGTAGGCGTTGCGCAACGCAATCACGTCGTAGTTGCCCGTGTAAAGCCGCGCCATCAGCAGCGCCAGATCGTTCGCCTCCGAACCGGAGTTGACGAAATAACAAATCTTCAGGTCGCCCGGCATTTTGGACGCGAGCTTCCGGGCGTATTCGGCAACGTTCGGATGCAGATAAATCGTCGTCGAGTGCTGGAGGATTTCACTTTGTTTCCGCGCCGCCGCGACGACGTGCGGATGGCAATGGCCGACGCTGATGGTCACGATGCCGCCGATGCCGTCGAGGTAGCGTTTGCCCGTGTCGTCCCACAGATATTGCATGCTGCCCTCCACGAGCATGAGGGGCTTTTTGTAATAAAGGAAGATGCCGGGGTTCATGAACTGCTTGCGCAGCGCCAGCACTTCATCGGCGGACGGACCGGTATATTTTTGCGGTTGGTGACTTGTGGGGGGCAACGGGATGTTTTTCATAAATAAAATCAAAGTTTCGGCGCAAGTTTGCGCAAGGCAAGATAAATGGCGAACGCCACCGCGAAACCGATGAACCAGGCGTAATTGTAAAGCTGCGCGAGAAATGCCGGAACGCTTTCGGGCGACAAGGCTTTCACGTGCACCAGAAAACCGGGCAGGCTCGGCAACGCGCCCACCACGAACGCGATGAGCGCCACAAGGCTGAAGCCGTTGGTGAAACGATACTCCCCATCGGCCTGGTAAAGTGCCGTGACGTTCAGTTTGCACCGGCGACAAACAAAATAGTCCGCGATCAGAATCCCGCCAATTGGCCCGAGCAACGCGCTGTAAGCGATGAGCCAGGTAAAAATGTAGCCCGTCGGGTCGGCGACCAGTTTCCACGGCATCATCAGCACGCCAATGATGCCGGTGATGAATCCGCCGCGGCGGAAGGAAATTTTCCTCGGCGCGAGATGCGCGAAATCATTCGCGGGGCTGACGACGTTGGCGGCAATGTTTGTCGCCAGCGTCGCGAGGCACAGCGCGAGCATGGAACCGACCAGCACAACGGGATTTTGAAATCGTGTCAGCACGTCCACCGGGTCCCAAATGGTGTGGCCGAAAATAATCATCGTCGCCGACGTGACCGCGACGCCGATGAACGAGTAAAGCGCCATCGTCAGCGGCAGGCCGAGCGCCTGGCCGATGACCTGGTCGCGCTGCGATTTCGCGTAACGCGAGAAGTCGGGGATGTTCAGCGAGAGCGTCGCCCAAAAACCGACCATGCCGGTGAGCGCCGGGAAGAAATAGGAAAAGAATTTTCCGGCCTGCGGCTGGCCCGCGTCGAATTGCGACGGCTGCGAGAGAATCGGCCCGAACCCGCCCGCCTTGCGCCAAGCCCACCACAGCAACAGCAATCCGAGCGCGATGAGCAGCGGCGCTTTGATGTTCAGCAGAAACCGGATGGTGTCAATGCCGCGATAAATGACCCACATGTTGATGCCCCAGAAAAACAGGAAACAAAGGAATTGTCCGCCGGTGATGCCGAGCCAGTTCGCCGCCGGTTCGGGATGCAGCCCGGAAATCGTCACGCAAATTTTGTAAATCGCCTCGCCGCCAATCCACGTCTGGATGCCGAACCAGCCGCAGGCGACGAGCGCGCGGAGAATGGCCGGCACGTTCGCGCCTTTTGTCCCGAACGAGGCGCGGCAATAGACCGGAAACGGAATTCCGTAAAGTGTTCCGGCGTGCGCGTTCAAAATCATCGGCGCCAGCACGATGAGGTTGCCGAGAAAAATCGTGAGCACCGCCTGCCACCAGTTCATGCCGCCGCCGATGAGCGACGACGCGAGCATGTAAGTGGGGATGCACGCGGACATGGAAACCCACAGCGCGGCGAAACTCAACATGCCCCATTTGCGCCGCGATTGCGGCACGGGCGCGAGGTCGGCGTTGAACAGCCGGCTCTGCTTGATGCCGGCTTCGACATCGGGCGCGTTGGCGGCAAGGCCGGAGGAAGTGGGCATAAAATTAAATTGTCATTCTGTTAAAATCAGTTTCGAAATTAAGCGCATTCGTCTTTCTGCGCGCGGCATTATGATGTCAATGTAATCATCTTTTAGCATTCGCAAATATGCTGATGCAGAGAAAACGTGAACCGCTTTGCCGTTCAAATATCGGCGTTTGCTGTAAGGGCTTTTTATGGATTCGCCAATATAAAACCAGAAACAAAGGAGTGGAATGGGTGTAATATTTTCGTAACCGCGTGGTCTTTTCATCGGCTCAAGAACTTTGGAAATATGCTTACCAGGAATTGTTTCTGATGCGAAAATATTATTCCAATTTCTTTTGGAATAAGACTGAAGCTCTTGCTCGGTTGCGTTTGATTTCAATTCCTTCCCGCCAATGGCATATACCGCCCAATTTTTAACTTCGACTTGATAAAGCTCGCCTTTTCCTCGCGATTTTTTTAACAGCCATCCGTCAAGTCTCGAACCTTTTAGGCTGCCACGATTGCATTTGTAAGTGAGAATCTTACTTTCTGCGCCTTCGTTTGACTTCCAATAGTGCTGCAAAATTCCAAGCAATAAATCCTCCCCCAAGAGTCCAATGATTGCGGTGACATCCGAACCGTCGTGACTTTCACTTTTCGCCCTTTCATCAAAAAATTCGATTATTTTTTTGGGGGCAATCTTCATTTCATTTTGCTAGTCGAATGATTTACCCGCGTTGTTTCAACGGCACGACGCGCCGCTCGCCCGGCCCGGTGTATTTGGACAACGGCCGGATGAGCCGGTTGTTCGCGAGTTGCTCCATGACGTGCGCCGTCATGCCCGTGATGCGCGCCATCACAAAAATCGGCGTGAACATGTCAATATCAATGCCCATCATGTAATAGGTCGGGCCGGACGGGAAATCGAGGTTCGGGAAAATGCCCTTCTGCTCAATCATCGTGGCCTCCAGAATGTCCGAGATTTCCAGCCATTTTTCGTGCCCGGTGAAGGCGGCCATCTTCCGCGCGTATTTTTTCATCGTCGGCACGCGCGAATCGCCCTTCTTGTAGACGCGGTGGCCGAAGCCCATCACCTTGCGTTTCTCGCGGAGCGCAGCGAGCAACCAGTCGCGGGCGCGGGCCGGTTCGCCGATTTCCAACAGCATCCGCATCACCGCCTCGTTCGCACCGCCGTGCAACTGGCCCTTGAGCGACGCGATGCCAGCGGTGACCGCGCCGAAAATGTCCGTCAGACTCGATACGACCACGCGCGCGGAAAACGTGGAGGCGTTGAATCCATGTTCGGCGTAGAGCACCAGCGACACCTCGAACGCGCGCACCACTTCCGGCGCGGGCACTTTGCCGAAACACACGTGGAAAAAATTCTCCGCGATGCTCAAGTCGCCGCGTGGCGGGATGAAATCACGCCCTTTGCGCTGGCGGTAAAACGATCCAATCACCGTCGGGATTTTCGCCAGCAGGTCCACGGCACGGTTGAGATTCGCGGCGGCGTCCGTTTTTTCCGGCGCGGCGTCTTCCACGCCAAGGAAACTGACCGCCGTTCGCAACACGTCCATCGGGTGCGCGGTGCGCGAAGATTTATGGATCACGTCAAGCAGCGCCGGACTGATGTTGCGGCGCGCCCGCTCGTCGGCCTGAAAAGATTTCAGTTCGGACGCATTCGGCAACTCGCCGTGCCAGATGAGCCACGCCACCTCCTCGAAGCTGCATTGCTCGGCCAGCTCCTGCACGGGATAGCCGCGATACACCAGCGAGTTGATCTCCGGCATCACCTTCGAGATGCGCGTCGTGTCCACAACCACGCCGTCCAAGCCGTGATGAATGACTTCGGTTTCGTTGCTCATTGTTTTGCCTTCCATTAAATTGTAGCTTCCTCTCATTAACCCCTGGCTTTAGCCAGGGGTTTCGTGTCGCCGAATCGCAAAACCGTTTCAACGGTTTCCACGCGCATTCGACAGTCAGGAAACCGTTAAAACGGTTTCGCGTCATCCACGTCTATCACACCCGGCTGAAGCCGGGTGTTAATGAGAGCATCCGCTTTTCACAACTTGAAATTGAACACGTCCTTGTCGAACTGCTCGTAATCCTTGTAGTGAATCAACTCGTAAAGCGCCGCGCGCGTCTGCATCTCCTTGAGCAACGATTCTTGCGTGCCCGCTTTTTTCAAAACGGCCAGACCATCCTCCACCGTTTTCATCGCCAGCCGCAGCGTCGTCACCGGATAAATCACGATGTTGATTCCCAGATCGGAAAGCTGTTTTGCCGTCAGCAATTTGGTTTTGCCGAACTCCGTCATGTTTGCCAGCAATGGAACTTTGATGGCCTTGCGGAACTTTTCAAACTCGTCTTCATCCGCCAGCGCTTCGGGAAAAATCGCGTCCGCGCCGGCGTCAACGTAAGTCTTCGCCCGCGCCATCGCGCCGTCCAAACCTTCGGAAGCCCGCGCATCCGTCCGCGCCATGATGACAAAATTCTTGTCGCGTCGTGCGCTCGCAGCGGCGCGGATTTTTTTAACCATGTCGGCGGCGGACACGAGCGATTTGTTGTCGAGATGCCCGCAGCGTTTTGGATTCACTTGATCTTCCAGATGACAGCCGCACAGCCCCGCGTCTTCAAGCGTTTGAATCGTGCGCGCCACGTTCAGCGCTTCGCCGAAACCCGTGTCTGCGTCAATCAGCGCGGGCAAATCTGTCGCGTGTGCAATCGCGCCGCCTCGTGCCGCGACTTCGGACAACGTCGTCAGCCCGATGTCCGGCAAACCCAAATCCGCCGACAGCGCCGCGCCGGAAACATAAACGCCTTCAAATCCCTGACGCTCGATAAACATTGAAACGAGTGGAGAGAACGCGCCGGGAAATCGCAGCAGCTTGCCCGACTTCAGCGCCGCGCGAAGCCCGGCTCGTTTCTGTGCAGAAGATTTTCTGGCGGACAACATAAGTCAAAAAATGCCACGTTTATCGCGCGCGGCGCAAGTCAGTTGTCCCGGCAGCAGCACGACGTTCAACGTGCCAGGTTCGTTTGCTTTCAATTCACCCAAACGCTGCGCGGCCTTGATGAACCGCTCGCCTTCCTCGCGTGAAATCAAATCCTCCGTGAGCGTTTGAAACTTGCGGAGGTAATTCGCGCGGGCGAACGGACGCGCGCCGAGCGGATGCGCGTCGGCCACGGCGATTTCGTCAACGAGTTTGCGGCCGTCGTTGAAAATAATTTCCACGCGACCGCCAAAGGCTTTTTCGTCCGGATTGGTCGAGTGATAGCGCCGCGTCCACTCCTTGTCCTCGACCGTTTTGATTTTTTGCCAGAGCGCGACGACGTCGGAATGTTGCGCAACTTCGGGCGCGTAGCTTTTGATGTGATGCCAGAAACCGGTGTGCAGCGCGGCAGCGAAGATGAACATCAGACTGTGGTCGAGCGTCTCGCGGCTGGCGCGCGGATCGTATTTCTGCGGATCGTTCGCGCCGCTGCCGATGACCGCGTGCGTGTGATGACTCGTGTAAATCGTCACCTCACGGATGGATTTCAGATCAGGAATATTTCCGCGCAACCGGAACGCCAGATCAATCCACGCCTGTGCCTGATACTCGGCGGAATGTTCCTTCGTGTAGGAATCAAGAATCGCGCGGCACGGCTCGCCGGGCGCAGGCAGCGGTACGTCGTAGCTTGCATCTTTGCCGCCGAGCATCCACGCGATGACGCTGTCCTCGCCCTCGTAAATCGGCGACGGACTTTTCTCGCCGCGCATCGCGCGATCCACGGCCTCGATGGCGAGCTTGCCGGCGTGGGCAGGCGCGTAGGCTTTCCAACTGGAAATCCCGCCCTTGCGCGATTGCCGCGTGGAAAAACCGACATGCACCGCCTGTTGCACCGCCTGATAAATCGTGTCCGTGTCGAGGCCGAGCATCGCGCCGATGCCGGTGGCGGCGGACGGACAAAGATGCGCGATGTGATCCTTCTTGTGCTCGTGCAAACAGATGGCGCGCACGAGGTCCATTTGAATTTCGTAAGCAACGACCACGCCCCGCAGCAACTGCGCGCCAGTGCAACCGCATTGCTGCGCCACGGCGAGCAGCGGCGGGATGTTGTCGCCAGGATGCGAATAATCCGCCGCGAGAAACGTGTCATGCATATCCAATTCGCGCACGGCGACGCCATTTGCCCACGCCGCCCACTCGCACTCGAATCGCTGCTCGCTCGGCAAACCAAACAACGTCGCACCCTTCGCGCGCGGATGTGCCAGCGCCTGCGTGCGCGCGTTGGCGACCGGTTCGCGATTGATGGCAGCGATGGCAACGGCGGCATTGTCAATGACGCGGTTGACGACCATCTCCGCGACTTCGGGAAAAATTGGCGCATTGTCCGTCGCGATGCCGGCGAGTTTCCACGCCAGTTGCCCCGTCTTCGGCAGCGGAACTTTCGACGGGTGGACTTTGACGTGGTGAGAGATCATGCCGCCGGCTCTTTTCTGCGGCTTAGAAATGGCTCGGCTTGCGCTGGAGGAATTTTCCGCGACCGAGTTTGCCGACGAATTCACCATCGCGCGCCGCAACTTGCCCACGCACGGTGACGACGCTGGGGCGGCCTTCAATTTTCCAGCCCTCGAACGCGCTATAATCCACGTTCATGTGCTGCGTCTTGGCGGAAATTTTTCCGCGATAATTCGGGTCGAACACCACGAGGTCGGCATCTGCGCCGGGCTGGATCGTGCCTTTGCGCGGAAACAAATCGAACGTCTTCGCGACCTGCGTGCTGGCGGCGTTCACGAACGTATGCAAGTCAATCTTCCCCGCCTTCACGCCATAGGTGTAAAGCAGGTTGATGCGTTCTTCCAGCGACGGAATGCCGTTGGGAATTCTGGTGAAATCATTTTTGCCCATCGTCTTTTGCGTCTTGAAATCGAATGGACAGTGGTCAGTGGCGACGGTTTGCACGAGGCCGTCGCGGAGGCCGTTCCAGAGAATTGCCTGATTCCGCTTGTCGCGCAGCGGCGGAGACATGACGTATTTTGCGCCCTCGAATTTCGGCCGCTCGGCGCAGGTTTTGTCGAGCGTGAGATATTGAATCAGCGTTTCAACCGCCACGCGCACGCCGCGTTGACGGGCGGCAATGGCCTGGTCAAGCGCTTCCTGGCAACTCGTGTGGACGATGTAAGTCGCCGCGCCGGTCACCTCGGCGAAGGTCATCAAATGATGCACCCCCTCGGCTTCGACGGCGGGCGGGCGGCTTTCGTAATGCTGGCCGGGGTCGGTCTTGCCGGCGGCAAGCAATTCCTTCTGGCGTTCAGCCACCAGCGTTTCGTTCTCGCAATGCGCGGTGACGATGACGCCGAGTTCCTTCGCCAGCTTGAGCGTGCGATAAAGCTCCGTGTCGTCCACGCCGAACGCGCCTTTGTAGGCGAGAAAAATTTTGAACGAGCCGATGCCGCGCTTCACGATTTTGCGGAGTTGCTTCTCGGTCTTGGCGTCGAACCGCGACACGCCCATGTGAAACGTGAAGTCGCACGCGGACTTGCCGACGGCGTTTTTCATCCAAAGCTCGAAACTTTCCAGCGCGTCGTCCTTGCGCGACGGACAGCACATCTCGATGAGCGTCGTCGTGCCGCCGACGAGCGCGGCCTGACTGCCGGTCACATAATTGTCCTTCGAAAACGTGCCCATGAACGGCAGGTAAATGTGGACGTGCGGATCAACGAAGCCGGGGAAAACAAATTTCCCTTTCGCGTCAATGACCTCCGCGCCGCGCGGCGCTGTGATGTTGCGGTCAATGCGCGTGATGGTTTCGTTTTCGCAAAAGATGTCGGCCACGTAGCGTTGGCTCGCGGTCACTATTTCCCCATTTTTAATCAATAGGCTCATAACCAAACTCTAAACATTTCCGTGTTTCTGTCTCTCATTAACACCCGGCTTCAGCCGGGTGACTTGCTGGCTGCAATCTCATAACCGTTTTAACGGTTTATTCGGCGCATGGAAAGCCGTTGAAACGGCTAAACATTCTTCGTTGCGACCACACCTGGCTGAAGCCAGGTGTTAATGAAATCATTTCTTCGCTTCCGTATGCCACACGTCCCCTTCGCCAAAACTGAACCAGCGGCTCATCGTCACCTTCTGTTGCGTGAAAAACTGCACGCCTTCCTTGCCCTGCATGTGCAGGTCGCCGAAGAACGATTCGTTCCAGCCGTTGAACGGGAACCACGCCATCGAGGCGGGCACGCCGATGTTGATGCCGACCATGCCGCATTGGATGCGATGCTTGAACTCGCGCGCGGCCTTGCCAGAGCGCGTGAAAATCGAAGCGCCGTTGCCGTAGGCGGATTTGTTGGCCAGTTCAATCGCCGCGGCCAAATCCTCCAGGTGCATCACGTTCAGCACCGGACCAAAAACCTCCTCCCTCGCCACGGTCATGCCGGGCTGGACGTGATCGAGAATCGTCGCGCCGACAAAAAAGCCGTTCGGCGCACCGTTGATTTTCACGCCGCGGCCGTCGGCGGGGATTTTTGCGCCTTCCTTCACGCCGGTTTCGATCAATTGTAAAACACGGTCGCGGTGCTGGCGCGTGATGACTGCGCCCATGTCGGGTTGCGGGTCGCGATCGGTCGGGCCGACCTTGATTCGCCTCGTGGCTTCGACGAGCGTGGGCATAATCGTTTTCTCCGCCGCGCCGACGACCACGGCGGTCGAGCCGGCCATGCACCGCTCGCCCGCGCAGCCGAACGCGGCTTCGATGACACCGCGCGTGGAGTTTTCCACGTCGGCATCCGGCATGAGCAGCGCGAAATTTTTCGCGCCGCCGTTGGACTGGACGCGTTTGCCGTGCTTCGTGCCGGTTTCGTAAATGTATTTTGCCACCGGCGTCGAGCCGACGAATGAAATCGCCCTCACCTTCGGATGCGTGAGCAGCGCATGCACGCATTCGCGCCCGCCGTGGACGATGTTCAGCACACCCTTCGGCAGGCCGGCCTGCTCAAACAGTTTTCCGACTTTGATGGCGGTGAGCGGGACTTTTTCGCTCGGCTTGAGCACGAACGTGTTGCCGCAAACGATGGCGACGGGATACATCCAGAGCGGCACCATGCAGGGAAAGTTGAACGGCGTGATGCCGGCGCAGACGCCGAGCGGCTGGCGGATGGTCTCGCAATCAATGCCGCGCGCGAGGTTTTCCAGCGTCTCGCCCATCAGCAGCGACGGGACGCCGCAGGCGAATTCGATCATCTCGATGCCGCGCTTCACATCGCCGCGCGACTCAATGACCGTCTTGCCGTGCTCGCGCGTGTTGCTGCGCACGAGGTCGTCGAAATTTTCCTCCAGCAACGCCTTGAATTTGAAGAAAACCCGGGCGCGCTCGACCGCGGGCGTTTCCATCCAACCGGGGAACGCGGCGGCGGCGGCTTCGACGGCTTCATGGACGTGTGCCGCGGTGCACAGCGGCGTCTCGGCGATGACGTCACCAGTGGACGGATTGTGAACCGGCGTCGTGGCAACGTCTTTGATTTCGCGCCACTCGCCACCGAAACATACGGGGACCGAATCGAGTGTCTTGTTCATGCAATAGGGAATGGGGTTACCGATGCGCCGGTATCGGCTTCACCTCACCGCGGGCAAGGGCGGCCTGGTAGTCGTCCCACGACATGTGCGGCTCCCCCGTGTCAACGCTCACCATCGTGATGCAGTCATCCACGGGGCAGACAATGGCGCAGAGGTTGCAGCCGACACATTCTTTCTCTTTGATCTGCGGAATCGGCTTGCCCGGCACGCGGCCGGGGCCAAGACCATAACCATCGGGGCTGATCAGGGAGATGGCCTGGTGTGCGCCGTCCTCGCACGCGATGTAGCAAAGATTGCAGCCGATGCACTTGTCGTAGTTGATGGTGGCGATGCGCTTGTAATGCAGGTCGAGCCTCTCCCACTTTTGCAGCGCGGGCACGGCTTTGCCGATGAGTTCGCTCACGCTCTTCATGCCCTTTCCGTCGAGGTAATCGTTCAGACCGTCGGCCATGTCCTCCACGATGCGAAAACCATGGTGCATGATCGCCGTGCAAACCTGCACGCTCGTCGCGCCGAGCGCGATGAACTCCGCCGCATCCCGCCAGGTCGAGATGCCGCCGATGCCGGAGATCGGAATCCGGACCTCGGGATCCGCCGCGCAGCATTGAACCATCTTCAGGGCAATCGGCTTCACCGCCGGGCCGCTGTACCCGCCGTGCGTGCTCCGTCCGCCGACGAATGGCTCGGGGCAGAGGTTGTCGAGGTTGACCTGCGTGATGCTGGTGATGGTGTTGATGAGCGAAATCGCGTCGCTCTTCGCCCGGCTGGCCGCGCGCGCGGCAGAAGTGACGTCCGTGATGTTGGGCGTGAGCTTGGTGATGACCGGGATTTTCGCGACCTCCTTGACCCACCCAACGATGGTCTCGGTCACCTTCGGATTCTGGCCGACGGCCGAGCCCATGCCGCGCTCGCACATGCCGTGCGGACAGCCGAAGTTCAATTCGACGACGTCCGCCCCCGCGTCCTCGGCGCGCTTTACGAATTCATGCCAGCGCTCGCGGGTGTCCACCATGAGCGACGCGATGACCGGGTGATGCGGCCAGCGTTTCTTGACCTCGGCGAGCTCGCGGAAATTCGTCTCCGGCGAGCGGTCGGTGATGAGCTCGATGTTGTTAAACCCGACCATGCGGGTCTGTCCCAGGTTGAGCGCCGAATAGCGCGAGGAGACGTTCACGATGGGATCGCCGATGGTCTTCCAAACCACGCCGCCCCAGCCGGCCTCGAACGCGCGGTGCGCCTGATAAGCCGTGTTGGAGGGAGGGCCGCTGGCGACCCAGAATGGATTCGGTGATTTGATTCCGGCAAGATTGATGGACAGGTCGGCCATATTATTTATTTTCCTCCGCTCTTGAAATATTCCTCTTCCAGCTCCGGCACACGAATCGGTTTGTCGAAGCCCGAACCCATTGGCGCACCGTCTTTCACGCCGAGACGGGACGGCTGCACCGGGCCGGAAACTTTCTGGCCGGCAAAGAACACGTGCATGCCGCGCGCGGCTTTCTTGCCTTCGGCCACGGCATTGACGACTTCGCGCCCGCCGTTCGCGCAATCGCCCCCGGTGAAAACTTTCGGGAGATTCGTCTGGCCCGTGTCCGCGTTGCGCACAATCACGCCGCGCCTGTCGAGTGCGAGGTTCGGGAAAAGTTTCTTGAGCAATCCAGCCTGCTTTTCCTCGCCAATCGCCTTGATGACCATGTCGAATGGTTCAATGAATTCCGTGCCCGGCAGAATCTGGACCTTGCCGTTCACGCTGGTGGTGCGGGCCAGCTTGAGGCCGCTCACATGGCCGCCATGGGAAACGATTTCCACGGGCACCACGTTGAACAAAAACCGGGCGCCATCAATCTTGGCCAGTTCCTGCTCGAATTCGTAAGCGGACATGTCCGACTGCGTCCGGCGATAGACGATGGCCGCGTCCTGGGCGCCGAGCCGCCGGGCCTGCGTGACGGCGTCAATGGCAGTGTTGCCGCCGCCGATGACCGCCACGCGCTCGCCGACCGGCACTTTGTGCAACGGTTGCGTGCGAATCTGCGCGATGAAGCGCAGCGCGTCCAAAACCTCGGGCAAGTCCTCGCCCGGCACGTTGAGCTTGGGGCTGCCACTCAAGCCGACGCCAACGAAGATCGCGTCAAACTCCTTCTCCAGTTGCGCGACCGGAATGTCTTTGCCCACTTCGACGCCGCAACGAAACTCGACACCCAAGTCCTGGATCATCTCAACTTCCTCCAGGCTCACCTGTGGCGGCATCTTGTAGTAGGCGATGCCGTAAGTGTTCAGTCCACCGGCATTCGGTTTCTTCTCGAAAATGACGGGGTTGTGGCCGAGTTGCGCCAGTTCCGCCGCGCAGCCCAACCCCGCCGGCCCGCCGCCAATGATGGCCACACGCTTGCCGGTTTTCTTCGCGGATGCCTTGATCACGGAGATCTTCTTTTCGGTGACAAAATCTGTCGCGTAGCGTTGCAGCCGGCCGATTTTTACCGGGTCACCCTCGCGGTCGAGCACGACGCACGCGCCCTCGCAGAGCACCTGGGTCGGGCAGACACGTGCGCAACTGGCGCCGAGGATGTTCGCTGTGAGGATGGTTCGCGCCGCGCCGGTCAGGTTGCCGGTCGCGATCTTTTTGATGAAAGACGGGATGTCTATTCCCGTCGGGCAAGCTTGGATGCACGGCGCGTCGAAACAGAAGAGACAGCGATTGGCTTCGAGGAGCGCCTCCTGGGGTTTGTAGCGCGGCTTGTGATCGGCCATGTTGGCCGCCGCCGCTTCGGGTCCGAGTCGTGGACTGATAGGCATATAAAATCCTGCGCCCTGTGCGCAACCAATCTCATCTAATTCGTGGTTGTAGTCTAGCTGACAGCACGTAAAATGGAAACAGTAAAAACAAACCATCCGCGAGGGCGACTATGAGCACTTTTCTAAATCCCAAACACACCGTGGCTGAATTGAAACAACTGCGCGCGCTCACCGCCGACGAAAACGGCGCGCAACGCGTCGCGTTCACGCCGATGTGGACGAAAACGCGCGCGTGGCTGCGGAAAAAACTCGAAGCGCTCCCGGTCGAAATCCACAACGACGCGGCGGGCAACACGTGGACGACGCTGCGGGGCGAATCCGACCGCACGCTGCTCATCGGCGGCCACATGGATTCCGTGCCGAACGGCGGCTGGCTGGATGGCTGTCTCAATGTGCTGGCCGGGGTCGAGATTCTCCGGCGCATCAATTCGCAATACCACGGCAAGCCGCCCGTGACCGTCCGCCTCGTGGATTGGGCCGATGAAGAAGGCGCGCGCTTCGGGAAAAGCCTGTTCGGCTCGTCCGCCTGCTCCGGCAATCTGGACATGAACGAAGCACGCGGCCTGGTTGACAAAGACGGAATCAAATTGCCGGACGCTCTGAAAAATGTCGGCGTGGATTTTGAACGCGTGAAGGACAGCGGCAAGGAATTGAAAAACGCCGCCGCGTATCTGGAATTGCACATCGAACAAGGCCCGGTGCTTTTGGATTTGGATTTGCCGCTCGGCGCGGTGCTCGGCACGTTTGGCGTCGAGCGGCACGCCATCACGTTCCACGGCCAGGCCGCGCACTCCGGCAGCACGCCGATGAACCGCCGCAAAGACGCCTTCCTTGCCGCTGCGAAAATGAGTCCCGAAATTTATCGCATCGCCAAACGCAGCCACGGCGGCGTTTGCACCATCGGCTCATGCACGACCCAATCCGGCATCGTCACCAGCGTGGTCGCCGAATGCCGCATCACGCTGGACCAACGCCATCTCGACACTGCTGCGCTTGCAAAAATGTTGCAGGAGGCGAAGGACGCCAGCGAAAAATTCGCGAAGGATGGCAACGTGAAAGTTTCCTGGGAACGGCTCTGGCAAATCGCCCCGCGCCCGTTCAACGATGAACTCATTGCGCTGTGCGACGAAGCCATCCGCGAAACTTGCGGCAAAGTTCATCGCCTGCCGAGCGGTCCGTTGCACGACGCTGCCGAGGTCGCGCGCGCGGGTGTGCCCACGGTGATGATGTTTGTCCAAAGCCTGCACGGCATCAGCCACAACAAAATCGAGGACACGAAGGAAGAACACCTCGAACTCTGCGTGACGGCGTTCGACAAGCTCACGGAGAAGGCGATAAAGTGGGTGCAGGCAAAATCGTGATTTGTTAACGATGAATGACGCGACACTAACTGACTATTGCAATAGGTTTCTTGGCTTCGGTCACTGGAACGCATCAATTTGGTTCATCGGTATTGAAGAGGCCGGAGGCTGGAAAGTGGAGGAGGTCGAAAATCGTCTTCGAGTTTGGGACGGGCACGGACGGCAGCCATTGGAAGATGCGCCTCGATTTTATCCAGCATCAGGAAACACATTTTGGCACGGAGCAAACGCTAAGATTCAGTGGACTTGGAAGCAACTGATTCGTGTGCTGCTCCTGGCGCAAGGCAAAGCAGACACTGATGATGCAATTCTCAGTTACCAATGCAGCCAACTCGGAGCAACGAATGGCGAGACTTGCTTGATGGAACTCTTACCCCTCCCTTCACCCAACGCGCGAGATTGGAATTACGATCAATGGTCAACACTAGCCTGGTTGCAAAGTCGAAATGGCTACATCAACGAAATTCTTGCCAGACGCGAGAACGAATTACGGCGACAAATTAACGAACACAAACCCAGAGTTGTAATCTTCTACGGCTTAAAGTTGCCCGACCGTTCACTCCTTCCGAGTTGGTCGTCAATCGCGGGTGGGCACTTTCAGCAAGCAATCGAGGACGAAGAAATTCTGCTGTGGCGGGAGAACGCGAACACGATATTTTTTCTGATGCGTCACCCCGTCGCAGAGAGCGACGAATATTTTCGGAAGATTGGGAGCTTCTTGCTCGCTAATCATGCAAACCGCTTTGAAAACAATTGAGATGAATGACCGCCCTCACCCCGGCCCTCTCCCCCAGGAGAGGGAGAATCGTTCGCCGTCCCGTTGCGTTGCGAAGGCGTTGCGCAGTTCGTTTGCGTTTCGCTTCGATGAATCAAGGCGCGGCGACAGACCGTTTGACTCCCTGAAAAACCTGCAACGGCCAATCGCCGTTTCCTCTCCCCGGGGAGAGGGTCAGGGTGAGGGCGAGCGTAACAACCCATTTCAAAAACCATGGAACTAAAATCAAAAGTTGAAGATACAGTGGTTTTTACAAAAATAATTTTATGATCATCGGCGTTCCCAAAGAAATCAAAGAGCAGGAGTATCGCGTGGCGATGCTGCCAGCCGGGGTGTATCAACTGGTCAAAAGCGGGCATCAGGTCGTCGTTGAGCGCGGTGCGGGTGCGGGCGCGGGCTATCCCGATTCCGGATACGAGCAGGCCGGAGCGAAGCTGGTTGACTCGCATGCCGGAATTTTCGCGCAGGCGGATTTGGTTGTGAAAGTTAAAGAGCCGTTGCCCGCCGAATACAGTTTGTTGCGGCGCGGACAATTGCTGTTCACCTATCTTCACCTCGCCGCGAACAAGTCGCTCACAGAAGCGTTGATGAAATCCGGCGTGACCTGCATCGCTTACGAAACCATCGAGGTCAACCGCCGACTGCCGTTGCTTGAACCGATGAGCGAGATCGCCGGGCGCATGAGCATCCTCGTCGGCGGTTATTTTCTCGCGAAGCATTTTGGCGGCAGTGGCACGTTGCTCGGCGGCGTGCCGGGCGTGTTGCCGGGCAAAGTCGTCGTCATCGGCGGCGGCGCGGCGGGCGTCAACGCCGCGCGCATGGCGCAGGGACTCGGCGCGGATGTGACGATTCTGGAGGTGGATTTGGAACGGATGCGTTTTCTCGACATCACGCTGCACACGGCGCACACGCTTTACTCGAACGAATCACACCTGATGGAACTTTTGCCGGCGGTGGATCTGCTCATCGGCGCGGTGCTCGTGCCAGGAGCGAAGGCGCCGAAATTGATTCGCCGGGAAATGCTGCGGCGGATGCGGCCCGGCAGCGTGCTGGTGGACATCGCGATTGACCAGGGCGGCTGCGCGGAGACGTCGCGCCCCACGACGCACCACGATCCGGTGTTCGTGGAGGAAGGCGTGACGCATTATTGCGTGGCGAACATGCCCGGCGCCTACGCGCGCACCGCGACCCAGGCGCTCACCAACGTGACCGGTCGCTTCGTCGAAATACTCGCCGACCACGGCCTGGCCGAAGCGTGCCAGCGCCAACCGGCGTTGCTGGGCGGCATCAACGTGATGAACGGCAAAATCACCCACAAGGCCGTGGCTGAAGCGCACGGACTTCCATTTTCGCAGCCACAATTGTGAACGCTTGAAGAATTCTATTTCCAGACGAATTTGCAGAAGCAGCTTATGAGTTGCCCGCTGGAATTTACGTTGAACGGCCGCCCGGTTCGTGTTGAAGGCGTTTCGCCCAACACGACGCTGCTGGAATTTTTGCGCGGCAGCGGGCTGACCGGCTCGAAGGAAGGCTGCGCCGAGGGCGATTGCGGCGCGTGCTCCGTCGCCATTGTCGAGCGCGACGCGGACGGCAAACCGGTGTTTCAAATCAGCAATCGCCCGCAATTGTCGTCCGCGAGTTTCGGTCCGGCATAAATCACGGCGAGTTCCACGAGCGCGGTGGAAACGTCTGCAAACGGAAGCTTCCGAAACGTCTCGGCTGGTTTTTGAAATCGCGGGGGTATCGGATGTCAATTTGTTGCGGAGGTCTCTCGAAACAATGTTTACCATTTGGCCCTTTTGCCAAAAATTCCGCGCTCGACGAATCCATCGGGTTGATTCGCCCACCGCCCGTCGCTACCCCCCCCCCGCCCCCCTGCCGCGTCTTGCACCGTCATTATTTTGATTTCCCTTAGCCGCCGACTCGCCGCCTCGTCCACACACCAGACGCTTGGCCGCCGCGCCAGCGCGTCTGTGTTCCGTGACGTTGGCTATTGCCGGCAGGCACGACGACGCTTGCCATTTGGCTTCGGCCAGGTCGTCGGCCAGGATGATTCAGGAGCCACCTTGAACTCGCACAAGTAGGAGGGTGCCATTTGCTTTGCCCGGCCCGGTTTGATCACGTTCTCCTGCCAGCCATTGCCCCTAAAGAAAACCAGTGCAGAAGGGTGTTGAGATACCGAAAAGTGGCTCAGAAGTGGCTCAGTGAGATTTTTTTGATTCAGAATTGCAGCGGAATAGAACTCACAAAACTATTGAAAACATTGAGTAAAATAAGTGGCGCACCCATCAGGAGTTGAACCTGAAACCTGCTGATCCGTAGTAATCGAAGGCTTGTTTCTCCGTGTTTCTGTGGAGTGCGCGAAAGTGCATCAAACGCCTTTGATTTCAGCCGTTTTTGCATTGCGCGTGTTCTACCGAGACAACACGAAACCAGTAGTAACACCGGGCGACGTGTTACTACTCTTGATACTACTCTCTTGGCTTGGTTGCGTTGCGGTCAACCGTATCCGTTGCGCCTGTTTGAGCAAGTGATCGGGCCGCACGTCGCCATAAGTGTGAGCGATAATCGCCGGGCCGGTCTTGTCACCGATCAGCATGGCAATCTCTGCGTCAGAAAGGCCGCTCTCTCGCGCTTGCGTGACGAAATAGGAGCGCAAGCCGTGCGGCGTAACATGCCCCAAGCCGAGCGCCTTGCACGCAGCCGCAAGCCTATGCCCAATTGCTGAACAATCACGGGGCTTCTCAGGTTCAAAAGGCGATGGAAACAACAAGTAACTTGACGCTCGCTTTTGCATCCGCCGCAGCAATGTCTCCATTTCCGGCAAAATCGGCACCCAAGGCATGATTCCGCGCTTTTCGCGTTTGACTTGCAAAACCTTTCCGCCCCAATCCACCGCCTCCCAATCCAGCGCCAGCGCCTCGCCAATGCGAAGCCCGGAATAAGCCAAGAAGCAAACCACGTCCGCAGCCGAGTGTTCGTTTCGCCCCCGCAGCCAGTATTCAATCTGCTTCAATCCTGCTGGCGTTGGCGCAACTTCGCGGCAATGCCTCACTTCCGAAGCGCAAGTGTAACGACCCCGGCCAACCAGCGGATTTGTATTCAGGACGCCCCGGCGGACGGCCAAACTCAGCGCGTTCCCCAAGACGACAAGCTCCAAATCTACTGCCCGTTTGCCGCCGTGAGTCTGCTTCGTTTGCGGTTTGCCCCGAACGGTGAACTTCGCCACGTAACCGCCGCTCGTGCGCCAGTCCAGATACTTGTCACAATCCCCAAGTGTGAGGGCAGCGGCGGGCATCTGCCCGAAATAGGCTAGGACGGGATTGAGAAACTTCTTTTCGTTTTTAACCGTGTAAGGTGACTTGAGAAGCATTTTGCGCGTCGGACAACTGGCTTTCAGGTAGGCATCGGCGATTTCTTGAACCGTCGTGCGTTGCCGCTGCAAAACGACGCCTTTGGTTTCAATGCCGTTTTTCAACAACCATCCATCGTGTTTCCACTTTTTCACCCAAGCACGGGCTTCGCGCGGTTCACTCGTGCCGGTCGAACGCCAAGTCAATTTGCCGTTGACCCGCACACGGGCGTAAATCGCGCCCCCCTTCCGGTAAAGGCACTCACCGAGGCGCTCAAACTTCGTGGCGTGCTCGCTTTCTGTGTTGGAAGTTTTCACAGCGCCACCTCCTTCGGTTGCTCCAAAAACCGGAGCGTCAGATTTCCGGGTTGATCAAAATGGATTTCAACGCGGTGGCCGGGCTTGAAGCCAGCCTGCTCCAGCCATTGTCCGGCAATTCTGATTCGCGGAATGATTTTGCCATAGCAAAAATCCCCTGTTTTTTCGATCTTGAGTAAACGTGCTTTCATTGCTAGTCTTTCTCTGCCCGCCCCGGTTGACGCCGGGTGTCTCTGGTTTGCTAGTCTTACCAGAGACGTGCGGGCATTTTCTGGTAAGGCCGAGTCTTGATTTTCAAGACTGGCCTTGTTGTAAACGAAAATCAAATCCGAGTCAAGCATTTTCTGTATACAAAAAACAATTTTATGCCAAAGAAAATCGGCAGGCCGCGTCTGGCGAAAAAGAACGCTCTGGGGGAAGTTTTCTCCGTGCGCTTGCGACCAGATGAAGCGCGGAACGTGGCGAGTGCCATTCGCGCTTCCGGCCAGGCCAGGGCTAATTGGCTCCGCAACGCGCTTATCAAGGCAGCCAGTAAGCAGTAATCGCCCCGCTCTCGCCGCCTCGGTTGCGCAGGTTCTCATCGTGCGGGGGGAAGATTCACGCACTCGCCGCCTTGCGCTACCGCGTCAGGCAGCGGATTTGACTCATGCCGTTCCAAGAACGCCTGCAAATCACTCTCGCGCACCCGCACAACATCGCCGACGCGGACAACTTTTAGGCCGTGCTCGGCCTGCCAGCGCCAAAGCGTAGTGCGCGACACGCCAAGCAGGTCTTGAACGTCCTTCAATTTCAAGAAACGGTTGCTGTTTTGAGTGTCCATGTGATTCTGCCGGTTGTGGTGTCAAACGGCTGGCGGAATTGGTGCAGGACTCGGCTCTTGTGGCCTCTCGCTCGTCGGAGGAGGCCGGCGGCTGGGCTGGGATCGCGGGCGCATGACGCCAGCTTTGGGAAAGACGAGGTTCCAGAGGCGTTCCTTTGCGGCGGTCAGCTTCACAAAGGTTTCAGCGTCAGGCCGCGCGTCGAGCAGTTCATCGCAGTATTTAATTTGCTTCAACACGCGCTTGGTTCTCGCGTCTGGCGTCTGTTCACCGCGTTCAAGGGCACGATAAGCGGCAAGTTCAGCCTTCTCGCGCAGGCGTGAAGCAACACGCGCCTTGGTAGCGCGGCGGGCCATTTCAGCCGCATTCTCTCGCGTGAAGTTTGGCGCTTTCATCTGGTGCAATGTGAATTTGGAGTGGTCATAAAGAAAAATCAGGTGTTACGTTCAACGCGCAACCGTTCCAGTGCGCGCTGGCATAAGGGATGTAAGATGCTTCGCAGCCCGATAGTGACACTGGCAACGGTGGAACTGTCCGCACCGACAAACTCACCGGCCAGAATTTGACGGGCAACGGGAAGCCATGCCGCGCAATCGGGCGTCAAGTTCGCGGAGTTGGCTTCCAACAAATTCAAAAGCTCGCCCTTGTGCGCCCGGAGCACGTTGGCGAAGTCGGGTGGACATTTCCCTTTCGGGCGCACTGCCAACTTGTCGCCAATAGGCTCAAGCTTAAGTCCGCGCCGGGTCGCTTCCAAGTAAAGGTCGTGCGCGTTCATATTAAGTCGGCTTCGGCAAGTTCCTTGGCTTGGGGTTCTGTAAGTGTTACACCGTTACAACCCTTGCAAACATTGGCATTTTGAGAATTTCCAAGTGTTACACCGCATCCAGCCTGTAACACTTCCGAATGTTCATTTTCCCCTTTATTGACGGGCTTTGTAACACTGTAACGCTTTGAATCCTCCGGTGCGGGCAGGTATCGGTCAATCGCCTCCTGAAAGTCGGCCAGTTCATAGCCCCGGCCAACCTCGTCACCCACCCGAATAAGTTTCGGTGACACGCTGAAAGCGCGGAGCCGACGCGCCAGCCATGTCTCGCTGATTTCGCGCCCTTTGTTTACTTCCGGCCACGGGTGGTCTGTCATCTGTAAAAGAGCCTCAACAAGTTTTTTTGAGAACAACCGAGCAACCTTCAAATCACAGAACGTCTGCCAAACGTCCGCCAGCAACATCTCGTTAATCCCCTGTGCGTCCGCATCCTCTCGGCTGGTCAACTTGGCGAACGCATTGGCTGCGCGTTGTGGCCAATCACCGCCCGCAACTTCGGCAATGGCGAAAAGTGGCCGCCAATTATCCGCGAGCCGGTTGAACACTCCCGGCGGCAACACCGGGTCGCAGGTTTCAAGTCGCGCCCGGTTGTCGGCACAAAACCGCGCCAGCTTCCGGCAAAGCTCTTTTTCGTGTTCCACATGGCGCGAATCAAAACGCTTGTTCAATTCCCCCGGCTTGGCGCGTTCAAGAGGAATGACAATGGAGCGGTCATAGAGTGTGCCGGGTAAAGAGCCGATGCCACAAAGCACAGTAGGAGCGAACACGTTGAACGCCCGGACTTCGTTTGATTCACCTTCGCACCGCAAAGCCTGTCCGCCGCGCCGGTGTCCAGCGTTAAGCAGTCCGCGCAATTCCTCGTTGTCTTTAATCCAAGCGTCACACTCATCGGCCAACACGGTCGGACTAAAGGATTCGATTATCCGAAAGAGCACCGCAACGCTCATATTTTCGGTTGGCAGCGGACGTGGCACAAACAAGCCAAGCACATCGCGTAAGGTGGTTTTGCCGCACCGTTTTTCCGGTGATTTAATGAACAAACGCGGCGAACACTGAAACAAGTCAAAGCAGTGCGTATGTCCCGCATACAAGGAGGTTGCATCTGCCGCGCCGCCCGGCAACACGGCGTAACTGGCAATGGTTTTGGAGATTTCATCAAGCACTTCCGCGCCGTTCACGGCTTCCGGCCACGGCTCAATGTTGGCCATGTTCAACGCACCGCCCTGTAATTTCTCGCCGGATTTTGGGCGACGTTTTTCGACTTCGCCGTCCAACGTGGTGACGCGAATTTTCAGCCGGGCGGATTCGCTGTCGCGGCAACGGTCGTAATCAGTGGGCGACAACTTGACGAGCCGTGTAAAAGTTTCTTCATCGGTTTCTTTCGGCGTTGAGGCGGTTTCGATTTGTCGTTTCACTTCCACGAGTCCGGCAAGCGCGGCCAAGTCGTTAAAGTCCGTTGGCCTGACCGTCACGTCGGCAAACACTGGAACGGCCAGCCGTGCGCCGATTGCTTTCGCGGCTTCCGTTGCCTTCGTGACGCCGGGATTGCCTTCTGTCCAAGCGTCGTTGTCCGCCGCAATGATGATTTCACGCGACGGGAGTTTTTCGCGCAGTGCCTTCGCCACGGCGAGCAAGTTGCCCGCGTTCATCGCGGCCACGGTTGCAAGCCCGGTCGCTTCCGCGATGCTGGCAGCGGTCGCAAACCCTTCGGCAATGACGAGCGATCCGTCGGGCGTGTCCGCCAACGTGAAGAAACAACCGACAATTCGCCCGCCGCTTAAAAATCGTTTCGTGCCGTCCGCGCCGATAAATTGCAAACTGTGAAGCTCGCCGTTCACGTCACGCAATGGCACAACCAGCGCGCCACGCCATTGACGGATTTCGCCGTGCGGTTGCACGCCTTTGGCCGTGAGATAAGCGTGCGTCGTCACCGGCTTGGCGCGTTCAAGAATCCACACGGCAACTTTCAGCGCTTTTGTGTGCCGCTCCGTTTCGGCTCGCTCACGTTCCCATTCAGCTTCCTGCCAGCGTCGGCGGACTTCATTCCATTCTGTTTGCGACAATTGGCCGTTGCGTTCACACCATGTTTCTTTGAAACTGCGCTTCCAACATCCGAAAGCACCGGCGGCAGGCACGCCAGCGTGCAAGACATACCATGAATTTTTCTCGTGGTCGCCAGCGGCTTTGAAGCGATGCAACTTGCTATCGGGAATAATTTCACCGGCATAGTCCAGACCCGCTTGGCGCATCGCGGCGCGTAAATTTCGGCAATTCATTGCGCCTCCTTTTTCGCACCTGCTTTCCCGCTGACACGCGCCGCCGCGATCCAAGCCCGCACGTCCTTTTCAGCAAATCGAACTGTTCGCAGGCCAAGTTTGTAGCCCGGCAGGTCGCCACGGCGAAAGGCGCGCAGAACGGATACTGGGGAGCGATAGTTCGCTTGGGCAGCGACTTCTCTTGCGGTTTGAAGACCAGCGGGAAGCTGGTTGTTGGTTTGGGCAATTTCAACCTTGCCCGGCGGTTTTTGATCGCGTGATAGTGTTCTCATGTGAGAGCACTTATACGCTAAAGGTCTGCTCTGTTTTATGCTCAGAAGGAATAATTCTTTCTGAGCACGGGCAGAGACTAGCCTTTCGAGGCCAGAGATTTTTCTAACTCAATGAACATGGCGAACATGTGCGGGCCGGGCGGATCAAACTCTTGTGGCATTAGCTCCGCCAAGTGTTTCCACGCGCTTGCTTGCGCTTCGCGCGCGTCGGCGTCCTCGCCAAAAAGGTCGGCTTCGTTCGCGGGGATGATTACCTGTTGCCCGCTCTCCCATTTTTCCTTTTTTGATTTTGCGTCGCGGAATGGCATCGGGTCGCCGTTACGGTAATTGCCTCGTTCCTCTTCGGTCTTGAACCATTCGCGGATTTTCTGCGCTGTAAAACGCTTCCGGTGTTTATCCGCAAACTCATTGGCTTTATTCCAATTATTTCCAAGCTCGCGGTAAAGACGCCAAGCGGCCAAGTCTTTGAGCCGGTCGAGTGGTTTGCCGGTCGTTCCGGTCGTTGTTTTTCTGTATTTTGCCAAACGCTCCTGATTTTCCGGCAGCCTCAGCCATTCCCTAAACCGATTGACGAGTTGCGTTTCGCCTTCGGAAAAGTCCAAGGTGAAGATCGCGTGATAAAAAGATTTATGCTGCTGCAAAAGCGCAGGCACAGGCTTGTAAGGCTGCGCAAACTTGCCGCGCTGCGGGTCGTGGTCTTCAACCACCGGCTTGGCGTTCTCGCCCATCACCTTGAATTTTTCCAAGATGCCCATTGCCTTCAAAGTCCACACGTCAGGCATAAACAGCGGCGGAATTTTCTTCGTCGGGTGAAACCGGATGATTTTGTTACGATCTTGCTGACTCAATTCCGGCCAATCTTTTTTGGGGAACGACTCGCATTCGAGAAAAGTCAGTATCTCGATCAAGAAGCGAGGTTGTTGCTTCAAATCTTGAAGTGCCCACTCCGCAGCTTTTTTAGTGTCCAGTCCTTTCTCTTTCTCCTTCAATTCGTCGCGCCGGTTCGCTGCTTCCCGCAGGCTTTTCGATTCCCGCGCATATTCGTAGAGGCACGCAAGCCACGCTTCTTCGTCCTTCACGTCGCCATGCAGGTAGTCCATGAACGTAGTGGAAGTGTGAAACGAGAATTGCTTAACGAAATTGCCGTGCTCGGCCCGTTGCTTTTTCGCCCACTTTGCGCGCGCGCGTTCAATCTCCTGATCTGTGGCGGGCGTGACACCTTCTTGCGCCGCGTCTGTGCTGGCGCTTCGGGCAGCCGCGTTGCCGCCACTCGCGTCACTTTTTTCGTGCAGCTTCATGGCCGCGCCTTGATTTGGGGAACCGGGCATACAATCAAACAAAACCTTGTTTGAACTGTCCCTTTCAGTTACCATAAGTTCTGTTTAATGCCACACGAAAAATGCGCGGCCAGCCGTGCAAAACCACCTTGAACATAACCGGCGGTGGTAGTTGAATCGCAATTGTTCGGTAAAAAACAACGACCAGAAAACAGAACTACAAACCAAATTTGCGGCTTCGGCTGCTGTCCGACACGAAACTGGTAATTTCTATTCATGGGACACGGTTCGAGGCACGCCCAAGCCGGGCGTGCCCGAAAGCGTTCCTATGAGGGCATACCAGTGCCCGTGTCGGAGCGTGAGTAAGTCACGCCCATTTTGTTTGGCCGGGCGGAACCGCGAAATCAAAACAAATACTGTGAACGCGGACGGCATCCCATCGTCGTCGTATCGGTATGGGCGAAGCGGCTTATGAAAAACGAACCACAAGAAAATGTCTCGCTGGCCGTGCCCGAACGCCGCCGCATTGATTGGGGATTGGTAGGCACTTGGATTTTTTGGCTGGCAGTGATTGGGGGCGGGGCTTGGTATTTGACACACTATTTTCTAACACAAGCGCGGGAACATCACATCGCTGAAATCCGGCAGCAACAGAAAGATGCCAGCATCGTGGCCCTCGCGTTGAAATATAACGCTGTCACCAACTGGGAAGCGTCACTGCCTGACCGGGGTGCGGGCGAGCAACCATTTTCAATTGATGTGGCGAGAGCGTTAATCGGCAGCAATCAACAGCCCGTGTTGATCGAATGCAATCTGGACGACATTGTTGAGAAAGACGGGAAAATCATTGCCGGTCTTTCGAGCGTGGACACTGTTAATAGCCTGTCGCTTAAACTTGAATGTAGTCCCGGCCAATTAACAATCTTCACCGGCACGAATCAGCTTTTAAGCTTCGTGGTGGTTGCCCGATGCCATGAAGTGCAACGATTGCCCGGAGACGACGAGGGATTTTCCGTCAAAGGCGAACTTTTGGAAGCGATTCCACTGCCATGAATGAAGGCCGCCCCTTGAACAACGGCGAAAAGCACAACGAATTTCCGCTGGTGCGAAGACCGTCAAGCACGGTTGAAAAAGCCGCGCCCGGCGCAAAACTCATTTTGTCCGGCATGGTTACGGACGCGCTTGAACTAGCTGACACCCAGTTGGAGAATTGGTGCAAGAAAGGAGAAAGCTATTACTACGGAAAGGGCGTGCCAAAAAATTACCCGGAGGCTGCAAAGTGGTTTCACATGGCTGGTGAACGAGGCCACGCGAGGGCGCAGTGCTGGCTTGGGAGTTTTTACGAACGTGCTCGCGGAGTGCCCCAAGACTACTCGGAAGCGGTAAAATGGTTTCGGAAAGCGGCAGAACAAGGATATGCCCACGGTCAGAACGCGCTTGGCGCTTGCTATCAGACAGGACGGGGGATTCCACAAGATTATTCAGAGGCGATCATGTGGTATCGGAAGGCAGCCGAGCAGGAAAACGATTTTGCACAATATAATCTTGGCGTCTGCTACCGAGATGGTATCGGTTTGCCACAAGATTACACGGAAGCAGTGGAATGGTTTCGGAAAGCGGCAGAACAGGGCAACAGCGACGCGCAAAGTGATTTAGGTTATTGCTACTATGACGGTCAGGGAGTGCCACAAAACGACTTAGAGGCTGTCAGATGGTTTCGGAAAGCGGCAGCGCAAAGTCATCCGCGTGGCCAACTTAATCTAGGCCGATGTTGTAGGGACGGTCGCGGCGTAGCCCGTGATTGTTGCGAGGCTTACAAATGGTTCAAGCTCGCTGCGAACAACAGCGCAAACGAGCATTACAAATGGTTCAGACCCACTACGAACAATGTCACAGACGCGGAACTCGCTACTACTGTGCTCGCTGCTGAACAAGGTCGCAAATACGTTGCGGAACTGTTGGCTTCGCTTTCGTCCACAATGTCACCGGACGAGTTGGAGGCAGCCGAACGTCGCTACCGTGAATTCCATTTGCAAGAGAATTACGGTGACAATCAATCGCAGCAGGTTTTGAGAGGCGCAGATGTGGAAACGTCTCCGGTCATTACTGCTGCACAATTGGAAAACTGGTTTCAGACGGGCGCAAACTACTACTCTGGACGGAGTGTGCCACGCGACTATTCCGAAGCAGTTAGGTGGTTTCGCAAAGCAGCCGAACAAGGATACGCAAAAGCGCAATTGTATCTCGGCATTTGTTACCGATGCAAACTTGGTGTCAAACAAGATTACGCAGAAGCGGTGAAGTGGTATCGCAAAGCGGCGGATCAGGGAGATGCCGCAGCGCAACACGAGTTGGCCGCAAGCTACGAGTTCGGCTCTGGAGTCGAGAAAGATGAGGTTGAAGCACTGAAGTGGCACCGCAAAGCAGCCGAGCAAAATCAGCCTGAATCTTCAGGCTCTTTGGGATTTGCCTATCTTCACGGCGCAGGTGTCGAGAAGAATGAGACCGAGGCGGTGAAGTGGTTGCGTCAAGCTGCCGACCAATTAGACGAATATGCCCTCTGTGATCTGGGCATTTGTTACCAAAACGGCAGCGGCATTCCGCAAGACCGTTCTGAAGCTTACAAACTGTTCAAAATCTCGGCGGCAATGGAACACGAAGGGGCAACATTATTGAAGAGCCTAGTGGGACAAATGAATTCTGTGGAAATTGCCGAAGGGGAACGTCGCTTCCGTGAATTCTGCTTGGAAAACGATTTAGATTGGGTTACATGAAAACAACAAAGCCAATTCTTTCCGTCAGTCCAGAGTTGGAACAATTGCGTCAGCTTGTGGCGGGCGCACGGGCGCGGCTGGCGGAATTGGAAACGGATTACACCAAAGAAAAATCGCGTGTTGACGCCGTGCAAGCCGTTTTGTTCCGGCACTTGCGCGAGCATTATCAAAAACGCGACCGGCTGCGGCTCGTGGTTGATTACCGGCGTAAGTTTTTAGACGCGCTCATGCGCGGCAATTCGGATGAAGCAAAACAGGCCGAGAAGAATTTCGAGCAGGCCAGAACGCAAGCGGACAGGGATTACGAGGAACTGTCGGCAGCGGCGGACAAAAAGCAGCAATTGACCGCCGACCAGGAAGCCGAGTTGACGCAACTCTGGAAAAAGCTGGTGAAGCTGTATCACCCCGACCGCTTTGCCAACGAGCCGGACAAACTGGAGGCGTATCACAAGCTAACTGCCGCGATCAATCGGGCGAAAGACAGCGGCGACATCGAGACGTTGCGGGAGATTGCGGAAGACCCGCAAGGTTTCATGCTGCGTCAAGGCTGGGCGAGTCTGGATTTCGGCGACGCGGAAGAATTGGCTCAATTACGGCGGTTGCATGAAACATTGCAAAAGGAAATCGCCACTGTGACAGAATCATTGAAGCAGTTGCGCGAAAGCCCTGATTACGAGCTATGCCAATTGAGCGAGCAAAAACCCGGCGTGCTGGATGAACTGGCGGCAGAACGAGCGAAGCAGCTTGAAGCTGAAATTGTGGAATTGGAAAAACAGGCCGAACAGCTTGCCAGTGAAATAAAAAAGCTGACGAATCCGACGCCAAACAAACGCGCGGAAATTGTTGCCAGTCCAAAACATACCGGGGCATCCTCGACAAAAAGCGGCGCAGCCGAAAATTCAACGCACATGAAACCCGCCAATATCGGGAGCATCATTGCCAAGCTGATTGCTGCGGTGATGCTGTTTGCGGCTCTTGGCCGTCACGCCTACGACTACTACACGCTTCTGCGCTGGGTAGCCTGCGGGGTGTGCGCCTACACCGCGTTTCAAGCCATGCAGAGCAAAAAAACCGGCTGGCTGTTCGTGTTCGTCATCGCTGCCCTTGTGCTTAATCCCATTGCCCCGCTCCGTATCAAGCGCGACACTTGGGCAATCGTTGACGCCGCCGCCGCCGTGCTGCTTTTGCTGTCAATCGCCGTCATGGACATTCGCAAACCGCGTCCGCGAGTTTAATGTGTCCGTATAAATGAAAGCATCAACAAAACGCCAGCCGATGAAACGCGGCGCAAAGCCAGAAATGTTAAAGTTGAACTGCAATTGGGAAGCGGCGATCAAAAAGTCTTTCCAAAAGAAACGCCCCGTCAGCGGTTGGCCGAAATAGAAAATCACCCCTTCACCAATTCAGACTTTGGGTTCTCGATCTTTATTGTTGGAATTTGCAACAGGGGCAGCATAATTGGAGGATAACCGCCCTGATTCGTAATATAGTAAAGCCTCTCCCTCATATAAGGGTAAATGACAAACGGGGCATTTATACTTGCCCATAATTCAATTTTGTCTCTGGGAAAATTATCTTCAATGGCAAACTCTCCCGTCATTACAACCTTTACAGAAAACGGCGGTTTGGGTGCTTCTTGGTCAGGCTCAAAACCAAATTCGGCACTAAGCGTTACTTGAAGACGCTTACTTTTTTCATCGAATGGGGTTATCGTCCGCGAAAACTTAATTTTCGATTCGTCAATTTTATCTGATTTGCTCGGCGGACGATTTGAAATAAAATGAAGTTCCCTTACAATTATGAACGTAGGTTGTATGGGATAGCTCGGCGAATGTTGTTGATCCGCCATAAGGCTTAAGCAGCGAGTGCCAGTTCTTGATTGGCAGCGTTTTCAGCCAACGCCCGCTTTGCGGCAGAAAGACCGCTCCACTCTTTAAGCTCGGCCCCTTCTTGCGAAAAAATTCCCTTAAAGAACGACACCCCTGCCTGGATTGATACAGGAAAGAGCGACCCGCTTTCACACACCAGCACGGCATCTTTTATTGTTTGAAAGAACGGGCGATTGCCTTTTTTTAATTCTGCCCGAAGCTGTTCGGGCGATGAATTGTTCAAAAAGTCCTCAAGAATCTGTCGCATATCGTTCATAAATAGCCTATAATTCCACTCCAAATCAAATTTTTTGACAAGATATTTTTTAGGCTCCTCACGGCCAATATTAGCTCTATATCGGCTGAAAATCCAGCCCCCAAGGTTTGAGCGCCACCCAAAATTCTAAAGGCTCTCACTACATCGACATTCACTTTATCGGCGATTATATCGATAATGGTGGCCAAAGTTGTCCGGGTATTGGTCTTTCTTTCAAATGCGTCCTTAAACGACTTCATTTGGTTAAACTGTTCAGGATTAGCCAGATTTAACAACTTTCCGTAGCTAATATCCGACTCAATGACAGCAACCTTTGTTCCTCGTTTTCGATCTCCTGCATGATTTATTGCCCAACTGCAAGCATGAGAGAATTGGTTATCAAAAAAATAAACCCCTTCACCCAAATATGCTGTAGAATTACGAGCAGGTAACTTGAAGTCGGTTCGCAAAATTTCGTCCGCCGCTTCATGGGTTGTTCCATGAAAGCCCTTTGTCGAATTTGGTAACAAATTTACTTTGGGCAGATTCAAACGCAGGAATGAAAATCAATTTCTGAAAAGCCGTCAAATTAAAACAATGTGCTGTTTTTAGCCAATTTGCGTTAAATACATACCCCCGAATTTATTTCAGGGTCGGCAACGACTTCACCAGCTTCATCGTTTCCATGCTCACGGTGATAACCTGGCCGATGAGCCGCACGATGTATTTTTCGTCATCGGCGCGGTTCGGGTCGCTGACGATGTTGCCTTGCTCGTCTTTCGTGACGCGGTATTGGTCAATGATCCATTCCAGCGCGGAACGGTTGCCGAGTTTGTAATCAAAAACTTCCGGCGGGATGCCGGACAGCGTGAGAAACTCGTTATAGACGATGGCTGATTTATCCTTTGTCAATTTCATCGCCTCGACGCGCCAGTTGAGCGGCACGTCTTTGTTTTCGATTTCGTCGAGCGGAAATTTTTTGGCGGATTCGTAATTGATGTGCAAACCGGCGAGCTTGCGTCCGGCCTCGGCAAAGGCGTGAAACACCGCGGCGTCTTTCTTGAACGGCTTGCGGTCATCTTCTTTGCCGGGTTCGGGCGGCGCGTGCAATGAACCGTCGGCGGCGACGAACGGGATGCGCGGCAAATCGCGTTTCAAATTTTCCACGAACCGCTGGCGGTAGGCCGGATGATGCAACAGCGCATAGACGTAATAAAAAACATCTTCACGCGTGATGCTGTCGTCGTCGTAAAAAATCTGGAACAACGTCCGCGCTTTGGGCGTCACGTTGTCCTGCCGGTGCTTGCCATCCTCGGAATAAGTGAAAAGTGGAAAACACTGAAACGCATCTGTGCTGGCGCACAAGTGCATATCTGGAATCAGATGGCAAGCCATGCAACTAAACGGAGACCGCAGACCAGCATCGGATAAAGAAAGAATCGTGTTTTCTAATTCAACTTTTCGTGTCGGAAAAAATTCAAATTGCAGACCTGGTGCATCCACAGCCGGACGCTCAAGGTAAATGTGCTTACGCGTAAATGGTCGGTAGAGCGTATCACGGATGACTCGTTGATTGAACTTTGCAACATGTCCTTTTTGCAAGTGCTGTTTAAGAAAATGACTCCACTTTATGCGGTCATCATAATCCACAAAATTATCCACATCGGCGGGACTGCCCTTCCTTTGGTATTTTGTGACTTGGGCATTGTAATCCTCGTAAAATTGCTCAACACGCTTGGCGAGCCGCTTAGTATCAAAATCATAAACCACTGCGTCGCGGTTGGTGGAAACGCCCAGGGAGTAAGTGCGGAAAACCGTCGGCACGCTCGTTCCCGCTTTCGCTTCCTTGCTGCCAATGGGCAGGAATGAATCAAATTCTTCGTCGGTGTCGTTTGTGAGCCAGTTGCCGCGTTCGTCGGGCGTGAGTTTTTTCCACTTCACGCCGTTAATGTGTTCCTTTGATTCAAGAAAAGTGTATTTCTGTTTCTTCCGCCAGTCGCCGCCGACGGCGTGATAATAAATTCCAGTTTTGCGCTCCGCGTCTTTGGATTTGGGCAGGCGGATGAAAAGATTGATGCTCACGCCAACCTGGATTCCGAAAACATTGTGCGTCGTGCCGGAGAGCTTCGGATTCTTCCGCACGTTGCCGCCGAGGTCGAGGACGTAAATCAAATCGAAATCCTTGGCGAGATGTTTGCGCATCCCGTCAAAAGTTTTTTCAGTGATGAAACTGTTGTTGTTGACGTAACAAACGATGCCGGCATCGCCAATTCGGTCAGTTGCAAAGCGAATGGCTTTGACGTAAGGATCGGAAAGTTTCCGGCGCAACGTGGCTTTGGAATCCGCGCCGTAGGTGACACTGACACGTTTATCCATTTCACGATATTTGCGATTTTTATTATTGTCGTTTTCGTTGATCTGCCCGGCGTTGTAAGGCGGATTGGCGATGATGACTTTGATTGGAGCTTTGCGCTGCCGTTTGACGCGCTCGGTGTTCGCTTCGCTGAAAATGTCGAATTCGCTTTGTTGTTTTTCCGCCGTTTCAAATGTGTCCACGAGGCAGATACCTTCAAACGCCTCGTATTTTTTTGTCGCTTCCCAATAGGCGTGCTCGATGTTCATCGAAGCGACATAGTAAGGCAGCAGCATGATTTCGTTGCACCAAAGCTCGTTCCGGTATTTGTGCGGCAACGCGCTTGGCTTGATGCGCTGCATCAAATGAACGACGTAATTTCCTGTGCCGGTGAACGGATCAAGAATGTGAACGTTGTTTTCCGAAAGCGAACTGTTGAAATGTTCACGCAGCGCATATTCGACGCTGGCGATCATAAAATTAACCAGCGGCAACGGCGTATAGACAATGCCGAGCGTGTCAGCGTCCTTGACGCAAAACCCCTGAAAAAATTCCTCATAGACTGTGTTGAGGAATTTTTGCTTCTCGTGGAAATCGGTGATGGTTTCAGCGGCCTGCTCAATGGCGATGTAAAAATGTTCCAGCGGTTTCGTGAAATGGTCGCGGCTGAACGATTTCGAGGTGAGCGCGTCAATGACCTTTTCGATTTCAGCGGCGATGACGTTGCGCTTCATAAAGTCGCCGATGTCGAAAATTTTTCTGAAAATGCGCTCGGTGAGCAGGTGTTGAATCAACATTTCCTCGACAGCGGCTTCGGAGAGATTCGGATTCAGCGATGCGCGGCAAAGCCGGAGAAACTCGGCGAACGCGGTTTGATATTTTGGATTGATTTGCCGTTCTTTTTGAATGAGCTTCGCAAAGTTTTTGCCAAGCTCCGGCACGCGCTGCTTGAATTCCGCGACAGCTTTTTCCCACTGGTCGAACACGGGGGGCTGCCACGCAAAAAACAATTCGATAACGTGAACGAGATCGTCAGGCTTCGTTAAATCGGCATCAAACAGACGCTCGCCGTTTTGATAGAGAATTGCCCGTCGCGGTTCCTGAAAAAGAATGTTGTCGCGCGGGTAGCCGCTTTTGAACTTGGCTTTGATTTCCACTTCCAGATCGTCGTCCGTGTCTTTCGCCTCCCAAAGTCCGTAGCGAAGAATCTGGCTCAATGAGTCAACGACCGCGCCATCCGGCTCAAGCGGGACTGCGCCTTTGCGTGTCAGTTGGTATTCGGGAATAAAAACGCGGCCAACCTGCGAAGCACAGTTTTCAAGCAGTGATTGAAAAGCGGAGCGAACCGCGCCCTCGTGTTTGACGCCGAGCTTTTCAAATTTTTTAAGAGACTCGTAATAAGCCTGAACAACTTTGTGAGTCGGTTTGATTTCCAGCGTCGGCATGGCCAGGTCGTTTCGGGAACGTTACCAGCAAGCCGATGTCGCCGACAAGCACGGGAATTTCGTCTTGGCGGTTTGGTGTCGCGGTTTGTCAGAAAAACAGGTTTTCGCTAAAGGCGGGACTCCATGCGCGAATGGCTGGTGTGAATTCCCCCCTCCCCCCGGCAGGGCGTGGGGACGGGTCGCCGCGAAAAAATAAGAGAGTCCTCATCGTCAAGCACCTTGCCTGCAAGTCCGCCAAAAGTGGCTTTCGTGAAACTTTCTCTTTTGCCCCGCTCCTGAGCACCCGAAAGACAATTTCCGCCGTAAATTTATGACTCGGTGACACCCTACCGGGACAATCACCTTGCGCGATGTTAGCAATAAAAATCACGATGCGCCCACCAGCTTTGCCATCCGTATCAGCCGGCGGAGCAATCCAAGCTCGTCCACGGACTTACCATTGCGCCGGGCAAAGTGCTTGGCAAATTTGGCCGCCGTGCTTTTGGGCACGCAATGCCGGTCACTCAGCCAGTCCAAGACACGCCACTGGCCATCTTCCAACGGACACCCTTCTCGCCGCCAATTCGAGATCGTGCGCAGGCTGCAAGCGTATTTGACGGCAAGCTCCGCGTTTGTCGGCTTGAGCGTCAACAAGTCTTCAGGAAATAACCGGGCGTTCAGAAAGTCAAACACGCCCTCCCGCAACTCCTGCTGGTCGGGCGTTAAAGAATCGTCGGGCATGTCGGCCAGCCCACGCTGGACAACATCAAGCGCGGCGTTCCAACCCTGCAAAAAGGCCCTTGCCGTTTTTTGATTTAATACCATGTTTGAACACTACACCGGGGCTAAAACTTCGCAAAATCCCAAAATGTTTCGAGGGCACATGAGGGAAAGAGTGGCCACGCCGAAAAGGGGGCTGCCCCGGCCTTCCCGCTGCTGTCCCGGCCAAAGGAATCTCTTTATTTGTCGTCATCTTCCGCCAGAACACCCCGCTTACCGAAACGACCTTTCGCTAAAGGCGGGACACCCACGCACGGACGGCAAACGCAAATTCCCCCTCCCCCCCGGACACCGTGGGGACGGGTCGAGCCGCGCAAAAAAGGATTCCTTGTTGCCGGACAGTCTCACCGAGCGCGAGCGCGTGACGCGGCGTGACGTGCCCCGGCGATCCGCTGGCAACGGTGACGACCTGCCGCCCGTGGACAGGCCCGACCACAACGCCGGGTGACTGGCATCCCTGCCAACCCTGCCGGACATGCTCTCGGCATCCGACGCCAAGCGCGGCCAGTGTCGGCATGATTCGGCAACCGCTGGCGACCGCCAAGCCGGAAGCGCGGTTGACCGGCTCGACCGCAACCAGCCCGGCACCCGCCACGATGCTCGCCTAGCGTCGCTGGCTTATGCAGGACGGGCGTTTGACTGGCCGGGTGCGGTGATAAAGGCGTTTCGGCGCAAGGCGTGGACAACATTTGCACCCGTTGCGAAACGGAGCGTTTCAAAACGCCCCTGTTACTACTTTTGATACTACTCGGCGGAATTGGCAGCGGGCAGAACATGAAAAACCCTTGATTTTACTGGCGCACCCATCAGGAGTTGAACCTGAAACCTGCTGATCCGTAGTCAGCCGCTCTATCCAATTGAGCTATGGGTGCACCAAAAAGGAAACGTAAATTACGAATCGGAGACCGTCTGTGCAAGGAATTTTACCCGGTCCGGCAATTCAGTGCCACCCAACGGACCAAAGTTAGACAGCACGTTGGAAGTCATTTCTTAGCCATAAATTTCGATAGCAGATAACCGGCTATCGCTCCGAGAATCCCCCCGGCGAGGACAAAATTGAAAGATGTCCGAGCTGCTGGAACGAGTATTGAATCTAAGCCTTCCAGATAAACGCCTCTAGTAAGCACAACAGAGAGGGGCAATTGACCACCCATTGCTGCCGAAGGTCGAAGTAAAAAACCAACAGCTGCTCCTAACAAAAGGCCGACATAGACAAATTTATAAACGCGTGCGGAATTTTTACTGGTTGCGAAAATAGCTACCCCAACTCCAATAGCTACTGCCACGACCGCTATACTGACGATTTCTGACTTGTCGATTACGATGTTCCGCAACGCCAGCGCCAGAATCGTCAGCACCAGCATCAAGCCGCTCGGCATGAATTTTTTCGTCTTGGCCAGCCGCACCGCGAACACCACGAGCAACGCCGCCAGGATGACGTTCGCCAGTCCGCGCGCGAACGCCGGTTGAAACACTCCCGGCACCGCCGTCAATACCAGCAACGCGGCAAATACCGACGATGAGATGAGCGACACCTTGCTGCCCGCCTTCAGAAAACCCATCAGCCCCCCAACCAGCAGCAGGACGATGTAAACCCAGAGAACGGTGTTGGCAAAATTGTGCACCGCCGCAGGCTGCCTCAATTTCCCGCCACGTCCAAGCTCAGAATTTCACCCGGCTCGCACTCGGCGAACACCTCGAACGGCCGACAGCATACCTCGCAGTCCGTTGTGAACCGCTGGCTCGATATGCTCGTGTCCACCACGATCTCGAACGCCTGCCCGCAGAACGGACACTGGATTTTCCCAGAAACTTCCATCTGGCAATCTAGTCCCGTGACCGCAAATCGCAAAAAAGTTTTCCGCCCCCGGCTAGAATCGCTTCGTGAGCGTCAGCGTGACGGCGTTGCCTTGTGCCCGGTTCTCGGCCATGAATTCGTAATTGTAGCGGAGCGAGACGAAGAACATCTGCTTCGGAAAAGCCACGTTGACTTCCGGGCCGACGGCGGCCACGCGGCTGCGGCTGCTCCATGAGGCACCTTCGTTGGGGTTCACCTGTTGCTGATAGTAGCCCACGGCGCCCAGCGTGACGACCTTCGCCACCGTTTTGCCGACGCCCCATTCCAGCGTGTAGGTCTGTCCGGGAATGTAATCCAGGTCGCGTTGTTCAGTGCAGAACTCGTAACGGTTCAAAGCCGACACCGACCAGGTTTTATCTTATCAATATACCAGGTGGCCCCGGCGGTTTGCATGAACGTCCAAAAGCCCTTGCCAGCGCGCGTGGTGTTCGGTCCTGAATCGCCCGTGGGCGCCCAAACGCCGCTGCCGACGGCAAAGTCAAATTGTTTGAGATGCCATGAGAGCGTGCCCTCGGCGAAGAGATCTCCGACACCAAAGGTGCTGCCACTGTACGGACCCCCCGGCGTGTTGAGGCGTGTTTGCTGATAGACAAGAGGCAGGAGTGCATCCACACCAACATATCCCCCGAGAAACTTCGTGTCCGTGATCCAAATCACACGGGGTAAGTTCGCGTAAGTGAAGGTATCAAGGTCGGCTGGACCATATTTATTGCCGGAGGGGGTGTTTAACTGGTCAGCCCAGTAGAAATAATTGTAGTCGCGGAAATAAACCCCCGGCGGCGGCAAGGATGCGCAATTGAGGCCTTCCGCGCCTGGCACATATTCGGCCGAGGGTTGGGCTTGCAAAATACCTGGCAATGTCACCAACGACGCCGCCAGCATTAGGAATTGAATTCGAGTTTTCATGTTTTTTTGAATGTTGGAGTTGAGGTTTAAACATCCTGCAGTTTTCCAGTGAGGTAAGTTTCATAGGCGCTCAAGTCAAGCAACCCGTGTCCGGACAGATTGAAAAGAATGACGCGCTTCTTGCCCGCCTCGCGCGCCTTGGCCGCCTCGTTGACGACGGCGGCAATGGCGTGCGCGGATTCCGGCGCGGGTACAATCCCTTCGCTGCGCGCAAAGAGTGTCCCGGCCTCGAAGACTTTCGTCTGATGGTAAGCTTCCGCTTCGATGAGCCCGAGCTTGAGCGCGTGGCTGACCATCGGCGACATGCCGTGGTAACGCAGCCCGCCCGCGTGGATGGACGGCGGCATGAAATCGTGCCCCAGCGTGTACATCATCAGGAGCGGCGTGGTCATGGCCGTGTCGCCAAAGTCATAGCGCAGTTCGCCCTTCGTCAGCGACGGACACGCGGACGGCTCGACGGCGACGATGCGATATTTTTTCTTCCCGGTGATTTTCTTGTGAATGAACGGAAACGCGATGCCGGCGAAATTGCTCCCGCCGCCGCAGCAGGCGATGATCGAGTCCGGCTCCTCGCCGGCCATTTCCATCTGTTTGATGGATTCCTGGCCGATGACGGTTTGATGCAGGCAAACGTGATTGAGCACGCTGCCGAGCGAGTATTTCGTGTGCGGATGTTTGACGGTGTCTTCGATGGCTTCGCTGATGGCGATGCCGAGGCTGCCGGGGCAATTCGGATCGTCGTGGAGCACCTTGCGCCCGTATTCAGTCTGGTCGCTGGGGCTGGGATGCACCGTCGCGCCCCAG
>Ga0187852_1000478_pt1 | contig 43032 bp, 44 predicted proteins | sample June2016WEW_6_40_FD_134511 | JGI IMG/M metagenome (GOLD analysis project Ga0187852, IMG submission 134511) | Peatland microbial communities from SPRUCE experiment site at the Marcell Experimental Forest, Minnesota, USA - June2016WEW_6_40 | ecosystem: Environmental > Terrestrial > Soil > Wetlands...
ACAGCTCAGGAAACCGAAAACTTGCTTGAAATTCTTGAAAAAAGGCTCAGCGCGGCTGACAACCTCGTGTTTTTCTCGGTGGAGGAGGCAGAAAACCTGGTCTTCGGGTCGCAACCAGCGGGGAAGCCTCAGCCCGAGTATATTCTGCTTACAGACACTTATCTTTCGACCAGCCGCCGAAAAAACCGCGTTCAAAGGCTGCTGCAGGTCGCCAAAAACAAAGGGGTTAAAACCAGAGTGATAAACGCTGAATCAAACGCTGGAAAACGAGTCACACAACTGGGCGGTCTTGTGTGCCTGGCAAAAACCGGCTAAAGCATCCCCGTTCGACGCAGTTCCTCGACGGAAATCTTGCCCGAATGCAAGGCTGAAGCCACCAAAACCCCTGAAACACCCACACGTTGCAGCTCAACCAGGTCAATCATATTTCGGACACCACCGCCAACAAAAACGTCCATCGCCGAATCTCTAAGGACTTTCTTTAGGAAATCAACGTTTACTCCTTCACCGCTGCCGACGCGCTCCAAATCCAAAACAATAACCTGTGAAACGCCCAAGTTTTTGAACTCGCCGAGGAGACCCATGGCTTCCGTGCAGCCGTCAAACCCGTGCCCGACAAGAACCCTGTCGCCCTTCAAATCCAAGCTGACAACAACACGCTCGCTTCCAAAAACCCTCACCGCCTCGCCGACGAAACCTTCATTCTGCAACGTTTCAGTTCCAACAACAAGCTTCGAAACGCCGGTTCCAAGCAAACTCTGCGCCCTCTCCATTGCGGTTACTCCAGCGTCAACCATTAACCTGAGCCCTGTTTCGTCAGCGATGCGTTTGAAAACTTGGAAGTCCGCGGAGCAGTCGATGATCGCGTCCAAATCAGCCACGTACAGCCAGCTGAAGCCAAATGCTTCAAACGTTTTGGCAACCCGAAGCGGCTCAACTGAGTCGGTTAGGCTGCTTTGAAGCGGCTGGTACTCGCTTCTTTTTCCCCTGACGGCGTGAACCACTTTGCCGTTCAAAATGTCAATTACTGGTATAACCTTCAAGTTTCTCAGCCACCCAAGAATTGAATGTTAACGGATAGAAAAACCTAGCCGTAACTAAGCAAAACTTTTAAAGGCATAATCAAGTGGCATCAATATGATGCGAAATTGAAAGTTCTCATCAGCACCGTTAACGAAAAGGAAACGTCCGAAGCCATCGCGGGAGGAGCCGACATCATCGACGTCAAAAACCCAAACGAGGGCGCGCTAGGCGCCAATTACCCGTGGGTCATCAAGCGGATAAGGGAAATGACGCCGAAAGGCTTGGAGGTAAGTTGCACGTTAGGCGAAGTTCCGAACCTTCCAGGCTCCATCTCCCTGGCGGCTTTAGGCGCCGCTTCACTGGGAGTCGACTACGTTAAAGTGGGGCTTTACGGGTTCAAAACAGAGGAGGAAGCCGTTTTTCTGCTTGAGAACGTGAACAAGGCAGCTAAAGCGTGCAACCCAAAAATCAAAGTCGCCGCCACGGGGTATGCTGACGCGGAAAAAATAGGCGCGTTGAACCCGATGCTTACTCCCGACATTGCTTTCAAGGCAAAAGTGGAGTTGGCGATGGTTGACACGTCCCTTAAAGACGGAAAAAACCTGTTCGATTACCTAAGCAAGCAGCAGCTGGAAGATTTCGTCGCTAAGGCGCATGGGCACGGCTTGCATGCTGCGTTGGCGGGCTCCTTAAGAAAACAGGACTTGCCTGTAATCTACAGTTTAGGCGCTGACGTGGCGGGTTTACGGGGCGCTGCATGCACGATGGGCGACCGCGTCAAAGGGCAAGTCAGCCGAAAACTCGTGCGGGAACTTGCTGAAACCGTTAAGCAGGCGGAAGCGCAGGTCAACCTCAAGAGGGCTTAATCGTTGCGTGCAAAGGGTTTAGGCAAAAAGCAGGTGCTTGCCGAACTAAAAAAATTCAGCCGACAAGACCAAAAGTATGGCGACGGCAAAATTCTGTGTTCGATGTGCACGAAACCGCATCCGATAGCTGAAAAGGCTTATCGGCTTTTCTTGAACAGTAACTTGGGCGACCCGGGGCTTTTTCCAGGGAGCGTCCAGCTTGAAAAAGAAGTTATCGCCGGTTTGGCGGCGCTTCTTCACGGGGAAAACTGCGTGGGGCATGTTGTTTCAGGCGGGACAGAGGCTAACTTGATGGCGCTTTCAGCGGCAAGAAACATGGCGCGCGTCGACGCTCCAGAAGTGGTGCTGCCCGAGTCGGCTCATTTCTCCTTCACCAAAATCTGCAACCTGCTGAACATTAAGCCAGTTTACGCTGGGCTCGACGATTCCTTCAGGGTTGACCCGTTGCAGGTTGAAAAACGCGTGTGCGAGAACACGGTCGCCATCGTCGGCACGGCTGGCACTTCGGAGCTGGGCGTTGTCGACCCAATCGAGGAGCTTCCCAGAATTGCGCAGGCGCATAAGGTTTGGTTGCATGTTGACGCGGCTTTCGGCGGCTTAGTCATCCCGTTCCTCCCCGACCCGAAGCCCAGAATCGACTTTGCCTTGGAAGCCGTCGAGTCCATCACGGTTGACCCGCACAAGATGGGGTTGGCGGCGATTCCAGCAGGCGGAATCCTCTTCAGACACCGCGAAGCCTTGGATTGCCTCAAAACTGAAACACCATACTTAACCGACCATTACCAGACCACGTTTGTCGGGACCAGGTCAGGCGCCGCCGCCGCGTCAACATGGGCGGTTTTCAACTTGTTGGGCGTGGAGAGCTACCGAAAAATTGTTGAAAAATGCATGAAAACAACGGGATTTTTTGCTGAGGGACTGAAGGACGCGGGTTTCAAACTTGTCGTGGAGCCAACTCTCAACGTTGTCGCCTTCCGTAGCGACGGTGGCTCTAAACGCTTAGCAGAGAAGCTTCGGCGGCAAGGCTGGTTTGTCTCTTACGTGCCAAGGTACGACTGCATAAGAATCGTTGTTATGCCACACGTGAAGAACAAACACGCCACTGCTTTTCTGAAAGACTTAGCTCAAATCGAAAAGCTTTAAGCCTACGCTCGAATTCCATCGGTTCCTAAAGGGACTCTTGCTTTGAAGCTGTTAGTTTACGAGCATGTTTCAGGCGGCGGATGCGCAGGTCAACCCTTGGACCCAAGCGTTTTGTCTGAGGGATTCGGCATGCTGCGCGCCGTTTCTGAAGACTTTAAGGCTGCAGGGTACGATGTAACGGTTCTTCTTGACGCTCGACTTTCAAAATTGAACCCTCCCATAGCAGCCGACTTCACTCTACCGATTTCTTACGAGGGTGAAGCTGAAAAATTCCTTGTGAACGCCGCCAAAATCAATGACGCCGCCTACATCATTGCTCCAGAAACGGGGGGAAAACTTCAGTCGCTCGTAAGGCTTTTCGAGCAGGCGGGTATGCTTTCGCTTAACTGTGAAGCCAGCGCTATCCAGCAGGTAGCAGACAAAACGGTTCTCCATGAGACCTTAAGAAACAACGGTATTCCCATCCCTGAAACGGCGGTTTTCAGCGCTGACGACGACGCAGCGGAAGTTAAAAGCGCAATCAAAAGCAAAATCGGGTACCCTGCTGTCTTTAAGCCTGCTGACGGCGTCAGTTGCGGCGGATTAAGTGTCGTCAAGGAAGATGCCCAAGTTGAGAAGGCGCTCGCAAAAGTGAGGGCTCAATCGTCGGCGAAACATTTTATTGTTCAAGAGTTTATCCGCGGTCAAGCCGCAAGCGTCAGCCTACTTTGCAGTCGCAACGAAACGGTGGCAATTAGCCTCAACAAGCAAAACGTCAAGCTTGCCCCGCCAGAGTCAGCCTCAAGCTATGAAGGAGGCGCTGTCCCGTTCGAGCATTCGCTGAAGAAAGAAGCTTTTAAGACGGCTGAGAAGGCAGTTGACCTTTTCGCGGGTTTGCGCGGCTACGTTGGCGTCGATTTGGTTTTAGCCGACAAGGGACCTTTCGTGGTGGACATTAATCCTCGGCTAACAACATCCTACGTTGGCTTAAGCAAGGTCGCAGGCTTCAACGTCGCAGACGCAATGGTTGGCGCAGTCTTGAAAAATAAACTTCCAGCGCACCATGAAAGCAGCGGTTTTGTCTGCTTCTCAAAAGTGGAGACCCGCACGCCGACAGTTGACGCTTTCCAGAAGGCGGCTCAACTGAACGGGGTTGTTTCGCCTCCTTTCCCTCTTAAGAATGAGCCGAAAAGCGTTTCTCTGGTCGCTGGCAACGGCGAATCAATGGAGGATGCAGGGCTTAGGTTCGAAGAAGCTAAAAAGCGCCTTCTTAACATTATCAGCAGGGGAAAAATGGCTTGACTGTCGTGTTGGGTTTCGACATCGGCGGGGCAAACACCAAAGCTGCCCTTGTGCAGACGCAGGCGGGCAAGCTGCAGGATGCCAAAGTGACTGTCGAGTATTTCCCAGTTTGGAAGGAACCTGAAAAGCTCACCGACGTTCTTTTGACACTCAAGAAACGGCTAGGCGCCGAAGGACTTGACGGTTTGGGCGTAACAATGACTGCTGAATTGTCTGACGCATACCAAACCAAACGTGAAGGGGTACATCAGATTTTAGCCAGCGTGAAAAAAGCGTTTCCCAGCACAAAAATTCATGTTTTGAACAGCAACGCGCAATTGGAGCCCGTTGACGCCGCGGATTTGGAGCCCCTTCGAGTTGCTGCGGCTAATTGGGCTGCGACAGGCTGGCTGGTTGCCCAGCGGGTTAAGGATTGCGTGGTGGTTGATGTCGGAAGCACAAGCGCCAGCAGTATACCTGTGGTCGGCGGACACGTTGCTGCTAGGGGCAAAACGGATTTGAATAAGCTCATCTGCGGCGAACTGGTTTACACTGGAGGCTTAAGGACTAACGTTGCCGCGATTGTCCAGTCAGTTCCAGTCAAGGGCGCTGTTGCAGTGGTTGCGTCTGAACTGTTCGCGTTGTCCGCTGATGTCCACTTAGCCTTAGGCAACATATCCGAGATGCAGTACACCTGCGAGACGGCTGATGGACGGGGAAAAACGTTGCCTGAAGCCTTGGCGCGGCTTGCAAGAGTCGTATGCGCCGACATGGAAATGTTAACTCAGCATGAAATCATCGACATGGCAAAGTACATTTACGACAGGCAAATCGTGCAGGTCGCCGAAGGCTTAGCCAAAGTTTACGTTGACGTTAAGAAGCAGGTACAAAGCGAAGCCCCCGTTGTGGTCACTGGCCTATGCAAAGATTTCATCGCGAGAAAAGCCGCGCAGAAAATCGGCGCAGAACCCATTGTTGACTTAGCCGCGTTTATGCCTGCTGAAGTTGCGTTGGCTACCCCAGCGTTCGCGGTTGCCCTGATGACTGCAGGAAAGATTGCAGGGGAAAAAATCGAATGGACGCAACAATAATAAAAGTCGGCGGCAGCCTCGCTGTGCAGCCTGAAAAACTAAGAGCACTCTGCGCAAAACTTGCTGAACTGTCCAGGGAGTACAGGCTTATCGTGGTTCCCGGCGGGGGTGAATTTGCTGATGTCGCTAGGAACTTGGATCGCCGTTTCAGCTTGTCGCCTGAAGTTTCCCATCGCATGGCAATTTTAGGCATGGACCAGTACGGGTTGCTGCTGTCTGACCTGTTGCCAAATTCGTGCCTCGTAAGCAAGCTTGAGTCTCTGCAAGAAGCCTTGGATTCAGGTAAGTTGCCTGTTTTTTTGCCGTCAACTTTTTTCTTCGCCGAAAACGCGTTGCCAAACTCGTGGGATGTAACTTCTGACTCCATCGCTGTCTTCATCGCGTGGCAGTTGCATGCATCCCGAACTATTTTGGTTACTGACGTTGACGGTGTTTGCACGAGTGACCCTAAAAAGTCTTCCGAGGCTAAATTGATAAGTGAGTTACCTGCCCGCGATTTATTACGAATGCATGAGCGGACAAGCGTGGACAAGTTCCTGCCTAAACTGCTCCTGCAGCTGAAAACTGAGTGCTTCGTCGTTAACGGGCTTCATCCTGAACGCGTCCAAGACATACTAAAAGGGCAAGATACAGCTTGCACGTTAATAACTAGCGAGCTTTAAACAACGTTTCATACCCAACCAATTAAACGCTGACTTGTTTAGATTTTTGGCAAAGAGGAAATATGAAACTGCCGAAACTCAATCTTTTGTTAAAGAAAAAATAGAAAAAAGAAAATTGGAAGTTACGCTATTAGATTTTTTTCTTATCCACGACTTCTCGGAAGGTTTTGTCACAGCACTTGTAAAGCGCAATCGTAAGTTGTGTCCGTTTCCCTTTCTTGTCCGGTTTCCCAGCCATTTTCCAAGTTTTTGTTGCGTTTTTGACTTCTTTTCCACAAGTTGGGCATTTTGCCATGGTTATCCCTGCTGTCCATGTTATCATATGAATCAGCATAAAACACTTGCGGTCGATGCAGGTTAAAACGGCAAAAAGAGGTTCTTTTAGGGCTAAAAATAACAAGTGTTTGATCGTTTTATTGGAAAAAGCAAGCGCTAAGAAGCTGTTTTGGGGTGAGCGGCGACCCTTTCTTGTGTGAAGCACACGGTAGAACAAGCCGTTCTGCGTAGAAGAATTATTAGCTTGAACCGACGAAACACTGTTGAAGATAGATGTCGATTGTCGGTTTAGACTTAGCAGGTGTTGAAACTCGCCCAACAGGTTTCTGCGTGCTAAGAGGCACGGAGGCAGACACATTCCTGACTTACACAGACGCGGAAATTCTCGGGAAAATCATGGAACTCAAACCCGACGTTGTCGCTATTGATGCGCCTTTAAGCCTGCCGCCTGGAAGAAAATCGCTGGAAGAAAGAACGAGCGTTCACTTAAGAGAATGCGACAGGGAACTGTTGAAAAGAGGCATAAGATTCTTCCCCGTTACGTTGGGCCCGATGAGAAAACTGACCATGCGAGGCATAAACTTGAAGCGTATCTTGGAAGCCGAAAGCTTTGTCGTGATAGAGGCTTATCCAGGCGGCGCCCAAGACGTTTTGGGAATCCCCAGAAAACAGAAAGGATTAATGAAACTGAAGGAGGGCTTGGAAGCCTTAGGCATAAAAGGGTTGAAAAGCCAAATGAGCGACCATGAACTTGACGCCGTGACATGCTCGTACGTGGGCAAACTGTTCTTGGAAAAGGAAGCCGTCATCTACGGAGCGCCCGGCGAAGGGATAGTTATGCCAAAAGGCGAAAAAAACTCCAAATGAAATAACGCCTTTCGCTGATTCGTCTAGCTACATTTTTTTCTTGGAACCGGCGCTCTTCTTGACCATGGGCTTGTCACAGCAGAGCAATGGGCCGCATTTTGAGCAGGATTCGCCAGTGCAGCCTCTGTTGATTGTGATTTCCATGCCGCTGACAACCTTGCTTTAACTGCCATTGTCGTTGTTTTGGGGTTTTTTGTTGTTTCTGGTGAATCTGGAGGGCCACCAGTTGAACTTCTGCGCTAACCCCATTAATGAGGGCACGAAGAAGAGGATGACAATTGTCACGTCGATCAGTATGGCTGCGGCGACTGCAAGCGCGATTTCTTCGAGGATGGCAATGTTTGTCACCATCAGCGACAGGAAGACGGTGGCAAGTACGAGACCTAAGCCGAGGATTGTCACCCAGACTTTGTGGATGGCGGTCACTATGGCTTCGTTGTCTGATTTTCCGTTGAGGACTTCCTCGCGGATGCGGGTTATGAAGAATATGTCATAGTCGATTCCGACGCCGAGCATTGTTACAACAACGAATAGCGGCGCAAAGTCAAGAATGGGCAAGTTCAGACCGTAGAAGAATATGATCGACACTAAGGCTAAAGAAAACACAACGCTGCAAAGAATTGTAACTATCAAGCGAATAGGCGTAAAGGCGGAACGTAACTGGAAGAACAGAATCACGTAAACTGCGGCTGCAAGAATCAGGACGACCTCAGGAATCAGGCTGCCCATGAAAGCCTCGCTGTCGTATGTCGCCTGGGTTGTCCCGCCATAGTAAATTTTTACCCCGTTCATGAGCGACAAGCTGTTGACGTTTTTCTCCAAAGCCTCCAGCGAGCTGATGGCAGCGGGGCTCCAGCCTGAATTAGCCAAGTTAACCGTGATAACCGCGGTTTGGTTGTCTTGTCCAATCGACAAGAACATTTGGCTTTCGTACTGCTGCTGAATTGGCTCAGACATGTTTTCGATCGCGGAGTAGTTGAATGTGTTCCCGTAAGGTCTAGTTACGCTTGTAACAGAGGAGACCCCCTTGGAGTCCGCGGCTGCCGCTGTTATTTGGTCTATTTGGTTAAGCAGAGTTTGGTTAAACTGGTTATCTCCAAATGTTATTGGCGTGGCTGTGGTAACGACAATCTGGGTTGGAGCCAAGGTTCCGCTTCCAAAACCGTTCGCTATTGCTGTAAGTCCTTGGTTGCTTTGGAAGTTGGGAATCAGCTTCAGGAACTCTTCGCTTGTGGGTGTACTGTAAACGACGATGAAGGCGCTCAACGCCACTATGCTGATGATGATTACGACGGGCACTTTCCGTTTAAGCGTGCTGTTAGCTAAGCGTCTTAGCCTGTCCTTCTCGGGATTAGAGGCTGCTTTGCTCCGCCCATTCAGCCCTGGCCAGAAAATTCTGTCGCCCCAAGCAATTTCAAGAGCGGGCAGCAAAGTCAAAGATGCTGCCAGCAAAATTGCGACACCGAGAGCTATCGCGGTTCCAACGTCGCTGAAGATCGGCACGTTCGCAACGGCCATTACGATGTAGGCGACAATAACTGTGATGCCTGCAGTAAGAACTGCTTGCCCCGCCCACCTGAATGAGATGGCTACACTTTCATCAAGTGATTTCCCGTTCAGCCGCTCTTCTCTTGTTCTCCGAAGCTGCAGGACTGAATAGTCAACCGCCAAACCCAGCATCAACAATATAGTTAACGTTGGAGTCAGGAAAGTTAGGCTTCCGTGACCGATCTTTACAACTCCTTCGTAGATTGCGGCAAGTGCGACTGAAATCGAAACGCCTCCCAACATAACAGGAATAAGCGCCGCGAGTGGCGCCAAGAAGAGCAAGCCTACAATCAAAAGTGAAATCGCAATGCCGGGTCCTATCGTGACTTCTAATGCGGGTATGAAAGCCTTGGCAACATCTTTAGTCAAAACTGAACCGCCAGTCACGTAAACTGTTCCGTAATTCTTCAGCATTGAATTTTCCACATCAGACTGCACATGAGCAATTGTGTTATCGGATGGGCTGGATGAGAAACTGAAGACAATTAACATGGTATCGTTCTGAGAGTTAACAAAGTTGCCTGTTAACGCTTTGGAAAGGGCGTATGGGTAGTTTTGGTATGATTGAGTTGCAATCACGTTGTCGACGGCTCGGTTCACATCGATGCTTGTGGCGTTAGGTGAAAGCGTGGATAGAAGGCTGCTCAAAGAAGCACTGTTCACGGTGAACGTCGGCGACTGCGTAAATGATGTTTGGGTAGCATTGGCGACAAGGTCGCACGTCAAATCCCATGTCTGCGATAGGCTCGGCGCTGAACCAAGCTGATAGGCAGACTGCAACAGGTCAGCAACCGAAAAACCTTCATCCGAAGCGGTCAGGTTAGAATAGCTTTTCTCTAAAAGGGTGATCGCGTAGTTTCCAAGCGTCGCGTTGGATGGGGAAGGCCCGAAACTGTAGAGTTCATCCACCACGCTCGTAGGTGAAGCGCCAAGGGCGGCTGAAAGAGATGTGGGAATGCTTGAAACCATGTTGGTAATCGTCAAGTTCTCAATTGCCGCTGCTTGATCCCAATTTGCAACGGTAAGGCCTGAAGCGACGAGACCGATCATTTGACTTGTCTGAGTATTAAGCTGTGGATTGTTTAGGAATGCCGTGACAGCCTCGCCTATGGCGTAAGATTCACGGTTAGAAACCGATGTGCTGCTGGGGAGGGTCAGGTAACTTGCGTTCCAAGCGTTGAAGAAAGCCGTGTAGTAACCAGCGGATTCCGCGTTGCCTCCGAAGTTGTCGGTAACGCTGTACATTGTGGCGTTCGCTTGCGCATTGGCGTCAAACGGGTTCGTATCACCCATGGCGACGAGTTGCTGGGATACTCCCTGCCAGACGGTTACGAATGATGCTGGAACACCGTAAACCAGTTGGGCTGTTTGGTTGATGCCGTCCTGCAGCTGGAACAGACCAATGCTGAACGAGGACAGGTTGCCCTGCAGAGAATATAAACCCGAGTTTATCGTGACGATGTTTGGCTGAAGAAGCGCCGTTTGATTAATGATGGCAGGCAAGGACTCGTTAAGAAGAGTTGCCTCCAGCCAGTAAAGACTTTGTTCACCCGTGTAATTGCCCACGTTTAAGTCTTTGTACAAGGTTCCGTTGAGACCAAGAATGACCTGCCTCAGCGCCTGTGAATACACCGAGGCATTCTGCACGACAACTATGATGTTGTTATCGTTGCTTTTCAAATTGGGAAATTCAGCCTGAATGATGCCGGCTGTTTTGGTCGACATCGTGTTGGATGGACCGCCGAAACCGCCTGTGATGTTGTAGGAGACAGAGGCGAAGAAACTGGGTATAAGCAAAAGCGAAAACAGAACAACCACTACCCACGCCACAATAACCCACTTGTACCGTCTTCGAATGAAATGATTCAGAGAATCGAAAAGCGACTTCGACATCTTACCAAGCTCTTATTGAACAAACCTTCTAAGGTCACGTTTCAATCGTTAATTATAGCATGTGCCTTTTGCGTCGCCTTTCATAAGGATTTCCCAAAATAAGTTCCTAATCTAACGAAAAACACTGCATCTTAAAACGGGCGAGGTTTAAAAGTAGTGGCTAATCCCTTTATGTTCTAAGCCGTTTAGTGTCGGCGATTCTGAACCAAGACTGAAAAAATTGGGTTGACAATAAGGTCAAACTGGGTTGAACTTAAGTTGGTTTCCTACGATGTTGCTGTGAAAAGTTGCTTCATTGTTTCTACTGTAAAGCTGTTGTCGTGGAGATACTGCATTTGCGCTGTGAATTCTTGTGGAGTGATGGCTGTGTCGACGTTTTCATAATCTATTTTGTGATAGTACAATATGACTACGCTTGAATTGTTTGCGCTATTGACAATGTTCTCAAAATCATTAATGGTTGTGGTGTTTTCCATTGTGTAGGCAGGTAAGTCATATCTATCGAACGGCTGAGACATGTTAAGGCTTACAGGGTTTATTCCACGCGCTGCAACGTAGTACTGCTGAGTCAAGCTTTCAACCGTAGCGTTCCCAGCCCCACCACCGTCTGGATAAACTAAAATTGGAGCATTAATCCCATGGTCTTCTAAGTCTTGCTTGCTCTCAGCGATTTGATAAAGAATTGACGCGCTAGACAGCGTGGCTAGGTCAGGATGGCTGTATGTGTGGCTTTCTATGTCATTGCCGTGGTCTGCTAGCGTCACAATTTCATTCCACGTCATGTATGAGAGCCCTTCGCTGCTCCCCCATGATGTTCCAACGTAACTTGTTATTATTGCAAAGCTTGCCTTGTACCCGTAATAGTTCAGTATTGGAAGCGCATCGGTGTATTGGGTTTGCCAGCCATCATCGAAAACTATGCAAACAACTTTTTGTCCAGCTTGAGGAATATTTAGCTGGTACTGGTAGTTCGCCATGTCGTTAGCTTTAAGAGAAGCCGCTTGAGCCCCGGGATTTGGGGGTTGATGTAAAACGGCAGCTACAGTAATCGGCGCAAACAGCATGATTATTACGAAAGCAGCTATTTTGTAGCTTACTACTATTCTGCTGGACTTGCGTTCTTTTTCAGTCATTTTTTCTTGTCACATCTTGTTACCCATCCGCCCTTCCAAGGCGTAATCCAAGCATACAGAAGTACAGTAATGCTCATGAAGAACGAAACGAAGACAAACAGCGTTCTATACAGTAATGCCCGGAAATCATATCCGAAAGACCACAGGTTCATGCCTTGAAGCAAACCGATGTATAATGTTCCAAGCAAGAACCAAACCGCACTCAATATGTTTCCAGTTAGGGGCGTAATTATAAGCGAAGATACGATTGCGAATGGGCAGATGACGGTTAAGAATTGGTAAACGAAGAACAGTAGCGGAACCGGCATTTTCTTTTTCCAGATGAAGCGGCTTGCCAGAATGGATCCATGTATCCATGAACGACTCCACATCAGTTGCTGTTTGAAGAAATGCTTGTAAGTTTCAGGTACAAGAGTGTAGGCTATCGCGTTTGACTGGTAGATCACTTTTGCGTTGCGTGTTCCATCTTTAACTTCTCCTAGGCCTTTCCATAGAACCAGGTTGGTGAGTTGTCGGTCGTCGCCGATGTAAATGGGTCTGCCTAGGAATTTTTCGTTTAGCCAACTGTTCATCAGGGGCTCGATTGATTCTCGGCGGTAGCCTGCCAGAATTCCTGAGCAGCATGAAACTGCGCCAAGCTGGGATTCCATACCTTTTAACAGTCTGAACATGTCTTGATACCAAAAGTGCTGCAGTTTGGTGAGTAAGTTTTTGTTTATGTTTGAGGCTTTACCATGTCCGCATACGCTTACAACTTCTTTGTCTTCAAAGGGTTGAACAACAAGTTTGATAGCTTGCGTATCAAGTAAGGTGTCGCTGTCTACGCAGATAACAATCTCATTTTTCGATTCATAAAAACCCGATGCGAAAGCCGCTCGTTTCCCACGGTTTTTCTCAAAATCCAACAGTTTTATTCTAGGCGAATTTATTGCTCTTACAGCATCCGCTGTTTTATCTGTGCTTCCATCGTTGACTACAATGATCTCCAGCTTATCTTCTGGGTAATCGCTTTGAAGTAGTGCATTCACCGTGTCAGCTATGCCTTTCTCTTCGTTCTTTGCAGGTACAATTACCGACACCCCAGGTCTATAACCCCTGTCTGGTATGGGCCTGTAACTCACAGTGAGCATGCTTACAATGATTAAGAAAGAAGTCATTAACACACTATATATCCAAAATAGGGAGGCAGTAAAACCGTCAATTCTTAGCAACATCAGAACTGCAAGCGAGGCCACGGTGATCGTTGTTGCCAATAAAACCTTGGATTTCGGATTTAGCGACAGCATTACCTGCACCTCACCGCAGTTTGGTTTGCGTTAATTCGGGTGGTGGACAATTAAGATGAGACAGCGCTGTAAGCCCACCTCCCAGCACAAAAGCAATCCTTGACTGGTTTATTTTAAATCCAGAGGTTTCCAAGAGAAGTTTAGACTTATGTCTTAGCGCAAGTAGCCCAATGTTCTCCAATCTAAGTATAACGACTAGTTGCATTCTCCATTTCTCCCGTTTCGTTGCTAAGTACCTGTGACCTGTCTTGATTCCTAAAACTCGGCTCAGAAAAGTCTTCGGAAACTGAAAACACAGCGATGCATAAACTAAAACGCTAAACTCTGCATCTTTATGCTTCACAAGTTAACGCTTAAACGCCAACTTGGATAGGCCACACTGTTTCCCCAAAAAGCTGTGTTGTACTCCTTCGCTCACATACTCCAAAACGCCAACCAGCAGGGAAACGCTAGTTAACCTATCAAGCGATTGACGAAAGCGAGCATAAAAACGTTTGTTGTAGCACCTAAGCAACCACAGAAGACGCCGCTTGTCTGTCATCTCCGACATTGCGGACATGGCGATTTTCCTGAAGATTGTTCAATAAAATCACGATGATCCCCGACGGCAGCTTCCTGTTCAGCGTACAAGCGTAGACACAAAAGTCAAGCGCTGATTATTTAATCCATTTTGTGATTTCTGGCTTGTTTCTTTTTCCTTTGCCCTGCGGCGTTTTTGGGTGTCCTAAGATGAAGGGTACCATCATCTGGAGGTTTTCGGGAACCCCGATTTTCTTGAGTACTTCTGGCTTGGCGTTTAACAGGTTGACGAATCCCATGTAGCATGTTCCAAGTCCCAGTTCGTAGGCTTTCAAAAACATGTTCTGGGCTGCGAGCACGCAGTCGAGCAGGTTGAGGTTTTCCCACTGTTTGTCTTTTTCTGCGCATACCAGTATTAGCATGGGTGTGTCATAGCAGATGACGTCCTGTTCAGTGTTAAACTGCTTGGCCAGCGGCGGCATGTGTTGTCTAACTAAAATTTTGGTTTCATCCGAGACAACCTTGATCGCCTTCTTGTCTTCGATGACTATGAATTTCCAAGGCTGCCTGCTCATCCCTGTTGGCGCCCAGGTGCCCGCTTCCAAGATTGCCTCAACTTGTTCTTTTGAAACTGGTTCATCAGTAAAGCTTCTAACGCTTCTTCTACCCTTAATGCAAACATCAAGTTCCATAACTAAACCCCGAAAATAACAATGAGAATTCAGATATAAACTTGCTTAGAAACGCTGAAAAATGTTGTGGTGCCAAAAGCTGGATTTTAGACACTTCTGAACTATTAAAGGTAGGCTTAGAGGTTTAAGTCCGTTTAATTGGGAAAATGTTTTATTCTTTTATAACAGAGCAATCCATAGTGGCTGAAAAGTGCAAGGCATTACTCAAGAATATTTTTCAATCTTAGATAACTACTTTGGGGAATGCTTCAAAATTGCAAAAAGAGACAATTTTGTAAGAGACAGTTATTGGAAGAAAATAAATGGCGTTTATGATCCAATTACCATAAATTCATTGATGGATTCTCTCTATGAGGATTTATCCAAAATCAATTGGAGCTTTCAGGAAAACAGTATACAAAATAGCTGCGGGCTGAAAGTAGCGTATTCTGGCTCTGTTTTTGGATATTCCCAAGAAATTTCTCAGATTACTAGTTTTCTAAAAAAGACTGCATTGTACGCCGATAATATACTAATGAATGATAACATCTATTCAGAGCTTTGGTCTTGGAAAAAGAAAGGCCAACTTGGCTTCGAAATTTCCTTTTCCCTAATCTGCTTCAACGCAATAGATCTCCTTTGCCTCAAAGATTTCTTCATATCTGATTCTGAAATACCAGTTTGCACATTAACGCCGCCGATGATGTGGAAGTTCAATGAAAGGCATCTGGAAACAACAATAGATGAATCGCTTTATCAATCAGAAGTAACAAAAGCAAACCAGTTCTTTGGCAAGGATTTCTCCTCTCGAAAAGAACTTCAAAAGTTTCTGGGGCAGTTTGATAATCCAAAGGATTTCTTCATCAACTCAAAGAAACCGTTTTTACTCCAAGGTCCAAATGGAAAGCCTCTTGGGGCAAAGGATTTTTTTCAAATTCGACAGAATTTTGAAACTAAATACTCCCGATCATTTACCAATACAGAAATTTATGAGTCATTGCTGAGGAGTAACCTTTCAATGGCTATATACGATCTTACGTATAATGCTAATTTAGATTGTGCATTTGGTACCGATTACAGAGGCGTTTGGAATAGTTTGAATTGGATTATGAAAAATACCTGCATTTTACCCTCATCGACTAAAAAAATAGCATCTAAGGATTCGGCAGTTTTGCATGCGATTCAAGAAGATGAGTTCAAATGGTTAGGTAACGTCCCACTAGATAGAATTAAAGAAATCAGAGAAAGAGGAGAGTTGCGAGAACTTAGAGATGTTCTTGCAGAGAATATAGAGACTGTGGAAGAAGCAGAGGACACGGAATTCTCAGAGGTAAGCTTGCAAGTTCGGTACAACCTAACAAATGCTTTTAAAAGACATAGTGCCGAAATCCAAGATTTGAACAGGCTATATAGGGATAAGTTTAAGCTTTCAACTTCATCTATAGTTGTTTCAGGTGCACTTGGAATATCAGCTTTTCTTTATCCACCCCTTGCTATCGTTGCAACTATTGTTGGAGGGGCTTCATTAAACAGCATACGAGAGAACTTCTTTGAAAAAAGGGAAAAAATGAAAGAACTGCGGAGAAAACCCGTGGCTATGCTATTTGATGCGCATGCCTAGAAGGCAATTGGTTAAATGTAATCAGCAGAGAATTCTGAATCTTTTTGTCGTTTTCGGGTTAAGCGGGTATCATACAGAGCAAATCATTGAAAATAGAACCGTAAATTCAAAAAAAAAGTTAAACATAACGATTATCCTGAATTTCGAAAAACCTTCCTCTTAGCAAAGGTTCTCTTTTAACGAAATAGCAATTTGTGGTGCCAAGGGCAGGGTTTGAACCTGCGACGACTCGGTCTTCAGCTTCGCCCTCAGCTACCAGATGTAACTGGGTCGAGCGCTCTCCCAGGCTGAGCTACCTTGGCATTTTCTAAAGCGGTTTTAGATAAGTTCCTGAGAGGCTATTAAGTTTTTGTCACGGATACTTATTTACGTTTTTGTGGGACACATGGTTGGCTGCCATGGTCAAAACGAAACGGTCGGGTTCTTGGTAAAAAAAGGTTGCCTTTAAGGAATGAAGTTTATGAAATGCATCAAAACGTAGCCAATAAGACCGCTTGCCAAGAAACAAGCGAAGATCAAGGTTCCCTCGTGGGTTTCAACGAAATCATCCAGTTTTGCTTTCAAGTTTTCGGCACCTCTTTATTGTTTGCTTTTCTAAGGGGAAAGGTTTTATGAAGGGAGAATACGTAGTTTGAATTCAGCAGCTATCCGTATTGGGCCGTTAGTCTAGCTGGCTAGGACGTCGCCCTCACGCGGCGAAGATCACCGGTTCAAATCCGGTACGGCCCACCAATCCCTTGCTTCTCCCGACAAAACGATGAACAACCCGTCTAATAAGGAATCGCCTTTTTGTTAAATCTGGCATTGATGCGGTTAACTGGTTTGCCAACGAGGAGCCTGCTTGACGGCAACTTCCCAACGCGAGATATGCACAAAAATCCCAATTACTACCCTCGGAACGGGAAAATTACAACACAGCCTTCATTTTAGCAGCAATAATAGAAGTCATCTTCATAGCCCTTTTCGTAATAACAATGTTTTACGGCATAAACCACACACATCCAGAACATTGAAACCGACCGCAACCACGCATTTTCTTGGCAGGAACTCGCTAAAAAAGCGGGTGCAACGGACGAAAATGTTGCTGTTAAAAGTTCAAATCACAAATTTTTTAAAGCAGTTCAACTGTCAATGCCTTACGTAAACACAGCTTTTTTCGGGAGGTGTAATTTATGCCTGAAACATCAATCAACATAACTGAGAAACTTCAGAAGATCGGTCAAACGGTTCAAGACTACAGGGAGGCCGTTATGAACCAATTCAAGGACATGGAAGTTGAAGTGAAAGACTGGAACTTTTCAGTTGGAAAAGCTGAAAAAGAATACACAGTTGAAGTCAACCTTAAGCTTGGCATTCGGCCAAAAAAAGCTTAAACACGAAAGTTCACTTTAACCCTACCCCTTTTCTTTTAGAAACAAATCTTTTCGCCTAAGGCATTACTGTCTTGATCAAATTTTAGACATTATTTCGATTTTGCCGCTTCGCAATTTCTCAACCAAAACAGATAAAAACTCGACTTGCATCCATCAAGGCTACTGGTAGAGGAACACGTATGCCTACTGAAATTACTGATGTCGATAAGTTTGTGGCTCTGAGCGCGAAGGCAAAGTACTGCTCAGTTCAAAGACTCAAAGAAAACGTTAAACTGAAGCTGCGCACCCCCAGTCAACTTTACACGCTAAAAATCGAGCCCCTAAGAGTCGAGGAAATCTTAAAGAAACTCCAATGCGAAATCCACGAGAAAGAAAAGTAAAACGGCTTACCGTTAACTGGTCATTTTTCCATTTTTAACCTCGCTAAAGGGTAAAACACCAGTTTTCACCCTTCAAAATCCTTCTCGTATACAAAAGCATCACCAAAACCCAATTTTAACCCCACATGCTTTCAAGCTTAAACGCCTAAAGGCTCAAGCGCCTCGAAAACAAGCGAACCTTAAATATTCATACATAGAGAAAAATCAACTTGAATAAAAGAATCGTGATTGCGAGGATTTAGTTGCCTTTTGAGGAGAAATTTTAAGGCTAAAGACGGCTTAATTGTGTCATGGAACACTAAAAACCGCTTTTCTAACGTGAAATCGACCGCTTGTCAACGTCAGCGACGCAGCCTTAAGCCGCAAACTCGCCTTAAACCTTCGCAAAGTTATCTCTAAAAGGCTTCCCACTGACCGAAAATTAATCGTTCGTTCAATTTTTACACGTAAAAGTTAAAAAAATCCATAAGTCTCATCCGAAAATTACTTAATTCTGATAATTTTTCCATGCATGTTTCTCTTTCTATGTGCTTCGGTTGACGAAGGCTCGTATCGTTTGGTTTTTGTGGAGAATGAAGAAGATATTTCTATGAGCCGATGGTAACTCTCGGGGAGGAGTAATGAAGGCATAGTGCAGGGTCAAAAGATCAGAGGGTATAGGGAAGAAACTTCTCAGCTGACGAAAGAGGGAGAGAAAATGGGTTTTGTTGATGCTTTTGTATACCGATTGGAAGATTCGCACTTAACGGTTTTTCTTTTCAGGCAATTTACGGTTCTTTTTGCCTGTTTAATGTTAAATCATTTAAGGGATAACAATGAGTGTTGAGTGCAAACTGTTAATTTCTCTCTTGAAATTAACAAAGGAAGGGCCTGCTTTAACTGAACTTGTCAAAAGAGAGGCACACTTGCCGTCTGCCACTACGATGAAATTGCTGGAAAAAATGCAAACCGAAGGTCTCATTTATTTGAAAAAAGGCAGCGTCGAAGTACAGAACGGGAGCAGGCTCTGGCTTGCAGTCCAAGCAATCTCTTTAGGCGCAGATTTGGAGCAAGTAAGCAACTTGTTGCGTTGGCAAGAGTTTGAAGAAATTACCGCCGTGGCTTTGAGGACCAACGGTTACGCCGTCTCAAACAACGTTCGTTTTAAGCAGCCACGTCGAAAATGGGAAATAGATGTCGTCGGCTGCAAGAAACCCCTGGTCATCTGCATCGACTGCAAACATTGGGGGCATGCAATTGCGCCCTCAGCGTTAAGGAGAATCGTTGATTCCCAGATTGAACGAACCTGCGCCTTTGCAGATTCTTTGCCGAACCCCGCGTTAAAGCTCGAATGCACAAGGTGGAGCGACGCCAAGTTTCTGCCAGTCATACTATCCCTAATACCGAGCTCATTCAAATTCTACTATGAAGTCCCTGTCGTTCCCATACTTCAACTCCAAGACTTTCTCAATCAGCTGCCTGCCTACATAGAGAACCTGAAGCTTTTCACCAAAACCTTCAACACTCTTAAGCCATAATCTTCAAAATCGAAGCTCGAGATAGCCTAAACGCTGGGTAAAGGCTCAAAAGCAGGATTCCTGCTAAGGCTGCAAAAAGCAACCCAGCTATCTCCAATATCATGAAGGCAGTAACTATCGGCTGCGGCATCAGGATAAGATAAGTAATCATGGTACCAAGCGGTAATCCGATTCCGAAGCTTGAAAGAAGCAAAACTGCGCTTTGGATAGCCAGAACTGACAGGACAAATTTCGGTTTAGCGCCGATAGAGCGCAAAACGGCGAATTCTTGACGTTGCTCATCAGCGGCAAGCATCATGTAGATTACCATGCAGAGGGCTGCTGAAGCCAAGGTGAAGAAGGGCATTATCATTATGGTTTGCCAATTTGACGCCAAGAAACCCGTGTCCTTTTCAACAACGCTGCTCAGTGGGAAAACACTCAGGTCAGGGTCAACGCGTTGCAGCAGGGTCGTAATTTGTGCAATGGCTGCCGACTGGTCAGCAGAATTCTTAAGCGTAACTAGGAGCAAGTTGGGGCTGATGGTTCCCGTCGCGTTTTCAAGCGTTTGTATGGGCACGTAGGCGACAAAGCCATTGTTTAACGGGTCAACGCAAACCCCGACAATGTTGAACGTTGTATTTTCAAATGTCATGTCTTCAACAAGAGGGTTAGCCTGAGCTATACTCAAACTTGAATCGGGCGTGTAGATTGTTTCGGCGACTGAATCACCTACAACCACCTGGTACTGGTCACCTGAATTCAAAAATCGGCCCTCAACATTCCATTTGCTTGAAAGCTCTGAAAGGTTAACGCCGACAACTACTGCGTCTGTTGTCCTGTTTCCTCCAACGTAGGCTTGGGTTCCAGCTTCTCCGTTAAAGCTGAAGTTTGCTACCTCTTGAATCTGCCCTTCTAAGACCAGGCGGGAATTCACTAGGCTCACGCTGGGCAAGGCGCTTAACTGGGCTGCGACGGAGTTTGGAATCGCCAGATTTGGGCTGGAATAGTTAAATCCGCCTGTTATTGATGTTCCTGAAAACTTTGATAAAAGCTGTTCGTACTGGTTACCCATGCTGTCCGCAGCTATGGCAATCGTGTTTTTGCCTGTGCTGCCCTGAATCCAAGATGCAGTTGTGTTGCTTGCGATGATGCCTCCTGCAATGCAAACCGTGAGAAGAATGAACACTATTGAAAGCAAGATTAAGAGCCGAAAAGTCGCTGATTGGCGGCGAAGCATGCTTCTGCTGACGATGCTCCAGGTTATTCCCGACTTTGACAACGCTTTATGCTGGGCGGTTGTTGTTAAACCATGATAAGTCACCGGAGAAAGTGCCTTTATTGGCGACATCCTTGACGCCTTAATGATTGGCCAGACACCGAAAATTAATGCCAAAACAAAAAAGATGAAAAAAACGATCAGCCCCAACCATAAATTCGGCAGTTTGTACGTTGAAAAAACGTAGTTTGAAATGCCGTAGTCCATCAAAAATCCGGCAATTATGCCTAAACCACAGCCTGCAATAGTTACGGTTAACAATTCCTGGATGAAGTAGCCAGCGACGAGGCTGTTCGGGCATCCAGCTGCCTTTATCAAACCGAAATCCCGCGTTCTTTGAGCCATCATGAAATACGCAATGAAGGAAGTTAACACGGCGCCCACGGCAAAAATGAGTATGCCGATGAAAAGCAGGAACTGTGAAAACAGCGAGGTTATTCCCATCGTAAGAATGTTATTGGCTGATGTTAAACCGTTTAAACGGCTGCTAAACAGCAGCAGAAACGTTGTGGAAGCGACGCTTAACGTTAAGGTTAATATGGTTAAGCTTGTTTGAAGCCTTCTTCGAAGCAAATCGTTGATCGGAAAAGCCGCGCTACTCATTTGTACCCGCCAATTTGCCTTCTTCCAGACACAAAACCTGGTCTGCCAACTGCTTTATCTGAACATCATGGGTTGCGACAACAACCGTTTTCCCCTTCTCCTTCAACATTTGAAGAACCTGAATGATTTTCTGCCCGTTCTTATCATCCAAATTACCCGTCGGCTCATCCGCAAGAACAAGCTCGGGGTCGTTAGCCAAAGCTCTCGCAAAAGCCACCCGTTGCTGCTCGCCGCCGCTAAGCTGAGATGGAAAATGGTTCGCTCTGCTCTGTAAACCCACAGTTTCCAGCAGTTCACTTATGCGTTTTTCTATGCCTTCCATGGGCTTTCCAGTCCACTCCATGGGAAAAGCGATGTTTTCGGCAACCGTTAAGGTTGAAACCAGATTGTACGCTTGGAAAACGAAGCCGACACTGTTGCAGCGGTAATCTGACAGCGCATCTTCGTTTTGAATCGTCAAGTCTTGGTCGTTAACAAAGATTTTTCCCGTAGTCGGCTTATCTATCCCGCCTATGATGTTGAGAAGTGTAGTTTTTCCCGAACCTGAAGCACCGCTGAGCACCACAAAGCGTGCCTTACTGATGGAAAATGTGACGTCCTTTAAGACCTCAAGTTTTTCGTTGCCTATCTCGTAGGCTTTTCCTAAGGCCTGCGCATAAATGGCAATGCCTTCTTGCTTCTCCATTCTCTCTTTGCCTCTTGGGTGTGAAAAATGAGTTGTACGCGACTAATAATATATGTTGAGGTACAATCGCTTTCGTTTCTCAGGCGTAAGCCGTGTCCAGATTAAGATTTCCCCTATCCCGCTTAAGAATACGCACCTTTTCAGGCAACTTGTCCTTCTCCCAATCCGCCCAGCTTATCTCTTTAAAAAGCCACCTCTTGCCCAAATGCGCTGCAACCACGGCGTGTTTATGCGCGTTGTCGGCTGGGATGAGCTCGTTGAGGAACCTGAAAAGCTTGTCGATCTGCTGCTTAGGAAAGTACGCATAGTAACTTGCGTTTTTCACTTCAAAAGCGTACATGTGGCCGCCTCTTCTCGCCATGATGTCAGGAAGCGGGTTGAGGCTTGGGTTGCTCACAGGCACCCGAACGGCGTTGTATCCTTTTTTCTGCAGGACCTTGACCAGAACTGACTCGCTGTAGAAGCCTCTTTTGCGCCAGCGACGAAGCCTTATTCTGTCAATTTCTTTGCTCATCAGCCTTTGCTCCAACTTGCTTGCTGTCTTATCAACCTTTAGAGATAAAAATTGTTGCCTATGCGCGCCGCCGAAACTGGTTTCGTTTATGCTTTTGTATACACTGAATCGGACCCGTTGAACCCGTGGTGCATTGGTGATGGTCATAACCCACGATATTACAGCACCCACCAAACCCACTGAACACGTAACAGCGCTCATTGACTCTGCAAAAATATCACTCATATAGCCTACATTAAGCACTTCAAAAGCAGCGGCTGACCTCCTGAAGGCATCGAAAAAGTTGCCTAAGAGAGAAAATCCGCACACCAAATTTCTCTTAAAGACCGAAAGAAAAGTCAGCGGTATACCGAAGCATCTACAAAACACGCCTCAACACCAAATTTAGCCAGTTAAAACCGCAAGTCCACAGTAACCGATTTCCGGAGACCACCAACCTTTGACCGCTCCTCATTGCCAGAAACCTACACTCGAAGCAAACATCAGCCGCTCAAAGTTCCCCAGTGACAAAGTCAAAGACAAAAAAGGCAGACCTATTTTTTTTCGTACACGTTTAGGCAAAATTTTTCGACAGTGGACTGACAAGATACACGAGCGAGAGAAAGTCGTAAAATCGGCAAAGTTTCATCAGTCCTCTAAAAACCAGGCAAAAAGTTCGAAGCTTAGCCGAAAAAACAGGCTTTTGTTTCGTATGGAGATTTTCGGAGGTACTTATATGAGGCTCTGATATTCCCCATGCCAGTGCTCTATAGGTGGCATAGAAAAGGCTGAATTCAGGCTATTTTGACATTATAGGCATGAATCTGGGTTTTAAATTATCGCTCCCATAGAAAATAATTGGCTGATTTTTTATCGTTCCAGTTTCGCACAAAAACAACCACGCTCCATGCAATTTACGACAAAATAACCTCTAAAATCACGTATTTTATCAAAATGTGACAAACGATAAACCGTTTTTAATAACTTAATTGGGCGCAAAAAAATTTTGCGTTTTTAACAATTTTTTTGAAAAAGCTACGGCTCACACTAGCGTTTGGGGTTGGTTATGGCGGCAAACCCTTAGCCGCATTGTCTCTCAGTGTTTCCAGCCAAACCTGGTGCTGCTTCACCATTCGATTTCCAGCCAACACTCTTACTAACCGTGTAAGAAAACCACGCTGCCTTTCCTCAGTAAGAACACGGCACCCCTTCTCGGTCTTCTCTATAAGCCAAGCTTGATAGCCAGAATCACCTGTACCGTGAAATTCAAACGCAAGACGCTCAGGCGGCAGAAATTCCACAACTTCGCAATCCACAGTTACACCAAACGCAGTAGCCTTCCCTGTATCAGGGTTGAAGAATCCAGTTTTCCACTTAAATCGCGTGCCCAAAGCAAGGTCCGGAGGTTGTCCCTCAACGAAGCGCATGTTGGCTGAGTTCGGATACCACGTGGGCCAAAGCTGCGCCCGTATGAGCCATGCCCACACAACTTCTGGATCCAAAGGCATTTCTAATTCGTTTCGGACGTCAACGTGACAATTTGCTTGGGCGTAGCGCGTTGGCCACAAAATCTGATTTGATTCAGCCATAGTTTGAAACTTGAGAAGTTATATCTTTGCTTTAAGGATAAAAGCTTGTTGCACTTACAAAAGAGACGTTATTTGAAGGGCGCGCAAAGTTTTGTATCTGTTTAAACTGAGTTTCTGAGTTTTGATAAACGATCAGATTGTAATTTTCAGAAGGCGAAATATTGGCAAAAAACCCAAATTTTTGCTACTTAGTGGACTTAGGTTAAAGTGCAAATGATTACGCTCTTTGGTTGCCAAATTTTAGGTTGTTATTTTTCTTGAAAAGTATTTTCCCTTCAGGATACAGCGTCCCTCACGAGCTGAAGGTAGGTGAGTAATTGTTACTTAAAACGGCTTTTTTCCGCTTTTATTTCCAAGCACGCGTAATATTGTATGTCTTAAGCCTGTTTAAACGGCTCTAAATCTTAGCGAGCGCTTGATGGCAAAATTGTAGCTGGTGAGTGCAGTGGCGTTAGTATTACTCAGTTTCTTAACCGTCACATGTGACAACCACCGGATAAGAAAGTTCAAAAGTTTAATAAAATAATGAGCGAAGAGGCAGATTAAACGCTAAGTTCGCAGCATTTGAGAGTTGATTGAAAACCTTGGCAACAGACTTTGCGAAATTCTCAGCCTATAAGGAATTAACTTCTTTACCTAAAAACAAGTATAAATGCCCACTTGTATACGAAAGCATCAACAGAACACACTTTAATGCGCAGGTTCCTGCGTTGATTTCAACCGATTAAGCGCTTGCACCTTCGAAGGTAGGCGAACCTTAAATATACATGGTTCAAGCTCACTAAAAGAAAACAAATTCCCAGTTCAAAACCAAACATTATCCTCTTAAGTTGAAAAATAATCAAATAACGGCGTAAAATCGGAAGCGGTCACCATTAAAATTAGCAGTTTTCTGAAGCAAACTTGGTTTTTTAGGGTCAGGACGCTATTTTTAGCCGTATTACCTTGGATTCATGTTGAAGACTGGAGCATTTTTGATAACGAAATGGCGTTATTATGTACATTTTGTACAATTAAATGTCAAAAAACGGTTAATGGTTTGAAGAAATTGTAAGTTGCATGGCAAATTGTGGGTTTCTCTCAACCATTTTAGAGGTTTCGGGTGACGAAAGTTTGCCATTTCAACCTTTCACGAAAAACTCAGGATTACAATAAGCGCGGCTACAAAAAGCAATAGTTGTATTCGAAATGTTTTTCAGCCTTTTAGATGATTAATGTTAGCGGAACAGCGGAACATGTCAGACTTTAGGGTTGTGAACAAAAGCTTCAGCTTCACCACAAGAGGCGAAATAGACTTCGTAGACTTATCCGACAAGGTGCAGGAAGAAGTCTCAGCGTCAGGCGTAAAAAACGGCGTAGTCCACGTCTTCGCGCCGCACGCAACAGGCATACTGATTCTAACTGAAAACGACGACGCGTTGCTCGAGGACATCAGGGCGCTTCTGGAAGAGATTGTGCCAAAACACGCTGCTTACCAGCATCCATCAAACGCTCACTCGCACCTGCGCTCCATGCTTCTCCCACCCGACAAGACACTGCCGATCGTTAATGGGCATGTGATGTTTGGAACTTGGCAGTCGCTGTTTTTTGTGGAAACAGACGTTTACCCGAGAAAACGAACAGTAATCATCCAAGTCATGGGCGAATCATAAGAAAGGCCGCTGCCGATTTTTTCAGTTCTAAATCGCCGAGTTTTCTTTTTCGCAAATCGTGAGCGCAGAAATAGAGCTGAAACCATTGCTTTTTAACGATTTAATGGTAATTAAGCAATCAAAGGCTTAGCTATTTAACTATTTGTTGTAAAAATTTTCCATTCGAAATAATTTCGTAAAGCGACACGGAGGCGTGAGCAGCTTTCAGGAAGTTGCAGCAGCCAAAAGTAGTCCCAACTAGCAGAGTTATCCCCGAAAACGCCTTGCTGAGGCTCTTTCAAAGCGGTTTTTTATGGTTTTGACCCTTTTGATGAGCCAAGCCAGCCTTATTTTCCTGCTTTAACCCATCAAACCCTTGGCAAGGATCTGTTTTCTTTAAGTTTGCTGCATGATTATATAAGGTTCGTTGCAGTTCGAAGAAAACTAGCCCTCATTTCTCGGTTTTAAGCCTCTTAGTTGAGTCCCTGGGTCGCATGCGAGCCTTCTTCTTCACAAGTGCTCTTTCAGAGGGCTTATCCTCCATGACGTCGTCTTCCTCTTCGTCCAAGGACAAGGTGTCAACTGCATCAGGGAAGTCAGCTGTTGTCGCCTGCGCCGCGCCGCTCTTCAGCATCAACTCCACAGCCCTATCCACGTCTCCTGGCTCCGCGTCGATGCCTCGGGTTGCATCCATAAGAACCACGGTTTCATAACCAAGTTTACGCGCGTCAAGAACCGTGTTTAAGACGCAGTAGTCCGTTGCCAAACCGCCTATGAAAAGCCGTTGGATATCGCGTTCCTTCAATTCGCCGGCGAAGTTGGTTCCGTCAAAAACCGAGTAGCGTTCCCGCATGGGGTCCGTGGCTTTATAGACAACCACCGCGTCTTTGGGAAGGTTAAGTTCTGGGCTGAACTTTGCTCCTTTAGTGTCTTGGACACAGTGAGGCGGCCAACGTCCGCCCTGCTGCTTAAACGAGCAGTGATTCGGCGGATGCCAATCCTTAGACGCGAAAACCTGCGCTTTGGCTTTCTGGAAAAGCTCGGCAAACTCGTTAAGGACAGATATGATTTCGTCGCCTCCCTCGACGGGAAGCGCGCCGCCTGGCAGAAAATCGTTCTGGATGTCTGTTATCAAAAGGGCGTCGGAACTTGTTACGTTATAGGTTTTGCTCATTTCAACATACCTCGGTTTGTTTTCAAGAATGCACCTTTGAAAATTCAGGTTTATTAGCGCGATACTATTGAATAAACCTTTTTGCCGCTTTGAAAAAACGAAAGTTTGGCTTTAGAAAAGAAATAGAAATCTTCCTCTAAGACGGTACAGGCAAAGGTTGATCAAAGAAACCCAGGCAAGTAACCATTCAATAAGAATGAAAATGGGGAGTTTTGGTGATGCTTTTGTATACCATTAAGTAAGCCTTATCTTGTTACCTGCGTCAATAAAATACGAGGCGTCAGAATGACAACCAAAAACAACCCGATCACAAGCATGGAAATGCGTGCCCTCGAAGCCAACGCCGAATACTACGGCGTAAGCCTGCTTCAACTAATGGAGAACGCTGGACGCGGCGTCGCCCAAGAGGTAATCGAACGTTTTCCCAATGGCAAGAAGGTCGCCGTTTTCTGCGGTTTAGGAGGAAACGGAGGCGACGGCTTTGTCGCAGCCAGGCATCTCTTGTCAGCAGGCTACGATGTTTCCGTTGTTCTTGTGGGCAGAAGCAGAGACATAAATCATGAGGCAGCTAAAAGAAACATGGGGATTCTCCAGTCGCTACAGGGCAAAATCCCATTAACGGAAGTGACTGACAGCTCGGCTATGCCAAAGTTGTCCTCTGAAGTCGTCGTGGACGCTTTACTGGGAACGGGAACGAAAGGAAAAATTAAGCCGCCGATAAGCCAGGCAGTCGACTACATCAACGCTTCGGATGCCTTCAAAATCGCTGTTGACGTGCCCACGGGAATTGATTCTGACTCGGGCGAGGTCTTAGGCACAGCGGTAAAGGCGAACTTGACAATTACGTTTCACAGGTCAAAGCTAGGGCTGGAAAAAGCCAAGAAATACGTTGGCGAACTCGTCGTCAAGGACATTGGGTTGCCCGTGGAAATGGAGCGGTACACGGGTCCAGGCGACGTTTACCTTGCGACTGTTCCGCGGAGCCCAAACGCTCACAAAGGCGACTCCGGGCGGCTGCTCGTCATCGGCGGAAGCGAAGTTTACTCTGGAGCGCCAACTTTGGTTTCGCTGGGCGCCATGCGCACGGGAGTCGACATCGTCTATCTTGCTGCGCCCTCAAAGACGGCGTACGCGATTTCTTCAATGTCCCCTGACTTGATAACGATAAAACTTGGAGGCGCCAACCTGAAACCCAGCGACATGGAAACGTTGCAGCCCTATTTTGGCACGGTTAATGCGGTTGCGATGGGTCCTGGTTTGGGTTTGAACCCTGAAACCGTCGACTTCGTGAAGCTCTGCGTCGAAGAGGTAGAGCGGGCTGGGAAACCCTTGCTTTTGGATGCTGACGGACTAAAGGCGTTTGCCAAGTTCAAACGACCTCTGAAGGTGCCGCTTGTTCTTACGCCTCACGCTGGCGAGTACACGATTCTTACGGGTGAGACTTTGCCTGAAAACATGGAGGAGCGAGCCTTGGCAATACAGGAAACCGCGAAGAAACTCGACGCCGTGGTTCTTGTAAAGGGCAGAGTTGACTACATTTGCAGTCCCGAACGAGTCAAGTTGAATTTCACTGGCAACGCAGGCATGGCGGTCGGCGGCACAGGTGACGTGCTCAGCGGCATAGTCAGCGGTTTAATGGCTCAGAAGGTTGACCCATTTGAAGCTGCGGCGGCTGGAGCATTCGTTAACGGCGCAGCAGGCGACTTTGTCGCAAGCGAACTTGGCTTTCACATGGTGGCAACAGACCTTATCGACTGGATCCCCAAGGTTTTCAACGACCCGATGAGCCACGTAAAGGTGCGCAACCAAGTTGGAAACTGACTCAGAAAACCAAAAACCAGCTTTCCCCGTGAGGATAACCATTTACCATGCGGCTCAGGATGACCCCAAGAAAAACACTGCCCTGAGGCTGAAACGCCGCGGGTTCGCAAGGATAGTATCGAAGGTTAGGTTTTTGCCTAAGCGCGCCATCGTGCTGAACCCATTTGGCGAAATCGCGTTTTCCCCAGCGGACAGGGAACGGCTTTCGCAGTTTGGGTTGGCTGCTTTGGATTGCAGTTGGGAACACGCCCAGAAAGTCATGGGAAAACACGTCAAAGGCACCAGCCGATGCTTACCCATCCTAATCGCAGGCAACCCCGTCAACTTCGGCAAATTAACAAAGCTGACCACGGCTGAAGCCATCGCCGCCGCTCTGTACATCGCAGGGTTCAAGAAAGAGTCGGAAGAGCTTCTGTCGATTTTCACCTGGGGACACACGTTCTTCGAGTTAAACGGCATGCTACTTGACAATTACGCATCGGCGAAGGACAGCGGCAAAATCGTGGATATGCAGGCAAGGCTTCTGAAGAGGAAAGAGATGTGAATGAAACTGCTTTTGGATGATGCTTTTGCGTACAGGCACGTTTGTAAAATAGGCTAATTAACCACGAACACTTTATCCCTCTAAACTCAATAAGATTTGAAGGCAGAGAGCATGGGGGCAAAACAGGAAAACCCTGATGTTGAGCACTTTAACCGCAGGGCGGCGACTTATGAGACTGCAAGCAGCCAAGGATACTTTTTCGACAGGATTCAAAGAAGAATCCTAAAATTAGCCAAAACCCAAAACCCCCAGGTCATATTGGATGTCGGCTGCGGAACAGGCAGACTGCTCCGAAAAGCCAAGCAGCAATGGCCCGATGCCCATTTGGTGGGGGTTGACGCAGCCGAGAAAATGATACAGCAAGCTACCGAGCTTTTTCCCGAGGCAGAATTTCATGTTGCTATGGCTGAAGCGTTGCCTCTGCCCGACGCCTCAGTGGACCTTGCCTTCAGCACCATGTCGTTTCACCATTGGGCGAATCAAGCTCAGGGCATTAGGGAAGTCGCTCGGGTTCTGAGACCGCAGGGAAGGTTTGCACTCGCAGATATTGTGGTTCCTCGTTGGATGATGTTTTTCGTAAGACATTTTAAGTATAACAGCCCCGCCAAGATTCGGGAGATGTTTGTTCAGGCAGGCTTACCCGTGGAGTTGCAGCAGAAGCCTTGGCGGTGGTCACGGGTTCTGCTTATAACGGTGGGCAGGAAGCCTTGACGTGATGGGGCAGGTTTAAGGGTTTATGGTTTTTATAACAAACGAGTACGTGTTCTTCGCTTCGGTTTTTGTTATTTCCTTCTCAGGAGTCCTGATGCCTGGACCATTATTCGCCGCCACAATTAGGCAGGCGACAAAAAGCAAATTCGCAGGTGTCTTAATCGCCTTGGGACATGCGATCGTGGAGATTCCGCTGATGGTACTTATCTATTTTCTTCTCACACAATTCACGATTCCAAGCATCGTTCGGTTCGCGGTAGGATTAGTCGGGGGCTCTTTGATGGTGCTGATGGGCATTCAAACGTTGAGAAACAGGAACAAAGACCAGGAAACGCAAGTTCCCATAAAACGCGATTCATTGCTGGCCGGAGTCTACACAACCGCGGTGAACGCTGGGTTCATTCTATGGTGGCTAACAATTGGAACAACGCTCCTACTGAATGCTCAACTGTTCGGGTTGATAGGTTTCTCCATTTTCGCGGGCATCCACTGGCTATGCGACCTATCATGGTACACCGCAACCGCTATGGTTGTTTTCAGTTCCCAACGCTTCTGGACAGCTAACACACGGTTGTGGATAACGCTTTTCTGCGTCGCAGTTTTCGTCGGCTTCGGCGTTTACTTTATGTGGTCGGCGCTTTGGCCATTAGTTAGCAATGTTATATAGACAAGCAGAGGTGTGTTAATACTATGGAATTCAAGGTTGGAAAAGCCGTCGTGGAGATAATCAGGGGAGACATAACGGAGGTTGAGGCAGACGCGATTGTGAACGCTGCGAATTCGTCGCTGATGGGAGGCGGCGGAGTTGACGGCGCAATACATCGCAGAGGCGGACCCAAAATCGCTGAGGAATGCAGACGCATAAGAGAGACGGAGTGGCCTGATGGTCTTCCAACGGGGAAAGCCGTGATAACCTCGGGCGGCAACTTGAAGGCTAAATTTGTCATTCACACGGTTGGTCCAGTTTGGCTCGGAGGGTTCCATGTTGAAGCGGAACTTCTTAAGCAGGCGTACAGAAACTCGTTGAAACTTGCCGTTGCTAAGGGGCTTCTGGTCGTTGCTTTTCCTTCTATCAGCACGGGAGCGTACGGTTACCCCGTTGAGGAAGCCAGTCGCGTAGCTGTCGGAACTGTGAAGGATTTTTTGGAAAAAGAGGGCAAGCTTGACAGGGTTGTTCTTGTCTTGTTTTCTGAGGGTGATTTTCAGGTTTACTTGGAGACAGCGAAGTCGATTTTGGCTGATTAACTACTTTTTCACGGATAGCTCTTCTGTTTCCATTATTGAAGCGACTGGTATATCGAGCTCCTCCATAGCCCTCTAAAACTGCGTCTCTGCTTAGCGCTTCGATGGCGAAAGCAACCCTGCCTTCTGGACCGCAGCAGTAGCACGATTTCATTTCCACATTCTTGCACATGTATGCCTGCGCGAAAAAACCAGAACCCCTCTTAGGAAAGAGGGAGATAGGAAGTTGGCGACGCATGTCCGCTGCGAAAGATGCGTCATGTTTTGTTTTGTTGAACAGTTGCGTTGGGCTTTTGGGTTTTAAGAATGTTTATATATTGAGTTTTACGATATGCCATACTAAGCTCTGTAAAACAAACAAAGATGGATAAAATGACGCAAACTCAGCGGTTGATAACTCCTTCCTGGTCGTTCTTGATGAGCAGCGAGCCTGTTGATGTGAACTTCGAGGTTGCGGTTGCGCAGGCAGTAGACGATATCTTGTCGGCTTTAGGGGAGAGAGCCAAACAAGCCATCTACGTCCACCTGAAAAACGGGTATGGAATAAGCAAAGAGGAAATTCCCCGCAAAATTGAAGCCTTCGCGAACGCCATTGAAGAAATTTTTGGTTCAGTGGCGAAGTTGATTGAGATAAAAATAATCGAGAGACTGCATTATCAATACGAAGATTTCCGCTACGTCCCGAAAACTGACGAGTTAGATTTCGTCAACTATGTTTCTGACCTGCAAAACCTGCTAGAGCAAAAAGCGTGACCATTCAAGAGTTAAGAAAAGTTAGCCGTTTGTGGTTTGCAGTTGAATCAGCGAGTAGACGTCGTATTTGTTTTCCACCACTTTTCTGCCTTGTAAGTAGCCTAGTTCAATGAGGAAGCCTAAGCCCACGACTTCGCCGCCTAATTTTTCAACCAAGTCAATGTTCGCCTTCATGGTTCCTCCAGTCGCCAGCAAATCGTCGATGAGCAGAACTTTCTGTCCCTTCACAATCGCGTCTTCATGGATCTCGATGGTGTCTGACTCGTACTCTTTCTTGTAGGTTAGGTCAACGCATTTGGAGGGCAACTTGCCTTTCTTTCGTATCGGCACGAAACCCACGCCTAACTCGTAAGCCACCGCGGCGCCCACGATGAAGCCTCTTGCCTCGTTTGAAACCACCAGGTCAATGGGTTCCTTGCGGAAGTGGTCAGCTAGCAGCTTAACGCTTTCATGCAGGGAATCCTTGTCCTTCAAAAGCGGGGTGATATCCCAGAAAACCACGCCTTTGAACTGTGGGATCCGTCGGACTTTTGATTTTAGGTCCAGTTTTGCTTTGGGTTTACTCATGCGTGATTTCTCCTTTTAGACAAACGCTCCTTTTAGGGCTTCGCCGCATTTGCAGGCGCGTTCACTTGGCATTTTGGCGACGGTTTCGGCGATTATGCGTTTTACGTTTTCAATGTTTGTCTTCATTATTTTGATGATGTCGTCTACGCAGACGGGGTGGTCTTTCCAAACGTCGTAGTCGGTCACGGTGGATATGGAGGCGTAGCATATTTCTGCTTCTCTCGCTAGCACGCATTCGGGAACCAGGGTCATGCCGACGACGTCTGCGCCCCACTGGCGGTACATTTTGGATTCAGCCTTGGTGGAGAAGCGCGGTCCTTCGATGCAGACGTAGGTTCCTGTCTCGTGCATTTTGACTCCTAATTTTTTGGCGATCCCAATGACGTTTTCCCTCAGCTCTGGACACATCGGCTCGGCGACGGTTATGTGGCAAACCCTGTCCGCTGTGTAGAATGATTGTTCCCGTCTTGTTGTGCGGTCGATGAATTGGTCGCAGAAGACGATTTCGCCTGGATGATATTCTTCCCGCAGTGAGCCGACCGTGGATGGGGCTAAGATGCGGTTTACGCCGAGCTTCTTGAGGGCGAAGATGTTAGCTCTGACGTTGATGTCTGTTGGCCTGATGGTGTGTTTTTTGCCGTGCCTCGGCAGGAAAGCCACGCATTTGCCGGCTAACTCGCCCACAGTTATGGAGTCTGACGGCTTGCCGTAGGGCGTTGCCACCGTTACTTCTTGGGCGTTCTTGAGAAGTTTAGGGTCATAGAGACCTGTTCCGCCGATTATCCCGATTTCTGCTTGCATGCTCATTAATTCTCAAACGTTGAACTTATAAGAATAGCGACTAGAATTTTGCTTGAGGCATTTTTTTCTCTGGATAGCCAGCGTTTTCTTGAAACAAGAAAAAGTCCATCATCAACATCATCAATCGCAAATGGCTTAAATGTTGACTAAGGTAGGAAGCCGAGGCTTGAGTGACGGATGTGGATTTTGGATTCAGATTTCTAAGTCGTAATCATATTATATATAAAGGGTCAGAATTGGGTAGCAAGACCCAAAATAAGGAGACAGGTGAAAACCCCCAAATGGCGCTTGTAATGGATAACGCTGAACTGATGAAAGTTTACGATAAACAGACTGACGCGTGGAAACTGGTCAAGAGGGACCAGACTTACAACAAGCAGATTTCATCCATTGAAGACACGCTGTCAAAGTTCGGCTTGCTCAAAAACGAGATCAAGGTTTACTTGCACCTTGCAAGGGCAGGTGAAAAGAAAGCTGGGGAAATAGCGGAGGCAATTTCGCTTCACCGCACCGAAACCTACAGGATTCTTAGGGATTTGGAGAAGAGGGGAATCGTTTTTTCCATCTTCGAGAAGCCTCTGAAGTTCACCGCTGTCCCGTTGGATAAAGCGATTGACTTGCTTGTGGATGCGCAGAAAATCAAGATTAAGCTGCTTGAACAGGAAAAGGCAAGCGTTGTGGAGCTTTGGTCGTCTATGCCTCAGCCGAAGGTGTCGGACTCAAAGAAAGAGCTGTTTCAGATGCTTGAGGGGGAACAGCAGGTGCTTATGAAAGCCAACGAGCTGCTTGAGAGAAGCCAGAAAGAGTTTAAGGTGTTTGCTTCAGCCGATTACCTTTCGCAGCTTTACTACAGTGACTTTTCTGATAAACTGAAACAACATGCGGACAAAGTGAACGTCAGCGTGGTAACTGACAACTCGTTGAAAAGTTCATATTTCATAGGGCAGCTTCAGTGGTTAAGCGATTCCAGCCGGGTTGTTGATGAACAAGGCTTGCCCTGCTTCATGATATCAGATGACAAAGAAGTCTTGATTTCGTTTCACGAGAAAGAAACAGACGACGAAGATGCTAAAAAGAAATTCAAGACAGCGGCAATATGGACGAACTACAGTGCCTTCGTAAAGCTTCTGCGTACCCTGTTCTCAAAAATGACTGAAACATAAAAAGCAACGAGAAAGCAACTGGGCAATCAGCTCACCATTTCTTTACATGTTTAGGAAAAATACGCCTAAAATTCCCTCTTAACCCTATTTTAACTAAAAAATCATGATTGGCTTAGAAACAAGCGTTCGAGAGACGAGCCATTCAATTTTTCGCCTGCCGGCTGAACAAAATTTTTTCGTGTTTGCCGTTGTTTCTAATCTTTTTTTCTTCGGGCTTTAACGAAGACCAACGCGACAAAACAGGCTAGAAGAGCTAACAATGCGCCCCAGTTATACTCAGGGAAAACGAATATCGGTGGCATTGAAGGAGAGTCGGCAGGTGTTGGAGACACTGTTAGCGAGGGCGTCGCAGTTGGTGTTGGGGTTGCTGTGGGTGTTGGAGTAGCCGTCGGCATGGGCGAAGGGGTTGGCGTTGGGGTTGGCGTTGGAGTCGCGGTTGGAGTAGGCGTCGGTGTTGGAGCAGGGGTTATGATTGGTGCTGAGGTGGGGCTGTCTGGTGATTGTGTGGTTGGTGAGGGGCTCGGCGAAGTTGTCGCGGTCGGGTTGTTTGTAGGCGTGACTGTTGGGCTGGCTGCGCTGTTGTTTAGGACTACTATGGGTGTTCCTGTCAGGTCCAATGCAGCAATGTTGCCGATGACTGTGTGTGGGGCCTGAAACGTGGTGGCGACGGCGATCCATTTGGTGTGGGCGGCGCTGTAATAGTACATGGTGCTGTACATGTTGAAGTCAGGGTTCGTTATGGCTACTTTTACCATTACGTCAGGGGTCAAGGTCATGTTCGTGCTAACCTTCACATCGTAGTAGCCTGCCACAATTTTGTTATCAATTGTTATTAAGCGGGCGCCGTCATCTTTAGGGACGACTGTGCCGCAGTTTGTTGTCGTGACAGCGAAGTATACGTTGTCAGGCAACCAGCTGTTTGATGTTGCGTTTTCGCTGATGGTTACGACAATGCCAGTGGTGCTGCTGTCGTCTACAAGTACAGTGTGATTTGTCGGGTACAACTTGGTTGTTTGGCTTATCGGTTGGGCGGCTGGGCTCTGACCAGGCAGCGCCAAGTACGAGACAAATAGGAAAGCCACTATTGCGATTGCCAAGATTAATAGGATAGCGGCTTCTTTTCTTCGTAGAAGTCGCAACCTACTTTCAGTTGACTTCGTAGGCGTAATGCCTGGTTCCTCCCTTCTCTTCCCTATTGCCCCGTTATCGCTAGTCACGGATTTAAATTACCATAGAAAAACCATGCATGTTTTCCATACTGGTTCGCCCACATTTTAAAAGGCAACGGTTTCAAAGTTTAACTTTTTAGTATCAGACGTTGGTGCATGTGACATTCGCGCAAATGAGAATCCCGCGTTGGTCCAGGCAATGCATTGAAGCGACCAGCGGGTCTCCCGGCTGCAGTGTTTGGGCGTTAAATGTGACTGCGTAGGTTCCGTCGCCATAGTCCGTTATGCTTGGAGAGGTTGCCTGCGTCCAATTCCCGCCTGACACTGCATCTTTGTAGTAAAATTTGAAGCCTTGGGCAAGGGCAGGTTTGCCTTCGTTGAAGACTTCTACTCTTAGGTTCACTTGATTTGAAGTGCCGTTAACTTGAATGCTGCTTCCGCTTAAGTTAACCTGCGAGGTTACGTTCAGTGTGCATTCCAAGCTGGAAGTAGATGATGCACCCGTGGAGTTAATGCTTAAAGTGACGATGGCGCTTGAGGTTCCTTCGCCGTTTATTCCCGTTGAAACCCAGACGCCGTTTTGGTACAGACCCTGGTTTAGCGGAGTGAAAACCATCTGCAGTATTGACTGGTATGACTGGGAAATTACTGCCGACTCCAGCTTGTTCAGGTCAACGGTTAAAACGTCGGGGTTGCCGCCGTTCGTTATGTTTGCCAGAGCGCTGATCAAGGTGCTTCTTGCCGCCTGCTGATACGAGAGGAAAACGTTGTTTGTGCCTGCGCCGACTGTAGGCACGTCTTTTTCTGTTTCAATAACGTAGATGGCTGTGGAAAGCAGAACCATCGCAACGAGCAAAGCGGTGATTACGATCACTTGGCCTGAGCTGTCCCGCCTAAAGTTGCGGTTTTTCATGTGGATCCTACCTGTGACAGCTGCAACTGCAGTATGTAGACGGCGAACGTGGAACTTTGGCTGGCGCAAACGTAATCCAATGAAACAATCTTGTCGCTTACTTCGCCTCCGCTGGAGATTGGGAAGCCTTTGTTGAGGACGTTCATGTTTTGGTCGTAAACGGTCAAGTTGAACCAGTCGGTTAGGGGAAGTGCAGATGCTACAGAAGCTTGGAGACCCACCCAGTCGCGGCTGTCAACCATTGCTGCCAGGTGCCCGTTGCTGTCTAAGCTCAACAGGACGTTCTGGACTGTTGCAGCAAGAGTTCCCGTTGAATCATTCAAGTTTGGCTGGGCGGGAATCATCGCGAGACAGGACAATAGCAACAGCGAAGCTAAGAATGCCTCTATTACGCGAACTACGCCTTTCTTGTCTTTCATCAGCCTCACGAGGCGGGACCTCCTAAACTTACCTCAAGCTTGTAGAGGACACCGTTTATTGTGACGGTGTAGCTGAAGACGTTTTGCTGTGAGCCAGAAAAGTCTGACCCTGCCTTAAGGGGCACTTGCGGGTAGGAAACCCATTGTTGAAAGTATTCGCCGCCGTTGGAGCCGCATGCAACTATGATCAACGGGCTTTTGTCGACCAAGTTTGGAATTGCACATTGCGTAGCACCAGATGTGTATGCGAGGGGTTGCTGGTAAGCATACGAGAAGACGTAGCTGTTTTGAATTGTTAAGTCTGAGGAGTTCGTGATGAAGTTTAATTCGTGATTAAGGGGGCTTAGGGTTAGGAAGTTGCTGTTTGTGACGGTTTCTTGGGCTGAATCGGCAAGGTTGTAGATTGCGTACGATGTTATTCTATCGTCGAATGAGGCTCTTGCAAAAACAATAACCATAGCGTTGCCTGTCGCCGCAGTTGGAATTTGAACCGTGTCGTACCCGCTTCCAACGTTTGAGGTGCTGCTTGTTATGTTGAACAGATAATCGTTTGCTACGACGTAAGAGTTTAGGCTGGCGCTTACGGGTTCAGAATCGATGCTGGTTGAAACTGCAAAGGTAAAATACACCACGTTGCCCGATGCGTAGTTGGCAGCCGGTTCAAGGTTTATGTCCATAATTTGAGAAACCGTTATGCCTAGGGCTAGATTGTTCAGTTTGGCGGCGTTTTCCAAATCAAAGTACGAGATGGAATCGTTGTTCAGGCTGTTTAGACGGGTAATCTTGTCGGCATCTAACGCGTACGTAATCGTGGAGGGGCTTGCTGCTAGGCCGAAGTCGGTTGGGAGTTGGCCGCTCGTTCCCCAGTTGCCTGGTGTCCCAGGGCTTGTTACGATGTTATCGGCTATGGCTTGGAGGTAACTTTGCTCGTTTATGTTTTTGGTGTTGTCTATTCTCGTCTCCATCGTTGAGGTTACGAAGCCAGTTGCTATCAGCGCCGCTGCCAGTATGATTGTGCACGCGAAGAACGTGTCAAAGGAACTGGTCGGCAAAGCGGTACTTCTCCTTTAAGGGCCTGCATTAGGGTTTAATCCGAATTTGATTGGCATGAATGCGGCGCCTAAGATGATTTGGGATACGATAAGTGACACGTAGGCTATCGTGGCTAGCAGTGCTGCGTGTTTAAATCCAGCGCCGAAGTTTCCTTCGCTGATTTTTCCGATGAAGAAGCCTGAAATCCAGCATTGAAGGATTATGCCTACTGAGAAGGTTTTGAGTTGCCCCGTGATGGCTGTTGAGGCGACTGGCAAAACGGTGGTGCTGACGACGCCTGAAATCATGCTGCTGGTGAGGGCTACTATGGTTGTGGTGACGGCGATTAGTACGCTCCACATAACGGCAAGAAGCAAGTAGGGCTTCAAGAGTTCTCGGCGGTTAATCTGGAGTTCACGCTCTTTCTCGCTGTACTCTGAAAGAATCTCCAGCGATTGGATTGAGTTGCCGCCTATTTCAACGGTTTCGACGACCAAGGCAAAGTTAACTACGACAAACCAACTTCGGATTTCCTTGCGTATGTTCTCAAAAGTTTTTCTTAAAGGAATTCCCCATTCTATTTGGCTCCGCATTAAGTCCAGAAACTTCGAGAAGGGCCCGTAATCCTTTCGTTTTGTGGCTTGCACTATGCTTTTTTCAGGTGAAAGCCCTGTTTTCTGTGACTCAGTGATGTCGCGGATGAAGGCGGGGATTGAGTCTTCGGCGTTGTAGTTGATTTTGGCAATGCGGTAGTATTGGAGAGCAATTGGAATTGAAGAGGCGACTAAACAGATTGTTGTGACTTCAGGTAACCCTATTGGACCGAGTCCGTGCGACAGCGAAGGAACCGCTGCGAAGGCACCTATCACGGCAAATGCGGGGACGAGAAACATTATGGCTTTTCTGTATAGGTCTTTTAAGTCTGGGAAGGCGCTTTTTTGCAGGTTATGCGCCATCATGATGAAGACAACAGACATCAGCGGCATGAAGACGAAGGCGATTAGGTAAGACAAAACTGGGGAAAGTGCTATTGAAGCGCCTCCCATCAGCTGCCCAATGTTTGATGCTGCTAAAACAACGAAGAGAATGTAAGTGCAAAGCACGACGATTAGCATAACGGAGTAGGCTTCAACCAGCGTAACGATTCTTTCAATCGAGCGGTTAAGGCTGTTAGTTCTCAGCTCAAAGATTGCTTTAAGCTCGCTCTTCATGTAGTCAACAAGTTTTCCGCCGCTTCTGATTGAGGAAACAAAGCCGCCCAAGAAGTTCCTGTACGATTTCGACTGCGTGGTTTCGGCTCGAAGCAGCATGACGGTTAAGGGGTCTTTGCCTAAAACCTCGACTTGACGCACAACCTCATCTGCTTCCTTCTTGAAGGTCGGCAGGAAAGATAGCTTTCGCATTTTCTTCCAGCTTTCATATGGTGAGACGCCGCTTGCAGCCAGAAGAGTAAAAACCATCAGTGCAAAAGGCAGTTCCGACTCAGTTTTCTCTTTTTCTTCGCCGCCTGCTTTGCTGAATGAACCAAAGATTTTGCCGATGAAGCCGCCGGGAGCCGCCATCTTATTCTTGCTCCTTTGCGGATTCTTTCATTGCCAACTCTGCAAGGTTAAGTGAATTGTTCAGCGCCTTGTGCACGCTTCTGAAGTCGCGGAGGTTTTTATCAACCATGTTCAGCAGAATCTGTTTTCTCCGCTCAAACTCCTGTTCAACAACGCTTGGGGGCGCGTCAAGGTTTTTGGCGATTTTATTGAAAAGGTAGCTTTTATCCAGAGTTTGCTCGAAAGTGTCTGTGGACATGTTCCAGTTGAAAACTTCGATTGGGGCGCCGTTGTTGTCGATTTCAGCGATTTTAACGAATTTACGCGTGGAAACTTTTCTGTTCTGCGGGTTGCTGCTCAGCGCCTTGACTTGCTTGACAACTATGACGCAGTTCATCAGGGACAGAATTGTCTGCGGGATGTTCATAGGCGGCTGAGTGAGTCTTTTTATGACTGTTTCCACGTCGTCAGCGTGCATTGTACATAATCCGCCGTGACCCGTGGCTAAGGCTTGGAAAAGCACGTATGCTTCTTCGCCTCTGATTTCGCCTACAAGAATCAACGCAGGTCTGTGCCGAACCGCGGACTTGATCAGGTCGTAAAGGGTGACTTCTCCTTGGCTGTCTCCGCCGAATCCTGTTCGTGCGATGGTTGAAACCCAGTTTTCCTGGGGAAGATTGATTTCCTGTACTTCTTCAACTGAAATCATCTTGTAGTCTGGACGCACAAGGCATGCGATGGCGTTTAGCGCTGTGGTTTTTCCCGCGCCTGTAGGACCCACAATCATCACCGACATCTTGTTTTCCATCAGCATCCAAAGGTATGCGCCGATTGACTCGTCGATTGTTTCGTTCATTATCAGATCGACTATTGTGAGCGGGTCTTCTCTGAATTTTCTGATAGTGAAGCTTGTCCCAGCAGGAGTTGTTTCTTTTCCGAAAGAGATTGCAAGCCTGTGCTTCCCCGGAAGCGTCAAGTCGACTATCGGGTGGGCTATACTCACGTGTTTGCCTTGGCGGTGGACAACGCGCGTTACAAAATCGTCAAGTTCTTCCTCGTCCGAGTAGATGATGTTAGTCCGCGCGTTGGCGTATTTTCTATGGTAAATGTAAATGGGCTTGTTGATGCCTAAGCAACTTATGTCTTCTATCATCGGGTCGCTGATTAAACCGTCGATTTTTCCGTAGCCGATCAAGTCTTTTTCAAGGTAATAGACGATTTTCCGCATACCCACTTGGTTAGCATCTCCAAAAACGTTTTGATGTTCCGCTATGATCAGTGGAAGCTGCCTGTGAAATGAATCAGCCAAGGTTTCATCCACGCCGGGGGCTTTGAGTTCGTATTCGAGGATGTTTTTAAGCTGCTTGTAGGATTCCCGCTCCTCTTGTGTTAAGGCAAGTTCGTCGACGGCGTAGAAGTAGCTGCCTTCCGAGTCATCTTGGAACACCCAAGCGTAAGAGTACGGCGGGTTAAGGGGATAACTTTCAACTTGAACGTAGCCTTCAGGCACCTGGTAACCCTGAATGCCCAAGTAAGCGACGAGTTCCTCGTCTGAAGTCTTAACTGTAGCTTCCGTCTCTTCCTGATTCTTTTTCCCTAACTTCATATCTGATAATCACCCGATAACGTTAAACTTACAGTTTGATTCGCGCTGCAGCACTCCAGACAGGGGCTGCCGTAGCTGCTGACGAAAACTCCTGAAGCCGTGACCTCAGCCGGTATGTATATTTTTGGTTGATTTGAACTGACGGTTGAACCGAAACCCGAGGAAACCCACGTTCCTGACGAGTCGTTTCCGATGCAAACCCAATACATTTGGTTCCCTACCGAGGGCGGAAGATCCAGAAATTGAGTGAAATTTTGGCTATCTTCGGCTGTGCGGGTTATAAGCTGGAGGCTTTGGGTTGCAACCGCTTGATCGATGTTGGTCAGCTGCTGCTCCGTCGCTTCATTTTTCACGTTCATCGTGACGAGGGTACAGGCTGAAACTATGATGGCGCCAACGACGAGGGCTGCAAACAACGTGTAAACGTACCCTGGAATTATAGACGGCAAGGCTTAGGCAACGCCCTCCTCAATTGTTATGTTAGAAACAACGATTTCCACATTGATTATCGAGCCAGCCTGCGTGCTTGAAATCGGCACCAAAACACTTCCGACAGCGCCGTTCAACTGCGAAGTGACCGTGAGGTTTCCAGGCTGAGAAGACTGAAATGTTTCAGTTGTCAGCTGGGTGTTCACGCAGGAAATTTGCAGGGGAAGCTCGCCTCGAAGCGCAAAGGGAGCTGAAAAGTTCAAGTTCACGATGTAAATGCGGATGTCAGTGACGTCTTGGCCATTTTCCGCTCCAGCAGGCGCGTAGGTGACTGCAGGGCGATATCCGAGCTGAACTTGAGGTCCCTGCAAACCGCTAGCTAGGTAGAGCTGGCTCAGTGACGCGCCGCTTTGGTTCGTTATGGTTGAGCTGTCGCCTTCCAGGTAAAAGTCCATGTCCGCGGTTGTGAAGGCTGGGAGGTCATACACGACCTGCCCCGTTGAAGAATTGAAAATCACCGCGTTGATCCCACTGCCGTCGGTAACGGTCAAAGTCAAGTTGTTGGACGATGGCTCAACGTTTAGTTGGCCGCCGGAATCCCTAAAATCAAGGGTAGCTGTGGATCCCGGCTGCGAAACTACGGATAGGACTTGGTTGTCCAGCGAGGTCATGTCCTGCTTTGCAGTCAACACGTTAAATGACTGCTTCTGATTGTTGACCTGCTGAACCGCAAAAACGTAGGTGACTGAGACCAAGAGCATGGTGGAGACAAACAGAATTAGGTAAGTCACTGGCAGGGCTAAGGCACTCTTCGATTTGAAGAACCTGACGCGTTTGGTTTTCTGGGAAATCGTCGTCAACTCTCTTTTCAGCCTACCCGTATGCTAATAGAGGTCTTGGAAAAAGCATTAAGTTGTTTGTGCGTAACAAGAAGTACATAAGAAAAGACCTGATAACGAAAAACGCTGGCTTCTTGAGGAAAGCAGGATTCGTGGCTCCAAATGTTAGAAAAGGTGTTTTATTAGTGCTTAATTCAGGAATGCCTTCCGACGCCTGCTGTGAAGGAGTCGTAACAATCATCACTGACAAAATTTTCGCTACTACGAGAATATGTTTTTACAATAAAAAGGAAAGTGGGGGGCCCCAAGTTAGCTATTCTTAGCCTTATAGGGACACTGAAGTTGTCTGAACGTTTGTCTCAGTATAGTACATCGCTTGCGACGTGAAGACAGTCATTCCGATGGTTGTGCCTATGTCGTTTATGCTGACGCTGGTGGGTGCAGTGATATAGACCGCCATGGTGCTGCCAGAAGTTAGCACTAACGCGGTGCTGCCGCTGGCTGGTAGCGCTAAGCTGTTTGAGTCGCTGCTAAATACCTTTGTGCCAGCAACTGTTGCCTGTGCAGATAGGCTGGTGGGTACTGTGCCGCCAACGTTTACTTCAAAGTAAACGTTTCCGCTATGACTTATGGTTGCAGCTATTCCGCGTATCTGTATCTGATTGATGACTACGTCACGTCCGCCAGTATTCGTGATTATCATCGCGGCTTGAGCGTTTCCAGCTTTGTCAACCCAAACACTTGGGCATGAAATACTCAAGCTTTCCTGTTGAACCCGTGTGCTGACGACGTTGATCGCAAAGTAAGTTACGACGCCTGCGAGAAGCACTGAAACGACAAGGATAATCAGCGTAGTTACGACAGTACTGAGAGCCAAACGATTCTTTAGTATTTTCCTCATTTATTTTTAAACTCCTTGA
>Ga0187852_1000479_pt1 | contig 42987 bp, 34 predicted proteins | sample June2016WEW_6_40_FD_134511 | JGI IMG/M metagenome (GOLD analysis project Ga0187852, IMG submission 134511) | Peatland microbial communities from SPRUCE experiment site at the Marcell Experimental Forest, Minnesota, USA - June2016WEW_6_40 | ecosystem: Environmental > Terrestrial > Soil > Wetlands...
ACCGACGATGCGGTCCGCCACCCATCCGCCGCCCAGGCACAGCAGGTAGACCATGGCGGTGTAGAGGCCGTAGACTGCGCCGGCCTTATCGTCGTTGAAGCCCAGGCCGCCCTTGACGATTTTGTCGGTCATGTAATAGATGAGGATGGCGCGCATGCCGTAGTAGCTGAAGCGCTCCCACATCTCGGTGAAGAACAGCGTTGCCAGGCCGCGCGGATGACCGAAAAACCGGGTGTCGTACTGGGCGTGGGAGGGTGGCGCGCCGGGCGGGGTGGTGGTCATGGAAAGGTCTAGGGGCCAGTGTAGCGTGGATTGGCTGTGGGCGCAGCAACCTTCCGGAGCGGCGAAGCTGGCGGCTGCGCAGTCGGCTCACTGGCCCGGTGAGGACATTTCGACCGAAAATCGCATCCACGCTTTGGGCTCACCGGCAGTTTATCTGATAGAGGATGAAAACTCTGGCGCTGGCGGCGGTGGAAGCGGGCGAGGAACCGGAAGGCCGGGACAGCGCACTGGAAGCCGCACGCGCCGGCGACCGGGCGGCTTTCGATCTGCTGATGCGCCGGCATGAACGCCTGGTGCTGGGGACGGCCTACCGTCTGGCGGGAAATCTTGAAGACGCCCAGGACGCTTCGCAGGAAGTGTTCCTGCGGCTCTACCGCAACCTCGGCAAGATCGAGGCCGGCAACCTGGCCGCCTGGCTTTACCGGGTGACGGTGAATGTGTGCCACGATGCTCGGCGGCGCCGGCTGAGCACGGTTCCGGTGGAAGACGCGGCGGAGTTGGCGGACGGCGGCGATCCGCAGCAGAGCGCGAGCGAGGCCGAGCGGAGGGCGCTGCTGCTACGCAGCTTGCGGATGCTCTCTGAAAGGGAACGCGCGGCGTTGGTGCTGCGGGATCTGGAAGGGCTCTCGACCGCGGAGGTGGCGGGCGTGCTGGGATCGAGCGTGGTCACGGTCCGCTCGCAGATTTCCAAGGCCCGCCTGAAGATGCGGGATTTTGTAGAGCGCTATTCGCGGAGGCGCTTATGAGTTGTGCAATTTGGCAAGATCGGGTCGCTCTGTTTGCAGGCGGCGACCTGGAAGAGGCCGAGGCTGTCGCCGTGGAGCGGCACATCAGTGAGTGCGCGGCATGCAGCGTTCTGGCGGCGGAGTTGCGCTGGGAGCTCGATGGACTACGCGAAGTGCATGCGGAACCGCTGGTGGCGGCGCACTATGCGGCCGTGCGCGAGCGCGTGCTGGCGGAGTTGGAGAAACCGCCGCAACGGCGGGTGGCGTGGGCTTGGGCGGCCGGGCTGGCTGTCGCCGCGGCGGGAGCGTGGGTGGTCTGGTTGGTGGTGAGGCCGAACGCTTTGCCCGCGCCGGAGACGCCGCGGGTAGTGGCTGTCGTGCCGAAAGTGGAACGGTTGGTGCCGCGCGGGCTGCGAAGTAACCGCTTTGTTGAAAATGGCACGCCCGGCACAGGAAGAAAAGCCGGGATGACCCCCGGCTCAGCAGGCTTGACAGCCCGCGCCACGGCGCTGGCGGAGAAGGCCGGCCCGCCCGCCATTCAAGAGCAGAAGCCGGCCGCGGCCGAAGTCGCCGCGTTGCAGCCTGCGCCACATCCTGCCGTCGAGGATTCCCCGGTGCGCATGGTGCAACTGGCGACCGACGATCCGAACGTGGTGATCTATTGGCTATTCGAAGAAAAGGGAGAGGAACGATGAAACGAATCGCTGCTTTATTGATGCTGGCTGCCTTGTCTTGGGCGGCGCAGGATAACAAGAACGCACAATCGAAACCGCCCGGCGTGTCCGACGAGCAGATAAACCGGATGGTGGAAGAGCGGCTGGCGAAGAGGTCTGCCTCTATGGAGAAGGTCTTTGTGCTGAAGTACGCCGACCCAGGGCAAGTCCGAAACCTTGTGTTCGCTCTGGGCGGCTCCGGACAATCGAATAGCGAGATGCACGCCATCGCTGTGACGGCGGACAGTCACGCGATGGGGGTGATCGAAGATGCCATCAGGCAGTTGGATGTGCCTTCGGCTGCGCCCAAGAACATCGAGCTAACCATTAACCTAATAGTGGGCACAGACGCTGAAGGCAGTCTAGGTAATTCCGTATCCAAGGAACTGGAGAGCGTGGTGGCGCAGCTCAAGGGCGCATTTCCATTCAAGAACTACCGGCAGGTAGATCAGATTGAGCTGCGGACCCGCACCGGGGAACGCGCCGAGACCAGGAGCGAGGGAGCGGTGGTCTCGAAGGATTCGCTGCCGGTGTACGTGCCCGAATCGGGACCGGCTAGACCCCAAGCCACAACGATCACGACCAGCTTTGCCATTCGCGCCGCCGGCCTGGCGCAAGACGGATCGACGGTGCGGCTGGACGGCATGGAGGCGTCTATCTACTGGCCCGGCATTGCCAACAACTTAAAGCTCAACGCCAGCGTGGACGTCAAGGAGGGCCAGAAAGTGGTGGTCGGGCGCATCGGCGTGGCTCACGATCAGGCCCTGTTTCTGGTCCTGACGGCCCACGTGGTGCAGTAGCGCTCGGGGCGGTGGCTGGCGGCTCGGGCAAACCGGGTACAGGCACGAAGTTTCGCAAGAGCGGCGAAATTCGAGCCAGTCCCCGGTTTGCGGCGCCAGTCCCCGGCTTGCGGCCGCGGGTTGTGATACAGTTCAGGATAAGATGGCAACCCGAAGCGTCAACAAAGTCATATTGCTGGGGAATCTCGGCAAGGATGCCGAGACCAAGTACACGCAATCCGGCACGGCGGTCTCCAACTTCACCGTGGCCACCAACCGGCGGTGGAAGGACCAGCAAACGGGCGAGTGGAAGGAAGAAACCGAGTGGCACCGCTGCGTGCTGTGGCGTTCCGAAAACCGCGCCAACTATCTGACCAAGGGTACCCACGTCTACATCGAAGGGCGCTTGCAGACGCGAAGCTGGGACGACAAAGACGGCCAGAAGCGCTACACCACCGAGGTGATTTGCGAAGACCTGATCCTGCTGAGCAGCCGCGGCGAAGGCGGCGGCGCTCCCGGCGGTGAAGGGGAACGCGTAGTCTCGATGCCCCGCGCGACCGGCCGCCCGCAAGCCAGCACGCCCCCGGCCCCGCCCGACGATATGAACCAGGGCATCACCGACGACGACGTGCCGTTTTAAGCGGGTAGCAAGCTGTGTCGAGGCCCGTTTGGTAGCGCCGCTCGCTGCCCGCCGAGGAGACTGTGGTCCGTTGGCAGGCGAAAGCGCCTGCCCCACTTACCTACCGCTTTTCGAAGAACAAGAAATATTGGTAGGGCAGAATCTCCAGCCGCTTGGAAAGGGCGAATCCGGCCTGCTGAAACTCGGCGATCACTTGCTCCTCTGAGAGTTTCATCGCCGGCGGCGGTCCCACAGGCAGATCCTTCTTGTAGAAATCGATCACCACGATGCGGCCGCCTTTTTTTAGCGCCGCGGCCAGCTTCGCGTAATACGCCGGGCGGTTTTCGATGTGATGCAGCACGTCGCAGAAGAAAATCGTATCGGTGGAATCGGCCGGCAGCCGAGCGTCGTCCGGCGCAGACAGCACCGTGACCAGATTCGCCGGAGCCTTGTCGCCGGCGATGGCGAGCAACCTGGCGTCGATATCGACGGCGTAGACTTTGGCGGCGTGGAGGGCGAAACGCCGCGCGAAATAGCCGGTGCCGGCACCGATATCGGCGATGGTTTCGGTGGGCTTCAACTCGAGGGCCATCACCACTTCGTGCGGCTTCTGCCACTCATCCCGCGACGGGTCTTCCAACACTCGGGCGTACTCTTCCGATGACGGCGGGTGGTGCTGGTGCGGCACCTGGCCCAGCGCAATCGCGGCAAAGAACGCCGCTGCGAGGAATGGCTTCATGGGTCCAATTTGCTCCATTACTGAAAAGACGCACGCCGGCTTATTGAGTACCGCTCCCTCACGGCCGCGGCTCCGAAGCTCACTGCATCACCCACAGCATGCCGAGGAAGAACAGCATCATCAGGACCCCGATGCCAAGCCACACAAACACGTAGAAGCGTTCCTGTTCGGGACGCGGCGTGCTGATGCCGATGGTGCAGTGCAACCCGCGCATCCCCTTGACCAGAAATCGCATCAGCAATTTGCTACTTCCGTGTTGAGCCGCTGGCGCCGGCAACCGATTTGCCGGGGAGAGCAAACGTCGAGAGGAATCTCGACGATGCACGCAAGAATGCGTGCGCCACGTGACAGCGCCCCACGCTACAGCTTCTTGAACAATTTGTCGAAAGCACTGCGCGCGTCTTCCGGATTCCGCGGCGCGGGTGGACCGCCCTGCCCCAAGGGCTGGGAGCCCGAGCCGTTCGAGGTTCCTTCGCGCGCCACCGTCACGCGCGGCGTGAACAGGTTGCACTCGTTGGCCGCGTCTTTCACCGCGATGCGCACCGGAATGGGCTTCAAACACTGAAAGCGCGTGGACGGCTCGAAGTGCGAGCACTGCTTGCAACAGTGCAGCGCCACATTGCACTTCGGGCAGGCGCCGTTGAAATCGGTGCCCTCCGGAAGCGCGGTGGAGCAGTTATAGCAGCGCGAGGCCGCTACATGTTGAACCAGACGCGGCAAGCGGGGGCCGGTCACATCGATGGGGGGACGCGGACCTTGCGGCTTGGGACGATCGTCCCGGGGGCCCCTGCCGTCGCGGTCCGAGTCCATGTACCCGTGTTGTCTGTATTTGCGATCGCTGTCCATGGAGGATTACTCCGTATATGCGGGAGAAGAGAGCCTTCGATTGTCGAATCAATTATTCCGGGCGTCGACGAATTCCAACACGAGCCACATCCGCCGCAGGCCGGTCGATGGGCCAAGTGGGCGACGTGGGATCACTCGAGGGGCTGGGGCGGGGTACCCAACTGCGTTGCCGAACAGGGTCGGCTTCCCGCCGGTGCCTAAACTCATACATACCACGGAACGGGGTGTAATTGCATCCCCCCTCAAAAGGTATAACTGCATCCCCCCTCAAAATAAGAGTAATAGTATTGTGAACCAGTCTTCCACCGTGCCCCCAGTTCCTACCCCCCCGAACTCCACTTCAACAGGTTGGTGCAGGGTCGTGTCAGCGGGTCGTCGAAATGATTCGGGCTGACGCGGAGGGCATAGCCGAGCCGGCCGGTGCGATCGGGCAGGATCTCCTTGCCGAATACGGTCGCCGCGCCCTGCTGCTCGAACACCGGCAGCACCATCACCTCGGTTTCTTCCAGATGTCCATTGCTGTTCACCCGACCCATCACCAGTTCCACCCTCACGTCCTCCGGCTTCAATCCGGCCAGATCGATCGTAGCGCGCACCGGAACCGGCTTGCCGCTGATCCAGGAACCGGTCGGGCCGTCGCCGAAATCCATGAATCGTACCCGCTCCCAGACTTCCCGCACGCGCGCGTTCCATTGCGCCCTTTCGTGCGTAAGGCTGAACTGCCCGGCTACGGCGCGGATGTGCTGCTCGTGAGCCGGCTGGTACAACTGATCCATATATTCCTTCACCATGCGTCGGCAATCGAACTGCGGGGTGATGCACATCAGCGCTTGCTTCATGCGCCGCACCCACTCGCGCGGCGCCTGGTCGCGCCGCTCGAAGAATATGGGCACAATCTCGTTTTCGAGCAGGTAATAAATGGCGCTGGCGTGCAGCGCGTCCTGGTCTTCGGAGTACGGTTCGCGTTCGCCGATGGCCCAGCCGCCCGAGTGCTCGTAGGCCTCGTCGAACCAGCCGTCCAGAATGCTGAGGTTGAGCACGCCGTTAATGCCGGCCTTCATGCCGCTGGTGCCACACGCCTCTTCGCCGCGGCGCGGATTGTTCACCCACAAATCCACGCCCTGCACCAGCTCGCGCGCCACCTTCATGTCATAGTCTTCGACGAAGACCAGGTGCTTCCACAGCTCGGGATCGCGCGAAAGCTGGACAATTTCGCGAATGAAGGTCTTGCCGGGCTGATCCTTGGGGTGCGCCTTACCGGCGACGACAATCTGCACCGGCATCTCCTTGTGGAGGAGGATGCGCTTGAGGCGCTCGACATCGCGAAACAGCAACGTGGCGCGCTTGTAGGTGGCGAAGCGGCGGGCAAAACCGATGGTGAAGGCGTTCGGGTCGAGCACTTCGCTGGCGCGCCGCACTTCCGCCACCGCGGCCTGGCGGCGCACGGCCGAGGAACTCTGCTGCTCTCGTACGAAGGCTACCAACCGCCGCTTCCGCCGCCGGTGCGCTTCCAGCAACTCCTCGTCGGGGATGTCCTTCACCTGCTCCCAAATCGAGGCGTCGTTGAACCGATCGCGCCAGTCCGGCTCCAGATATTGATCGTACAGCCCCGCCAGGTCGCCATTCAGCCAGCTCGGCGCATGAACGCCGTTGGTGACCGAAGTGATCGGAACTTCCCAAACCGGCAATTGCGGCCACAGGTCATGAAACATTTCCTGCGAGATGTTGCGGTGCAGCCGGCTCACCGCGTTGCGGTAGGCCGACGTCTTCAACGCCAGCACGGCCATCGAAAAGCGTTCGTCGCGGTCGAACGGGTTGCGTCTGCCCAGCCCCATCAACTGGTTGAAGTCGATGCCGATCTCGCCGCAGTACGCGGAGAAGTAGTGGTACATCATGCCAGGGTCGAACAGGTCGATGCCCGCCGGCACCGGCGTGTGGGTGGTGAACACATTACTGGAGCGGGCAGCCTCCAGCGCCTCCTCGAAGCTGAGTTTGTCCTCGCCCATGTAATGCCGCACCTGCTCGAGGACCAGGAACGCCGAGTGCCCCTCGTTCATATGGAACACGGTGGGCTTGAGACCGACGGCCTTCAGCGCCCGCATGCCGCCGATGCCCAGCACGATCTCCTGGCGGATGCGAGTATCGATGTCGCCGCCATAGAGCGCGTCGGCGATGTTGCGATCCTGCGGCAGGACGTTTTCCGGAATGTTGGTATCCAGCAGGTAGAGCGCGATGCGCCCTACGTCCAGTTTCCACACCTGGATGTACACATCGCCGGTGGGCAACTGCACGCTGACTTTCAGGTCATTGCCTTCCGCGTTCTTGACCGGGGACAACGGGAGCGTGTAGAAATCGTTGATGGGGTAGCGCTCCTGCTGCCACCCGTCCGGATTCAACGCCTGGCGGAAATACCCCTGCTGATAGAGCAGCCCGATGCCCACCAGCGGGTAATCCTGGTCGCTCGAAGACTTCAGGTGATCGCCGGAAAGAATTCCCAGACCGCCCGAATACACCGGCAAGCACTCGGTGAGGCCATACTCCGCGGAAAAATAGGCGATCAGCTTGCCATCGGCCGGCGGCGGCGCCTTTTTGATGTGCGCATCGAAGGTTTCGCAAGCCAGTTTGTAGAGCGCCAGGTAGCGGGCATCGGCGGCCGCCTTGTCCAGGGTCGCTTGCGAGACGCGGCCCAGCATCAGCACCGGGTTGTATCCGCACTCCCGCCACAACGCCGGGTCCAGGCGCCGGAAGACGGCGCGCTGCAACGGTTCCCAGCTCCATATAATGTTGTAGGCCAGCTCCATCATCCGGGAGAGCGCAGGTGGCAGAGCTGGCCGGACCAGAATCTCCCGAATCGGTTGGATGTGAAACGGCATACCTCAGGGGCCCCCTTTACGATAACAAATCGCAAAAAACTCCACGAAACTGCACGCTAGCGGCGTCGCTTGCGTCACAATATAAGATGGTCATGCGTTTTGCGCCAATCATCTGGATGATTGCGGCCACTACAGGGTGGGCGGGGGAATTCGCCGTCTTCGCTAGTGGATCTCGCTTGCACGTGGACAGCCACGAGCTGGCAGGCTCTCAAGTCCGGCTGTATTCGGGTACCGGCTACACGGAACTGGCGGCCTCCGCCATCGCCGGCTTCGAACCGGACGGCATGGCCGCGCCCGAACCCGCTCCCCAGGGCAAACCTGAAAAACCGGACTCCGTTACCTCGATGGCTCCGCAGCAACTGGCAGATGCCGCAGCCGACAAATACGGGTTGCCGCGCCAGTTGGTTCGCAGCGTCATGGCTGCGGAATCCGGGTTCGATCCACGGGCATTGTCACCCAAGGGCGCCGTGGGGCTAATGCAACTCATGCCGGTCACAGCCCAGGATCTGGGCGCCGATCCGAGCGACCCGGCCCAAAACGTCGATGCCGGGGCCCGCTACCTGCGCGACCTGCTGCTGAGATACGATGGACACCTATGGCACGCGCTGGCGGCGTACAATGCCGGCCCCGAGGCCCTCGAGAAATATCATAACCAAATTCCGCCCTACCGCGAAACCATCCGCTACATCGAAAGGATCGACCGGGATCTCAAGCGCACAACCGGTGCCTCGCAATAGCCCGCGCAAGGCTATACGCCCACCTGAAGCACCGGTTCGCCCCTGTGCCAGTTGCACGGGCAAAGCTCATCGGTTCGCAGAGCGTCCAGCACGCGCAGCACCTCGTGTGGATTGCGGCCCACCGACAGGTCGTTCACCGAAACGAAGCGAATCACGTTGTGGGGATCCACCACGAACGTGGCTCGCTGCGCCACTCCCTCCTGCGGGTCCAGAATCCCCAATTCCGCGCACAGTTCGCGCTTGATATCGGCCAGCATGGGAAATGGCAGCGCGGTCAGGTCCGTGTGGTGCTGCCGCCAGGCCAGGTGAGCAAATTCGGAATCCGTGCTGCCGCCCAGCACCTGCGCGTCGCGGTCGGCGAAATCCTTGGCCAGCTTACCGAAAGCCGCAATCTCCGTCGGGCACACAAAAGTGAAGTCCTTCGGCCAGAAGAAATAGACCTTCCACTTATCGGGATAATCCTGCTCGGTAACGGTGCGAAACGTCTTGCCCTTCTCCAAGCTCACCGTCGCCTGCAAGGAAAAAGTAGGAAACTTCTGCCCAACGCCCAACATATCCGCTGCTTCTCCCGTGTTCTTTAAGATTCCAGTACCGTATCGATCTTGGCCGCCAGAATAAAATCGCTCTCGGTCAAGCCGTCGATTTTGTGCGTCCAGATCTTGGCTTCCACGCGTCCCCAAGCCAGGTAGAGGTCCGGATGGTGGCCTTCCCGCTCCGCCAGCGCCCCGACGCGGTTGACGAAAGCCAGCGCCAAAAGGAAATCCGGGAACGCAAACATCTTCTGCAAATGGTGCCCGCCGACCACCTGCCAACCTTGCAACTGCGCCTGCAATCGCGCCAATTCTTCGCCTTGTAGCGCCGGCACTCCGCCCGTGCACGGCTTGCATTGCTTCTGCGCTAGATTCATGCCTTCTCTCCTGTCAGTGGCTGCGACCCGCCGCATTTCTCACAAACGCCGCGGAACACTACCTCAAAACTCCGCACCCGGCGCCCTCCCAGCGGTGGTTTTCCCGTGGCTGGGAGTTCGAACCAGGCGATGTCCTCCACTTCCCCACAGCGCTCGCATACAAAATGATGGTGCGGATGCAGGCTGGCGTCAAACCGCGCAGCTTTGCCCGCCGAAGCCACCTCCCGTACCAGGCCGCCACGGGCCAGTGATTTCAAGCTGTTGTAAACGGTGGCGCGCGACGCCCGCGGATCCTGGCGGTTCACCGCACGAAAGATCTCCTCCGCCGTCGCGTGGACGCCGTGCCCTGCCAGGTACTGTAGCACCGCGTAGCGCTGCACCGTGGGCCGCACATCCGCGTTGCAAAAGGCCTGTCGTAACTCGGCACTGAAACTGGACATGGTATAACTTTAGATTCAATCTAATGATCCTTCGTGTCAAGCCGGGCCCTCGTCCCGGCCTTGTGCCAGCCCGATCCACTGGTAAGATGTTTAGGGATGGATTCCGACATCACACCCGAGGAGCCGACGCCTCCGCCTGAGCCTCATCCCGCCTGGCGGCGTGTGCAACTGGCCCGTCATCCCAAGCGGCCGCATTCGCTCGACTACATGGACCGGCTGTTCACCGATTTCCAGGAAGTGCATGGCGACCGCTCATTTGCCGACGACCCCGCCATCATCGCCGGCATGGCGCGTTTCGAGGGCCGGCCGATTGTCATCGTGGCGGAAGAAAAGGGCCGCAACACGAAAGAACGGCTGCAACGCAACTTCGGCATGCCGAAGCCGGAGGGCTACCGCAAGGCTTTGCGGGTGATGCAGATGGCTGCCAAGTTCGGCCGCCCGGTGATCACTTTTCTGGATACCACCGGCGCCTACCCGGGCATCGACGCCGAAGAGCGCGGCCAGGCGGAAGCCATCGCCCACAACCTGCGCGAGATGGCGCGGCTGCCGGTCCCGGTCGTCGTGGCCTGCATTGGCGAGGGCGGCTCGGGAGGGGCGCTCGCGCTAGGCATCGGCAACACCGTCCTGATGTTCGAAAATGCGGTTTACAGTGTGATTTCACCGGAGAGCTGCGCATCCATCATTTATCGCGATTCCGGCAAGGCGGAGCGGGCCGCTGCCGCGTTGCGCCTCACTGCGGAGGATATGGACCACCTCGGTCTCATCGACATAATCGTCCCCGAACCGCCGGGCGGCGCGCAGGAGGACCCCGAGATCGCGGCCGATAACCTGCGAAGAGCCCTTCACAACAGCCTGCTCGATCTTTCCGGGCTGAGCGGCGAGCAACTGGTGGAACACCGCTGCGCCAAGTTCCGCAAAATGGGCAATTTCTTCGCCTAGCGAAGCATTCCCGATCGGCGCCCATTCCCGTTTTGGCACCTTGGATTGCTCCCCGGAAGCAGATCGATCCCGCTAACTTCTCACCGCTCCCAGCGTCTTCTGGATGGCCAGGGAAGCTTCCGCAGCGGAAGTTGTGGGCTGGCGTTGTAAAATAAAGGGTGAACTCCCACCTGCAAAATTGCGTCTAAAGCGGTGATAGGACATTCGTCGTGAAAACTAAGTGGAAGGTAATCATCACACTGGCGGCCCTCCTTGTGGCCGTCGTCGGAGTTTATGCAAGCACGGTTTATAGCAAGCGCGGCCTGGTCACGGTGCAGACCGGACAGGTGACGCGCGGCGACCTGACCGCCATCGTCACTGCCTCTGGCGAAATCAAGCCTAAAAACTACATTAATATCGGCGCCAACTTTGGAGGCATCATCACGGAAATCCTGGTCAAGGAAGGCGATCACGTCCGCAAGGGCCAACTGCTGGCGCGACTGGAGAACACCCAACCCGCGGCCGACGTGGCGGCGCAACAGGCCACCGTCAGCTCTTCGGAGGCCGACTTGACCGCGCAGGAGGCCGGACTCAAAGTGGCCGACGAAAACATCCGCACCATGCAGGCCGGGCTCGACCACGACAAAGCCGATCTGGATCGCATGAAGGCCGACTATGATCGCGCCCAGGAGTTGTTCAACGACAAACTGCTTGCTCGCCAGGATTTCGAGCTTAAGAAATTCAGCTACGAAGCGCAGGAGGCGCAGATCGCGCAATCCCAGACCCGCATTCTCCAGGCCAGAGCCACACGCGAGCAGAACGCGGCGCAGGTTGCTTCCGCCCAGCGGCACATCACCCAGGCGCGCGCCAACCTCGCGCGCTTCGCGGACGTGCTGCGCAAGTTCGACACTTTTGCGCCGCTCGATGGCGTGGTCACTAACCTGCCTGTGCGCGTCGGCGAATCGGTGGTGCCGGGTATCCAGAATGCCGAAGGAACCGTCATCATGACCATCGCTGACATGTCCGTCATCACGGCCGAGGTCAAGGCCGATGAGACGGATATCGTGAGCGTGCAACTGGGCCAGGTAGCGGACATCGCCATCGACGCCATTCCCAATAAGACCTTCAAGGGGCACGTGACGGAAATCGGGGACACCGCCATCTTACGTTCCACCGGCCTAGCTGCTTCGCAAAGCGCCATCTCCGACCAGGAGGCCAAGGACTTCAAGGTGGTCATCGCGATGGATAATCCGCCGTCCGAGGTTCGGCCGGGCCTTTCCTGCACCGCCAAGATCACCACGGCGACGCGTTCCAACGCGCTGACCATCCCCATTCAGGCGCTCACCATCCGGCAGCGCGGCGACCTGGAGCAACCCAAGCCCGGTTCATCGTCCAGCGCGCAGGCCGCCACCAAGCCGGACCCCGCCGCCGAAAAAGCGCGCAAAGAAGAACTCCAGGGCGTCTTTGTCGTCAACGGCGGCAAAGCGGAATTCCGCAAAGTAGACACCGGGATCACGGGCGCCACCGACATTGAAGTCCTCAATGGGTTGAAGCAGGGCGACCAGATCATCACCGGCTCCTACCAGGTGATTCGCACCATCAAGAACGGGGCCCAGGTTAAGGTCGATAACAAGGCACCGGTTATTGCCGCGACCAGTTAGGATTCGAGATCCCTTATGTCAGCCGTCGTCGACAACTCATTACAGGAGCGCGCCGAGCAGCTCAAGCGGGACGGGGTGGTCATCCGCACCTACGATCTCTGGAAAACGTACGTGATGGGCGATCAGGAGATCCACGCGGTTTCAGGCGTCGATATCGAAATCAAGCGCGGCGAATACGTCGCCATCATGGGCCCTTCGGGCTCCGGCAAATCGACGCTGATGAACCTGATCGGCTGCCTCGACACGCCCACCAAGGGTCAGTACTTCATCAACGGCAACCTGGTGAGCGAGATGACGGACGATGAACTGGCCCGCATCCGCAACAAGGAAATCGGTTTCGTTTTCCAGACCTTCAATCTGTTGCCGCGCGCCACGGCGCTGCATAATGTCGAACTGCCGCTGATCTACGCCGGCATGTCCGCCACCGAACGCATGGAGCGGGCCAAGCAGGCGATGCGGCATGTGGACCTGGAACAGCGCATGCTGCACAAGCCCAATGAGCTGTCCGGCGGCCAGCGCCAGAGGGTGGCCGTCGCCCGCGCCCTGGTCAACAACCCATCCATCCTGCTGGCCGATGAGCCCACCGGCAACCTGGATACGGCCACCGGCAACGAAATCATGGCCCTGTTCGAACGGCTGCACGAGCAGGGCAACACCATCATTCTGGTCACCCACGAGCACGACATCGCGCAGCACGCCTGGCGGGTCATCCACATCCGCGACGGCAAGATCGAAAAAGACGAGAGGATCAGGTAGGGGCTCGGTCCAGTTCGTCTACTAAACCAGGGATGGCGCCTCAATTCGGTAGGGGATCTGAATTCCGTTGATGATTCGTCTCCATTCGACTTTCGGCCGTTGAAAATTGACGAGCAGACACAAGCCGAGTCCGGAGGCTCGCAGGTAGTTGAGGCACTGTGCCATGTGCTCGTTGGCGAGACGTTCGACGCATTTTAGTTCGATCACCAATACGCCCTCGACGAGGATGTCTGCAAAGTACTCGCCAACGGGGTGCCCCTTGTAGGTGACAGCCAAGGAAGCTTGTGCCGAGGCCCCGATGCCGCGAAGGGCGAGCTCTCGAAGCAGGGCACGCTGGTATACCTTCTCGAGAAATCCAGCGCCAAGGGTATTGGAAACTTCAAAGACTGCGCCGAGCACACGCTCAGTCAGTGGTTCGAGGTATCCGTGTTCATCTGTGTTCATCTGTGGCTAATCTTGGTGTGCGGGTGTAAGGCATCATTTCTCAGAAACTATCACTGGCCACAGATGAACGCAGATGAACACGGATATGAGAGTCTCACGGTCTTCGCGGCATTCCGGGATCGAACAGCCTCTCGTGCCTGAGTCTCATCTGGCGAATCAGATCAAATCGTTGCCGCTGCCTCTCAAGGGTCTTCCTATTTCGAGGGAACCCCCTAAAACCGGTGCCGCACGCCTCGCCCAGCGTCACAGCCTCACTAGGTCCATATACGGATATCGCCTAAACATCCAGCGGTTATGACGATTTCGAAACCAAATTTCCTGGTAGACGTTCACAATCTTATTCTTTCCAGAGAATGACCGTGGCTGAGCAAGGTGAATCGATGCCCGCCGCAGGGGCCGGGCATGGCCGGCCAGTGAAGCTTCGGGTGAGTTGCGAAAGCGCCAGCGTTCGCTACTTCGTGTAGATCGTCACATCCACGTTCATGCCGGGCCGCAGCACCACGCCCTTACGCTGGTCCACCACGATCTTCACCGGAATGCGTTGCACCACTTTGACGAAGTTGCCGGTTGCGTTCTCGGGCGGCAACAGGCTCATGCTGGCGCCGGTGGCGCCGGAGATGGAATCCACGTGGCCGTCGACGGTAGTGCTGTACATATCGACTTGAACCTCCGCCCGCTGGCCGGCATGGACTTGTGCGAGTTGCGTCTCCTTGAAATTGGCGACAACCCAGGTATCGTTCAGGGGGATCAGGGCCATGATGCCTTGGCCGGGCTGCAGCATCTGGCCGACTTCCACGCTCTTGTGCGTCACCACGCCGTCAATGGGCGCGGTGATGGTGGTGTAGCTGAGTTGCAGTTCGGCGGCTTCGAGCGCCGCGCGCTTGTCCTCGATGGCCGCCTGCGCTGTGCCGACGTCGGCCGTGCGGACGGCCACCTGTTTGCGGTTCGCCACCGAGGCGGAGAGCTGCGCTTTCGCCTGCGCAACGCGGGTTCCGGCGGCCGCCAGCGACGCTTCCTTGATCGCGGCGTCCTTCCTGGCCGATGCCAGCTTTTCCTGGGCGGCCTTCAGCTCGCTATCCGCCACTTTGGCCGACGCCACATAGGCGTCATATTGCAGTTGCGAGATTTCGGCTTTGTCCACCAGCGGCTTCATGCGCGCCAGGTCGGCCTGAGCGCGATCGTTGCTGGCCTGGCGCGCGCGTACGTTGGCTTCGGCATAAGCCAGGTCGGAGCTGGAGGCCTCTTCGTAGGCCAGGCGCGCGCGGTCGAGTTCCGCTTCAGTGTCCGCCACCCCGGCCGAAGCCAAAGTCTGGCCGGATTCGGTGGTGAGATCGGTCAACGGCACGCCCACCTGCGCCGCCCGCAACTTGCTCTCCTCCTCCGCCAGTGCGGCTTTCGCCTGGTCCACCCGCGCCTGGTAGTCCCGCGGGTCGATGCGCACCAGCACGTCACCCGCCTTCACCGGCTGATTGTCGTTCACCAGCACGTCGACCACGTTGCCACTGATCTTGGGTGCGATGGAGGTGATGTGCCCATCCACTTCCGCGTCGTCGGTCGAGACGCGGTTGCGGTAATGAAAGTAAGCCCACACCCCCACCCCAATCGCGATCACGAGCAGGATCACCACCACAAACCGCACTGGCGATTTCCTCTCCGGCTCCGCCACGGCGGGCCGTTCTTCCGTTTCCGGCATTGCGACTCTCGATTCGGCCATATTACGTCACTCCATCACCAGCGGGCCGCGCGTGGGGCCGGTCCGCTTCATCAAAAACATAAAAGGAATAATCAAAAGAAACAACAGCGCCATCACCCAGAACGCATCGGCGAAGGCCAGCATGGCGGACTGGCGCAGCAGGCTGCCGTAGAGAAGCCCGCCGGCCTGCCGGGCGGCGTCCGGCATGGTGGCGCCGTGCGTGTGCAACAGTTCGGTGGTGTGAACCATCGCGTCCCGATAGGCCGCATTATAAGGCGTTAGATGCGCCGTCAACACCTGCTGATGCATCTGAGACCGCCGCGCCAGCAGCGTGGTTACGGTGGCGATGCCGGAACTGCCGCCGATGTTGCGCGCCAGGTTGAACAGGCCGGTGGCGTAGTTCATGCGGTCCCTGGGCACCATCGCCACCGCCGCCACGCTGATGGGGACGAATAAGAACGCCATGCCGGCGCTCTGCACCATGCGGCTCCAGACCGCGGTAGCGTAGTCGATATAAAGGTTGAACCGGGACATGATCAGCAGCCCGCCGGCCGACACCAGCACGCCGAGAATCACCAGCCAGCGGGCCTGGAAATGGCGCAGCAGAACGCCCACCATCGGCATGCAGACGATCACCACCAGGCCACCCGGCGAGAGCACCAGCCCGCTCAGCATGGCGGTATAGCCCAGCAGCGTTTGCAAGAGCACCGGCAGCAGCATGGTGCTGCCGTAGAGAACGAAGCCCAGCACCAGCATGGAGAGCGTGCCCAAAGTAAAATTGCGCACTTTGAGCACGCGGAAATCGATCACCGGGTGGTCGTGCCGCAGCTCCCAGAACACAACTGCGACCAGGCAGACGGCGGCCACGATGGCGAACCCGATGATGAATTGCGAGCCGAACCAGTCTTCTTTTTGCCCTTCATCGAGCACCACTTCGAGCGAGCCCAGCCCGAGCGCCAGCAGTCCAAAACCCATGTAGTCGATTTTCAGACCGTCGCGGAAACTCCGGCGCACCAGGTAGGGTGGATCGAACACCAGCACCTGGGTCATCAGCAGCGAAAGCAGGCCGACCGGAATATTGATGAAGAAGATCCAGCGCCAGGAGAAGTCGTCGGTGAGCCAACCGCCCAGCGTGGGGCCGATCACCGGCGCCAGCACCACGCCCATACCGAAGATCGCCATCGCCATGCCGTGCTTCTCGCGGGGGAAAGTTTCCACCAGGATGGCCTGCGACATGGGCTGCAAGGCGCCGCCGCCCATGCCCTGCAACACGCGAAAGAAAATCAGCGAGCCCAGCGTGGGCGCTAGGCCGCACAGACACGAGCTGATGGTGAACAGCGCCACGCAGATCATGTAGAACCGCTTGCGGCCCATCAGCATGCTGAACCAGCCGCCCATCGGCAGGATGATGGCATTGGCAACCAGGTAGGAGGTCAGCATCCAGGTGGCTTCGTCAGTGGAGGCCGAAAGGTTGCCCGCGATGTGCGGTAGCGCCACGTTCGCCACGCTGGTGTCGAGCACCTCCATGAAGGTCGCCAGCATCACCGTGAAAGCGATGATCCACGGATTGATGTGCCTACTTGGCGTAGATCGCCTCCATTTGCCCCTCGGAGTGCGCCAGGTCCGCCCGCGCCTGGTTATAGCTATAGAGCGCCGAGATCTGGTTATCGTTGGCGCGCGCCAGCTCGTTCTGCGCGTTCACCACTTCGATGTTGTTGGCGACACCGGCCTGAAAGCGGTCGCGGGCCTGGTCCACCTCCTGGCGCGCCAGGTCCACTCCCAGATTGGCCACCTTGACTTCGTTGCGCGCCGCCGCCAGTTGGGCGATGGCGGTCTTCACCTCCAGCGCGATCGAGTCGCGCGCGGCCTGTTCCTGCTGTTTGAGCTGGCGCAAGGATATTTCGACTTTGGCGCGCTCGGCCCCGATCCGCCCGCCGGTGAAAAGCGGGACATCCAGGCTTGCCTGATATTGGTACACCGGAATGACACTGGTGGGCGTGAGGCCTTGCTCCGACCAGCCGCCACTCAACGTCAGTTTCGGCAGCCGCTCTTCCGCAGCGGCTTTCAGGGCCAGTTGCGCCTGCGCCGTCTGGGCCGCAATCTGGCGCAGTTCGGGACGCGTGGCGTAGGCGTGCTCCAGGGTCCGATCGGCGGAGACGTCAGGCGTTTCAAAGAATTGCACCTGGTCGGCCAGCTCGATTTTTCGCTGCGGGTCGACACTCAATAAGCGGCCCAGCGCGAAAAGGCCGGTCTCCAGCTCGGTGCGCGACACGATCACGCGCTGCTTCTCGTTTTGCAGTTCCACATTGGCGCGCAACGTATCGATGCCGGTTCCCACGCCGTTCTTCTGCAGATCGGCCGCCTGGTCGTAGAGCGCCTGCGCCAGCGTTTCGCGGGCCTGGGCGGCTTCCACGTCGGCCGCGGACCGCTGACAACCGAGGTATTGGGAAACCACCAGCAGCACGCTTTCCTCGCGCGCCGTTATTTCCTGCGCGCGTGCCGCCGAGATTCCGGTCTGCGCCGCCTGATAGCGCCGCCACAGCGTCAGATCCAATGGCGCGCTGAACTGGATTCCCTCCTGCTCCACCCAGAACGGCCCAATGTGTTGCGGAATACCGGGAAACGGCTGTCCGAACAGCGCGTCGACATTCAACCGCTGCACCTCCTCCGAGATCCGCCCACCCACCTGCGGCATCAGTCCCGATCGCGCGAGGTAGCTGTCCTCGGTGCTTTGCGCCACGTTCAGATTGGCCAGGATCACCTGCGGATTCTGCCGCAGGGCCAGAGCCACCGCATCGTGCAGCGTGAGCTTGAGCGGCGCCGAGTTTTGCGCCAGGGCAAATGATGGCGCCAGCGCCAGCCAAACGAGAAGCCTAGTTTTCATAGTCATCCAGCGCGTCCTGTACACGATTTTAAGATGCAGCGGGTGGGCCATTGTATCCGGCTGGGTTTATTGGACTAATGAGCGCTTACGCTGCCCGTATTTCGGCACCGGCCCAAATGGCGGCGCAGGCCCCGGGCGCGGGCCGGTTATGCCGGGCCGCTACGGTTTTGGCACGCCCAACTTGCGCATCTTGGCTTGCAGGGTGGTGCGCTTCATGCCGAGCCGGGCGGCGGCACCATCGGCGCCGCCTACCTTGCCGCCGGATTCGCGCAGGGCGCGGTCGATGGCTTCGCGCTCTGCCCCGGCCATGGTCACTGCGCCGCCGGCGCCCGTAGCGCGCTTCAACTCGCGCACCGGGGCGTGCAGCGCCGACCCGGGCGAGAGAATCACCGCGCGCTCGATGAAATTGGCCAGTTCGCGAATGTTGCCCGGCCAGTGATAGCGCGTCAATGCCTCCATGGTCTCGGCGGGGATGGAGGTGATGCGCCGTTTCATACGCCGCGCGTTCTGTTGCACGAAGTAGCGCACCAGCAGCGGAATGTCCTCGCGCCGGTCGCGCAGCGGCGGGACGGTGATGGGAAACACGTTGAGCCGGTAGTAGAGGTCGGCGCGGAACTGCCGCTCTTCCACCATGGCGGCCAGGTCGCGATTGGTGGCGGCCACCAGGCGCGCATCGGTGCGGATGGTGCGGGAGCTGCCCAGGCGCTCGAATTCGCGCTCCTGCAGCACGCGCAGCAGCTTGGTTTGCAGCTCCAGCGGGATCTCGCCCACTTCGTCCAAAAACATGGTGCCGCGGTGGGCCAGCTCAAAGCGGCCGATGCGCTGGGCGATGGCCCCCGTGAACGCGCCTTTCTCGTGGCCGAACATTTCGCTTTCCAGCAATCCGGTGGGGATGGCGGCGCAGTTCAGCTTGACGAACGTGCCCTGGCGGCGCCCACTCAGGTTATGGATGGCGCGCGCCAGCAATTCTTTGCCGGTGCCGGTTTCGCCGCAAATTAAGACCGTGGAATCGGTCGGCGCCACCGTCTCCACCTGCTTCAAATTGGCCTTGAGCGCGCGGCTCTGGCCGACGATTTCCTCAAACCGGCTATCGGTGCGGATTTCGTCTTCGAGGTAAACCTTTTCCTCCGCCAGCCGGGCGTTCAGTTCTTCGATCCGCCGGTAAGAAAGCGCGTTCTCGAGCGCGATCGCGACCTGTCCCGCCACCTGGGTATAGAAATCCAAGTCGCCCTGGGAAAAGAACCCATCGCGCCGCGAGCCCACAGCGAGCACGCCCAGCGCCTCCCCATGCGCCACCAGTGGCATCGCGCAGAACGAGCGCACACCTTCCGCCTCCATCACCCGGGCGGTGGCCGGCGCAAGGGCATCCATTTCGTCGAAGTTTAGAATGCGGCCTTGGCGAGTGCGGAACACGTGCCCGGCCACGGAGTCGCCCATCGGCACCAGCGTGTCCTCCTGGAGTTCCCCCGTGCTGTCCGGAAAATCGAGCGCCGCCACACGCAGGTCGCCGCTCTCCGCATCGAGCAGCAGCAGGCTGCTGTAATCCAGTCCGAAAACGCGCCGCAACGATGCCGATGCCGAGCGGAACAGCTCCTTGCTGGCCACCGAGCTTACCACCGCGTTGTTGATTTCGAGCAGCGCGCACAGCCGGTCGCGCTCGCGCGCCAGCGCCAGCTCGTAGGTCCGGGCCGCTTCGAAGTTCAGCGCATTATCCACCGCTACCGATACCTGGTGGGCCACCTGCTGCATGAACTCGATGTCGGCGGCAGTGTAAGCATCCTGCATGGTCGATCCAAAGGTAAGACCGCCGATCTGTCTCCGCGCGGTGCGCAGCGGCAGCACGCAGAACGATTGCACGCCGTTGGCCACCAGCACCTCGCGCAGCTTCTCAAACGGCAGCTCGGGGCCCACCCGTGGCACGTAATACGGGCGCCCTGTTTCGAGCGCCACCACGGTCGGCGTTTCGGAAAAAGGCATTGGTCCGGGAAGCTCGCCGTTCACCGGCTGGTCGGTTTCCAGGATTTGCACCCGCACCACTCGCTCCTCAAAGTCCACCAGGGTGAGGGTAATGTAGTCGAACGCCACCAGGCGCTTCAGGCAGCGGCTGAGCTCGGTGAACAGGCTGGCAAGCTGCCGCTGCGCGGAGATCGATTCGGCAACTTCCAGCAGCGCTTCGTAGCGCGCCTTAACGGTCTCCGGACTTGTCGCGGAAGGGGGGGACATGAAGGCTGCCAGCCGGCTTTTCTTCAACCGTAGCACAGCAGGCGGGGTCGCTGTCCTCCTCCACCAACGCTCGAATCAGCGGCGTCGCTGCGTTCAGCCGAACGCCCTGCCGGCGCATTTCCGAGAGCAACAATTGCCCAGCGGAGTCGACGAAATCCACTTCGCTCAAGTCGACAGAACTGGTCCGGCCGGCCGTTGTCGACGACGCCGTCCGCCAGCATTGGCGCAACTCCTCCACCCATGGCCCGGAAAGCTTGCCTTCGAGCTTGATCCGCAGCTCCCGCGCGCTGTCGTGAATCGTAATCCGTAACATGGACCGCTGTGCTGAAGTGCACGCGGCCTGCCAGCCGCGAATTATATGCCATTTCAGGCAATTGGCCGGCCGCCCCCCGTCCAGGCTCACGCCGATTGCCCAAATGCAGGCACTTGGGCCCGTTCGGCAGGGCCGCTCGGCACCTGTTCTCAGTGTTTCGTTTGACAGTTCGTGCCACGTTAGACCAACGTGGCAAGACGCGCCAACACAGAGAAAACACTAGAGGATACGCAATGGCGATGCCCGCTGATAGTAATCGCTGATTAACGACCGCCAGTATGGTAAGCAAGAGACGCCAGGAGGAAACTGAGTAACGAAAGGGCTTCGTATATTCTGTATTTCGACGATGCACGTACGGAGATGCTGAGGCGATGAATCCTCCACGACCTTCAACCCGTCCGGCAGCGGAGCAACCGCAGACTGGTCGCCCGAAGTGGGCGCCCCCGGCATGGCTCCTGGAAGTCGCACCCGACGATGATAACTTGATACCGGAACTGATCGACGTCTTCAAGACATCGACCGCAACCAGCCTGCAGCAAATGCGTGCCGCGCTGGCGGCGGCCGATGTTCCAAAACTACGCACGGAAGCCCATAGAACCAAAGGCAGCGCCAGGCAAGTCGGGGCTGGAGCTTTTGCCGAGGCTTGTCAAGCACTTGAGCTTGCGCCTAGTCCGACGCCGGTATCGCGCCTTGTTGAACTGGTGACTCGCTGCCAGGAGCTGTTCGACGAAACTGAGAGTGCGATGACCTCATATTCCAGTGGTATTAAGGCTGGGGACCATTCAGCACCACTCGCGAGCTGAGGTGAATGAGTGTCGCATAGCGCTGCGAGCCGCGGGAATGAGCCGATGCTTGCAGAATCGATGATCGCGCGTGCTGCTGCGATCGTGATGCTGCTGAGCGGCGGAATCTCCGGTATTTGCCCGGCGCGGGCGCAAGAAACGCTGCCGGTCCTCACCGAAGCCGCTCAAATCCGCAGACTCACTTCCAAAGAAGCCCAGCGCCAGTACCCCATCCGTCTGCGGGGCGTGCTGACTTATTACGCGCCCGAGCTACGTCTGACATTTTTTCAGGACTCCACGGCGGGCATTTACGTTAACATCCTGGGAACGCCTCCTCAGGCGCACACAGGAGATCTCGTCGAGGTCGGTGGGGTATCCGGTGCCGGCTTTTTTGCGCCGGAGGTTGAAAACCCTGAGATACGCGTCCTCGGTAAAGCGTCGCTACCCCCTGCTCGTCCCTTTCCGTTGGATGAGCTCCTCAGCGGTGAGCAGGACAGCCAATTTGTCGAAGTACACGGCATCGTACATTCAGCCCGAATGGAAAGCATGTTGCTAGCCCATCGGCAAACAGGCCCTCCGGCTCTGGCACTCGTCATCGCCAGCGGCCGGAGCAAGTTCAAAGCATGGATCACCAATTTCGACCGGACTGCCGATTATACATCGCTGATTGATGCACGCGTCGCCGTCCGTGGCGCCTGTGGATCACTATTCAATGAGAAGCGCCAACTGGTCGGTATCCAGTTGTTCGTTCCCAGCCGGGATCAGGTGCAGATCATAAAAGCTGCGCACGCCGACCCCTACACCCTCCCGATACTCCCAACCAGCAGTTTGATGCAATTCTCGCCGGAGACCGTTTCGGGCCACAGGATAAGGGTACGGGGAGTGGTGACACTCGACAAACGGGGCCGGTACCTTTACATTCAGGATGCGTCCGGCGGTGTCAAGGTAATGAGCCCGCAAAACGAAGCGGTGCGGACCGGTGACCGCGTTGATGCGATCGGGTTCCCCACCGCCGGGCAGTACGCACCGGCCCTGGAAGACGGCGAATTTCGGCAACTCGGCCCGGCTGCCACCGAGCCCGCACCCGTGGACCTGACTCAAGCCATCAGCTTGAGCGGCGAGCACGATGCCGAACTGATCACCATACAGGGCACTCTGCTCGGTCACGCGATGCAAGGCGACGATCTGGTGCTGGCAATGGAAACCAACGGCGCGACTTTTAGCGCCCTCTTGAGCAACAGTCGATCAGCCGCCCGAGTGCGGTCGATTCCCATCAGGGGCCGCCTGAAGCTGACGGGAGTGTGGTCTATCGAAACCGATGAGCTGCGCAGGCCAACGTCTTTTCGAGTGCTACTTCGCTCCGCAGCGGATGTTGTTGTGATCGAGCTGCCATCTTGGTGGACCGCGACGCGGATTCTTGCGCTGCTGGGGGCCCTTGGCACCATCATTGCCATGAGTGCGGCGTGGGTCGTCGTTTTGCGCCGCCGTGTGCGTGCGCAGACTGCTGAACTGCGCTCACAGGCCACTGAATTGTCGCGCGCCAATATGGAGCTGGGACAGTTTGCGTACGTGGCGCACCAGGCAACTAAGGCCAAGAGCGAGTTCCTGGCCACCATGAGCCATGAAATCCGCACGCCGATGAACGGGGTGATCGGGATGACCGGGCTGCTGCTGGATACGGAGTTGTCGGCGGAGCAGCGCGACTACGCGGAGACGGTGAGGCGCTCGGGCGAGAGCCTGCTGAGCGTGATCAACGACATCCTGGACTTCTCGAAAATCGAGGCTGGCCGGTTGACGATCGAGTCTTTTCCGTTCGACCTGCGGCTGGTGATCGAAGAAGTCGATGAAATGCTGGCGCCGCGGATCGAAGACCGCAAGCTCGACCTGGTGCTGGAGTATCCGCCGGAAATGCCGCGTCACTTCATCGGCGACGCGGGGCGAATTCGCCAGGTGGTAACCAACCTGGCGGGCAATGCTGTGAAGTTCACGCCGGACGGCCACGTGCTGATCACGGTGAGCTGCGAATCGCAGGATGGGGAGAAGGCGCAAATTCGGGTTTCGGTCGAGGATACCGGTCCGGGAATTCCGGCGGAGAAGCTGAACCACCTGTTCGAGGAGTTCAGCCAGGTGGATGGCTCGATCACGCGGAAATTCGGCGGCACGGGGCTGGGGCTGGCGATTTCCAAGCAACTGGTGAAGCGGATGGGCGGCGAGGTGGGTGTGAGCAGCCAGTTGGGCAAGGGCTCGACGTTCTGGTTCACGTTGCCTCTGCGCCTGGATGCGCAACCGCACGCGGAGCCGGTGCCGGTGGCCGACCTGCGGGGCTTGCGCGTGCTGATCGTGGACGACAATCTCGTGAACCGGCGCATGCTGCACGAACAGATCACCAGTTGGGAGATGCGCAACGGCAGCTATGCGGCAGCCGCGCAGGCGCTCCAGGCGTTGCGCGATGCGCGTGCGGCAGCGGATCCGTACCAGGTGGTGCTGCTGGACTACCAGATGCCTGAGATGGACGGAGCCATGCTGGCCGCGGCCATCAAGGCGGACCCGTTGTTGAGCGACACCGTGTTGATCATGCTCACGTCGGTGGGCCACTCGGGCGAAGTGCGGCACATGGAAGGGGCCAGCATCGATGCCTGCCTGGTGAAGCCGGTGCGGCAATCGCAGTTGCTGAACACTCTGGCCACGGCATGGTCGAAGAAACTGCAGAGCGGATTTGCCACGCGCACGAACGCGCTGCACGAGATCGCGGAAATAAAATCGAAGCTCGCGGGCAGATATACGGGTGCATCGCTTCGGGTGTTGGTAGCGGAAGACAATGCGGTGAACCAGAAGGTGGCGGTGCGCATGCTGGAGCGGCTCGGGCTGCGTCCCGACGTGGCCGGCAATGGGCGCGAGGCGGTGGAACTGTGCGCCATCCTGCCGTACGACGTGATTTTCATGGATTGCCAGATGCCGGAGATGGACGGCTACACCGCAGCCGCGGAGATTCGCAAGCTTCAGGGATCGAACGCGCGGGTGGCGATTATCGCGATGACGGCGGAGGCGATGGAAGGCAGCCGGGATCTCTGCATCGCGGCCGGCATGGACGACTACATCGCGAAGCCGGTGCGGCTGGACGAAATGATCGAAGCCCTGAAGAAGTGGGTGCCGGCCGGCATTCCCGCCGCTAAGGAGCAGTGAGCGGCCGCTTCAGTGAGCCATCAACAGCCTCTTCAGCCTCGCCACCAGTTCCAGCGGGTTGAACGGCTTCACGACGTAATCGTCTGCGCCCAGCGAGAACCCCCGCAACACATCGTGATCCTGCTGCCGCGCGGTTAACAGGATGACCCGCACCGGAATGTTCTCCGCGCGGATGGCCGCCAGCACCTCGAAGCCATCCATCTCCGGCATATTGACGTCCAACACCGCGGCAGGGGGACGGTGCACCCGGATTTCCTCCAGCGCCTCTGGCCCGCTGGCCGCCAGCCGGCACTGTATCCCGAACTTCTGCAGCGCGGTGCGAATTACGGTCCGCACCGTAAGATCGTCGTCCGCGACGAGTATTTCGGTCGGCCCTGCCGCGCTGGGCGGAGGCGGTGAAACCGGTGCCGCAGCCTGTCTCGCCGCTGAAGGGGCGGGCTCTGTCCCAGGCGTACGCGACAACACGAAGCTCAGCCGCATCAGCGCCTCTTCCGGTTGCCAGCCGTCGATCAGGAAGTCGCCCGCCCGCGCCTGCACGGCCTGATTGAGGGCGAACAGCCGTTCCCGCGCGCCGATGAAAACCACCGGCAGCCTCGGCGGCGGCACGAAGTCGGGTGCCAGCCATTTCGTCCCCATCGTCTCCGGCCTCACATGCACCAGCGCCGCGTTGCATTCGCGGACGATTTCGGCGTCGGGCGGATCGTCCGCCTCGAACAGTCTCGGTTTCGCGCCCACGCGCTCCAGCGCGCGGCACAGCCGTTCCGCTTCCGCATCCGCCAATCCGACCAGCGCCACTCGCTTGCCCTCGAGTTCTTGGGCGATCGAATCCGGGACCCGCAGTTCCGCCAAGGCCGCCGCCGGCTCGGCAAACGCGCGCGCCAGGTTCCTCAGCGCGACGCGCATCCGCGTGCTCGTCCAGGGCGGCGATCGCAGGATAACTTCCACCTCGCGCGCCCGGTTTGAGATTCGCGGAAATCCCAGCAGCCCGCCGGTTCCCGCCCACTGGTGAGCCAACAGCGTGGTGTTTTTCTCGTCGAAACCGTTCTCCACGGTCTCCAATAGGTGCTGGCTCTGTACGGCTCCGTCTGCCAGGAATGTGCGCCGCAGGTCCTCCAGCTCGGATTCGGGAATCGCCAGCGCGACCGGTTCCGGAGAGGCCTCTGGCCTCCACTTCCGCGGGATCTCGGCGGCTGGCTCCGGAGGCGCGAGCACTTCGCCTCCGAAGTCCAGGTATTGGCGAATCTGCGTCAGCGTCTGGCTGTCGATCGGTTTCGTCAGGTAGCCATCGCAGCCGGCGTCGCGCGCCCGATCTTCATCGCCTTCCATGTCGCAAGCGGTTAACGCCAGCACTATGACTTCGTGCAACCGGCTGTCTCGCTTGATCCGCGTGGTGAGTTCCAGCCCGTCCATGCCGGGCAGCATGATATCCACCAGGATCAGATCCGGTTTCAGGGAGAGGAGCGTAGACAGCGCCTGTTCCGCTGTCGATGCTACCTGGACCTTGTAACCCTCCGCCCGGAGTGCTGAAGCCGTCAGCTTCAGGCTGACTGGGGAATCCTCCACGATCAGGATTGTTTCACCCGCCATACGAACAACCAAGGCGAGATTTCAGTCTCACACTACGGCGATTGTATCACCAACATAAAATAGATACTCATTTCGCCGCCTCGGTGGGCGCGGGACATGAGAGCGCTGCGGTGAAGCGGGCAATTCGGCTCGCTGCCGGACTTCAACGCCACCCAAAAAAATGCCGGGGCTTGACGCGTCAGCCCCGGCGGCGAAGAAGAACCTGACGGATTTGCGTGCGGTTTCGGCATCCGCCAATCTTGTCACCCTGACCCGATGCCGGATTCCGTAACCGCAATCCTAGAGTGCCTGATTTCCGGCCTTCTTACGAGTCCCAGACGGACGTACGGGGTATTGGTACAAAAGGACTTAGTGTACGTGATCCAGCGGCAGTACCGCGAGCCCCTGTTTGGTACTCTCCTGCGACTTGCGAACGCTTTCGATTGCTCCGAAGAGCGGTTTAAGCTTCGTCGCCGGCCGCTCCGCGCCCAGTCCACTTGGCTTTCAGGAAATCGCGGTTCATTCTGGCAATCACTTCCAGCTTGATTTCCTTGGGGCAGACGGCTTCGCACTCGCCGATGTTGGTGCAGGCCCCGAAGAGTTCCTTGTTGGCCTGCGCCACCATGGCCACGGCGCGACTGTCGCGTTCAGGCTGGCCCTGCGGCAACAGGCCCAGGTGGGAAATCTTGGCGCCCAGGAAGAGCGAAGCCGAGGCGTTGGGGCACATGGCGACGCACGCGCCGCAGCCGATGCAGGCGGCGGCGTCCATGGCGCAGTCGGCGCTTTCCTTGGGCACCGGAATGGCGTTGCCGTCGGGAGCGCTGCCGGTGGAAACCGAGATGAAACCGCCGGCCGCCATCACCCGGTCGAACGCGCTGCGGTCCACCACCAGGTCCTTCACCACGGGGAACGCGCGCGCCCGCCACGGCTCCAGGTACAGTTCGTCGCCGTCCTTGAAGTACCGCATGTGAAGCTGGCAGAGCGTGGTGCCGGGCTTCGGCCCGTGGGCCACGCCGTTCACCATGCACCCGCACATGCCGCAGATGCCCTCGCGGCAATCGTGGTCGAACGCCACCGGCTCTTCGTCTTTGGCAATCAGGTCCTCGTTGAGCACGTCGAGCATTTCCAGGAATGACATGTGCTCATTGACGTTGGGCACCTCGTAGCGCACCATGCGGCCCTTGTCGTCCGCGTTCCGCTGCCGCCAGATGTGGAGGATGATTTTCATTACTTGTAGCTCCTCTGCGTCGGGTGCACGTATTCGAAGGTCAATGGCTCCTTGTGAAGGGCGGGTCGGTTGCCCACCCCGCGAAACTCCCACGCCGCGGCATAAGAGTAATGCTCGTCGTCGCGCGCGGCCTCGCCTTCCGGCGTCTGGTATTCCTCGCGGAAATGGCCGCCGCAGGATTCGTTGCGCTCCAGCGCGTCCAGGCATATCAGTTCGGCCAGTTCGAAGAAATCCGCCACGCGGCCGGCCTTTTCCAGCGACTGGTTCAGCTCCTCGCCAGTGCCCAGCACCTTCACCTCGCGCCAGTACTGTTCGCGGAGGTCTGGAATCTGCGAAAGCGCCAGTTTCAGCCCTTCCGCAGTCCGCGACATGCCGCAGTATTCCCACAGCAGCTTGCCCAGCTCGCGGTGGAAGGAATCCACCGAGCGCGTGCCCTTGTTGTGCAGCAGCTTGTTGGTCGTTTGCACCACCTGTTCTTCGGCAGCGCGCACCGCGGCGTGGCTGGTATCGGCTTTTTCCAGTTTCGCCGACGCCACGTAATCGTTAATGGTATTCGGCAGCACGAAGTAGCCGTCCGCCAGGCCCTGCATCAGCGCGCTGGCGCCCAGGCGGTTGGCGCCGTGGTCGGAGAAATTGGCTTCGCCGATCACGTACAGGCCGGGAATGGTGGACATCAGGTTGTAGTCCACCCACAGGCCGCCCATGGTGTAGTGGATGGCCGGGTAGATGCGCATGGGCAGTTGGTACGGGTCTTCGCCGGCGATGCGCTCGTACATGTCGAACAGGTTGCCGTAGCGCTCTTTAATAACATGTTTGCCCAAGCGCTCGATGGCGTCGCGAAAGTCGAGATACACGGCGAGCTTGGTTTCGCCCACGCCGCGGCCTTCGTCACAAACCGTCTTGGCGTTGCGCGAGGCCACATCGCGCGGCACCAGGTTGCCGAAACTCGGGTAGCGGCGCTCCAGGTAGTAGTCGCGCTCGTCTTCCGGAATCTGGCTGGCCGGCCGCGTATCGCCGGTCTTCGCCGGCACCCACACCCGGCCATCGTTTCGCAGCGATTCGCTCATCAAGGTGAGCTTCGATTGGTAATCACCCGAGACCGGAATGCAGGTCGGGTGAATCTGCGTGAAGCATGGGTTGGCGAACAGTGCGCCCCGCTTGTACGCCCGCCAGATGGCGGTGGCGTTGGAACCTTTGGCGTTGGTGGAAAGGTAATAGACGTTGCCGTAGCCGCCCGTGCCCAGCACGACCGCGTCGCCCAGGTGCGACTCGATTTTGCCGGTCATCAGATTGCGCGTTACAATGCCGCGCGCGTGGCCGTCGATGACGATCAGGTCGAGCATCTCCGTGCGCGGGAACATCTCCACCGTGCCGGCGCCGATCTGCCGTTCCAACGCCTGGTAGGCGCCCAGCAGCAATTGCTGCCCGGTCTGCCCGCGGGCGTAAAACGTGCGCGAAACCTGTGCCCCGCCGAAGCTGCGGTTATCCAGGTAGCCGGAATACTCGCGCGCGAACGGCACGCCTTGCGCCACGCATTGGTCGATGATGTTGAGGCTGATCTGCGCCAGCCGGTAAACGTTCGATTCGCGGGCGCGGAAGTCGCCTCCCTTCACCGTGTCATAAAACAAGCGGTAGACGCTGTCGCCATCGTTGTGATAGTTCTTGGCGGCATTGATGCCGCCCTGCGCGGCGATGGAATGCGCGCGCCGCGGCGAATCCTGGAAGCAGAAGCACTTGACGTTGTAGCCTAGTTCGGCCAGCGAGGCAGCCGCGGATCCGCCCGCCAGGCCGGTTCCCACCACCAGGATGGTGTACTTGCGCTTGTTGGAGGGGTTCACCAGCTTGAGGCTGAAGCGGTGCCGGTCCCAACGCGTCTCAATCGGACCTGTCGGACATTTCGAATCGAGTTCCATTTTGGGCCTCCTCAATACGTCAGCAACCCGGTCAGCACGGCGATGGGGATCGAACAGTTGCCCACCGCCAACGCTACCGCCAGCACCGCCGCCGCCTTCTTGATCACCGGCGTGTAGCGCGGATGGCTGATGCCGAGCGATTGAAACATACTCCACATGCCGTGGTACAAGTGCAGGCACAGCAGAATCATGGCCAGAATGTAGAAGCCGGAGATCCACGGGTTGGAAAACCCGTTGATCACGTTGTAGCGCACGTCCGGCATGTTCGGCCCCAGCTCGTGCAGCGGCACCACCGCGCCCACCGTGAGATGGAGCACGTGGAAGATCACAAAGGCGCCGACGATCGGCCCGCTCCAGATCATCGTTCGCGCCGCGTAGGACGTGGGCACGTCGGCCTTCTTCACGTAGCCGACCGGCCGCGCCGCGAGGTTCTGTAGCCAGAGTTGGACGGCTGCGATAATATGCAGCACCACCGCCACAAACAGCACGCTCCGCGCCGCCCAAAGCGCCGCCGCGTTCGACGGATTGTGCAGAAAGGCCGCATAGCGGTTGATCTGCTCGGGATCGGAGGAATAGATTTGCAGGTTGCCGAGCAGGTGCGCGAACACATAGCCGACCAGCATGACGCCGGTGATGGCCATGACGGCCTTCTTGCCGATGGGCGCTTCGTAGAAGCGTACCGCGCGGTGAATGGGATGGATTGCGAGAGTGCTCATGCGGAGATCCTGATTGTCGCGAACGGCGTTCGCAGAAATAGATGGCAGCCCTTCATGCGCAGGGAAAGCCCCGACAGACTTCTGGGTGTCAATGCCTTATGGTACCCGGTTTCAGAGGGGATGGGGATTGCAGAGATCGGCTTGCAATGGGGTTTCTGTATTTCTTCGAGAAGATCGCCGCGTCAGGAGACTACTCGTTCAGGTAGGACAGACGATCGGGTTTTGTCGTCTGTCGCGGTCCGCACCGCACGAACATGCGACCATGGCCTTCACGCGCAGACACCTTCCTCATTGGGTTCCGGAGGAGACGGCCGTCTTCGTGACGTGGCGCTTAGCCGGTTCGTTGCCTTGCCGCGAGCGGGAAAAGCTGGCACGTGCGGCGGTCAGTGAACCTTCACGCGGCGCCATGACAGACGACACACACCGATCGTCTGTCCTACCTCGCTTGCTGGAACAGGATGAACAACTCGATCATGTGGGCAGCGGCCCGGACTGGTTGGAGGATTCGCGAGTCGCCGGAGTGGTTGTGAACGCTCTCCTGTACGGCGAGACGGTTCGCCGTTTTTACCAGCTCCAGGCGTGGGTGGTCATGCCCAACCATGTCCCCGCGATCTTCCAACCATGTGTGGAGTTGCCGGCAATCATGCGATGGCTCAAAGGGAGAACCAGCCGGGTCGCCGACTGGATTCTGGGACGCACCGGAACACCCTTCTGGCAGAACGAGTCATTCGACCATTGGATACGGTCCGCAGAGGAGCTTCGGTATCTGGTCGAGTACGTGGAGAACAATCCGATAAGAGCCGGCCTGGTCGAGGCTAAAGAGCAGTGGCAATGGTCGAGCGCAGGTTGGGTCGCGCGCACGACAGACGACAAAAAACGATCGTCTGTCCTACCTCGCAGGTAGGACGGGCCATCGCCTTTCGTGGCCTGTCATGTGGGCCACACGGACTTCGGGAATACCTGGAGGGAAACGCGCCGCGGCTCAGCGCGGCGTGATCCTATTTGCAGCGGCTGGTGAAGCGCACGCGTATTGGAGAGTAGCGCTGGACTTCGCGATTCGAATTTGAGGACGGCACGGAGTAATCGTTACTACGCCTGCCCGAGCCTCCGCCCCTACACATCCAGATTCTTCACGTCCAGCGCGTTGTCTTCGATGAATTTGCGGCGGTTTTCTACGTCTTCGCCCATCAGCGTGGAGAAGATCTCCTCGCACTTCACGGCGTCTTCCAGGCGGACGGAGAGCAGCGTGCGCTTTTCCGGATTCATGGTGGTTTCGGCAAGTTGCTCGGCGTTCATTTCGCCGAGGCCTTTGTAGCGCTGCACGTCGGAGCCCTTCTTGCCTTCGGTCATCACGTAATCGAGCAGCGCGCGCCAGTCCTTGCGGGCTTCGCGGTTTTCGTCTTTGACCACCACAAAGGGCGGATCGTTATAGCGGGCGATCATCCGGCCGAGCGCGCGATAGCGGCGGAATTCCGGTTGCGCCGCCAGCGCCAGGCCCACCGACCGCTCGGCGCCGGTCTGGTCGTGGTAAACCACGGCGTGCGAGGAATGTTCCTCGTCCTGGCGCATCTCCGGCTTCAATCCCAGCTTGTCCAGCGCCTCGAACACCGGCTTGAGGTTGGCCTCTTCCTGGAACTCGACTTTGTGATCGACCCGCAGATCGAGGTTGCCCAGCGCTTCCACCACTCGCGGATCGCGCAGGCGACGCTCCACCTTGTGGAACATCTTTTCGTACTCGTCCAGGTTGAGCAAAAACGCGCGCAGTTCCGTGCCTTCGAGCACGGCTTTGGGTCCACTGCCATTGGTGCTGGGGTGGATCTCGAGCGTCAAGTTCTCGGTGGCTCGCCGGGTCAGCTCCTTGGTCAGCTCTTTTTCGTCCTTGATGTATTTCTCGCTCTTGCCCTTCTTGATGCGGAAGAGCGGCGGCTGCGCGATGAAGACGCGTTCGCGCAGGATGAGGTCGTTCATGTGGCGGAAGAAAAACGTGAGCAGCAGGGTTCGTATGTGCGAGCCGTCCACGTCGGCATCGGTCATAATGATGATCTTGCCGTAGCGCAGCTTGGTGGGGTCAAAATCGTCCTTGCCGATGCCGGTACCGAGCGCGGTGATCATGGCGCGGATTTCCTCGTGGCCCAGCATCTTGTCGTAGCGCGCTTTTTCGACGTTGAGGATTTTGCCTTTGAGCGGCAGGATGGCCTGGAAGCGGCGGTCACGGCCCTGTTTGGCGGTGCCGCCGGCGGATTCGCCCTCGACTAGGAACAGTTCGCAGCGCTCCGGGTCGCGCTCCTGGCAATCGGCCAACTTGTGCGGCATGCCGCCCGATTCGAGGGCTCCCTTACGTCGCGTCAGGTCGCGCGCCTTGCGGGAGGCCTCCCGCGCGCGCGCCGCGTCAATCGCCTTGTTGACGATGCGGCGGCCGATGGTGGAGTTCTTGTCGAAGAATTCACCCAGCTTCTCATTGACGAACTGCGTCATGTAGCCGCTGATGTCGCTGTTCAGCTTGCCCTTGGTCTGGCCTTCGAACTGCGGCTGCGGCACCTTGACGCTCACCACCGCGGTCAACCCCTCGCGGACATCGTCGCCGGTCAGGGTCTCCTTGTCCTTGAACAGCTCCTGCTTTTGGCCAAACGCGTTGATGGTGCGGGTGAGCGCGGAATAGAAGCCGCGCAAGTGCGTGCCTCCATCCACCGTGTTAATGGCGTTGGCGAAGCTGAGAATGTTCTCCGAATATCCGTCGTTGTATTGCAGCGCTACTTCCATCGTGAGTACGCCGCCCGCAGGTAGTTCGCGCTCGGCCTCAAAGTGCATCGGCTTGTCGTGCAGCACCTGCTTGCCCTTGTTGAGCAGCTTGATGAACTCAGCAATGCCGCCGGTGTACTGGAACTCTTCCGTCTTCTCCGGCTCCATGCGCTCGTCGGTCAGCGTGATTTTCAGGCCCTTGTTGAGGAACGCAAGTTGCCGCAGGCGGTTGGCCAGCGTGTCGTGATTGAACTGCGTCACCTCCATGATGGTGGCGTCGGGTTTGAAGGTGATGCTGGTCCCGGTTTTCCGGCCGGCTCTGCCTGTCTTCACAAGCGGCCCCTTGGGGATGCCGCACGCATATTCCTGCTGCCAGGTGAAACTGGGGCCGGTTTCGCCGTCTGGGTGCCAGATCTCTAGCTCGAGTTTCTCCGACAGGGCGTTTACGACGCTCACGCCCACACCGTGCAGGCCGCCCGACACCTTGTAACTCTTGGAATCGAATTTGCCGCCGGCATGCAGTTTGGTCATCACCACTTGCGCCGCGGACACGCCTTCTTCTTCGTGGATATCGACTGGGATCCCACGGCCGGTATCGACCACGGTAACCGAGTCGTCGTCGTGAATCGTGACGTTGATCTCCGTGCAATAGCCGGCCATGGCTTCATCGACGGAGTTATCCACGACTTCGTAAACCAGGTGGTGCAGCCCCATCTCGCCGGTCGAGCCGATATACATGGCGGGCCGCAACCGCACCGCCTCCAGTCCCTCCAGCACCTTGATACTCGTTGAATCGTAAACTGCTGATTGTTGCCCCGCGTTGGTCAGGTCTTCCATGGTCCTAAACTCAAATCCTCATTGGCATCACGACATACCGGTATTGATCCGTCGTTGCATCGCCGGCCGGCCGTAATTCGCCGGCGCTTTTTTGGTCTTTCAACTCGAAAGCTATGTGATTCTGTGTTGTCACTCGCAGAAAATCCAGCAGGTACTGCGCATTGAACCCGATCTCCAGATCCGGCCCCTTATATTCACTAGGCACCGTCTCTTCGCTCTCGCCCATCTCCACTGATGACGAAAATACTTTCACTTCACCCTCGGTAAATTGCACGCGGATGGCGCGGGAACGCTCGTCGGCAAACTGCGCGACGCGCTCGATAGCAGCACGAATCTCTTCTTTTTGCAGTTTTGCCACCAGCGTGTGATCCTTTGGAAGAACACGCTCATAGTCCGGAAAATTGCCTGTTAGCTTGCGCGTGATCAACAGGCGCTCTCCTATCTTGAAGAACAAATGATTCTCATCTCCCGCAAAAGCGGCTTTGGCATCTGCCGCTGCATCTTCGGCCAGTTTCACCAACTCCCCCATCGCCTTCTTGGGAACCAGCGCACGAAACTGCTGGCCTACACCCGGGTTCTCACCCGGAGTCTGCACATAAGCCAGGCGATGCCCGTCGGTCGCCACCATCGTCATACTGTCGGGCCGCAATAATAAAAGCGCACCACTCAGTGTGAATCGCGATTCCTCCATCGAAATCGCAAATGATGTCCGCGCAATCAGTGATGCCAGTGCTTTCACTGGAATCTCCGCAATCGGATCCGGCATTTTTGGCAACTCGGGAAAGCTGTCGCGTGACATGCCGGCAATACGCGTCTTTGACCGGCCGCATATGATGCTCACCCAGTGGTTCTCCAGGAATTTCATTTGCACGTCGCCTTCCGGCAACAGCCGCACATAGTCCAGCAACTTTCGCGCCGGTACCGTGCCTGCCCCATCCTTCTTCACACGCGCCGCGCAAGAACAGCGCACACCTAATTCCAGATCCGTCGCCGTCAGCACAACGCGGTCTCCGGAAGCCTCCAGGAGAACGTTCGACAGGATCGGAATGGTGGTCTTCTTCTCCACCACACCTTGCGACAAACTCAACTCACGTACCAGATCAGCCTTACTGACAGTGAATTCCATACACCACGGCTCCTATCTATTCAGGCGGTATCAGATGAGCACAAAAAAGAACCGTTTTCATCGGGCCTGTGCAAATGTTGAAGATCACCTAAATTATACTAAATTCAGCCACTTTTCGCTACGTCAAGTTGTGGATCGAGAGGCGCGAAGAGGAGCCAAAACAGGCTTGTCGGGAGTTCTTGCACAGATTTCATCTCCATCATTCACGGGCCAATGTGGAAAAAACCATAACCTCATTGCAATGTTTCCATTAGACTGTGAATGAGCCTGTTCAATTCCGGGTCGGCCTGGCGTTCTTTCTCAATTTTGCGAATGGAGTGAATTACGGTGGTGTGATGCTTGCCCCCAAAAGCACGTCCAATCTCGGGTAGAGAAGCGTCCGTAAGCTCTTTGACCAGGTACATCGTCACCTGGCGGGGCCGCACCACTTTTTGTGTATTGCTCTTCTCTTTGAGCTGTGATGGCTTGATTTGGTATCGTTCGGCAACCGCTTTCTGAATCGCATCAATCGTCACTTTGCGATCCTGCAGATGAACGATGTGTCGCAGCACCTGTTGCGCCATTTGAAGATTGATCGACGTGCCAGTTAGTGATGAGTAAGCCACCAACTTGACCAGCGCGCCTTCCAACTCGCGCACATTCGATTTGGTCTTCGATGCCATAAACGACCGCACATCATCGGGCAGTTTTACGCCTTCCGCCTCAGCCTTCTTATCCAGAATGGCCATTTTGGTTTCCAGGTCGGGCGGTTGAATATCGGCCATCAAACCCCATTCGAAGCGCGATCGAAGCCTGTCCAGAAGGCCGGGTATTTCCTTCGGCGGCGAATCGCTCGAGATCACAATCTGCTTTTGATGATCGTGCAGCTCGTTGAAGGTGTGAAAGAACTCTTCTTGGGTACGCTCCTTATTGCCGAGAAGCTGAATATCATCGATCAACAGCACATCCGCTTCGCGATAGCGCTGCTGAAATTGCTGCATGCGCTCCGTGCGGATGCAGGCGATCATCTCGTTCATGAAACGTTCGCTCGAAGTGTAGATGATTCGCATGGAACCAAACTTATCGATCAACTCGCGGCCGATGGCGTGCATTAGATGGGTCTTGCCCATGCCCACGCCGCCATAGAGAAATAACGGATTGTAGCTACGTGAAGGATTGGTGGCTACCGAACGCGCAGCGGCGTGTGCAAACTGGTTGCAGGCTCCAACCACGAACGTGTCGAAGGTGAACTTGGGATTCAGCGAGTTGGCAGCAGGCTCGGCCTCCGCACCGCTTCGGTTCAGCGATTCCCCTACCCCGCGCAAAACGCGCGTTTCGAAGCCGATCTGGCTGACCGGCAACTTCAGTTCGCGAATCGCCTCCCGCAACTGGGCTCCGTATTCATTTTCCATCCAGGCGCGGGTTTCGCCGTCTGGGACCAGCACTACAAGCGTGTCTCCATCCACTCCAAGAAAGGTAGTGCCCTTAAACCAGTTGTTGTAACTTTCCTCACTGACGTGCGGTTGTATATGATGACGAAGCTGATCCCATAAGTTCATTGGTTTTACACACGAATCCCACAAGTTTTCTACAACATTTTCCTTCACGGTTTTTGGGGTCACCCGAGGCCCTACCGGAGGAACCACCGGCAGCAGAAGACCAACCCTCGGGACGGCTGCCCGACGCCTCCGCTATGGTCAACCGAGACTGTAGTCTAACACAGCGCTCCTGCTTTGCTGCAAGTTTCTAATTGCTTTAAAATCAGTTACATATTCGCAACGTTTGACTTTGAGAATGTTCTGAAGGAAAATGATACTGCTGTTTGCGCGGGAGTAACTCAGTTGGTAGAGTGCGACCTTGCCAAGGTCGATGTCGCGGGTTCGAATCCCGTCTCCCGCTCCAGATTTTCGCGCTCAAAGGTCCGATCATGCGCCTCCTCTTCCTCCTGCTCCCGCTGCTTGCCACCGCCTGGGCTCAAGACTACAAACTGGAGACAATCTCCACCGCCCCATCCGGCCTTCCAGCGGCCTACGATTCTGTAATTCAAACGCAAGGTTACCGGGTCACCGGGCCTAACGGTCCGTGGTGTGAGATCTGGTTTCGCAACAGCATCCCTACAGGTGCAAAACCGGCCGACGATTCAATAGTATTTCCGATTCCGCAGGGCACTCTGGTCGGCATTCTGCGCTTCCCGTCCGAAGGCGCCGACCGCCGCGGCCAAACCATCAAGGCCGGCATCTATACGATGCGCTATAGCGACTTTCCCGTCGATGGCTCGCATCAGGGTGTGGCTCCGCAGCGCGATTTTCTGCTGCTCACTCCCATCGCCAACGACCCCGATCCTAGCGCGACTCCCGGCTTCGACCAGTTGGTGAAGATGAGCACCAAGGCCTCCGGCACGCCACACCCGGCGGTCTTTTCGATCGAAATACCGAGCGCCTCGAAATTCCCCTCCATTACCGCCGAAGGCGACACACCGGATCAGGTGCTCAACGTCAAAATCGGCAGCCTCCAACTGGCGATGATTGTCGTAGGTAAGGTTCAGGACTAACGTTCCGCCTCTTCAGAAAACAGCTCAAGCGAATTTTTGCGGGAAGCGACATAATATACGTGTGCCCCGCCGATTCGGGATCGCCCCTCGGGTGACGGCCGGCGTTTTGCTGGCGGCTGCCATTCTGTTCGCGCAATCCAAGCGCCCTGAAGATCTGGCCGTGGGCAAGCTCCTGGTCACCCCGCGCGACGCCCCCGATCCCACATTCGCGGAATCCGTCATCCTGCTGGTGCACTACGACCACGACTCCGCGGTGGGCCTGATGATCAACCGCCGCACCACCATCCCGCTCTCTCGCGCTCTGCGCAATCTAAAAGGAGCCGGACAGCGTTCCGATCCGGCGTATATCGGCGGACCGGTGGAAACCGACAGTGCCATGGCATTGATCCGCTCCGACACGAAGCCCAATTCGAGCGCGCAGGTGTTGGACCGGATCTATCTCGTCCCCTCCCGGCCGGCGCTCGAGGCCGCGCTGGCCGGCGGTAAGAGCACTGCCGATCTACGCGTGTACGTGGGATATTGCGGCTGGGGCCCCGGGCAACTGGATAACGAGATGCGCCTCGGCGCCTGGTACATTCTGGAAGGCAACGCCGCTCTGGTCTTTGACCCGAATCCGGATACCGTCTGGTCCCGCCTCATCGCCCGCAGCGAATCGAACGTAGCCCTGGTGCGCCCGCCGCTGCGGCTTGGCGGGGAGCCAGCGAGACCCGCTAGCAGCGCCCGGCTCCTCCCGTGATATCCTGATTCCGCGTCCATGAAGATCTCGAGTACCCGCTCCTTCTTGCTGTCCTGTCCTTTCGCGGAACCGCTCCGGCTGCCGTTCTGGGGTGGTGAGCGCACCATCGTGAAGCGCGACGCCATGTTGGTGCGCGTGGAAGCCGATAACGGTCTGGTGGGCTACGCGCCCGCGGCCGCCAGCGAAAACGCACAGCACACCATCGAGTCGATCGTTGCGCCCTTCCTGGAGGGCCGCTCGCTGGCCGATCCGGACGCGTTGCGCGTGCTTTTCTTGGGCGGTCCCGGCGAGTACCCAGCCGTCGCCAAGGTTTACTCCGCCGTCGAAATCGCCCTCTATGATCTGGTTGGCAAAGCGCTCGGGGTGCCGGTCTCCGAGTTGCTCGGCGGCCGTGTCCGCGACCGGATCCGCCTTTACGGCAGCGCGGGCATGTACATGCCGCCCGAGGGCTTCGCCGCTGAGGCCGCGGCTATCGCGCAGCTTGGCTTTCGGGCTTACAAGATGCGCCCCGCGCTCGGTCCCGACCTGGACGTGGAAGCGGTGCGGCTCATGCGCCAGGTTACCGGGCCAGATTTCGACCTCATGGTGGATGCCCACAGTTGGTGGCGCATGGGCGATCGTTCCTACAGCGCCACAACGGTCGAGCAAGTGGCCCGTCAGATGGCTGCGCACGGCATCGCCTGGCTGGAAGAACCGCTGCCGCCCGACGCGCATGCCGACTACGCCAGGCTCAAAGAGAAAGACATCGTGCCGCTGGCTTCCGGCGAGCACGAACCCAGCGAGGATAGCTACTTTGACTTGATGCTCAGCCACGCCGTCGACTACGTACAGATGGACGTATGCTGCCAGGGCGGTTACGCCACCGGGCGCCGCCTGCTCGCCGAAATCGCCCGCCAGAATCTGCGCTTTGCCTTTCACAGTTGGGGAACCGCGCTCGAGGTGGCCGCCGCGGCGCATCTCGGCATCTGCTGGCCGGACACCGTCGTCGAGTGGCTGGAGTATCCTTGCTACGCCAGTCCCGGACGGGCTGGCATGTATCCATTCCCGCTGGCTGCGGAAATCCTCAAACAGCCGCTCGCTATCGAAGCCGGCGACCTGCTGTTTTCGCGCGAACCCGGCTTGGGCGTGGAAGTCGATGAATCCGTCATCGATCGCTATCCCTGGATTCCCGGCCCGTGGTCCTTCTTCCGCACCGATTCTCCCGCCGAAACCCGCGCCGTGATGTCCGATCACAGCATCCCCTGGATCGCGAAATAGCCGCCGGGTCCTCTCCGTTATCTGACTGCTCGTCAGGAAATGACTGTGGCCGGCGATTGAAACGATTATTTCCCGACAGAGCTTAAGGTAACGGCCTCCTCGGCGCGCCACGTGGCTGTTCGCGGATGGAGCCGGCGAGTGAGTAATGCGGCTCCTCGGTGCAGGAGCAAGTTCCTTAATGTAGCGCGGCGTGTAATGGTAGGGACGGGCAGATTCGAACTGCCGACCTGTCGCTTAGGAGGCGCATCGATCGCCTCCAAGGCTTCCTTCGATCCTATCCTATTCGTTGGTTTTTCAACAATCTGGGGAGTCTGCTTTCGCTCAGCCGACAACCCCAACGGGCCCAGATTCGAGGGTTTTGATACGGTTCTGATACGGTTTTGATACGGTTCGTCGTGGGCGGTCCTGCGGTGACATCTGAGTCCAGCGCTGGTTCAAGCGCAGGATCTTTGAACGCTGCGATTAACAATCGAGGGGCTCGGCCAGATTCCCGGAATTCGTTCCACGTCCGCCGCTCCAGAAAACGGCGCGCCGATCGGGGGGCGCTGTTAGTTCACTATTGCAATATGTTCACGTAACGCGTACAATTGAAAGTAACGAACAGAAGCACTTTAGCTCGCTGTTTTGGACCACGGCCATGAGGACTCAGGAGCAACGCACAATAAATGCCGCCGTTCTTGCGCTGAAGCGAACCACGGGGATTGACGCCCATGTCCACCCTGCGGTGGGCCGAAACCGCGGAGCCGATGCCATTGTTGAGGTGGAAACCGAACGTCGCAAGTACCGTTTCGGCGCCGAAGTAAAAACGGTCGACCGATTCGAGATTCCCGCGCTGGTGAAGGCCCAAGGCTGTGCCTTGCCCGAGTCGCCCGTACTGGTCGCGCCCTACATCACGCGCGAGGTTGCCGAACGCTGCCGCCAACTCCATTTGCCCTTCATCGACACCGCCGGCAACGCCTATCTCGAAGGGCCAGGACTGCTCGTCTACGTTGCGGGTCAGGCTCGGCCCGCCGGACTTCGCCAGGATCGTTTTCGTGCCTTAAATCCTGCCGGTCTCCAGATCGCCTTCGCAGTATTGTGCGGCGCGGACCTCATCCGCACAAACTATCGGGAGATCGCGGCGCGGGCCGGCGTGGCGCTCGGCACCGTCGGCCCCGTCATGAAGGACCTCGAAGCCCGAGGACTGCTGCGCTTCCAAACGAAGAAGGATCGGAAACTGCTCGATCCGCAGCGACTGCTCGAAGAATGGGTCACCCATTATCCCGTCACACTGCGCCCGAAACTGAATCCGCGGCGACTCCAGGCGGACCCCGAACGCCTTCAAAAAGCCGATCTCACACAGCAGAACGCATACTGGGGAGGCGAACCAGCCGCCGAGAAACTGACACAATATCTCAGGCCTGCGCACTTCACAATCTACGCCCGCGAACCCATTGCCAAGCTGATCGCGGCAACGCGGATGCGCGCCGACGGGACTGGCAACGTCGAAATCCTGGATGTCTTCTGGAATTTTGACCCAGACAAAGGTTTTCCGGATGTCGTTCCGCCGGTTCTTGCCTATGCCGACCTGCTGGCGACGGATGACGGGCGCGACGCGGAAGCCGCTCGGATGATCTATGAACAACGAATCGCACCAGCGTTCCGGTCCGCCGGATAGGCCAATCGATCCGTCAGTCGTCCGCGTCCTTCGTTCGCTCGACCCAATCGCGCGCGAAGCGGATTGCGGATACTCCGTGGCGGGCGCGACGGCGCGGGATCTCATTCTGGTCAGCGTTCACGGGCTGCGGCCAGGCCGCGCGACCCGCGACATCGACTTTGGGATCGCAATCGAAAGCTGGGAACAATTTGCGCGATTGAAGGAACGCCTTGCGGCAACTGGCGACTTCGCGCCTGATCGGAGAGCGCTGCAGCGGTTGATCTACACGGATCAAGCTGTTGGATTCTCCATTCCTGTCGATCTCATCCCTTTTCGCGGAGTGGCATCTCCCAGCGGTACGATCGCGTGGCCGCCACGCCAGGACGTTGTCATGAACGTAGCTGGCTTCGAGGAGGCACTGGCTTCAGCCATTTCCATGGAAATCGAAGTCGGCCTGACGGTTCGCGTGGCGTCGGTGCCCGGTCTCACGCTTCTCAAACTGATCGCTTGGGCGGACCGAGGTCGCGAAAGCAACAAGGACGCCGCCGATCTCTATACGCTCCTCACCACCTACGCCGATGCCGGCAACACGGATCGCCTCTATGACCAGGAAATGGATCTGCTGGAAGCCGTGGCCTACGACATGGAGTTGGCGGGCACAGAACTGCTTGGGCGCGACGTCGCCCGCATTTGCTCCCCGCAGGCATTAGCACAGGTCCAATCACTCCTCAGATCGGAAGGAAACCTCGAACGTTTGGTAAACCAGATGGTTCAGACATCGACATACGCTGAAGCCACAGCGGTCGTCGGGCGGACAGTGAATTCATTCTGCCGGGGACTTCTGAAAAATGCGTGACTGAAGCCATATGCGCCATTCGGTGGCCGGCCTACTCCCGTCCTTGAGCCATTCGCTCAGCGGAGTTCCGGCGACGGACAAGCATCCGGCAATTCCCCGACCGCGCGGTCGCGAGCCCAATCCCTATGTCGTCATTCTGTTTTCACTAGGCATACAGCGCCTTCCGCTTTTGCTCCACCAGCTTTATGAAGTTCCGCTTGATCTTGTACTTCACGCGGAGGGCTTCCAGGTCGCGCACGAACTCGGCGCTGCGGTCCATCCGCTTCATGACAGCCGCGGCCTTCACCAGCAGGCTGACGGAATCCTCATATCGTCCATTGCCGGTACGGGCTACGCCGGCTTCGGCCTGCTTCAAATAGATGGGTGCGGCGTCCTCGGGATGCTCTTTCTCCCGGGTGGCCGCGAGCCGGAGCCATAGACTGTCCGAGCATCCTCCTGCGCCAGCCTCCCGCCAAGCCTCGTCGGCATTGCTTTCATACAGAAAGATTTCGACGAGCACGGAATGGTTGTCATCGGCCTGCATCCAGCGGGGCCGAGCCTGGCCGCGCGCATTTTCCTTAGCCTTCGCGATCCGCAGCCGGATCTCGGCCAGCGCGCTCTCCCGCCACTCCGGCCAGGCGCCCGCCTTCTTCGCGTGCCGTTCCAGTGTCTTGTAGCCCTCTAGAAATGGCCGTTCCGAGAATTCGGCCCACATCAGCTTCATCGCATCGTCGTGACGCCGGCGCCGGTGATATTCTTCCGCCGCGAATTCGCGCAGCCTGCCGTCGGTGCGTTCCGGAAATGCCTTCAGCCCCTTTTCCGCCCACAGCAGGGCGTTGTCGTGCTGGCGGGCTTCACGATAGACCTCGGCGATTCTCCAGTAGCCGTATGCGCTCGAAAGGTCACGGCTCATCACTGCAACCAGTTCTGCGATATCGCCCGAGGTCTGCGCCAGCGATTCCATGATGTGCGTGATGCGGAAGTGCCGGACTGGCTCGCTCCGCTCATGCCCGGCGGTCCGCGCCGGCACACCCGCCCATTCGGCCTCGGCCAGTTCCCGGTAGACCTTCATACCCTTGGCCCCAAGGATCTTCGCGTACTGCGCCGCCGCGCCGTAGAAGACGTCGTAATCGCTGTGCAGCTCCCACTGAAAGAGCCGCCTGGCCAATTCCGCCGGATCGGGGCGAGCTTCCTGGCACGCCCGGTAGTGGATGCCCTGCAACCGGTCTCGAAGCGCACGGAAGTGGCCATCGGAATCGTCCACCGCCTGGATGGCGCCCAAAAGCGACTGCAGCGCCGACTCGCACAACTCGATCACTGCGCCGGCTTGGCCATCGTTCAGCAACTGCTC